>VOFI01001343.1_pt1 | contig 47651 bp, 38 predicted proteins | sample 5384131 | NCBI WGS metagenome assembly VOFI01 (sample SAMN12384728, study PRJNA508395) | human gut metagenome | isolation source: healthy gut H | host: Homo sapiens
AAAATCTGTAGATTGTTGTCAAGTTGGCAAGTGGATAATGGCAGGGGGTTACTGTTCTTATACTCAGACAGGGGGCAAGTCCCCTTCCGAATGACATGGAGATAAAAGAGGGCTTTTCGAGATAGATAGTACCAGGTTTGTAAAATGAAGGTGCAGATAAGCTTTATTACTTTGCCATATTGATTCGGCTGTATAATGAGTTGGGAGATGAAGGATAATAATTGTCTGTATCTTCCGGGGCTGTTCATTTGAATGCGGCTTTACCAGAAGGAAAACTTTGCTCAGTAAGCACGGGCGTTAGGGCAGCTGGTATCTTCTCTGTGCAGGAATACCTTGCGTGGAAATTAGATACTCCCCGTTTCGGCTATCGCGGTTTGCGTGGATGTGTGAGCATTTCTTTCCCTAAAGAAATTACAGAAGTGATGGATGAAATGGCCTTTACAAACACAATAAATTTCATTTTCACCTGACCGATAGCGGCGGGTGGCGGATACAAGCAGACAAAACCCCCAAATTAACCTCTATGGGCGCTTTCCGTACTCAATGTGAGTGGGTGGAATGAGTGGGACAAAAAGACCGCAATGGAGGTTATTACGATTGGTATCAGGCTACTCCGGATACGCAACCACGGGCAATGACCGGATATTCTCCCATAAAGAAAATGTATAGCATTTGTCCTGTTGCCACTACTCCGGAAAGCGCTGTCCGCAATGAGCAGATGATTCAGGGAAAGTTTCTTGAACCGAATAGCGTAGCCTGGATTCGTCCGGAGAATGCCGGACGGGTGATTGGGGTGCAAAAGGTTGTGCATGGGCGGAGTTTATTAATGACGAGAAACATCTGGAGTATATGATTTTTCCTCGTTTGCTTGCTATTGCCGAGATGGCATGGACACAGGAAGAGAAACGTGAATGGCAGCATTTCAAGCCGCGTATGAATGCACATATTCCGCAATTGCTTGCAAGGGGAATTAATTTTTTACGTTGACTGATGAAATAGAACTGACTACCCGCAAAGGTGGAACACGGGGGGGAATGGAAGTGATGTTGGATACGGAGAAATATCCGGTTGAGATACGCTATACGTTGATGGAAAGATTCCTGGAGCTACTTCCTTGAGGTATGACAAGCCTTTTATTATCAATGATTCGGTCGTGGTGAAAGCTGCGATATTCCGGGAAGGGAAAATACTTGGACCGATATTGGAAACGTAATGTGGGAACAGAGAAGGAAATCAGGAATTATTTTGAGTATGTAGAACCGGAACACTGGAAGAACGTGAAACAATAGAGGACCGATGAAAATATATTGATTTTATTATTTGCACTGTTTGCAGTGGCTTTAAAAGCTGACGACAGGACGGTGCCGGGAAGAACTTTGTCCGTTACTCCCCAAAATGCATTGATTCATTTACCCGAATTCCGTAAACGCTCGTATAAAGGTTTTCATTCAAGATGAGAAAGGAATATGGCAACCGATAGAGGTTCGTAATGCGTTGGTTTCTTCTTTCTCGAAACATCCGCAGATATGGAATGATTGGGAAAATCAGAAACTGTTGCGTGATACGATGAGCTATGCGCTTTTTTGTCCGGGATTTTGCAAAGAATGTGAAGGTGCGTGTCGAACCCTGTTTCCGGTTTCGGGACGTCGAGATACGTCCGGTATCTTATGGAATAGATTATAAAAAGGGTAAAGGGCGGAATTGAGTTTGAACTGACGGATGCTTCGCAGAAAGTCTCCGTAGAATTTGACGGTGACCGTGCGGAAAATCTTTTTTGTTTCCCGATTTGCCGGATGTGGATAAGCCTGCTCAGGATGTTCCGGACGTGCTTTATTACGGGGCCGGGCAGCATGATGCTGGACGTATCGTGATGAAAAGTAACCAGACGCTTTATTTGGACGAGGGTGCTTTTGTGTATGGATATGTTGTCGGAAAGGGGATAGAAAAATGTCCGGATTGCAGGGAGAGGAATCTTGTGTGGTGCGAAGGAAACTCATTGCGATGAGAGGCGTACGCAATTAATAAATTTCGAGTATTGTCGGAACGTGGAGATATCGGGGAGTTACTTTAATTGATTCTCCGGCATGGACGATCCGGTTGAAGAACTCGCAGGACTTGTTGGTTGATAATGTAAAACAGATTAGCTGGATATTGAACTCGGACGGACTGGATGTTTTGTAATAGCCGCGAGGTTAGGGTACGTAATTGCTTTTTCCGGAATTATGATGATTGTATCACTATCAAGAATCAGGAACTGGCGAAAATGGGGTGTGAGGATGTTTTGGTAGAGAACTGTGTCGGTTGGACGGATTGCGCCAATGTGTTTCTGGTCGGCCCGGAGTGCGGAACGTCTCGTGAACCTCGCACGAATTATATCCGGAATGTGACTTTTTAGAAATTGTATCGTATTGGAGACACCTGCATTGTATGATAGCAAGGGGGATGATGGCTGGAGAGGAGGATGTGCGGCTATTAATGCACGTGTTGGCATATACGAGGGGCTTGGCGGTGGTGGACGGATGTCTGACATTCTATTCGAGAATATACAGATTGAGAACTTGTATGGTGGACGACCAATTGCTGTGGAGATAGTAAGTGACGGTACAGATACAGGAAGTTTGTCCGAGTTGTCTTTCGGAATATAAGATTGTAGAAAATATCTGTTTGTCAATCCATATATAGAGAGAATTTACAATTTAAATAAATACGAATTACCATGAAAAAACTATTAACAACTTTATTGTTTGAAGCATTTTTTCGGCTTGTGCCGAAAGACAACCGGTTCCTGCCATTCCGTCAGATCCGGAAATAGAAGGAAAAATAGAGAAACTGCTGAAAGGCATGACTCTTGAAGAGAAGATTGGCCAGATGTGCGAACTGACCATTGGGGTAGTGACGGATAAAAAACAATAATAAATTGAGCGAGGCGTTACTGGATACGGTGATTGGCAAATATAAGGTAGGTCGTTACTGAATATTCCTTTTCGGAGTCAGCCAGAAAAAGGAAGTGTTTTTGCAGAAGTGATCACACATTAGATTCAAAAGAAATCTTTTTGGAAGAAATCGGGATTCCATGCATTTATGGTTTGGATCAAATTCACGGGGCTTCATATACGCAAGACGCTACTTATTTTCCTCAAGGTATCAATATGGCGGCTACTTTCAACAGGAACTGGCCAGGCGTTGTGCGGAGATTACGGCTTACGAGACTCGCGCTTGTTGTGTACCGTGGACATTTGCCCTGTAATGGATCTCGGCGCGATCCCGTTGGCCGCGTATGTGGGAAAGTTTCGGGGGAAGATACTATGTGAATGCACAAATGGCTGTACAGGCTGTACGTGGTTTGCAGGGGGGATAATCCGAATAAGGTGGATGAATATCATATTTCATCCCTGTATCAAGCATTTTATGGGATATGGGGTTCCAGTCTCCGGTAAAGACCGTACCCTTCTTCTATTACCGATATTGACATGCGTGAGAAATACTTTGCTCCTTTCAAGGCGGCGATTCGTGCGGGTGCCTTGTCGCTGATGGTCAATTCCGCCAATAATAGCGGGGTGGCGTTTCATGCCAATAAAGAGTTATTGACCGGATGGTTGAAGGAGGACTTGAACTGGGATGGAATGATTGTGACCGATTGGAATGATATTAATAATCTGTATTTTCGCGACCATATTGCAAGCAGCAAGAAAGATGCCGTCAGGCTGGCTGTCAATGCGGGTATTGATATGGCAATGATTCCTTCGGAGGGACAGTTTTGTATCGACTTGAAAGAACTGGTTGAGGAAGGGGCTGTTTCAATGGAACGTATTGACGATGCCGTACGACGTATTACGTTTGAAATTCCGCTTGGGATTGTTTGAGAATCCATACTGGGATATTCGGAAATATGACAAGTTTGGAAGTCGGGAGTTTGCAGAAGTGGCATTGCAAGCTGCTAGGGAATCGGAGGTCTTGTTGAAAAATGAAGGAGAACTTTTGCCTTTACGTAAGGGAACGAAGATATTGTTGGCAGGTCCGAACGCCAATGCTATGCGTTGTCTCAACGGAGGATGGTCTTACAGTTGGCAGGGAGAGTTGGCGGATGAATTTGCGCAGGCTTATAATACTATCTATGAAGCATTATGCAACAAGTTTGGTACGGGAAAATATTATCTATGAACCGGGAGTGACGTATGTTGCTGATCCTAATGATAACTGGTGGAAAGAAAATCGTCCGGAAATAGGAAAGGCAGTTACTGCTGCCGGTAGGGCGGATGATAATAGCTTGTATAGGAGAGAATACGTATTGTGAGACTCGGGAAATCTGAATGACTTGAATCTTTCTTCCAATCAGAAAGAGTTGGTGAAACACTTGCGGCAACAGAAAGCCGGTAATATTGGTTCTGAAACGAAGGACGGCCGCGTATAATCCATGAGATAGAACCTTTGGCAAAAGCGGTGGTTCATATTATGTTGCCGGGAAATTACGGTGGAGATGCGTTGGCTGACTTGATTGCCGGAGATGCGAACTTTAGCGGTAAATTGCCTTTACCTATCCGAAATTCATCAATTCGCTTGCTACGTATGATTATAAGCCGTGTGAACAGATGGGGAACTATGGAAGGGAGTATAATTATGATGCGGTTATGGATATTCAATGGCCCTTTGGACATGGATTAAGTTATACGTCCTATGAGTATAGTAATTTTAAAGTGAATCGTACGACTTTCAATGCGGATGATGAACTGATATTTGAAGTGGATGTAAAGAACGTGGGAGAAAGGGCAGGTAAGGAAACGGTCCTGTTGTATTCCAGTGATTTGGCAGCTAGTGTTTCACCAGATGTGATCCGTCTTCGTTATTTTGAGAAAGTTGAATTACAACCGGGTGAAACTAAGAAAGTTGTTATGAAGTTGAAAGGAAGCGATCTGGCTTTTGTCGGTCAGGATAGGAAATGGCGGTTGGAGCAAGGACGTTTCCGCATGAAGTGTGGCAGTGAAATACTGTATATAGACTGCGAGAAAGACAAAATCTGGGATACTCCCAATATCGACTAAGCAGAAACGATATGAAGAAACTGATTACAATAAGCGTGATATTCGTTGTTATAGCCGCGTGCGATATTTCGGAAAGAGTGGAGGCGGACTATAGGAATGTAATACCTTTACCACATGAAATAGTAATGGTAGATGGGAATTCTTTTGTTGTTGAGAAAGATACCCGGATTCTTTATCCTGAAGATAATGTTCTTTTAGAAAGGAATGCACAATTCCTTGCCGGATACATTGAAGAAACAACAGGAAGGCGGTTGAAAGTGGAACCCGGGCAAGGTGGGAATGACGAGAATGTGATTATGTTAGGGCTGGATGCTTCGATTGACAACCCGGAAGGATATGAACTGACTGTGCTACCGGACAGGGTGACGATAAAAAGGGCAGGCTGCCAATGGGGTTTTCTATGGTTTGCAGACGTTGCGCAAGTCTGTTCCTGCTATAGCTTATGGTTCAGATATCATTTTGCCTGCAGCTGTCATTAAAGACGCTCCCCGATTTGCTTATCGGGGAATGATGCTGGATGTGGGACGTCATTTTTCTCGGTCGACTTTGTGAAGCGGTATATTGATTTACTTGCTATGCACAATATGAATTATTTTCATTGGCATCTGACGGAAGATCAGGGATGGAGAATTGAAATAAAAGAAATATCCCCGGTTGACGGAGATAGGTTCTATACGTAAAGAGACGGGAATTGGCGCTAGCCGGACAGAGTTTGACGGAAAACCTTATGGCGGTTTTTATACGCAGGATGAGATAAGGGAGATCGTGAAGTATGCGCAGGAGCGATATGTTACAGTTATCCCCGAGATTGATTTGCCGGGACACATGTTGGCTGCACTGGCAGCCTATCCGGAACTGGGTTGTACGGGAGGTCCTTATGAAGTGGCATGTCCTTGGGGAGTCTTTCCGGATGTTCTTTGCTTCGGAAATGAAACGACGTATGAATTTCTAGAAGGTGTATTGTCAGAGGTGATAGAACTTTTTCCCCGGTTACAGAGTTATTGTATGAAGCGTATCGAACGATATCTCAATGAAAGGGGACGACAGATTATTGGCTGGGATGAGATCTTGGAAGGTGATGTGGCGCCGAATGCTACGGTGATGTCATGGCGTGGGATACGGGGCGGTATCAAAGCTGCAAAGTTGAAACATGATGTGATTATGACGCCGAATGATTATATGTACTTTGATTATTATCAGTCTGACGACAAGGCGCAGGAACCACTGGCGATGGGCAGCGGAGTGACTGTTGAAAAGGTATATGGTTTTGAGCCGGTGGCAACAGAGTTGGAAAAGGAGGAAAAAAAGTATATTCTTGGTGTGCAGGCGAATGTGTGGACAGAGTATATTGCCACTCCTGAACATGTAGAATACATGATGGTTCCGCGAATAGCAGCTTTAGCAGAGGTGCAATGGATGATGCCGGAGGAGAAAGACTATCAGGAATTCTTGAAGCGTTTGAGCAGTCTTGTTGGATTTTATAAACGGGAAAGTGTAAATTATGCCAAGCATGTACTAATGAAATAAAATAGTTGTAGGGGGAGTATTTCAAGATGAATTTTGTATAAAGGTTAGGTTGCTATTACCTTTTGGTCACGATATATAGCGATTTAAAATGGAAAAAGAATACGGAAGGATAGCTGGAATACACATTTCTTGGCATACCGGTTTTTCATTCCGATTATCTTAATGTACTATTTGTTTTATCTCAAGACTGTGGAGATAGCTGCGTGGATTAAGAAATACGACTCTAGTCGTTTGGTAAATTCGATAGTTGGTGGTAATCATTGTGTGTGCTGCTATGTTTGGTGAATATGTAGTTATTGATATGGTATTGAAAGGACATTTTTGGGTACCTGACAAGAATTGAAGATATATACAGTATAATGTTCCAGAAGAGGTAACGAATGAATATCAAAATTACGCCAATTAGTTATTCGAACTGATAAAGGAAAGTTTCTATGCTGTTTATATTCAAATCATAGGTGTAGAAGGGTAAGTAAACATACTGATTATAACCATAAAGCTGTTAAAGCGAATGAAGCTGTGGCACCAACGTTGCAAGAGATTGATTGAAAAAACTGGAAATTTAACAAAGGGAATTTAAATGGAATATGATATTTATAGATATCCTTGCTTGAAAGAATTTTCTTTGTTTAGTATGAAGCAAGTTTTTAAGACAACTTTGGGTGATGTAATAAAAACTATGTCAAATATTACTCCTTTAGAATAGTCTTTGTTGAATATTCTTGTATTTGAGAGAGTATTGAGAATGTGTGGCAATATGATATAAAGAATAACAAAGCTGAATTGATTTACCCGCTTTACGCTGTGAAGAGTGTGTGTAACAGTGCCGACGGGGTACTGATGTTGTATCCTACTACCGAGTGGTGGTCTGATGGTCTGATAAACGAGAAAGGTAAGAAACTATTTAACATCTACGGCGCTAAAATCTATAAGGGTCGCTGGGTAATGAATAATACCTTCAGCTACCCCAAGGAGCATAAACCCAAGTTTGAGTAATATATAATGAAAGTATGGATATTAGGAGCAGTGGGTCTTTTGGACGATATGTAGTTTTGCACAGCAGCAAGAGGTTCCCATTTATTTGGATAATAATCAACCTATAGAGAAGCGTGTGGAAGAATGCTTTGGCACGCATGATTTTGGAAGAAAAAGCGGTAATGACCCATGCCCAATCTAAGTTCAGTTCTCCCGGTGTTCTTCGTTTAGGGATTCCTGAAAACTGGATGTCTGATGGTCCACACGATGTACGTGAAGAACTGCTTTGGGATCAATGGAATATAGCTAAGTGGACGAATGATTCTTGTATTGCCTTTCCGGCATTAACCTGTTTGGCGGCTACGTGGAATCCCGAATTATCTTATATATATGGAAGCAATATTGGAGAAGAAGCACGCTACCGCAATAAGAATGTCCTATTGGGGCCGGGAGTTAATATCTATCGTAGCCCGCTGAACGGCCGGAATTTCGAATATATGGGAGAAGACCCATTTGGGGCATCCTGTATGGTAGTACCTTACATAAAAGGTGTACAGAAAAACGGAGTAGCTGTATGTGTGAAACATTATGCACTGAATATTATGACGATGAGAAACACGAATGGGTGGTGGAACCGGGAGAATTTCGAGCTTTAATAGGAGCCTCCTCAGCCGATATTCGTAGTAGTGTAAAAGTTTAAACTTAGATAAATAGATTAACCAAAATAAGAGAATATGAAGAAATATATAGGCCTCGTACTAGTGGCGATGTCGGGCTGTATACTTTTACAGTTAACGCACAGCAATCATTTTCTTATAAGAATCCACTTCTTCCTACAGAACTAAGAGTGAATGACTTGCTGGGCCGGATGACACTGGAAGAAAAGATAGCTCAGATTCGTCATTTGCATTCGTGGGATGTGTTCGATGGACAGATCCTGAATCAAGAGAAGTTGGATAAGATGTGCGGTGGAATAGGATATGGGTTCTTTGAAGGTTTTCCATTGACGGCTGCAAGCTGTCGTAAGACTTTCCGTGAGATACAAACCTATATGGTAGAAAAAACACGTCTGGGTATTCCCGGATTTCCGGTTGCCGAATCTTTGCATGGAGTGGTGCATGAGGGAACAACTATCTACCCTCAGAATATCGCGATGGGGAGTACTTTCAATCCAGAACTGGCTTACGAAAAGACTAAACATATTGCAGGCGAACTGAATACGATGGGAGTGAAGCAAGTGTTGGCACCTTGTATTGATGTTGTACGTGATTTACGTTGGGGACGTGTAGAAGAGTCTTTTGGTGAAGATCCTTTCCTTTGTTCAAAGATGGCGGTTGCTGAGGTAAAAGGATATATGGAACATGGAATTTCTCCGATGTTGAAGCATTACGGTCCGCATGGTAATCCTTTGGGTGGATTGAATCTGGCTTCGGTGGAGTGTGGTGTACGTGATTTATTTGATATTTATTTGAAACCATTTGAGGCTGTGCTTGCTGAAACTGAAATTATGGCTGTCATGTCCAGTTATAATTCTTGGAATAGAATTCCTAATTCTGCTTCTCGTTTTATGCTGACGGATATTTTGCGCAATAGATTTGGTTTCCGGGGATATGTTTATTCGGATTGGGGAGTTGTCAGTATGCTGAAGACTTTCCATAAGACGGCGGTGGATGATTTCGAAGCGGCCCGGCAGGTTTTGACCGCCGGAATGGACGTGGAGGCTTCCAGCTCTTGCTATGCAGTGCTGGCTGATAAAATACGGAATGGAGAGTTTGATATCAGCTATATCGATCAGGCCGTGAGACGAGTGCTTCGTGCTAAATTTGAATTGGGGTTATTTGAAGATCCCTATCAGGAACAAGCAGTCTATCGGCTTCCTCTCCGTTCGAAAGAAAGTGTGAAACTTTCACGTAGGATTGCAGACGAATCGACCGTATTGCTGAAGAACGATGGACAGTTGTTGCCGCTGAATGTTCGGAATTTGAAGTCAGTAGCGGTGATTGGTCCTAATGCGGATAATGTACAATTTGGAGATTATACCTGGAGTAAAAAGAAAGAAGATGGAGTGACACCGCTTCAAGGAATCAAAAACTTGTTGGGTGATAGGGTGAAAATCAACTATGCTAAAGGATGTTCTTTGGCTTCTTTGGATACTTCGGGGATAGCGGAGGCTGTGGATGCTGCCCGTCATAGTGATGTTGCTTTGATATTTGTGGGGAGTTCGAGTACAGCGTTCGTACGTCATACTCAAGAGCCGTCTACTAGCGGAGAAGGAATCGATTTGAGTGATATCTCTTTGACCGGTGCACAAGAACAATTAATACGTGAGGTTTTTGCTGTGGGAAAGCCGGTGGTTGTTATATTGGTGGCAGGAAAGCCTTTTGCCATACCTTGGGTGAAAGAGAATATTCCGGCGATATTGGCGCAATGGTATGCTGGCGAACAGGAAGGAAACTCTATTGCGGATATTTTGTTTGGCAATGTGAACCCTTCCGGAAAACTGACTTTTTCATTTCCGCAAAGTACGGGGCATCTCCCTGTCTATTATAACTATTTGCCTACGGATAAAGGATATTATAAAGAGCCGGGAACTTATGAAAAGCCGGGAAGAGATTATGTTTTCTCAAATAGTTCCCCGCTATGGGCATTTGGATATGGATTGAGCTATACTCAATTTGAATATCTGAAAGCTGTTACAGATAAGGAACTCTATCAGGCTAATGATACCGTTTGTGTGACTGTTCAATTGAAAAATACGGGGAAAAGAACCGGGAAAGAGGTGATACAGGTATATATGCGAGATGTGGTCAGCTCGGTGATGACACCGGTGAAGCAGTTGAAAGGTTTCAGAAAAGTAGATTTACTTCCCGGACAGACACGGGAAACGACTATAATGATTCCTGTTCATGAATTTTATCTGACAGATGATTTGGGCAATCGTTATCTCGAATCGGGCAAATTTGAATTACAGGTAGGTACTTCTTCCGACCGGATTTATTTCAACCTTCCGGTGTATATCGGTTCTTCCGGAAAGGGAGGACAGACGGTGTCCGGTACTTCTTTCAAATCACGGACAGATGGAAAAGTGATTCAAGTAAAAGGAACTGTCCGTGATATACAGGCAACTCCGCTTGCCAGAGTGAAAGTCCAGTCCGAAGAATCCGGTGAAAGTGCGTTGACTGACTATCGGGGCACATATACTATCAAGGTGAAAGATAATGGCAGACTTATTTTCTCGAAAAAAGGATTTGCCGATAAAACAATAGAAGTAGAGGGGCAGACTGATGTCAGTATTCAAATGGCTAAAGGTGAGTAGATACATGAAATACTGTATGGCTATTGGTTTGCTGGGTAGTATGACTTTACAAGCTATGGCTCAATATACAGGAAAGGTTTTCGTTGATGAGAACAGAAATGGTCTCCTCGATGAAGGTGAAAAACGATTGCATCGGGTCTCTGTTTCCGATGGGTTAAATGTGGTACAGACAGATTCAAATGGCGCATATCAATTGCCCGGACATTCCCGTATGCATTTTCTGTTTATTACTACTCCTTCCGGATATAAGACTGATAATGCCTACTATTACCGGATAGAGAACGGTCGTACGGAATACGATTTTCCGGTATATCCTTGTTATGGAGGAATTCAAGCTGACGGTAGTCACCGGTTTATACATATCTCTGATACAGAAATACGTGGAAAAGAAGGGAATCAAGCGTGGGTGGATAATCTCCGTGACTATTCGGCCAATGAGAAAATAGCTTTTATCGTGCATACAGGGGATATTTGTTATGAATCGGGACTGAACAGTCATATAGGCTTGCTGAATACCGCTTTGATGGAAGACACGCAAATCTTTTATGGAATAGGCAATCATGACTTGGTGAAAGGTGCTTATGGGGAAGAACTTTTCGAGAAACTCTACGGACCGGTATTCTATTCATTTGATGTGGGGAATACACATTACATAATGACACCTATGCTTCATGGAGATTATTTACCGGAGTATACTAAGGAAGATGTATATCGCTGGATGAAAAATGATCTTGCTTATGTAGGCAAGGAGAAGTCGATCATTGTTTTCAATCATAGCCTGCCGGAAGATACGGTAGCTTTTAAATATGGTATGAGTGATACGGAGTATATAGATTTACCGGCTATGGGATTGAAAGCTTGGTTGTACGGTCACTGGCACGTAAATCATGTGCATAAGCATAAAGTGACAGGGGTGTATACTATCTGTACCTCTACGCCTGCTTGTGGTGGTATTGACCATGCACCTTCTGCTTTTCGTGTACTGACTGTTGATACAGAGGGAAACGTGGCGTCCGAGTTCCGATACAGTTATCTGTCTCCTTCATTACATATTGTTTCGTTGGAGAATGGACAGCTGCCAACACTTCCTTCCGGAAAGATTCCTTTGTCCGTCAATGCCTACTCTACGGTTTCCCCAATACGAACCATGCGTTATTGGTGTGAATCGGAAGGTAAAAAAGTTCTTTCCTCCAATCTTTTGAAACGTCAGAGTGATTTCAATTGGTATGCGGAAATTCCTTTGCTTTCTCAATGGGAACATCGGCAGCTTACTGTAATAGTGGAGGCATTTTTCAATAATGGAGAGGTAAGGCGATGCAGGCGTTCGTTTTTTTATGAAAAGCCTGAAAGGAAACAATTGCCTTTGCGGTTGTCATGGATTAAAAATGTAGGCGCTTCTATTTTTATGTCTGCTCCTTTGGTATATCGGAAACGTCTATTTACGGCATCGGTCGATGATAATGAATCGGGGAAAGCGGCTGTAGTGTGTATGGATGCGCAAAATGGAACAGTCTGTTGGCGGTATTCACTTCGTGGCTCTGTACGCAGTAGTATTGCGATTGCTGATGGACTGGTCTTTGCCCAAGATGTACATGGTTACCTATATGCGATTCAAGCAGAAACTGGGACATTGGTTTGGGAAAAAGATTTAAATATCGGTGTACTTCCTCCTTTGAATGACGGTTTGGTTGCTGTTTCGGATATAGTATATGCCGGTACAGGAAAATCATTATGTGCCTTGAAAGCAGCTACGGGGGAACTTATTTGGAAGAATGGAGCTTGGAGCAGGGGGGAAGGATGCGTGGCAACACTTTCTCTTGGACATAGTATTCTGATTGGGCATGCAAACTGGAAGGGGTTGTATGCCAATAATGCTGTTAATGGTGAGTTGTTGTGGGAGAATAAAGATGCAGAATTAAAATATCGTTCGGCCTCTGTTGCTTGGGAAGGAGAGAATCTCTATCTTCTTTCTTCCCGTTCCTTTTTTATCTTGAATTCAAAGAACGGTGAGATTATAGTACGTAAAAAATTGAATTGTTCGGTCAATGTGAATTCAACTCCTTTAGTCACTGGATCCGAGATAATATTTGGAACAGCTACTAATGGAGTCATAGCTTTAGACAAGCAGACCTTAGAAGAGAAATGGAATTTTAAAACAAACCCCGCTTTGATTTATACATCTCCTTATTCTAAACCATCATCTTCAACTGTAGAGACTAGTCCAGTGTTGGTTGGAGATACTATTTTCTTTGGGGCTTCTGACGGAATACTGTATGCATTGAACCGTATAAATGGCAAACTGCTGTGGAAATACCAAACCGGTGTACCCATATTTTCTACAGTATCTATTGCGGGAAATGCTTTGTATGTAACAGATTTTGCCGGTAATGTGTATGGGTTTATAATGAATAATAAAACACAAGATTAACGCGAATTATCGTAGATTATCACAGAAATGACTTTATAAGTTGTTGATTATTATATCAATATAGGGATATTCAATAAATGTCTTAAAAAAATACGATGGCATATGAAGATGATGTCCTAATATCGGGATGGGACTATCCATCTGATTGTGTAAATAGAAGGAGGCTGTCTCAAAATAGAATTTCAAGAACGAAAAACTTATAGATTGAAATCTCTTTAGAAAAAATCTCCTTATTTTGCCCTTTCTTATAAGGAAATAAGGCTAAAATAAGGGGATTCTTATACTTCAACTTACAGATTATAAGTAAGGCTACCTCATTTTTCTATTTTGAGACAGCCTCATTTCTATCAAGAAAAGGTCTGCATGTATATGCGCCACCTTTTTCAAAGGCTGTCTCTTATAACCGCTTTGTGGAATTGGAAAAGAGGTGGCCATCCGTTGGCTTTGTTTATCAAAAAGATACTTTTAGGCAAATGTACAGGCATCAGTTTCGTTGACAGTACTCCTTTACGGGTATGCAAGAACCTCTTTCAAAGATTGTTTGTCAATGGCATACAGCTTATAACCAAGTTAAAAAGCAATATGAAAGGAACGTTGATGTCACTTTCAGACAAACTCCTTCTTAGGAAACGAACCATTATAGAAACCGTTAATGACGAACTCAGGAATATATCACAAGTGGAACATTCAAGACATAGAACCTTTGATAATTTCATTGTCAACCTCTTGGGTGCAATCGCAGCATACTGCTGTTTTCCAAAGAAGCCGTGTATCAATGTTACGAGAACAATTGATATACAGCTTGCCTTATTTTGAATTTGTCGAACTCACGTTAATTTATTGTGTCAATTGCTCCTTAACATGAATCATGGATTTCTTTAGGCTTGCATTCATTACTCGTGCGTAATGTTGGGTCATTCGCGTGGAAGCATGTCCAAGCATAACTGATACGTCCTGTAGGGGAACATTGTTAGCGAGCGTAATGGTAGTCCCGAATGTATGCCGGGCGACATGAGTGGTGATATTTTTTTTAATCCCGCAGAAATCTGCTATTTCTTTGAGATAGCTGTTCATTTTCTGATTGCAGGGAACTGGGAGACAATATCCTTTTTTGATACAGACAGGATTATTTTCATACTTTTTTAGTATGGCAAGCGGAACGGGAAGTAGAGGTATGTTACAGATTGAAGATGCTTTACGCCGATGCATCAGTTTGATTCTTCCTTTTCTGATCCACCAGTCTCCATTATTATCTTGCACCATATCTTCTTTTTTGAGCGTGGACACATCGACAAATGCCAGACCGGTGAAACAGGCGAAAATGAAAATATCCCGTACCAGTGCCAGTCGGGGTATAGTGAATTCCTTATTCATAACGGTCTGTAATTCGTCATATGTGAGGAATACAGGAGCTGTTTCATCCTGTTCCATTTTGTATCCATAAAACGCATCTTTCTTCATCCAACCTTTTGCCAGTGCCATATTTGTGATTTTCTTGAAACATTTCATATATCGTACAATAGTGTTGCGGCATAAACCGACTTCTGTTTTTAAATGAAGGTCAAAGGCTTTTATGAATTCCGGAGTGAGTTCATGGAAAGTAATATCTTCTTTGTCATAAAATGTAGGAATGGAATTTTCGAGTTTTTTCAGTACATTTTTGTAACGGTTGATGGTCACTGGTGCATAGTCAATATTCACAACTTTCTCCATCTCCTTGATTTCTTGTCGTATTGCTCCAAGCAGGGTACGCATTTCCGTATCCTTACCGAATACACGTTTTAATATTAAGGAGGGAGTGGATATTGCCTGCTCCAGTATAAGTTCTTTATACTTTTCCAATGCTCGCGTGGCTAATTCGGATAAATAACTGTTGAGTTCATTGGAAACCCGGTCTTTTCCTTTACTACATCCTTTGGCTGCATTCCACAGTTTGAGAGGAACGCTTCTTTGATTCGTGTTTCCTCATATTGGCCGTTAATTGTGATCCGCATTAGGATAGGTGCTTCACCATTTTTTAATAATTTCGTTTTGAGAACGAAAAACAGAATCTTCATTGTTCCTTGTTTCATAACCTTTTTTCTTTAAGTTGGTAAATACAATTAGTTATTCTGTCAACTTGAAAGATGAGTTGGAAGTCGGTAAAAAAGTTAAAATCGGTGGCTTTTGGTAGACATGGTCTGAAAAACCACCGTTTTTTTTTAGTTTTAAGATTCTCTTTGTTTTCCTTCATCTTATATTTGTCAGTAAAGGAAGAATCTTTTTTGCTTTTCTTTTTTCGCTGTTTCCATTACATTCAAGCAGGTATGCAAAAGTATGTTTTTGCTCCTAAAAATGATTGGCGCAAATTATTGTAAATGAGTGAAATATAGTGCAATCGGTGGTTTTTTAAAGGGACTCTGAAAAAGCCACCGAATGGGACATTTCCAGATACTCGAATCGGCTAGAATTTGCGTATTGGAGTATAAAAAGAAAACCCATTGAAATGACTGAATTTCAATGGGTTCTGAGAAATTACCGAATCGATAGTGGTGCCACCAGGAATCGAACCGGGGACACAAGGATTTTCAGTCCTTTGCTCTACCAACTGAGCTATGGCACCTTGCTTGATTGCGGTTGCAAAGGTAGTGAAACTTTTGGAATCTGCAAGGCTTCCGGTAATAAAAAACACTGATAAAAAGTTAGTCTGCTTATTATCAGTGTTATATGAATTGAAAATATTTTTGCTGTTAACCGGAATATTCTATTTATCCTCCTTTAGCGGATTCCAACCTTGGGCTTTCAGTTCGAACTCTTGTCCGTCACGGGTTATCAAGGCACAGCCAAGTTCTGGTTTGGTGATATGTCCGATGAGGCGGATACCCTCCATTTGCGAAACTTTTTCGTGGTCGGCGATAGGTACGGTGAAAAGAAGCTCGTAGTCTTCGCCTCCGTTCATGGCACAAGTTGTTAGGTTCATGTTAAACTCTTCGGCCATGACAGCAGTCTGGTAATCAATGGGGATGTGCTCCTCGTATACGCGACAGCCGGTATTACTCTGTTTGCAGATATGCATTAATTCGGATGATAAGCCATCGGAGATGTCCATCATTGAAGTCGGGATGATATTGGCGGCAGCAAGTTTCTCAATGATATCTTTACGGGCTTCCGGCTTAAGTTGGCGTTCCAGTAGATACTCCTTGCCGGAGAAATCCGGTTGGACATCTTTTTCGCCTTTCAGTACAACCTTTTCACGTTCAAGAAGTTGTAGCCCCATATAGGCGGCACCTAGATCCCCGCTGACACAAATCAGGTCGGTTTCTTTGGCTCCATTGCGGTAGACCACTTTATCTTTGTCTGCGTCGCCGATACAAGTAATGCTGATAGCAAGTCCTGTAAGGGAAGAAGTCGTATCACCTCCTACGATATCAACATTATATTGTTGGCAGGCCAGACGGATACCGGCATAAAGATCATCCATGTCCTCTACGCTGAACCGTTTGGAAAGGGCGATAGAAACCGTGATCTGCCGGGGAGTACCGTTCATGGCATAAATGTCGGAAAAGTTGACTACGGCAGCTTTGTATCCCAGATGTTTCAAGGGGACATAAGTCAGGTCGAAATGTACACCCTCCATTAGTAAGTCGGTAGTCACCAATACTTGCTTCTCTGAAGGGTAAGAGAGGACAGCAGCGTCGTCACCTACTCCGTATTTACTGGATTCGTTTTCTAATTTAATTCCCTCGGTGAGGCGGTCAATCAGACCGAACTCGCCGAGAGTAGCTATTTCAGTTCTCATAAATCGATTTTAATGTTTAGGCACGGTTGATAAGTTCACGCATGATAGTTGTCATTTTCGGTTGGGCGGCATCGGCTGCTTTCTGGACTTCTTCGTGCGTTACTTCCACGATCTTTCCCTCTACTCCTAAATCTGTGATAACAGAAATACCGAATACCTTAATTCCGCAATGATTGGCAACAATCACTTCGGGAACGGTAGACATACCTACGGCATCGGCACCTAGAATATGGAATAATTTATATTCAGCCGGAGTTTCGAAAGTAGGGCCTTGTGTACCGATGTAAACTCCGTGCTGAACCTTGATGCCTTTTTCTTCGGCAATTTCGTCCGCCTTGCGGATCAGTTCTTTGCTATATGCTTCACTCATATCCGGAAAACGGGGACCGTAAGGGATATTCTTTCCGCGTAGCGGATGTTCGGGGAAGTAGTTGATATGGTCAGTGATAATCATCAGGTCACCGATTTCAAAATCTGCATTCGTCCCGCCACTGGCATTGGATACAAACAAGGTTTTGATACCCAGTTCACGCATCACGCGTACCGGGAAAGTCACTTCTTTCATAGAATAACCTTCGTAGTAATGGAAGCGTCCCTGCATTGCCATAATCTCTTTATTACCCAATTTACCGAAAATAAGCTTACCGCTATGCCCTTCGACGGTAGATATCGGGAAGTTAGGAATATCCGAATACTTTATTTCATACTTCTCGGTAATTTCGTTTGCCAGACTGCCAAGTCCGGTTCCCAGAATGATTGCTGTTTCAGGACTTGTGTGCATCTTTCCTTTCAGGAAGGCTGCCGTTTCTTGTATTTTCTCTAACATAGTCAATAATATGTTGGTTAAATTTATCTTGTTGGTTCTGTAATATTTCTATTTCAATAGGCAGAGCATAGATGAACGGTTTTAATTCCGCATCCAAGCCCGGATGATTGATCAGGCGTGTGGCGTCTTTCTCGGTAGTGATAATCAACCGCCGTTTACCTTTTAACTTGTTGAATCGTTCCCTTATCTGTTGCATATCCTTATGGGTGAAGTCATGGTGATCGCCGAATGAAAGCAAGTCTATTTGCTTCGTACAATCTCCCAGTCTTTCGAGGATAGGGGCAGGAGAGGCAATACCTGTGATTAACAGGATATCAGTATCAGTCAGTAAAGATAACGCAATGCCGCCCTCGTTCGAAAATACGGGTTGCAAGTTACCATACCGGAACGACGAGAAGAATAGCCGCTGATACGGATAAAGGTTCAGCCGTTTCGTGATAATGTTATAATCAATCGGTTTGATATCCTGCGGACATTTAGTGACAATGACAATCTGCGCCCGGTTCTTTCCGCTGACGGGCTCGCGTAAACGTCCGGCCGGAAGTAAGGTGTCATCGCAGAAAAGACGGTGATAATCAGTCAGCAGAATGTTTAATCCCGCTTTTACGTGACGGTGTTGGAAGGCGTCGTCGAGCAGGATAACGTCTGTCGAAGGCTCTTTCAGTTTGAGTAGCTTTTCTATTCCGTGGCAACGTTTTTCGTCAACAGCCAGTGTGACGGAAGAGAACTTTGTATACATCTGGTAAGGTTCATCTCCAATTGTTTTTGCCGTACATTGGGGAGTGGCGAGCACATAGCCTTTAGTACGTCGTTTGTACCCCCGGCTGAGGACGGCCACTTGATATTTATCACGAAGTAACTTTATCAGATATTCAGTGTGCGGGGTTTTGCCTGTACCTCCTACGGCAAGGTTGCCGACACAAATAACGGGAACATCGAAACTCTTCGACCGGAAGATTCCCCAGTCAAAGAGCTTGTTTCTCATCACTACCACTGCTCCGTATATCCATGAGACAGGGTATAGCCACTTATGTATCTTGATAAAGTGTTCGTCCATGCAGTACAGGTTATTTTATATTCAGTTCAAATGGGACGCGTGCCTGAATCATGGATTTTTCTTGCAGATTCTTCAACAGATCAAACTGACGGTAGTATTCGCCCAATTTGCTTTTCAGCAATTGTGCTTCTACGTAATTTGTCGGTTTAGTTTCAAACAGAGAGGAGAAAAAATCCTGTTTCGCCGGATAGGAGATAACAGTATAATTTTCAATATCCGCTTTGGCTACGGCGATATCCAATGCTTTGTCAATACCTCCAAGCTCGTCCACCAGACCCAGTTCCTTGGCGGCTTCACCGGTCCACACACGACCTTCGGCGATCTTCTCGATAGCTTCTTTAGTCATGTGGCGTCCTTCGGCGCAACGGCCGATAAATGTATTGTATCCTTCGGTTATCGTCATTTGCAGCAATGCTTTTTCTCCTTCATTGAAAGGACGCATGATATTTCCGAAATCCGAATATTTATTTGTTTTTACTACATCGTAAGTCAAACCGATTTTGTCTGTCAGCCCTTTTACATTCGGTACCATACCGAAAATACCGATAGAACCGGTCAATGTTGTCGGTTCCGCCACAATCGTATCAGCCGCACATGAGATGTAGTAACCACCTGAAGCGGCATAATCGCTCATGGAGACAATAACCGGCTTTTTAGTTTTCAGCTCCTTTACGGCGTGCCAGATTTGTTCGGAAGCAAAAGCGCTTCCGCCCGGAGAGTTAACTCGAAGCACGACTGCCTTCACATCATCATTGTCTTTCAGTTTGCGAAGGTCGCGGCTCACTTTGGAACCTACTATACCTTCATCAGAAGCAGATGAACCGGCATAATCGGTAATTTCTCCGGAAGCATAATAAACAGCTACGATATTGCCACTCTTATCCTTCGGTACATTTTTCCTCACATTGACCATATCGCTCAAGCCAAGCATAGGCAATTGATCGTCCTTGCCTATTTCTACCAGCTCTTTTAGATAGTTACGCACATCATTTCGGTAAATCAGCGTATCAGCCAATCCGCATTTTACACTTTCCTCTGCCGGATAGAACATTAGCATACGGTCGGCATAGGCATTCAATGAATCTACCGGGATATAGCGTGAATTAGATACACCTTCAGTCACTTGTCTCCAAATAGAATTGATATAAGCAGTCACTTGTTCCCGGTTGGCGGGGCTCATCTCGGTAGAAATAAACGGTTCCACTGCCGATTTGTATGTGCCTACCTTGAAGATTTGCATTTCTACACCAATTTTTTGCAGCAAATCTTTGTAGAAGACAGGAGCAGCGGCAATGCCACGCCACTCTATCATCCCTTTAGGATTGAGCAGCACTTTGTCGGCTACGCTGGAAAGATAATAAAGTCCCTGGGTGTAAGAGTCTCCATAAGCAATGATAAACTTTCCGCTTTCCTTGAAATCAAGTAGTGCATTACGGATCTCCTGTAAAGAAGCGTATGACGTTCCCAATGAAGAGGCCTGCAAGTAAATTCCTTTAATATTTTCATTCTCTTTTGCTTTTTTGATAGAAGAAGAGGATATCGTCCAGACCGTATATATTGGAATCGTCACTGAATAATTGTGATAGAATGTCCAATGGATTCTCTTGCGTGCGTTCGACCAACGTTCCGTTCAGATCGAGCATCATTACCGAATTCTTTTTTACTATTGTCTCCGTATCCGAAGCAGACATGATACCGAACAAGGTCACCATGCTGACAATAAATAATACGATACTTGACAGGATAATACCGGTTACTGTTGCAAGTGTAAATTTCAAGAAATCTTTCATTATGCTTATTGTTTTTTTGAGCCAGCTTATTATTAAGCTAACAAAGATAAATAATTGAGTTGTATTTATCCAATAAGTCGCAAGATTTTTTGTTTTATCACAGTGGAACGATAGATTGCCTTTGGAAATAAACGAATCGTACGGATGTCATGAGAGGGATTTTTTTTATCTTTGTCGCTGTCATTATGCGACATTAATTTAACATTATATTTACTATGAAAAGAAGAATCCCTCTTATGGCTGCTGCTTTGGCAGGTTTATTTTTCTATTCTTCCTGTTCTCCGACAGAAAAAGCGGAAACAAAAGATTATACCCGATACGTTAATACATTCATCGGTGCGGCCGATAATGGGCATACCTTTCCGGGGGCTTGTTATCCTTTCGGAATGATCCAGAGCAGCCCTGTGACGGGTGCAGTCGGCTGGCGCTATTGTTCCGAGTATACCTATCAGGATTCTCTGATTTGGGGATTCACGCAGACGCATCTGAATGGAACAGGATGTATGGACTTGGGTGATATTCTGGTAATGCCTGTTACCGGTACACGTACCCGTGCCTGGGACGCTTATCGCAGTCATTTCCCGAAAGATAAAGAAGCGGCTGCGCCGGGTTACTATACTGTGGAACTTTCCGATCCGCAGGTGAAAGCGGAACTGACGGCTTCTATCCATGCTGCCCTGCATCGATATACCTACAACAAAGCAGACTCCGCTTCTCTGCTGATAGATCTTCAGCATGGTCCTGCCTGGAGGGAAGAACAATATCATTCACACGTGAAGAGTTGTGAGGTGAATTGGGAAGACGCCCAAACGCTGACCGGACATGTCAATAATGCCGTATGGGTGAATCAGGATTATTTCTTTGTGATAAAATTTAATCGTCCTGTTGCAGACTCACTTTACCTTCCGATGGGAGAGACGGAGAAAGGGAAACGCATTGTTGCTACTTTCGACATGCAGCCGGGAGACGAGTTGATGATGAAAGTGGCCCTTTCCACTACGAGCGTAGCCGGAGCCAAGAAGAACTTGGAAGCGGAAATTCCTGCCTGGGACTTTGACGGAGTGAGAGACGCTGCGCATAATGAATGGAATAGTTATCTGAGCCGTATCGAAATAGAGGGTACCGATGATGAAAAGACAAACTTCTATACCAGTTTCTATCATGCTTTGATTCAACCGAATGAGATTTCGGATGTCGATGGTATGTATCGTAACGCTGCCGACTCCGTTGTGAAAGCGGGAACGGGGACTTTTTATTCTACGTTCTCTTTATGGGATACTTATCGTGCCGCTCATCCATTCTATACATTAATGGTTCCCGAACGTGTCGACGGTTTTGTTAATTCGTTGATAGAACAAGGTGAAGTGCAGGGATTCCTGCCTATCTGGGCATTATGGGGAAAGGAGAACTACTGTATGATAGGTAATCATGGGGTTTCTGTGATTGCCGAGGCCTATCGTAAGGGATTCCGTGGCTTTGACGCGGAGCGTGCTTTCAATATTATAAAGAAGACGCAGACTGTTTCACATCCGTTGAAGTCAAACTGGGAAGTATATACGAAATACGGCTATTTCCCGACCGACCTGATAAAAGCCGAATCGGTGTCTTCCACATTAGAGTCGGTATATGACGATTATGCTGCTGCCGACATGGCACGCCGTATGGGAAAAGAAGAAGATGCGGCGTACTTTGCAAAACGTGCCGATTATTATAAGAACCTCTTTGATACTGAAACCCAGTTTATGCGTCCGCGCAAAGCAGATGGAACATGGAAGGCTCCGTTTAATCCGAGTGCTTTGGGACATTCGGAAAGTATAGGGGGAGATTATACGGAGGGAAATGCATGGCAATATACCTGGCACGTGCAACATGACGTCCCGGGATTAATCCGGCTCTTTGGTGGTGAAAAACCTTTCCTGAATAAATTGGATTCTTTGTTTACCGTTACTTTGGAAGGTGAAGGTCTGGCTGATGTAACAGGATTGATCGGACAATATGCTCACGGCAACGAACCGAGTCATCACGTAACTTATTTATATGCATTAGCTGGTCGTCCGGAGCGTACACAAGAGTTAATCCGTGAGATTTTCGATACTCAATACCGAAACAAACCTGACGGACTTTGCGGAAATGACGATTGTGGTCAGATGTCTGCATGGTATATGTTGAGTGCAATGGGATTTTATCCGGTGAATCCGGTGAGTGGCGAGTATGTATTCGGGGCGCCCCAGTTGCCTGAAATGGTATTGCATCTGGCTGGTGGCAAGACTTTTACTATTATCGCAGAGAACCTGTCGAAAGAGCATAAGTATGTGGATAGCATTACTTTGAATGGTGAACCTTATACGAAGAATACTATCTCTCATGAAGATATTGTCAAGGGAGGAACATTGGTTTATAAGATGAAATAATTCTCAAAGTATTCTCACCGTGATGAGAAAAAATTCTCATTATGGTGAGAACTTTTTCTCATAGCGATAAGAATTTATTCTCACTGCGGTGAGAATAATCCCTTTATTTCTTTAGAAAATTTGTAATTTTTCATATAATTGTTTTTTATTGAATAACGATCTCATTAAGTAGAAACCAGCCTTTTTTTTCTTGCTTGTCTTTGATTGCCAGTTTAATTCCCGGCTGTTGGTCTTTTGTTTGGTCGATGATAGCTACAGCCCATTGATAAGTACCTTTCGGAATATCCGTGAAAGTAACCGGATAAGTATAAGAATGCACTGTGTTATGCAACCAGTCCGAAGGTTCTGCGTTGTCGTCTACCCATGTTTGCACTAGATTCCCTTGTAGGTCAAACAATGCAAAAGCCGGTTTATATTTATAATTCCAGTTGGGTATATTGTTAGGTAAATAACCATTTCCTGTATTTTTCCATTCGTGTGAAATGAGGACTGTCGATTTGGCTTTGGCACGGACTGGCAATGATACGCTGCATGGATATATCCGGTATCCTCCTTGGATAATAAACTTTTCTACCAGGTCATTTGCCCGTTCGGTCCACCCTTTTGTTTCGGGGAGCTCTCTTAAATCCAACGTATTGAAATGTCCTTCAATGGCGTGTTGGAAGGTCTGTTTGTATACATCTCTCCATGTATTCATCCGATAACGTGTATCCGAGGTGAATGGAGTGCAATCATCGGTGGAACATCCCCAGTAACAGGATTCTCCGACAAGAAGTGTCTTTCCATACATATCCGCGACGATCCTCCTTTCTTCATCACTGAACCACATGCTTCCCAATCCGTCTCGTCTCATGCCATATCCTTTTCCGTCAATTGCAATTCGTTTTTCGGTGTCGAAACCGATTTGGCTGCCGAAGGGGAGCGTAAGAAGCACATTTTTGAAGTGAGTGGAATAGAGGGTTGTGAACCAGTCGAACACTTGCTCGAATTTGTTTTGGTCTTGCAGGATCACATGGTGACATTCTCCCCACCAACCAAGACTATATCCGTCTACAAAGTCTACAATATCCGGATTATCATATTCCTTGGCAAAGGCTTCGACAAACTTTTCCAGTTTTTCCTGAAAAATCGGATCATCCGGATAAGGTGTCCAAAGATCACCTTTCAATCCTTTTACGGTATATCCTTTTGCTCCGGCACGGCGTACGTAGTCAGGAGTTCCGGCACGCAGGTTATCCTGTCCGTTGTTGTAAATACGGAAACAGAGTTTCAATCCACGGTCTAAGGCACCCTGTATCAGTTTTTTGTAATTTTCATCATACAGCCAGGCGTATTTGCCTTCTTCCGGTTCCATGTCCGACCACCTCCAACGTACATAAAAGAAAGAAGCGTATTGACGGGCTGCCTCATCTTGGGCAGCCCAGTAAATATTCGCGTTTTGTACTTCATCATTAGCGTCATCATATACTCCCCAACCCATACAAGGGTTGCGAAGCAATGATACGGTGTCTTCCTGCAACTCTACCTTTTGACAGGCGTGTGAGCAGCTTGTAAGGATCACGGAGATAAGTGCAAATAGATATAAATGTATATGTTTCATGCTTTATCGGTTCATTTATTTAATAGTCATTTCACTGATAAATGTCCACCCATCCTTCTTCTCCTTATCTTTGATACCGATATTGATACCTGGTTGGTTATCTTTGGTCTTGTCGACAATAGCTACCGCCCATTGGTAATTGCCTCTGGAAATACCGTCGAGGGAAACCTCGTAAGTATAGTTTTTCCGTTGGTTAGACAACCATTGCGAAGGTTCGGCATCCTCGTCAATCCATGATTTTACCAGTTTGCCGCTCTCGTCGAACAAGGCAAAGGCCGGTTTGTACTTATAGTTCCAATTCTTCATGTTATTCGGCAAGTAACCATATCCGGTGTTTCTCCATGAGTGGGAGATAGATACGGTTTGGCCTGCTGAGGCTTCATAAGGCATGATTACATAAGTAGGATATACCCTGTATCCGCCGTTCAGAACAAATTTGCGGACAAGTTCCGGTGCCAGTCCCGTCCAGCCCTTTGTTTCGGTAATCGTCCTTAGGTCGAGTGTATTGAAATGATAAGTCTGGGCATGGTCGAAACTCTGATTATATACATCCTTCCATGATTTGAAGGAATATTTTGTGTCATTTTTGAAAGGTTCGTAAGCAGCCGTATATCCTCCCCAGTAAGCACATTCGCCCACCATTAAAACTTTTCCATACATCTCGTTCGCTACTTTCTCGTCATTTTCAGTAAACCACATACTTCCCAGACCGTCTCTGCGCAATCCATACCCTTTTTGGTCGATAGCGATTTCTTTTTCCGTATTGAATCCGATTTCGCTATTATAAGGTAATACCAGAATGATATTCTTGAAGTTCTTGGAATACATCGTTGTAAACCAGTCGAAAGTCTCTTTCTTCTTGTCAGAATTCAGGTACTTGATATGTGAGCCTTCGCCCCACCAGCCTAAAGAGTGCCCGTCGATAAAATCTACGATATCCGGGTTATCATACTCTTTGGCGAATGCTGCGACAAACTTTTCATATTTCTGCTGAAAGATAGGGTCGTCGGCATAAGGAGTCCATAGTTTGGCGTTATTTTGTCCTTCGACTTCGTATCCTTGGGCACCTGCGGCACGGACATATTCGGGAGTACCTTGGCGGATGTTGTCCTGTCCGTTGTCATAGATACGGAAACATAACTTCAATCCCCGGTCGAGCGCTCCTTGAATCAGCTTTTTATAGTTCTCGTCGTAGATCCAGGCATATTTTCCTTCCTCCGGTTCCATTTCCGACCAACGCCAGCGTATATAGAAGAAAGATGCATAGTTGCGTGCAGCTTCATCTTGTGCAGCCCAATATTCTTCTGCGTTGGCTACATTGCCGACTGCATCGTCATAAAGTCCCCAACCCATGCAGGGATTACGTAGCAGACCACTTCTGTCTTGTTGCAGGTCAATAGCTTTTGAACCTTTGGGTATGCCGTTCTGACCGGATTCCGAATCGGAATCGGAACATCCAGCAAATAGCGTCAGACAACACGCCAGTAATATTTGAAAGTAATATCTTTTCATAATGATTCATGTTTTATTAGTTATTCTGCATAGATATAGCGCATGACGGTTCCTTTAGCCCAGGATACCCATAATGTTTCGCTGTTGTCATGGATTAAAGCTCGCCAGGGATCGTTCCAGGTTGCAGGATCGCCCAAGTCGGCGGCCATAAAGTAGAATTTTTCCTGAGCCAGTTCGATTGCGTCCCTATCCAAGTTCCATGTACCTGCTGAAGTAAAGCTCAGTCCCCATTCATTCAAATGTTCCTGACCGGTAGGATCTTTATAATAATAGACAGGATCTTTAAGAACATTATACCCGCCATTCTTTCCGGCTTCAGAGAATAAATAATTCCATTCGGCTTCTGTTGGTATTCTCCAACCTTCGGGTATAATTCGGTCGCGGATTACGAAACTGTAATAGGTACCGATTGCTTTGATCCAGTCTTCTCCAAGGGATTCGGGAGCATATCTGTAATATTCGGCTTCGATTTCCGTGCCGTCCGGATATCTGGTTGTATTCAGATTTTGGGCTGTCCACACTTGCGAAGTTCCGTCGGAGAATGTCACGCGGACTACGGGATAAGTGATCGTCTCATCTCCACGTTTGTCAACCAAACGCATCATGTCGTTTGTGTATAATGTGTTGGCGACACGCGAAATAAGTGACTGATCTGCATTGTTACGTACATTCCAATAAATAGTATTGGTCCGGTAACGCTTGATAGACAGTTTTTCGATTGTCTGTTCCATTTCTTCGTGGGTGATCGATATATTTCCTGTTCCTTTGGTCGGCAGTTCTACGAAGTTGTCCATTTCCGGATCTAAAGAAAGAAGTACCGTACACTCTGTATCATTACCGATTCCTGAAGCATCCCATTCAAATTTTATTTTGGTTTGTGTAGCGTCTGCCAACAAAGTGGCTGTCGACATATCTTCAGGAGCAAGCAAGATACTTTTCATTCGTCTGGCTTGTAGCGTACGAACTTCTGATGCGGCGGCAGTCTGGTTATTTTTATCTTTTACAGTCCAGTAAATGAGTCTTTCATTTCCGGATTTAATATCTAACTTGGAAAGTAATTGGTTGATAACCAGTGTTGATATATTGCAATTTTTTCCTGTCCCTGCTTCTACGGTAACTTGTTTCACAAGGTCCTTGGTAGTGCTGAATATCAGTACGGAACCTTGTTCCGAAGCCTTATCCCAAGTAAATTCGTATGAATCTTTACTTTCATCGTTTAAGTCCATAGTTGCTCCTTCGGCGGGAGAACTCAGATATATGCCCGACATTGGAATTGTGATATTGGTCTTATAATTATCTTCGCAACCGGCGAACATTAGTAGCCCGATGATGCTATAAATTAACTTTTTCATGTTTTTTTCTTTTCAGTGATTAATAACCGGGGTTCTGTTTGATTATTCCCTTACCTTCATCAATAATATCTTGTGGAATAGGGAAGCGGTAACGGTCTTCATCCACAAGCGTTTGTTTACCCATTGATTGAGCCTTCTTTTTGATAGCTTCCACAAATAATCCATAGCGGATCAGGTCTTGGCGGCGGTTTCCTTCGAAATATAACTCCCAACCTCTTTCGTCCAATACAGCTTTCAGAAATTTGTCCACACTGTTCAAATCTTGTAGGCTGTATCCTTTGCCCGGAAGCGATCGGGTACGCACTTCATTAAGCAAATTAACAGCTTCCTGCGTTACGGCATTCTTGTTGCGTACAATAGCCTCTGCTGTCAAAGTGAGCACATCGGCATACCGGTAGATAATCCAGTCTATTTGTGAATCTTCTCCCGTACAATCCGGATCAAATTCATATTTCAATGGAACTGCTCCTAAATATAATTGAGCGGAAGGATCCGGTCTGTCATTCTTTTCATTATGTACCACTCCGTCTTTACTGGTATATTCGTATGCAATCGTCAGCAAACGTCTGTCTGCCGGATCAAAGGTCTGCATAAAATCCCATGAGATTTTATATCCGTTCCATTTGGTCATTTTATCTAGATAAGAAGTGAAATTATAGTCGTTGGGTAATACATGAGGTTGCCATTTGTGTTCCTGATATCCTTTGGCACATTGGCAAGCCCAGATAATTTCCGGGTTCTTCTCATTTGCCAGCGTGAATATATCTTTGTATTCGGGCACAAGTTCGAAACCATATTCAGGTTTCATCAGTTCGCGTCCCTCTGCTTCCGCCTTGTCCCATTGCTTGGTCAGCATATAGAGTTTTAGCAAAACAGTATGTGCCAATCCGGCTGTAAAACGACCATAGTTCTTATCTCCCTTTTTGTAGTTGGCAGGCAGTACTTTGCTTGCTTCTGTAAGTTCAGTCTCGATATATGTCTGCATTTCTTCCTCGCTGAGTCGGGGGAGAATTTTCTCAGCCATAGGATTCTTGAGTGTTTCCAGGTCGGCAATGGGGATTGGACCGTAGAAATCATAGAGAAGGTATGCCAGCCACCCCCTGCCCATACGAAGTTCGGCGATGTATTGCTGTTTGAGGGCATCGTCCATTTCAATATCGTTCAACCGGTCGATAGTCAGAGTCATTTTACTGATATCGTTTACATAGGCGTAGCTCTCAACAGTCAGCCAGCTACCGGAACCGGATATCTTGAGGGTGTTCCAGTTGGCATAGTTGATGTGGTCCCAACCCCAGTTGCACATTCCGTAATCGCCTGCTTCGTCGCTGACGATTTGTATGCCTGTTGCTATATTGAACAGACCTCCATAGCCACTATTTTTAAAGGTGGCGTATGCGGCAGACGTTGTGATAGCGTCAGCGTCTTCTGCCGTTTTGGGGAAGATACTGGTATTGATATCACCATAGTTCTCGGAGACGAGTTCACACGAAGCGTTTATTCCTGCGATGAGGCAGCTTCCGAGAGCAAGATATATAAGTTTTGTAATTCTTTTCATGTTCAATTCTTTTTAGGTTTATTTAGAATGAAATATCTACTCCGATACTAAAACTAGTGACGTTGGGATATGCATTCGTGTTACTGTCCGTTTCCGGATCTTGGCCTTTCCAGTTGGTCCATACACATGGATTGTTGACGTCAGCATATACTCGCAGTCGGTTACAGATACTTTTACTGATTGGTACGGTGTAGCCTAATGTGATATTTCTGATACGCAGGAATGAAATTTTCTGGAGGAACAGATCACCGGTACCATAAGCCGACTCGATGAAGCTGGGGCGTGTACTTGTCTGGTTGTCCGAACTCCAGGCATCCTTGAAAGAGACAGGTACATTCTGTCCCAGTTTGATGCGGTTTCCGTAAGATCCCCAGGCGTCGTAATAACTGTTTGCTCCGGCAATTTTACCTACCTGTCCATACATATATATATTAAGGTCGAAATTCTTATAAGAAAAATTGTTGTTGAAACCGAAAATGAATTTGGGGTCATTGCGTCCGATTAAGACCATATCTTCCTCATTCAGTTTATCATCTCCATTTATATTCTTGAGTTTCACTTGTCCGGGAAGAAGTTGCGGCTGGTGGGCGGGGGCTTCCTCACCAGGTTGTAACAGTCCGTCGGCTACATAGGCAAAGACTCCGCGAATCGGGTCTTGTTCCTTCTGATAGGCAGCAGGTTTCCAGTTCGGATCTCGTTCTTTCCAACGGTCGTTATACGTTGAGAAAGTTAAATCAGTACTCCATGTAAACTGTTTAGTCTGTATATTTTGCGTGTTCAGAGTCAGTTCTACACCGTTACTTTGAGTCGAACCAATGTTGGCTGCAATGGTTTTCACTTCATTATAATGGGGAATCGTTTTGTTCTTCACCAGCAAATCGGAGATCGTACGCTGGAAATATTCGGCAGTCAGGTTAATCCGATTGTTGAAAAATCCCAAGTCCAGACCGATATTAAATTCGGTTGTCGTTTCCCATGTCAGGTTCGGGTTACCTAATTGTGATACATAGATACCTACGTGCTGTGAATCACCGAATTGGCTGCCATACCACGGGTCTGCTCCATAATAGTCGAGAGCTCCGTTGCCTACATTATAATTACCGGTTTGTCCCCAACTTAAGCGTAGTTTACCATTCGAAAGAAAGTCAGAGGAAGAGCTCTTGATAAATTTTTCTTCGGAGAAGCGCCAGCCGGCGGATACGGAAGGGAAATAACCCCATTGATGTCCTTTGGCAAAGTTGGAGGCGCCGTCGGCACGAATGGTGGCAGTGAGCAGGTATTTTTCTTTCCACGAATAATTGAAACGTCCGAAGTAAGAACTCAAGCTGCTTACCGAAGCGTACGAACCTACCGGCGGTCGACTATAGTTTCCTGCTCCCAGATTATTGTATAGGAATGAATCATTGATAAAATCTTGATTACCTGCACTCATTCCTTCGGTGTTGAACTTCTGATAGGAATAACCGAAAAGAACATTGAAACTATGTTCACCAAATATTTTTTGATAATTGGCTGTCAGATCCATTAAATAGTCGTTGTTATCTTCCTGGGCTAAATATGCCTGACCGTTGACTGCCGCCCCGTATTGAGTGGTTTTCGGAAGATAAGTTTTTCGTTTCTGATATTTTCGGTCGATACCCAAATTGGCTTTTAGTTTCAGTCCCTTGATGGGTTCCACTTCTATATAAGCCGAACCCAACAATCGTTCCTTTACAGTTTTATCATTAATTTCGAGGAGAGACACCGGGTTCGGGAGTTGAGGCATCTGAGGATTGGTCGAATAATTTCCTTTTTCATCTCTGACGGGAACAGTCGGGTTGAAAGCAACAGCAGCAGTAATGATACCGGAATTTTCATTCTCGCCGTTTCCCAAAGGTACATTATCGTAGTTATTACGGCTAATATTGAAAGACAATCCGGCCTTTACGTACTTGGAAATCTGCTGGTCCAGATTTATTTTTGCAGTGAAGTGCTCCATGTCATTATTTTTCACTACACCGGAGTGGTTGAGGTAGTTGATAGAAGCCATATATTTCGTTTTTTCCGTTCCGCCGTTTATAGAAACATTATGCTGGTGCATAAGTCCGGTACGTGTGATTTCGTCAAACCAAGGAACTGTCGGCGCGTTGAGTATCTGGTCGTTCGAGTATCTGGGCTTAAAGTCCGCCGCATCATCATTCGGAATCATATAATCCTCGTAAATGCCTTCTCCTTTTTCTTTCAGCCATAGCTCGTGATAATATCGGTTGGTCTGATACATATAGTCCTGCCCGTTCAACATCTTGAATGAGTTTTTCATTCTTTGCACAGAGACATTGGCTGAGTAGTTGACGCTTGCTTTTCCTTCTTTTCCCCGTTTGGTAGTAACGATAATCACACCGTGTCCGGCCCTTGCACCGTAAATAGCGGTAGAGCTGGCGTCTTTCAGAACCTCTATCGACTCAATGTCATTCGGATTGATAGATTCGAGAATATTATCGGTTTGCCCCGCTTCGTAACGATTGCCCGAACCAAGCGTAGAACTGGAAGAAACGGGAAAACCGTCAATGATGATAAGCGGATCGTTCCCGGCGCCGACAGAGGCTGCTCCACGTATATTGAAACTACTGCCGCCGCCTACCTGTGCACTCGTCTGCACTACTTGCAGACCTGCTGCTTTTCCGGCTAACGCATGGCTGACCGTCGTGAAGGTCTGCACGGGAGTTTCATCCATTTTGATAGAAGAAATGGCACCGGTCAGGTCTCTTTTCTTCATCGTTCCGTACCCTACAACGACAACTTCATCCAACGCCTGCGCGTCTTCTTTCATTGAGATAGCCAGATGCGTTTTGTTCCTGGTATTCACTTCCTGCGTCAGATATCCCAGGTAAGATATTTGTACGCTGCTACCTTCGTCAACAGTGAGCTGAAACTTTCCGTCAATATCGGAGATAGTCCCATTTGTACCATTTTTTTCTTTGATATTGGCACCGATGATCGGTTCCCCGTAATTGTCTGTGATGATTCCGCTGATTGTACTTTTTTTCTTCTGTTGTGTGGCTTGGTTACTTTTCTTTTTTATAATGATGTCTTTACCTTGAACTGTATAACTAACATTTTGTCCTATTAAAATCTGTTCCACTACCTTCTCTATGGGTAGGTTCCTTGCTGTTACCGTAATAATCTTCTGGGTATTCAGATCGCTTGCCGCAAATGTAAATGAATATCCATTTTGCTTCTGTATGGTTTCAATGGCCTGTTTTACAGTCACGTTCTTCAACTGCATACTGATATGCTGTGCAAATGAGTTCAGATGAAGACATAGCATGAGCAGGACCATGAAAAAAACTTTTTTATTAGTTTTCATAAGTCAATGAATAAATAATTGATAAATAGGATGAGAAGTTTAGGATTTTATTTATATTTGCCTAAACTTTCATCAATAAAGTCACTGTGGCTTTTAAGACAGAAAGTCAAAAGGGGTCAGGGGTTGGAAAGGAACCTGACCTTTTTTTATTTCTATCAGGGAGAGTAAAATCATGTTTTTTCAAAGTTGCTTTTCATATTCTTTTAAGTTTTAAAAGGTTTAACATTCAGTCTCATTCAGGAAGTGTGATCACAATATTTTTTCCTTCAATGGTATAAGTCATTTTATCGGTAGATGATAGTACATCCATAATTTCCCGGATACTCTGTTCCCTTCTGCGGAAATTACCATAGAAACGGACGGAGTTTAGAGCAGCGTCTGCAATAGTGATTTTTATGTTGTAGCTTCTTTCCAGTTCCTTCACAATATCGGGGAGCAGCGCTTCGTCGAAATAGAGACGGTCGTTTGTCCATTCGGCACTGTAAGCAGCTTTAGTATTTGAAATCAATAATTTTCCGGTCTTCTTGTCTAATAGGGCTTGCTGATCCGGGTGAAGTATCGTTTCCTTTTGTTGGGTGCTGAGAGCCACTTTACCTTCGAGCAAACAAACTTTCGCTTCCAGATCATCCTGATAATTTCTGAAATTGAATTTGGTTCCTAATACCTTTACGTCCAGTTCATCAGTATGTACTTTAAAAGGAATATGTTTATTCTTGGTTACTTCGAAATAAGCTTCTCCGGTAAGATTCAGTGCCCGTTCGTTGATACCGAAGTCTTGCGCATAACTCATCTTCGAACCGGCATTGAGCCAGACCAGCGTCCCGTCCGGAAGATATAATTTGGTTTTTGAGCCGTATGGGGCTTCAATGGAAATTTGGGTTAACTGCTTGCGGATAACACTCTTTCCTGTCTGGAAAGCAATCGTTCCGCAAATAAAGACAATGATAGTCATCGCGGCAGCATACATCCATGGGCGAAGTTGGAAAGCCTTTGCGTTTATTGATACCTTGTTGGGTAGTTTCTCCGGTTCGTCTCAGGAATAGTTGATAAGCTCTGTCTTTGTTGAAGCTATGAACATCGTCTGCCTCATTCGAGGCGGCTATCCATACCTCCTGTATATCGGAGAAATATTTTCTGTTTTCTTCCGAGGCATTCAGCCATTCTTGAAATGATTGCATTTCTTCCGGTGTCAGGCTATTGGTCAGATATCCGGTAATCCAATCGTGGACTGTGTCTGTATGTAGTGATTGTTCATCCATAAATAATGATTGCCTTTATATATACTACAGTTTTTTAGAATAAGAGGGTAGGGTAAAAAGCGAGAAAAATGCATAAAAAAGTTCCAAATTCTTTCTTGAGTACTACTAATGCGTTCTTTATGTGATATTTAACCGTATTGACGGAGATGTCAAGTTCCTGAGAAATTTCTTCGTAGCTCATCTCTCGGAAGCGGCTCATCATAAATACCTGCTTGCAGACAGGGGGAAGTTTTTGAATCACTTCCTGAATTTTATGTTCCAGTTCTTTCTTTATTAGCGTCCCTAGAGGTTGCTGATTGTCTGGGATGATATTTTGCAGTTGGATTCCTGCCCGTTCCATAACAGAAAAACGGATTTCCACTTCTTGTTGTTTGAGAGCCAGATAATTCAGGCATTTATTACGTACGGCTATAATTAAGTAATTACGTAGAGGAGGAACAAGTTCCAGATTCTCCCTAATCTCCCATAAGTGAAAAATAACATCACTGACTATACTTTCTGCTTGTATTTTATCCTTCAGCATATAATAACTAAGTTTGCAGAGAGCAACATAATGATAGTCATACAAATACTTGTATGCCTCGTTGTCTCCTGCCTTTAGCTTTTTTATTATGATTTTTTCATCAACTGGATTCATAGTGTGCTTTTTCATCTCTGCAATATTCGGATAATATATTGAAAGATGCAAATTAATTGGAGGAAAAATACTCTCTCCCCATTTTCATTTATGATATATTCTTCCACAAACTAAAAACTGAGGATATGAAAAATTAATGATGATTACTGATTGAAATATAAATACATTTATATCTTGTGTTTTAATTAATTTTTTCATATTTTTGCAGGGTATTTTTGAATATTTGTGAAAGACATGAATGGTTTTTGTAAAAATGGGAAGATGTTTGTTTTTTGTGCTTCTTCTCATAAGTAGTACTGTAAGTAAAGGGCAGATTTATAAGTATATAGGTCTGGAGGACGGTTTGAATAACCAAAAAATATACCATATCCAAAAGGATCAACGGGGGTATATGTGGTTTCTGACTCAGGAGGGGATAGACCGTTATGATGGCAAACATATCAAGCATTACAACTTTTCGGACGACAGTATGAAACTGGATTCACGTATTGCCTTAAACTGGCTCTACATGGACAGCGAAAATGTATTATGGGTAATCGGTCAGAAAGGTCGTATTTTCAGGTACGATTTGCAACATGATAAATTCGAACTGGCTTATGTGCATCCGGAGTTGATTAGAAATAAGTCGCAGGCATTTCTGAATTACGGTTATTTGGACAAGAGTGACCGTATATGGTTATGCTGTAAAGATAGTATTATCTGGTATAGTATTCGTACCGGAACAACGACACATATGCCGGCGCCGGCTATTGGTGAAATAACTACCATTGAACAGGCGGATGGTAACCATTTTTTATTGGTACGGGAAGCGGTCTGTTTCGTGCCGGAATAGGAGATGGGAGATTGAAACTGCTATCCGATGAAACGGTGGAAAGTATCAGTACACCAGTGCATGAACTCTATTATCATGTCGTCTCAAAACAACTGTTTATAGGAAGCTACAAAGAGGGTGTACTTATATATGACATGGAGGGGACAGGGAAAATCATTCCCTGTCAATCACCCAATAATGTAGAGATAAACCAGATAGTTGCTTTGAACGCTCATGAGCTTTTGGTAGCTACGGGTGGAAAAGGTGTATATAAACTGGATGTGAATACCTGTATGAGTGAGCCCTATATAACTGCCAATTATAGTAGTTATAACGGGATGAACGGAAACAATATCAATGATATCTATGTAGATGAAGAAGAACGTATCTGGCTTGCCAATTATCCTACCGGTATTACCGTTCGTAACAACCGTTATGGAAGTTATGACCTGATAAGACATTCTCTTGGTAATACCCGGTCACTGGTGAACGATCAGGTTCATGATGTGGTGGAGGACAGTGACGGTGACCTTTGGTTTGCAACCAGTAACGGTATCAGTTTCTATCAGACTGATACAAAAGAATGGCGTTCTTTCTTCAGTTCTTTTGATCCGGTACCGAATGATGAGAATCACATTTTCTTAGCGCTGTGTGAAGTCTCTCCCGGTGTAATGTGGGCGGGCGGTTTTACATCAGGTATTTACAAGATAGAGAAGAAGAAAGGGTTTAAGGTAAGTTATCTTTCTCCTGCTGCTATTGCAGGAGTACGGCCCGATCAATATATTTTTGACATAAAAAAAGATTCGGGCGGTGATATCTGGTCCGGAGGGTATTATCATTTGAAACGCATCAATCTTGAGACTAAAAGTGTGCGTTTATATCCGGGAGTAAACTCTATCACTACCATTCAGGAGAAGGATTCCCGGCAGATGTGGATTGGTACCCGAATGGGACTCTATCTGCTTGACAAACAATCCGGAATTTACCGGTATATTGATCTGCCTGTTGAATCTCCCTATATATGTGCATTATACCAGAGAGAAGACGGTATCCTATATATTGGTACCCGTGGAGCCGGACTTCTTGTTTATGACATTAATAAGAAGAACTTTATTTATCAGTACCGAAGTGACAACTGTGCGCTGATCTCCGATAATATTTATACAATTCTTCCGCGTCAGGACGGGAGTCTCCTGATGGGTACGGAAAATGGCATAACGATTTATTCACCTGAGGAGCACTTCTTTCGTAACTGGACACGGGAACAAGGATTGATGAGTGTCAATTTTAATGCAGGTTCTGCTACGACCTATAACAAAAGTGCGCTTGTTTTCGGGGGAAATGACGGTGCTGTCAAATTTCCAACAGACATACAGATACCGGAGCCACATTATTCGCGTTTGCTATTGCGTGATTTTATGATAGCTTATCATCCTGTTTATCCGGGTGATGACGGATCACCTTTGGAAAAGGATATTGACGAAACTGACCGGCTGGAACTAGCTTACGGACAAAACACTTTTTCCCTTGATGTAGCTTCCATTAATTATGATTATCCTTCCAACATTCTTTATTCATGGAAAATTGACGGTTATCATAAAGAATGGAGCCGTCCGAGTCAGGATAACCGGATTCTTGTCAGAAATCTGCCTCCCGGCAGTTATACATTACAAATTCGTGCCGTATCCAATGAAGAAAAATATAAGACTTATGAGACAAGAAACATTCAGATTGTTATAACACCTCCGGTATGGGCCAGTGTGTGGGCTATGGTGGGATATGTAATCCTGTTGGTGTTGGTTATGGGTATTATATTCCGTATCATCATGTTGCATAAACAGAAGAAGGTGTCGGACGAAAAAACACGGTTCTTCATTAATACGGCTCATGACATACGTACGCCGCTTACGTTGATAAAAGCTCCGCTGGAGGAAGTCATGGAAAATCGCATGGGGACCGAACAGGCGTTACCCCATATGAATATGGCTCTTAAGAATGTGAATACATTGCTTCAGCTGACAACGAACTTGATAAACTTCGAACGGATCGACGTATATTCATCTACTCTTTATGTTTCCGAGTATGAACTGAATACTTTTATGAATGATGTTTGTGCTACTTTCCGCAAATATGCCGAGATGAAGCATGTCAGGTTTGTTTATGAAAGCAATTTTGACTATTTGAGTGTGTGGTTTGATAGTGACAAAATGGGCTCTATTCTGAAGAATATTCTCTCAAATGCATTGAAGTATACACCTGAAGAAGGTAGTGTCTGCATTTCCGCTTGTGAGGAAGGGAATAGTTGGAGTATTGAGGTGAAAGATACGGGAATCGGTATTCCAACGTGTGAACAGAAGAAATTGTTCAGAAACTATTTTCGGGGTAGTAATGTCGTTAATCTGAAGGTGACAGGTAGCGGAATCGGACTGATGCTGGTATACAAACTGGTTAAGTTACATAAAGGTAAGATTCAGATTCAGAGTGCTGAAAATCAAGGAACTTGTGTACGGATTACTTTTCCGAAAGGAAATAGCCATTTCCATAAAGCAAAATTTATCTCTCCCAAAACACCGGATGAACGTTTGGAGACTATTGTAACAGGTGATACGCCGGGATTGCCGGATATGGAGATATCCCGGATCAACAGTTCCTTGCAGCGTATTTTGATAGTGGAGGATAATGATGATTTGCGTAATTATCTGGTGGATATGCTGAAGACGAGTTATAATATTCAGGCTTGTCCGAATGGAAAGGATGCACTTATCATAATCAGGGAATTTAATCCGGATCTTGTTATATCCGATATAATGATGCCTGAAATGAGCGGAGATGAACTTTGTTCAGCGATAAAAGGGGATCTTGAGATGTCTCATATTCCGGTTGTTTTGCTGACTGCGCTGGGGGATGAGAAACATATGCTCGAAGGATTGGAAATCGGAGCGGATGCTTATATTACCAAACCTTTTAGTGTGGGGATACTCAAAGCAACGATTAAGAACATACTAACAAATCGTGCTTTGCTCCGCCGGGTTTATAATAGTATCGAAGATGAAGAACCGAATTTTCCGGTTAATTGCACTAATACCTTAGACTGGAAATTCATTGCTTCTGTCAAGGAATGTATAGAGAAGAACATGGGGGATTCGGACTTTAATGTGGAAATGCTCAGCAACCTGCATTATATGAGTCGTACGAGCTTCTTCAACAAACTCAAGGCATTGACCGGCTATGCTCCGGCTGATTATATCCGGCTGATACGTTTGCAACATGCTGCACAGTTGCTGAAGCAGGGTGAATATACAATAACGGAGATTGCCGACAAGGTCGGATTCTCGGATGCGAAATATTTCCGTGAGGTATTTAAAAAGTATTATGGAGTAAGTCCGAGTAAGTATGTAGAGGCGGAGAAGATACATTCTCAGTCTTCAGAGCAAGACTGACTAGTAAAAAGCCCTGTAAGAATGATTGGTTCTCACAGGGCTTTTTCTATGTCTTAATTTTATGGAAAAGGGGTACTTAAATTTATAACATCTTATTAGAACCAAGTATAATCAACATGGTATATCCAAGTATCAGTCCGATAATTCCCATGATTATTCCGACTTTTTCCATATCCTTTTGTTGAATCATGCCTGTGGCATGTGCCAAAGCGTTGGGCGGAGTACTGATAGGCAATATCATTGCTAATGATGAACCGATTGCCACTCCGATCAATAAAGTTTCTACACCTCCCAGCGAAGACAGGTTCTCACGCATGCTGCTTCCTGCAATGGCTAGGATGGGGACGAGCAATGCGGCAGTAGCTGTATGTGAGATGAAGTTAGCCATAGCATAACAAATAAGTCCGGAGCCGACAATCATTAATACAGGAGGCCATGTGTTGAATGGGATAGCTTCAATCATATGTTTCGCCAGTCCGGTTTCTTGTAAAGCAACGCCCAGGGCGAAGCCGCCGGCTACCATCCAGAGTACGCTCCAACTGATTTCTTCCAGATCGCGTTTGGTGATGACTCCCGTTATACAGAAAACGGCTACCGGAATCATAGCTACTACATTAGAGTTTACTCCCGTCACCTTGTCAAACATCCATAATACGACCGTGATGGCGAAAGTAATATAAACTACGACCGAACGCCAGTCCTTTTTTTGCTTCGCCTTCAATTTGTAATTCAATATTCTTTTTTTGTTTGAAAGGGAACAACCGCAAAAGAATAAACCATGCAATAAACAGTACGATAATGGTGTAAGGCAGCATAAAACTCATCCATTCTCCGAAGCCGATATTCAAGTTCAACCCTTCCGGATCATTCAGGTATTTTAGTGCAATGGCGTTGGGTGGCGTACCGATAGGAGTTCCCATACCGCCTACATTAGCAGCTACGGGAATAGCCATAGCCAGACCTATTTTTCCTTTACCGTCTGCCGGAAGTGCTTTTAATACAGGAGTTAGGAAAGTGAGCATCATGGCAGCTGTAGCCGTGTTGCTAAGGAACATTGAAAATGCAGCCGTAACAAGAATGAATCCTAATAGTACATAGCGTGATTGTGTTCCGAAGGGGCGTAACATGACACGTGCCAACAATACGTCCAGACCGCTTTTGGTCGCTGCGATGGCAAGTATGAATCCACCAATAAATAACATAATGATTGGATCGGCAAAGCAATGCATAATGGACTTATATTTGACTGTCTGTCCCAATTCTCCTGCTGGAATATCTTGAGTGAGGAACCATAAGCTGCTGTCGGAAACGGTGAGTAATAATAAAACGACAATCAATACGGAAGTGGTCCATGCAGGGACAGCTTCGAATACCCACATCAGTGTGGCAAAAATAAAGATAGAAATAAGTCTTTGTTCTATAACTGTTAACCCTTCTATACCAAATGTGTCAATAGGGAGGAGCCATAAAATAAGGGAAAGGGTAATAGCTATGGTTAACTTTATACATCGGGCCACTGTCTGATTCTTTGCTAACCGTTTAGCTTTCTTTAAGTCCTGATAAGCTTCCACTAGATGGAAGCCATGAAAAATCTTGTACATAATATTAGTTTAAGATAAAATTAAAAAACGGTGTAAAAATAGCTTTTTATTCTATGATGTCATAATTTAGCGAGAAAGTTTTTTCAAAGCCTTTCCTATTAAAATGTTTTTTAAGGGAGTATTATAGTAGGTTGCTAATTTATTATTTTTATTTTTGTACCGTTCTTTTGTTGATTTGATAATAACTATAATTAAAACCATGAAAAAACTGACAGTCTTACTAATGTGTGTATGTTGTGTATTTACTGCACAGGCACAAAAGCAATTTACTCTGAATTCTCCGGGCGGGAATCTGCAAACTACTATTACCATAGGCGATCAACTGACTTACGATATTACTTGTGACGGACGGCAGATTCTGGCTCCCTCGCCGATAGCCATGTCGTTGGACAACGGAGAAGTATGGGGTGAGAAAGCGAAATTGTCCGGTACTTCCCGGAAAAGTGTTGATCGTATGGTGTCTTCTCCCTTCTATCGTGCCAATGAATTGAGAGATCATTATAATGAACTGACATTGCGGTTTAAAAAAGACTGGAATGTGGAATTTCGAGCATACGATGACGGAATCGTTTATCGCTTTGTTAGTCGGGCTAAAAAGCCTTTCAATGTGCTGGATGAGATTGTTGACTATCAGTTCCCGTTTGATGCGGTTGCTTCCGTGCCTTATGTGAATAGAGGAAAGGACGGTGATTACGAATCTCAGTTCTTCAACTCTTTTGAAAATACATATGTTACAAATAATCTGTCTAAACAAAATAAGAAGCGTTTGATGTTTCTGCCGCTAGTGGTGGAAGCCGGTGATGGGGTTAAGATTTGTATTACCGAGTCCGATCTGGAGAATTATCCGGGGCTTTTCTTGTCTGCTGCTAAAGGTGAAAATCGGTTGAGCGGCAAATTTGCTCCATATCCGAAGCGTACTGTTCAGGGCGGACATAACAAACTTCAGATGTTGGTGGCAGAACGCGAGGATTATATAGCAAAGGTGGATAAGCCCAGAAGTTTCCCATGGCGCATGGCTATTGTGACTACTTCCGATAAAGACTTGGCGTCAAGTAATCTGAGCTATTTGCTGGCTGCGCCTTCACGCTTGTCGGATCTTTCATGGATCAAACCCGGCAAAGTGGCTTGGGATTGGTGGAACGCATGGAACTTGGATAGTGTCGATTTCGCTACCGGAGTGAATAATGCTACTTATAAAGCATATATTGATTTTGCTTCGTCAAAGGGTATAGAATATGTGATACTTGATGAAGGTTGGGCGGTCAATCTGAAGGCGGACCTGATGCAGGTGGTGAAAGATATTGATTTGAAAGAGTTGGTAGATTATGCCGCTGACAGAAATGTAGGTATCATTCTTTGGGCAGGATATCATGCTTTTGAACGGGATATGGAGAATGTCTGCCGTCATTATGCTGCAATGGGGGTAAAAGGTTTCAAAGTCGACTTCATGGACCGTGACGATCAGGAAATGACCGCATTCAACTACCGGGCCGCCGAGACTTGTGCTAAATATAAGATGATCCTCGATTTGCACGGCACACACAAACCGGCAGGTCTGAACCGTACTTATCCGAATGTGTTGAACTTCGAAGGGGTAAACGGACTGGAGCAGATGAAGTGGAGCCCGGCTTCACTCGATCAGGTGAAATATGATGTGATGATTCCTTTTATTCGTCAGGTTTCCGGTCCTATGGACTATACACAGGGCGCGATGAGGAATGCTTCGAAAGGTAATTATTATCCTTGCAATTCAGAACCGATGAGCCAGGGGACACGTTGCCGGCAGTTGGCTTTGTATGTGGTGTTCGAGTCACCTTTCAATATGTTATGTGATAACCCGAGCAACTATATGCGCGAGCCGGAATCAACAGATTTCATAGCTGCCATTCCGACTGTATGGGATGAAAGCATTGTGCTTGACGGTAAAATGGGAGAGTACATTGTCACTGCACGCCGGAAAGGGGATGTCTGGTATATAGGCGGAATTACTGATTGGACGGCCAGGGATATCGAAGTCGATTGTTCTTTTTTGGGAGATAAGGCATATAACGCCACTTTATTTAAAGACGGAGTCAATGCTCACCGTGTCGGACGTGACTATAAACGGGAATCTTTCTCTGTAAAGAAGGATAGCAAGTTGAAAATTCATCTGGCTCCCGGAGGAGGTTTTGCACTTCAAATAAAATAGCCGTTTTAAGGTATAATAAAAAGCTATGTCATAGGTATGGTTTGAAACAGATTCGGTGCTGCATCAGGGCTTTGATACAGCACCGAATTTTCTTTGTTACGATAATGCCGCAATGGCTGTACCTATCAGATTCGCATTATTCATACTTTTTATATCAACTGTAACATCTTTCAAACCGAACAAGTCGAAAAGCTCCTTTAATTCCTCTGTAACAATACTGTGATAATTCTTATCTTTTCTGTTCTCACTCCAGAAAAGACTGCCTTCAGCCACCAGGCAAATCCTACGTATATCTTTATTGTATGATTTCAACAACATGACAAGCCCTGTAATTGAAGCGGCCACCAACTGTGCCGATCTGGTATATATCCATTGCGCCACTTGTACATATACATCCTTGTATATATCCGGATAGTTCATGATAGCGGTAAGTTTTTGCGCATCAAATTTTTCTTCAAATTCTTCTAAAGGAAAAGTTGCTTTTAAAATATCTCCCAGATACATACCGGATACTGCTTTCTCGAAACGTTGTTTTCTGGGGTTACCGGAAATTACATCGACTGTATTATCCACTCCGGTAAGAAATGGCGGATGAAAATTCCCGGATTCCAAATTGACGGGAATCATGCCTTGAATATTATCCGCTGGATTCAGCTTTTTTATTTTGTCGGCTGGGATGAAAGTAGCCATATTAGTGCCTGTTCCTACAATCAGTCCTATATATGCATCATAACTGTTGTCTGTAAGTCCTGCAAATAAACTGGCTACGGTGTCATTCAATACTTTTATATCCGTAAACTTGATTTTATTCTTTTCATTCAGGTAGTTGAGTAGGGGATTCCCGATATATTTTCCAATCATCTCTTTGATGTCAACTCCCTTTGTCCAGCGCAGCAGTTTTGCATCCCCGCCGGGCACGGATTCGGTCGGATAAGAAAAGCAATAGCCGATAGGCATTTCCTCCTCCCGTTTTATTCCGGTGATCATATCTGCCAACTCTTTAAATAATTCCTCTTGGGTATACCCCAGCGATTTCATGATCGACATATCTTTCTTCCAACCATTGTTGGGATGAATGTCCGGTACCGATTTGCTGAAATCAACGAGTGCTACCCGATAATTGGTTCCTCCGAGATCAAGCACAAGTGATTTACCGTTGATATTGTCAGCCTTCGGAGTAATAAAGGTAGGAATGCATTGGATTTCAGCGTTTTCAGTGTTCAATCCTTTTTCTACTTTTTCTTTAAATGAACGGGCTATTGCTTTGAGCTGTTCATTATCTAACTTAAAATATTTTTCTCCATGATATTGACTTTTTTAATCTATATAATATGTTTATGTATGAATAACAACTAAAGCTTTGTTTTGCTTCTCTCTTTTTTATTTAGTAACTATTCTTATTCTCTCTCACCAACTTCCTCCACCTCTGAAACGCCCTCATCAAGGTTTCTTCCTGCATCACTTCTTCCATTTCACATAATTTTGATATGCCGCTTATTAGGTATGATACAGGGGATTTGATTGCTTCTGAAAATAGAAAAGGGCAATTAATGGAAGCATTTTCAATTACACAAGGAAGGAATGCCAACGCTTTATCCGATTCATATCTCATATTCTCATGTTTTTGTATAACTAATTTATTCTCAATTAATTAATTTATGAGAAATAAAAAGGAACAGAGTTATTTCTCATAGTTTTTCTGTTTTTTTCCCTCATAATTGAGTTATTTCTCATAGCCCCCTTTCCTGTTCTTTCTTCTCTCTACTCCATATTTTTCTCCTGCCATATGCTTCTTTTTCTGCAGTCTTCCCTTTAATACCATATGCTATGTTCATGTTTTTTTAATATTACGTCTTTCTCCTTTGTGCTTTTCCCCTATCCTCTCTTTTGTTCCACTCCGGTGCCCGGTCTTTTTCACTCCGGTGGCCGGTTCTTTCCACTGAAGTGTCCTGTCCTGTTCACTGTAGTGGAACGAACAGCATGTCTTTTCGATTATCCGTTATTCTCCTCCTTCCGGAAGGATGATTCCCCTCAGGGGTAGGTGGCAGGTAAATGTCGGAATGGGTAATTCCCCTTTTTATATCCGGCCTGTTTTTTTAGTACCGAAGTTTAGTGCTTTCCTCCCTCGTTTAAATATAATAATGTGTATAGTTTTGTATTCTTCCCTTCGTAGCTTCTTGTATAGAAATGGCGGTGTTCTTGAACCAGCCTATCAATCAGCAAGTTAGTCAGATTATAAAAAAATAATCAGAAAAAAGAGTGATATATATTTGTTTTGTATCCTGAAAGGGAGTACCTTTGCACCCGCTTTCCGAGAGAAGAAAGCCTTGATGAAAATGACTTAGTGACAAAGCGCAGGACTGCTTGACTCAAGAACAAAAAAAACTTCCGAAAAGTTTTGGAATATAAATAAAAAAGTTCTTATCTTTGCAGTCCGATTCGCAAAGAAAAGGTGTTTTGCTTGTTCTTCTTTCTATTTATTCTTTCCCTTTCGCATAGAGAGTCTGAGAAACGGATAAAAAGAAAAACTGAAAAAAAACTTCCGAAAAAGTTTGGTAGTTTGCACCCGCAAAAAGTTCTTTTTTGAAACAAGTAGTACAAGAAAAGATAGAACCGTCAATACAATCTGTTATTTATGTTTATCTATATGTAATAGATACAGGTATTTAGAATGAAGTCAATAAATTGTACGGCATCCTGAACAAGCGACAATGCCGATTTCTTTTACAATGAAAGTTTGATTGATGAAAACTTAACACATGCAAGTCGAGGGGCATCAGTTTGGTTTTGCTTGCAAACCAAAAGCTGGCGACCGGCGCACGGGTGAGTAACACGTATCCAACCTGCCTCATACTCGGGGGATAGCCTTTCGAAAGAAAGATTAATATCCGATAGCATATATTTCCCCGCATGGGTTTTATATTAAAGAAATTCGGTATGAGATGGGGATGCGTTCCATTAGTTTGTTGGGGGTAACGGCCCACCAAGACTACGATGGATAGGGGTTCTGAGAGGAAGGTCCCCCACATTGGAACTGAGACACGGTCCAAACTCCTACGGAGGCAGCAGTGAGGAATATTGGTCAATGGACGCGAGTCTGAACCAGCCAAGTAGCGTGAAGGATGACTGCCCTATGGGTTGTAAACTTCTTTTATATGGGAATAAAGTTGTCCACGTGTGGATTTTTGTATGTACCATATGAATAAGGATCGGCTAACTCCGTGCCAGCAGCCGCGGTAATACGGAGGATCCGAGCGTTATCCGGATTTATTGGGTTTAAAGGGAGCGTAGGCGGATTGTTAAGTCAGTTGTGAAAGTTTGCGGCTCAACCGTAAAATTGCAGTTGATACTGGGTGTCTTGAGTACAGTAGAGGCAGGCGGAATTCGTGGTGTAGCGGTGAAATGCTTAGATATCACGAAGAACTCCGATTGCGAAGGCAGCTTGCTGGACTGTAACTGACGCTGATGCTCGAAAGTGTGGGTATCAAACAGGATTAGATACCCTGGTAGTCCACACAGTAAACGATGAATACTCGCTGTTTGCGATATAGCTGAGGACTCTGGAGAGACTGCCGTCGTTTTCCCATTTCGTAATGGATAGTTTTCCGGAGCAGTCAGTTAAAAGAAAGTAAGGAAAGGGCGCATGGCGGATGCGCAGCTCTCGGAGGCGATGAAGGACGTGATAAGCTGCGATAAGTCTACGGGGAGGTGCAAATAACCTTTGATCGAAGATTTTGAATAGAGACAACCCGACATTCTGAAGGAATGTCCATCCTGCTGGCAGGAGGCTAACCTGGGGAACTGAAACATCTTAGTACCTGCAGGGAAAAGAAAATAATGAGATTCCCCAAACTAGTGGCGAGCGAACGGGGATTAGCCCCAAATAATGTTGTTACGGCAATATTGGGGTTGTAGGACACGTTGTCATAAGACATTCAGTGAGAAAATTCTTTGGAAAATGAAACCATAGATTGGTGATAGTCCGGTATTCGAAGAAGCTGAACGAAGCGTAGTGGTATCCTGGTAGCGCGGGACACGAGAATCTTGCGTGAAGATCTGCCGGGACCATCCGGTAGGCTAAGCTCCCGAGACCGATAGCAGGCCAGTGCCTGTATGAAGGAGAAGGTGAAAAAGCACTTTCGAAATAGAAGAGTGAAATAGTCCTGAAACCATGCGCCTACAAGCGGTCCGGAGCAGCTTATGCTGTGACGGCGTGCCTTTGCATAATGAACCTACGAGTTACTTTTTTCAAACAGGTTAAGGATCTAGGGTCCAAAAGCTTGCCGAAGCAGCAGATCAGTTTCTGGGGCGATAGATCGGAAGGAGTAGACATGAAGCAAGTGATCTACCCACTTGGCCAGGTTGAAGGTTAAGGTAACACTAACTGGAGGACCGAACCGATAAGCGTTGAAAAGCTTCCGGATGAGCTGAGGGTGGGGGTGCAGGCTAATCAAACTTGGAATAAAAAGCTCGTACTCCCCGAAATGCATTTAGGTTGCAGCCTTGTGAGGATTACTAATGTGAGGTAGAGCGACTGATAAGATGCGAGGGCTTCACCGCCTATCAAGTCTTGATAAACTCCGAATGAGTGAAAAGGGTGCCAAGTCCAGTTCTAAAAAGGAGAATCAATTCATCAGCTAAGGTCCTGAAAATGATACCAAGTTGAATCCAATCTGTCAGATTGCCAAGATGTAGCTAGACATGTTGGCTCAGTCGAGGAGCTTCAAGTGGAGCACACCGGGCAAGCGCATCTTACCGCTTATGGACTAAATGACATCAGGGGGAGCATACCCGCGTCGAAGCGTAGCGTGAGCTTTAAAAAGCAAAATGTAGGTATAAGTAATGATAAGCAAGTGAGAAAAACCTCGCTGAAAGATTCAAGGCCTGATCACCGCCAACGGGACCAGGCTAAAGTCGGGTCCTAAGGCTCAGCTGAACGGTGAGGCCATGATAAGGTAAACAGGTTAATATCTACCACCTAAGGAGTGACTGATGAAGAATAGTCCAAGTTAAAGGGTGTATTGATTGTGCAAATGAAGAGTCGAAGTTGATAGTAATATACCACCTTTCTGGGAAACGGGTAATAGGCAAAATATACTCCGGGAAAAATCTGTTAAACTTAATTTGAGGTACCGCAAACGGAAGGCCAATGCAGTTTGCTGAATATACAAGGCGCTTGGAGTGATCTACGGGGTTAAGTGAG
>VOFI01003694.1_pt1 | contig 47637 bp, 59 predicted proteins | sample 5384131 | NCBI WGS metagenome assembly VOFI01 (sample SAMN12384728, study PRJNA508395) | human gut metagenome | isolation source: healthy gut H | host: Homo sapiens
AATCGATTTGATTTCTGTCTTTTTATATTATAAAAGAGTATTATATAATGCTTAATGCGGATTAAAAAAGTATTAAAAATAGTTTGATAATAAGATGCAAAAAGGGATAAAAAGATGAAATATATTTTACAAACGGATAATGAAACAATAGAGATTCCGATTATACGATCAAAAAGGAAAACACTAGGGTTAGAAGTGAAATATGATGGTACAGTAAATGCAAGAGTTCCAATGCGGGCACCAAGAGAGATTATAGAAAGATTTATCCGGGAACATGAAGCGTGGATTATCAGAAAGCGGCAGGAATGGAGCCTGGCTGGAAACAATCAGGATGATGTGGCAGGAGAGTTTGGAGAAAGAAAGAAACGTGGGGCGAATGCGGTAGATCCGTCGAAGATTCTTCCACCGGTCGAAACGAAAGAAGGAAAAGCGAAGATCAGACAATATATAGAAAGGCAAGTTGAATATTATGCAAAAATAATGGGTGTTACATATGGAAGGATATCTATGCGTAATCAGAAAACACGATGGGGAAGTTGTAGCAGCAATGGAAATCTGAATTTTAATAATCGGTTGTTATTTGTGCCGGAAGAACTGGTTGATTATGTAGTGGTGCATGAACTGGCACATAGAAAAGAGATGAACCATTCGAATGCATTTTGGAATGTGGTAGAGAAGTATATGCCGGATTATAAGGAACGCAGGAAAAAACTAAGGGAGTATCATATAGAATAAGAAAGAATACACAACAATCATAAGAAAACATTTACTTAAAGAAAAATATATAGAAAACTTCTATAAATCATAATGCTTATAGAATATGTGCGAAAGATACAAAAATAAACAAATGCTTTGTAGGTCTATGACGATGAAAAATAATTTGAAAATGTTAAAATGTTAACTTGTTAGGAATAGAAATAACAGGTCTGGAGTAGGTGAAATGTTTAAAGTAAGTTATTTTTTGGAAGTCCTGCCGATTATTGCGAGTAAAGTTAATATTACATTTGAATTAACGGTAGCTGCGACAATATTCGCACTGATTGTGGGAGTCATTATTGCAATCATCGGTTATTACAAAATTCCGGTGTTGTATCAGCTGACCAGAGTGTATGTCTCTATTATGCGAGGTACACCGGTCGTAGCACAGTTATATTTCTTCTATTATGGAATTGCATTATACAGTGCATTTGTAAGAAATATGACACCTCTTATCGCAGTAGCGGTAGTTATGAGTTTTAATATGGGAGCTTTTATGTCAGAAAGTATCAGAGGAGCATTGTTATCCGTTGATGAAGGACAGAAAGAAGCTGCATATTCACTGGGAATGACGAATTTTCAGCTGGTTACGAGAATCGTAATTCCACAGGCTGTACGTGTGGCATTGCCGCCGCTTTTTAACGACATCATTAACCTGATCAAGATGACTTCACTTGCATTTATGCTTGGGGTACCGGATATCATGGGAGCCGCCAAGATTGAGGGAGCCAGAACGTTCAGATATTTTGAAATTTATGCGGCCGTTATGCTGGTGTACTGGCTGATCATATTTGTGCTTGGAATCTTACACAAATTATTAGAAAAGAAATGTGCAAATATGTATTAAGACAAGATCTTAAATGGAACAACCATTGAGATAGATGCATTATCATTTATATGAAAAAGAGGAGATTAAGTATTATGAAAAAACGTGTATTAGCTGCTTTATTAGTAACTATGATGACAGTAGGAACTGTTGCAGGATGCGGAAGCAATGCCAAATCTGATGATTCAGATAAAAAAGCAAGTTCAGAGTCTAAGAGTGATGACAAAAAAGATTCCGGAAAGAAAGTAACAGTTGTTACATCTGGAACAGGAGAACCATACAGCCTTATTTCTGATGATGGAAAATGGACAGGTATCGACGCAGAGATGTGGGATGAAATTGAAAAACGTACCGGATGGGAAGTAGAAGTAAAACAGGCTTCTTTCGATGCTATGTGGGGAGAACTGGATACAGGACGTGCTGATGTAGTTGCAAACTGCCTTGCAGTAAAAGAAGAAAGAACAGACAAATATAATGCAACAATCCCATACTACGGAGATTCACAGTGCATTATCGTAAATGATGATTCTGATTACAAGACATCTGATGATTTAAAAGGAAAGACTGTAGGATGTACAAACGGACAGGCTGCACAGACAATCATCGAAGACATGGCGAAAGAAAAAGGATTTACAGTAAAACTTTATGAAGACAGTGCTGTAGGTATGAACGATCTGAAACTTGGAAGAATTGATGCATATGCGAATACAACAACAAATGTAAACGCATTTACACATAACAATACAGATGCAAAATTCCGTTTCTTTGATGAACAGCTTCTGGCAAATAATGTAGCTTATTTCCTCCAAAAAACAGATGACGGAGATAAACTGACAAAAGAATTAGATGATGTAATCCAGGATATGTTAGATGACGGAACAGTAGCAAAGATTACTGAAAAATGGATGTATGCTGATATGACAAAATTAATCCAGAAATAAGAAAAGTCAGGAAGATTAAAACGTATGGGAACAGAAACACAGTTGGTTAAGGTTGAACATTTATATAAAGAATTTGATGAAAATACAAAAGTATTAGAAGATATCAATCTGACGATCAATAAGAATGAAGTGATTGCAATTTTAGGACCTTCGGGAACTGGTAAATCTACATTACTCAGATGTCTGAATTACCTGACAGTACCGACAAAGGGAAAAATAACAATTGGTGATGTAACGGTAGATGCACAGAACCATACAAAGAAGGATGTAATAGAATTGAGAAAACATTCTTCCATGGTATTTCAGGGATATAATCTTTTCAAGAATAAGACTGCATTAGAAAATGTAATGGAAGCGCTGACCGTTGTACAAAAAAAAGTCAAAGGCAGAGGCGGAAAAAATTGCGTTAGAACTGCTGGATAAGGTAGGAATGAGTGAAAGAAAGGACTTTTACCCATCGAAACTGTCCGGAGGACAACAGCAGAGAGTTGGAATTGCAAGAGCACTTGCAGTAAATCCGAATGTGGTATTATTTGATGAGCCGACATCGGCATTGGATCCGGAACTGGTAGGAGAAGTACTGAATACGATCAAATCTCTTGCCGAAGAAGGAACGACAATGATTCTGGTTACGCATGAGATTGGATTTGCAAGAGAAGTAGCAAGCAGAATCCTGTTCATGGACGGAGGAAGAATTGCAGCCGATGGAAGACCGGAAGAAATCATCGATCATCCAGAGAATCAAAGACTTCAGCAGTTCCTGAATTTTGTTAATCGAAAATAGAATGACTGAAAGGTCTGCACAGGATTTGTGCAGGCCTTTTTTGAGGAGTTGGTACAATGAGCAATATAAATGATAAGATAAGACAAATTGCAAAACAGAGACAGAAACGGAACTAATCCATATCAGAAGAGAACTGCATCAGTATCCGGAGCTTGGAATCGATCTTCCAAAGACACACGAGATCATCAGCCGTGAGTTACATAAAATTCCGGGCCTTAAGATAAGAGAACATGCTTTGCCGGTGGGTATGGTCTGATCGCAGAACTTAAGGGGAAGAAAGAGCATGGGAAAAATGTTTTCTTTGCGGGCGGATATAGATGCGCTTCCACTGGAAGAAAAAGTGGAAAGCACTTACAAGTCCAGGCATGACGGACGTATGCATGCATGCGGACATGACGGACATGCGACATGGCTGATCGGTGCGGCAAAGATTCTGGCACAGCTGACAGATGAATTCGGTGGATGCATAAGATTCGCATTTCAGCCGGGGGAAGAAGTCGGACTTGGCGCGGATACGATGATAGAAGAAGATAAAGTACTGGAAGATCCGAAGATGGATATGGCATTTGCCGCACATGGCTGGCCATCTGTGGAGAGTGGAAAGATCGGAATCGTGAGACGCTATGCATTTGGTTGTGTGGGGGATTTTAAAGTTAGAATTATTGGAAAGAAGGGACATGCATCATGGCCGGAGCAGACGGTTGATCCGATTGCGGCGGCAAATGAGATCTACCAGCATATCCCGGCAATACTGACACGTACAGTCAGCGGAACAGAGCCTAAGATCATGTCAGTTACTTATATGCAGGCAGGGGATGTGAATGTCAGAAATATCATTCCACAGGACTGCGTATTTGGCGGAACGATGAGGGCCGTAAAACGAGAAGTTCTGGAAAAATGAAAGCAGAACTGGAAAAAGAGATCAAAGGAATCTGCCAGGTATACGGAACTTCTTATGAGGCAGATATCAGGATTCATGGTGGAAGTGTAAAGAATGCTCCGGAATTATTAAATGGAGTGAAAAAGTCAGCGGCAGATGTACTTGGAAAGAAAAATGTTTACATCATAGAAGAGGACAATCTGGGCGGAGAAAATTTTGCGGAATATAGCAGCCGTGTTCAGCGGTCTATATGTTTATTGGAATAAAACCGGAAGAGAAAGAAGCGATTCGGGTCTGCACAGTCCGGAATATCAGTTTGATGATACGGTACTGGCAGGAGCAGCCGCTGCATTTGCCAATATTGCGATTCACGGCTGTATGGGAGAACTGAAAGAAAATTAAAAAAAGAACAGGAGAGGTATCAGAATGGAAAAGCTGGTTTATGTAGACCGAAGAAATACAAACTGTAATAAAGGGGACGGACAGCAGAAAATGTTCGGAGAAGAAGGACTTCATGCAATGTGGGTGGCAGATATGGACTTCCGTGTACCGGAGTGTGTAGTCAGTGCACTGAGGGAATATGTGGAATCCGGAGTGTATGGGTATTATAAGATTCCGGATGCTTATTATCAGGCATTCATTGACTGGGAGAGAGAACATCACGGATATGAAGTGAAAAAAGAATGGATCCGGTTTTCACCGGGAGTTGTAGCAGGATTCCACTGGCTGTTGCAGATTCTGACAGAAGAAAATGATGCGGTAATTGTAAATACACCGGTATACTATCCGTTTTTAGACGCAGTAAAGAACAATCACAGAAATTTAATCTGTTCCGATCTTAAGAACGAGAATGGAGAATACTCGATTGATTTCGATGATTTTGAGAAAAAGATCACAGATCATCAGGTGAAATTATTTATTTTGTGTTCACCACATAATCCGGCGGGAAGAGTATGGAAAAAAAGAAGAGTTAAAGCGGCTTTTTGAAATCTGCAGAGCGCATCAGGTGTATATTATATCAGATGAGATCCATCAGGATTTGGTATTTGGAGAGAATAAGCATATCCCATCTTTGTCAACCGGAGAGTATGATGATATTATGGTATCGATCGTGGCTACATCGAAGACATTCAATATTGCGGGTGCACAGAATTCTATGGTGATCATTCCGGATGAAAAACTTCAGGAAAAGTGGGATGCTTATGTAAAAGACAACAGAGTACTGGGAGGAAATGCTTTTGGTTATGTTGCAGCGCAGGCTGCATATACAGGAGGTAATGAATGGCTGACACTGGTACTGGATCAGATTGAAGAGAATTATCAGTACCTGAAAGCAGAACTTGCAGAAAAACTTCCAGAGGCAGTTGTAACTCCATTGGAAGGAACATATCTGTGCTGGATTAATCTTGAAGCATATGTAAGAGCAGATGAGATGAAAGAAGTAATCCAAAAGAAATGCCGCTTGGCCGTTGATTTCGGTGACTGGTTCGGTGGAGAACGGTTTGGTACGTTTATAAGAATGAATCTTGCGACATCAAAAAAGAGAATGTAGAGATTGGTGTCAATGCACTGATTGCGAATTTAGTGAGAAAATAGTTATAGAAATTATCAATAAGACGAAATCACTGGCATATGATTTTCTATTTGACAGAAATAATTTTCTACGAGAAAATATCTGTATATGGAGTGAAAAAAAGATATGTACGAGATTGAAGTCTGTTATAAAATAATTTTTGAAGCAATGCTGGAAAAACCAGTATTAAAAAGTATTGCAGAAAAGATAAATGAATATACAGGTGCGAAAGTAATATTTGTGTCAGGGACAGGAAAAATCCTGGCATATTCGCATACCTGTGAACAGGATGGCAGCGAATCCATCAGATGGAAGCATGTGACATTTTCAGACTATAAGAAATTCTGCCAGGAAGCTGATACGAAAGAACATCAGCTTGTACTTCAACCTGTTGAAACAATGGGAAGGTTAGCTGGATATGTAGTTATTCTATATAGTGAAGAGGAGTCCCGGCGTTTTTTTTGAAGAATTGGGAAGTGTGATCGGACAGGCAGTAAGGCATCAGTTTGAAGATGTGGTAAAAGAGACGATGGTTTTACAACCGATGCGCGAAGCCATACTTGCCTGGAGTCTGTTTCATGGGAAAGCAGATGGGATCCAGCAGACAGAAAAAATATGGACAGGACAATGCATAGAAGTATTAATGTTAAAAAAGGATATTCAGGAAAAGAATGTATTGTGGATAAAAGAAATATGGGATAGATATTGTATCTGCGAAGAGACAGATAGGATCAGATATTATTTTATGGATTAAGAGCGAAAAATACGGAAGAAATTTACCAGAAGATCATGGAAAAAAAGATTGGTTGCAGCATCAGTGAACCATTTGGAAAATTAGACAGATGTGTTACAAAGTACGAGTTGTTAAAACGTATGTCTATGGTAAACGGACTGGAAAATGACCCGGTTATGAAACGGGAAAAGGAATGGTCGGTACAGGGACTTTACACATATACAACACCGCTCTTTAAAGAAGCGGGATTAAGTGATTACCGATTGTTACGGCTGCTTCAGGAAGACCGAGAGAATAATACGGAGCTCTACTATACATTAAAGGTATATTTGCTGAATGAAAATAATGTAACAATGGCGGCAGACAGCCTTCATATTCACAGAAATACACTGGTCTACCGGTTAAAGCAGATCAGGGAATGTATAGAGGCTGATATCAATGATAACGAGACAGCAAGGGAATTGCTGGCATTTATGATGATGTATGATATATCGAGACAAGATGAGAAAAGGCAAAAGTAAGGAGAGCATATATGAAACTGGTGCAGAATTTACCAGAGATATTTGAAGAGTTTGGAGAAAAAAAGAGAGAAGCATTTCTGGAAATAAAAGAATATAAGGATAAAGGGAATTCCGGTTGTGGGGATGTATTGCGCCTATTTTCCGACAGAACTTGCGATGGCGGTGGGAGCAATTCCGGTAGGACTTTGTTCTTTTTCTAATGAGACGATTACGGCGGCGGAACGGGATTTGCCGAAAAGTATGTGTCCGCTGGTAAAATCCAGTTATGGATTTGCAATCAGTGACAGATGTCCGTTTTTTTCATTTTGCTGATCTTGTGATCGGAGAGACGACCTGTGACGGAAAAAGAAGAAGATGTACGAGCTGATGTCGGAATTCAAGCCAGTTCATGTAATGGAACTTCCGAACAGTCAATCCGAAGAGGACTTGCTTTCTGGAAAAGTGAGATTATTCGTACAAAAGAATATCTGGAAGAATTCTTTCATATAGTGATTACGGAAGAGATGATCCGTGATGCAGTACATTTAAATAATGAGATCCGTATGTCGTTGAAGAACCTTTGCGAATTGATGAAAATGGATCCGGCTCCTGTAAAGGGGGGAAGATATCCAGAAGATGGTGCAGGGGAGTAAATATCGATTTGATTTTGCAACAACTCCGGGAGTGGTGAAAGAAGTGATCGATAAGATCATGACAGAATACAGACAGGGAAAGCATCTGGAAAAACGCCCGAGAATACTGGTGACAGGATGCCCGATTGGCGGCGACAGCCTGAAAGTGATCCGTGCGATAGAAGATAATGGCGGAGTTGTTGTGGCGATTGAAAACTGCAGCGGTGTGCGGACATTGGGAAATCCGGTGGAGGAAGACTGCGAAGACATCTACGAAGCCATTGCAAGAAAATATCTGTCAACGGGATGTTCGATCATGACACCGAACGATAACCGGATCGATCTGATTGGTGAGATCATTGATGAATATCATGTAGATGGAGTTGTCGAGATGATATTGACCGGATGTCATGCGACAGGGGCAGAGTCTGTCTATATAAGAAAATTTGTGACAGAAGAGAAACACTTACCGTATATTGCGGTCGATACGGATTATTCTACTGCAGATCAGGGACAGATCGCCACCAGACTGACAGCGTTTCTGGAAATGATCCAGCCAGGGACAGATGAAGATCTGGATATCAATTATTGCTATAAGATTGTGCTGGCAGGGATGACGGAACAAAGGTCAAGAGCAGAAATTTTGGAAGAAATATGGAAATATACGCATATTCCGGTATGTATAAAGAGCGGGGAACAAGAAACAGAAGAATGGGTTGGAATCAGCAGGGAAGAAGCAGAACAGGAATGTGGAAAGAGAATGGAATATAAACTGTCAGAAAAGAATGGAGTTGTGATGGCAGTTGTTCCAGAGGGCGTCAATAAGGAAAGCGTGGAAGAACTCTTAGAATTGTTGGCAAAAAGCTATCACATGAGAACGCATACCCGTGAGACAGAAGAAAGAGAAGTTCCGGATTATATGTGGATTATAACGGAAGAACCAAAAAATCTTATACATATCGGACGGGATCTGACAAAACAGGCCAGAGTGAACAAAATGCTCACCGGATTGAAGCTAAGGCAGATACAGGATAATGAATTATTTATATCGGGAATGGATGGCAAAGAAGCCAGAAACGGTATAATTGATGTGTGTCGCAAATTTATGGAAGATGAAGATGGAAAAATAATGATCGGAAATGGATTTTCGGACTGGGGGAAAAAAAGAAGAGAACAGACAGTTGCAGTGGCAAGTATTGAATATGGCTGTAAGACAGAAACAGAAAGAACAGGTACTGCTTGTGGAAAATTATTACCATGAACTTGCAATTAGTTGTATCAGTGAGAATCTGGGACAGGAAAACATATATCTGGAAGAATTAGAGATTTTGAAAGAGGAGGATAGGAAAACGGGAAAAGAACTTTATAAGACTTTGTACTGGTACCTCCGGATGAAACGGAACGTTGCACAGACGGCCGCAAGACTTAGGATCCACAGAAATACATTACTGCCAAGAATTGCACGGATCAATGAGCTTTTAGATCTGGATGAAAAAGACGGAATGGAATGTGAAAGAATTCTGATGGGAATGGAAATAGAAAAGTTAAAAAATGACTGATACGCAGGGTATCGGTCATTTTTTTAATTATGTTTAAATTCTTCAGACATTCGATACCTACGGAATAAAAGTTAGGATTCCTAACTTTTATGTAGGTCCGGGTAGCCAGTCTGATGCATTAAATACCAATTTTATTATGTATATTACTGTTTCTGCTTCAAATATTGCTTCGTATAAGTACAGACCGCAAAGCACTTCCCGCACAGATCCGTATCAATCCCAGTGCTCTTTCGCATAATTTCCCGCGCTTCTTATAACATGCAGAAACAGATACGATATCTTCGCGTGGCATACCCGAACGCCACAATGTATTTTTCAGTGCATGTGCCGGGCAATACCGGACGCAGGTATGACAGGCACCGCACTGAGAGCGGGTAACCGGAGCATCGCAGGTCAGCGGGGCATCGGTCAGAAGAGAAGAAATCCTTACAGCAGAGCCATATTGTGGTGTTACAAGCAGACAGTTTTTGTCGATCCAGCCGAGGCCGGCTCTGGTGGCAACAGTTTTGTGAGGTAAAGGACTGCGGTTGTCCGAGTCTACTGTTATCCGGTCTGTTGTCTGGGCATAAGCCTGGTATCCTCTGCCTGTCAGATATTTTTCACCGGCAGTTACAATGGCATTCAGTTTGTCGTTCAAAGTAGTATACAGTTTGTAGTATTCTCTGGTTGGAGCAAGTTGAAGATCTTTGATGACATGTTTCGGCAAGGGAATTGCGACTGCAATTCCAACCGGATAGTCAGAAGATGGAACTGCGGTCAGATCCCCAATTCCGACCAAAGCAGCACCCTGTGAGATCATATAATCTCTGAATTCTTTTGTGGGATTCATAAAAATCCCTCCTTTCAGAACATTTCCGTTCATTGACTTATTGTACATTCAATTTTACAATAGAATGCAGAAGAAAGATAGTGGGAAGGGAAACTATTATGGAAAGTAGAATGATGGAATTAATGGAAGCGATTCAGGAAAGTGAAGGACAGGCAGAACGCAGGGTGCTTACTTTGCTGGGCGGCAGATACATTTCTGAAAAGGCACTGGTCATAGATGGAAAAATTGTCTGGGAAAGCAGGAAAAATGGTTATTTTCATGGATATACAGATGAGATAAAGAATATTACAGAAAGTGGAATCACCTATATTGGAAATGAGAAAGTATTCTGCGATACATTGGGACAGGAAAAACAGATTGTGATCTGTGGTGCCGGTCATGTGTCGATTCCGGTGATTAAAATGGCAGTGATGATGGACTGTGAGGTAATTGTACTGGAAGATCGTCCGATGTATGCGGATCATGCAAGAATGGCCGGGGCGTCACAGGTTATCTGTGAACCATTCGAAGAAGCACTGGACAAGATACAGGGAAGTGCGGATACGTATTTTGTGATCCTGACGAGAGGACACCGGTATGACCAGATCTGTCTGGAGAAAATAGCTGCAAAAGAGCATGCCTATATCGGTATGATCGGAAGCCGCAGAAGAACAGCACTGGTAAAACAAAGTCTGGCGGAAAAAGGCGTGGATCAGGAGGTGCTGGATGCAGTGTATACACCGATCGGTCTGGATATCGGAGCGCAGACACCGGCAGAGATCGGAGTGGCAATTATTGCAGAGATTATTGAAGTAAAGAACAGGAAGAAACGGACTTATGGATATTCCAAAGAAATTATGCGTGCGCTGACTGCTCAGGAACCGTATCCGGAAAAGAAGATAATGGCAACGATCATTACCAGACATGGTTCCGCACCACAGGGGCTGGGAACCAAAATGCTGATATACAGAGATGGCCGCTGCGTTGGGACGATCGGCGGTGGATGTATGGAAGCAAGAGTCATCCAGATTGCCAGACTTATGGCAGCAGGAGAGGGAGAACAGGCAAGGATCTGCCATGTAGACATGACCGGAAATGAAGCCGAAGAAGAAGGTATGGTCTGTGGCGGGGAAGTGGATGTATTTCTGGAAATCGTCTAAGCGCGGAAAACAGAATCATCGGAGGCATTAAAAAAGATGATAGAAGTAGAGGTTAAAATACCCATTGAAAATATAGAAAAGATAAAGCAAAAATTGCTTGAAACAGGGTTCATATATCAGAAAACCGTTGTGGAGACGGATACTTATTTTACCAGTGATCACTATGATATGCGGAAGAAGGACAAGGCACTGCGCATCCGTAAGACGGAGAATCTGGATACGGGAGAAGTAAAAGCACAGCTTAACTGCAAAGGACCGAAATTAGACCAGGTATCCATGACCAGGAAAGAAACAGAGATTGATATCTATGAGCCGGAAAAGATGGAAGACATTCTTAAAGAACTTGAATTTTATCCAGCGTCTTGCAGAGTGAAGAAGACAAGATGTTATTATATAAAAGATCATATGACAGCGGCTGCAGATAAGGTAGAGAATCTGGGCAACTTTCTGGAATTGGAGATAATTGTTGCAAAAAAGAAGAAGAACGAGCAGGTGGATTGGATATGATATATGAACTAATGAGAATGTTGGGATGCGGAAAGACAGAGACAGTAAGGGATTCATATCTGTCAATGTTAGAAAAACGAGGTGTCTAACATCAGAAAGAGCCATAAGGGACAGATAAAGAGCCAAAATTCCCCGTCCCCGTGGTTAGCTGTTGACAAAAATTATCGATAAGCCTATACTAACCTTACGAGTTGAGAAATATTATCAGTAACAGTGGAAATAATACCACTGCCTGTAGATAAATTTGGAAGGAAGTACAGACGATGACATTAAAAGAATTACCGATCGGCAAAAGTGCAACCTTGACAGTTGTAGGTGAAGAAGGTGCATTGAGACAGCATTTTCTGGATATGGGACTTATTCCGGGGCAGACGTTACCATGGTAAAATACGCGCCAATGGGTGATCCGGTGGAACTTCGTATCCATAGTTATGAACTGACACTCAGGCTTGCAGATGCGGAAAAGATAGAGATTACAGATGTCCGTGATGAGATTAAGATTAAGAATCAGATTCCGAAAGAGAAGATTGATCATCCGGGACTTGGAGAAGGTGGAAAATATCATGAAAAAGCAGATGAGAATCCACTGCCGGATGGAACAACACTGACATTTGCACTGGCAGGAAATCAAAATTGCGGCAAGACGACGCTCTTCAACCAGCTGACCGGCTCCAATCAGCATGTGGGCAATTTCCCGGGAGTGACAGTTGACCGTAAAGATGGAGTGATCAAGGAACACAGTGATACCCTGGTGACAGATCTGCCGGGAATCTACTCTATGTCGCCGTATTCCAGTGAAGAGATCGTGACCAGGAACTTTGTGTTAAATGAGCATCCAAAGGGAATCATCAATATCGTGGATGCAACCAATATTGAGCGGAACCTGTATCTGACCATGCAGCTGATGGAGCTGGATATTCCTATGGTTCTGGCACTGAATATGATGGATGAGGTGCGGGACAACGGCGGTTCGATCCTGGTAAATGAGATGGAGCAGGAACTTGGAATACCGGTTATTCCAATATCGGCTGCGAAGAATGAAGGAATTGAAGAACTGATCGAACATGCAGTGCATGTGGCAAAATATCAGGAAAGTCCGGGAAGACAGGATTTCTGTGATGCAGATGACCATGGCGGAGCAGTACACAGATGCCTGCACGGGATCATGCATCTGATCGAGGATCATGCAAAGAAGGCAGACATTCCGGTAAGATTTGCGGCATGCAAACTGGCAGAAGGGGATGAACTGATCCTGGAACAGCTCAAGCTGGATGAGAATGAAAAACAGCTTCTGGAGCATATTGTAAAGCAGATGGAACAGGAACGTGGACTTGACCGGTCCGCAGCAATTGCAGATATGCGTTTTACATTTATTGAGAAGATCTGTGATGCTACGGTTGTGAAGCCGAAAGAAAGCAAGGAACATCTGCGAAGTGTGAAGATGGATAAGATCCTGACGGGAAAATATACAGCTATCCCATGCTTTGTTGCAATTATGGCGGCTGTATTCTGGTTGACATTTAATGTGATCGGAGCTGCGTTGTCGGATCTGCTGGATATGGGAATCTCGGCACTTACGAATCTGGTAGATAGTGCGCTGACATCTTGGAATGTCAATTCCGTTATTCATTCGCTGGTAATCGATGGAATCTTTAACGGTGTGGGAAGTGTGTTAAGTTTCCTGCCGGTTATTGTGACCTTATTCTTTTTCCTGTCCATTCTGGAAGACAGCGGATATATGGCAAGAGTTGCATTTGTGATGGATAAATTACTCCGTAAAATCGGACTTTCCGGACGGAGTATCGTACCGATGCTGGTGGGATTCGGATGTACGGTTCCAGGTGTTATGGCGAGCAGGACACTGCCTTCGGAGAGAGACCGTAAGATGACGATACTTCTGACACCATTTATGAGTTGCTCGGCGAAACTTCCGATTTATGCATTTTTACGGCGGCATTTTTCCCAAAACAAGGAGCAGTAGTGATGGTAGCGTTATATTTTTGGCGGAATCCTGATGGGAATCCTGATGGCGCTTCTTTTAAGAGGAACGATGTTCAAAGGTGAAGCCGTACCGTTTGTCATGGAACTTCCGAATTACCGTCTGCCGGGAGCAAAGAATGTAGGTCAGCTTTTGTGGGGAAAAAGCAAAGGACTTTTTGCAGAGAGCATTTACCGTAATCTTCTTTGCAACGATTATCATCTGGTTCCTGCAGACGTTTAACTTACACATGAATGTGGTGGCAGATTCCAGGGACAGTATCCTGGCAGTTGTAGCGGGAATCATTGCACCGGTATTCCTTCCGCTTGGTTTCGGAAACTGGAAGATTTCTACTGCACTGATCACAGGATTTATGGCAAAGGAAAGTGTGGTATCTACGCTTTCGGTACTCTTTGGAAGTACGGCAGAACTGACGGGAGCAATTACACCGGTGGCAGCCGCAAGCCTTTTGGTCTTCTGCCTGTTGTATACACCATGTGTTGCGGCTATTGCATCGATCAAGAGAGAACTTGGCGCAAAATGGGCGGCATATGTGGTGCTGGGACAATGTATGGTTGCGTGGATCGCAGCATTTATCGTGCATCTGATTGGTACGTTGGTAATGTAAAGAGGCATAAAAAACCTCCTGTGGATGGAATTAGATATGTTCCATTCACAGGAGGTTTTTGCTGTATATATTAAATTACATGCTCTGCTTTGGCTATTTGTTCCTTTATCTTATACTTTCCGCTGCGCCGGAGACTTGCGAATAAAGAGCCTGAAATATTGTGCCATACACTGAAGATTGCCCCAGGCAGTGTGGCAAATGGGTTTGCAAAGCAAAGTTTGCGGTGGCAAGTGTGATAGCAAGACCGCTGTTCTGCATACCGACTTCAATCGCAAGGGCAGTTGCTTTGTCATATTCCACATGGAAGATGCGTCCGGCAAGTAATCCAAGTCCCATACCTGCAAGATTATGTAAGATAACGATACAGAGTACGAGGAATCCGGATGTCATGATTTTTTCCGCATTTACTGCGACGATTCCGCTGATGATCATGACGATGGATACAACAGAGATCAGCGGAAGGATGCCGGATAATTTCTCAATATGTCTGCCGATCAGTCTACGGAGAAGGATACCCAGAAGAACCGGGATCAGTACGACCTTTACAACCGAGATCACCATCCCGGGAAAAGATACCTGAACCCATGCACCGGCAAGTAGATATACCAGAAGCGGCGTCATAACCGGTGCTGCCAGAGTTGAAGTGATTGTTATGCCAACAGAAAGTGCAACATCACCACCTGCGATATAAGTAATCACATTGCTGGCAGTTCCGCCGGGGCAGCATCCGACCAGGATGACACCAAGTGCGATATCCGTTGGCAGATGAAGGAGGACCGAGAGTCCCCATGCAATCAGCGGCATAATCGTATATTGTGCGACAAATCCGATAATGATCTCTTTGGGTCTGGTAAATACCACTTTAAAATCTCCGATATGAATAGTCAGTCCCATGCCGAACATGGCAACGCCGAGAAAGATCGAAGTATAGTTTGTAGTCCATGCAAATCCATCACGCCAGAAGAAGGCAATGACAGAAAAGCAGATAATAATCATTCCGATATATTTGGTAAGAACAGAGCTGAGCCGTGATAATGCATTTGTAACATGCTCCATATCTTATACCTCGTAACTGAAATTGTCGATGAGTCGTGTCTTTCCGATGTAAACTGCCATAGCAACCAGGACATCAGCATTTACGGAGTCAACAGGCTGCATGCTGAGTGCATCGACCATGGATACGTAATCAATACGTGCCAGCGGTTCACTGTTTATGATTTCACACATCGGTTCTAATACATCAGATGCGGCGATACCATTCCGGATCAGTTCCTGACCTTTCTTTACAGCTTTTGAAAGGCAGAGGGCAGCTTTGCGTTCTTCGCAGCTTAAATATGTATTACGGGAAGATTTGGCAAGTCCGTCTTCTTCACGTACGATCGGGCATCCGACAATCTGGATATCAAAGTTCAGATCCAGAACCATTTTGCGGATGATAGCAAGCTGCTGTGCATCTTTCTGTCCAAAGTAAGCACGGTCCGGTTTTACGATGTTAAATAACTTTGATACAACGGTACACACTCCTTTGAAATGGATCGGACGCGTCTTGCCGCACAGCGTATCAGATAAAGTATCGATACTGACAAATGCGTGTGGATCATGATACATTTCCGCCGGTGACGGACAGAAGATCAGATCTGCTCCGATGCTTTCACAAAGTGCACTGTCGCGGTCAAAGTCTCTTGGATAAGCTTCCAGATCTTCATTCGGTCCAAACTGTGTCGGATTGACGAAATCAGATACAACAACGATATCATTTTCCTCGCGGCAACGACGGATCAGACTGGCATGCCCCTCATGGAGATATCCCATAGTAGGGACAAGACCGATGGTCTTACCTTCTTTTTTTCCAGTTATTTACGAGTTCTCTTGTTTTTTTCAATTGTGTTAGTTACCTGCATTGGTATTCTCCTTTATTCGTTATAATTCGGAGAGTTCTCTTCTGAATACACTGTGATCTCAGGTGGTTTCATGCAAAAAAAATACGTTATGATAATTGAGTATCTTTTTATTCCATGTCTTTTAATAGCCCGTGACGTTCATAATTGGTCACGCGGCTTACCTTGTTCTCCTCATCTACGAATACAACCGCAGGTTTGTGTTCTTTTGCTTCATCCGGCGTATACTGTCCGTAAGCCATGATGATAATCTTATCTCCGGTACTGACACATCTTGCAGCAGCTCCGTTTAAGCAGATCATTCCACTGCCACGCTGTCCGCTGATGGTGTACGTTTCGAAACGGCTTCCGTTGTTTACATCAACGATCTGGACTTTCTCATATTCGAGAATTCCAGCAGCCTCAGTAATGCTTCATCCACCGTAATGCTTCCTACATAATCAAGTTCTGCCTGAATGACAGTAGCGCGGTGGATCTTTCCTTTTAATAATTCAAGTGTCATCTCATATATCCTTTCCTTTTAAGGAAAAAAAATCAGCCAGAATACATCTGGTCCTGAGTCTTATTTCCTAAAAATATAAGCTCATTTTTGTTGAAAATTATGAGATTCCAGTGCTTCAGTTCTGAGTATGGTTCTGTCAGGGACAGATACCGTCTCCGTTGTTCATTATAAAAAGGCAGAAAAGGTATGTCAATCTATGTATACAAAAAAAACCAGAACCGGATTTTCTAAAATCATAAATCCGGTTCTGCGTTATTTTTTTATTATCTTTTTTTCTTTTCCTTTGCAAGGAGTGCGGCACCAAGTGCACCCGCATATCTTCCGTGTTCGGTAGGTGATACAGTCTGTCCAAGTTTCTGTGAGAGAATCTTTGTAAAATAGGTGCTGTTACTGAGTCCTCCTGTCAGGATCACTTTCTCCGGCAGGTTTTTCTTCATGGCAAGCTGAGCCACTTTGTTTGCAACTGAATCTACAACACCGGCTGCGATATCTTCCCGCTTCTGTCCCTCACCGATATAGTTGATGACCTCAGATTCGGCAAATACCGTACACAGGGAACTGATCGGAAGAACAGTTCCTTTATCCGCCATATCAAACAGTTCCTGCAGGGTAACGCCCAGGCGATTTGCCATAATCTCCAGGAATTTACCGGTTCCGGCAGAGCACTTATCATTCATCTGGAAGTCCTGCACCATGCCGCCGGACACCAGGATGATCTTGGTATCCTGTCCGCCGACATCGATAATTGCACATTCATCACCGGCCATCTCACGGCCGCCTCTTGCGTGGCAGGTAATCTCTGTGATAACATGATCAGCAAAATCTACGGCAACACGGCCATATCCGGTTGCGACCACTTTTGAATCGTCCGACAGTACATCTACACTGTCTTCCAGTAGACGATCCTTAATCGTCTGGCAGGTTTCCTTGCTGCTCCATCCGGTTGGCAGTACAAAATGTATATCATGATCTCCTTTTACAACGACTTTGGATGCCGTAGATCCGATATCAATTCCAATATAATCCATAATAAAATTTCCTCGTTTCTCATATATTTTTTAACAATATTTATCCCGCTTCGGGTTGATATCCCGTTCAATGGCGGCAATTTTTAATATTTCGATCTGATTCTCGTCGATGCATTTCTGGATCGTATCCAGGTCTTCTTCTCTGACGAGCAGTGAGATGCCGCAGCATTTACTGGCCACGCGCGGTGTAGGAGCGATAGTGGTCTTGATTCCGGCTTCTTTTAATATCCCATACAGACGCATTCCGTTGTCATGGTTGGGAAATAATACATAATGCTGTATCTTTTGCATGATCTGTTACCTCGGTTATGTATCGGACATGGATTGTCTGATATTATTTGTTATCTAACATTTCGATAAATGCACTGATTCTGGTACGAAGCTGTCCTGCATCGCTGTCGGTGTAATCGGTCTCGATTCCAAGGACAGGGATTCCGGATTCTTTCAGTGCTTTCTCTACGAAATAGCCTTCGGTATCATAAAGGTTACAGAACTTGAGGTTCACATCGATGATACCGTCAACTTTGTATTCCTTAGCAAGACGTAAGATGTCATCAATACGGCCTTCGTTTGGTGTAAAGCATGCGCAGTTGATCTTCATGTATCTTTCAGCCAGAGCCATATACTGGTCTTCCAGAGTTGTCTTGCTTTCATCGACAAGATTTTCAAAATATCTGGTTCCGGTACACATCTCTTCACAGACGATTGCAGCACCACTGGTCTCTACAATATTATGAAGCTTCCAGTTCGGAATTGCAAGAGGAGTTCCGGTCAGCATGATACGTTTGGTTCCGGCAGGAACAACGCTTACACCGTCTTTTACTCTCTGATCCAGTTCGTCACATAACTTATTCGTCATCTGTGTAAATCTTGCAGGATCATCATAGAATGCAATCTGGGAGATCAGAAGCACATCACATCCGCTGATTGGAAGATTCTCATTCTTACGGAGATTGTAAAGACGCTCCAGAGCTTTTCGTTTATTGTTAATTAATTTAATACTTTCGGCCAGTTTTTCGGCAGTGACTACATTTCCTGTAAATTCTTCTACGACATTTTTAAATGTCTCAATTTCTTCTGCCCATGCCTTGATGTCTTTGGCACGTTTCATTTGAGGAAGGTCCATCACATGTAACGGTACGTCTTTGGCAAGAATCTCCCATGCTTTCTTCTTGCCGTCGCAGGTGGTCTCCCCGATGAACATATCTGCGATACGGAAGAATGGACAGGTGCGGTCAAGACGTGCACCAACAGATGCCTTGATCAGTGGACAGGTATTGGCAGGAAGGACTTTCTCTCCGCCAGGAACCCAGAACTGGGAACCGCCGCATAATCCGGTTGCAATCGCATCTGCCGCAAATACGATCTCGTCCGGTACATATACACAGAATGTACCGAAGACTTTGCCGCCTTTTTTTCTGATGCTCGATCAGTTCTGCAGGGCGGATACCGTGAATATCTGCAACTACCATATTATAATAGTCCATAGAATCCGGACGGTTTTCCTGCGATAAAAATACATCTCCAAATGCCTGTGGAAGCACTGCACAGAGCTGGTCATGCAGTTCTACATCCATTCCGAGTTCTTCCCACATTTTACGATAATCAGCCATTTAAAAATACCTCCTTATAGTGTAATTGATCCAATTGTATCGATAAGTTAAACGTAACACTTTTAGGGGCCCAGGCAATGCATACCGGAAGAATTGGCTATAGATAATTTACAAGTTCAATAGAATATATCTATAGATTCTATACTGAGAACAGTTCTCGAAATCAGCGATGCACTGGTCGATTTCTTCGACGGTATTAAAGTGGCTGAAAGCAAAACGTATCGTTCCCTGTGGCATTGTATGCAGGGTCTGATGCGCCATCGGGGCACAGTGGAGTCCGACCCTTGTCATAATTCCATAATCCTGTTCCAGAGCAAATGCAATCTCTGCATTGTCATAGTCCGGGAAATCAAGAGAGACGACAGCAAGCCGGTCCTGAAGGGTCTGCCTTCCCACAACATGTGCCTGTGGAATTTCACGTATTTTTTCAAGAAAATGTCCGGTCAGTGCCATTTTCTTCTGATGGATTGCGGAAATCCCGGTTTCGTCCAGATAAGTGAGGGCAGCGTGAAGTCCGATGATGCCAGGGAGATTTAATGTGCCGCTTTCATACTTGTCCGGGAGATAGTCCGGCATAAGAAGCGAATCCGACTGACTTCCGGTCCCGCCTGCAATCAGAGGTGTCAGTTCCTGATCCAGAGCTTCTGAGATCAGAAAGCCGCCGATACCCTGCGGGCCAAGCAGTCCCTTATGTCCGGTAAATGCAAGAAAGTCGATGTTACATTTCTGCATATCGATATCGACAGAACCGGCACTCTGTGCAGTGTCCACGGCAAAGAACAGATGACGGCGCCTGCATATCTCACCAATCTCACGGATTGGCAGAATGGTTCCGCATACATTGGAAGCGTGGAGCATGATGACTGCTTTTGTCTCCGGACGGATCAGAGCTTCGAGCGATTCCGGATGCGTTGTGCCGTCTGTCTCTGCAGGAATCATCGTATAATGGATATCCTGTGAAGCAAGCTGACAGAGCGGACGCATCACGGCATTGTGTTCCAGACTGCTGACCAGCACGTGGTCGCCGGGCTTTAAAAATCCTTTGAGCAGACAATTCAGAGAATAGGTGATCCCCGGTGTAAATACGACACATCTGGAATCCGGTGCATGAAAAAATCTGGCGAGCTGCATGCGGGTCTTAAGTACCTGATTTTCAAGTTCGTAGGCACCTTCGTAATTTCCCCGGTTAATATTGAAGGCACCGGATTCTAAAAGTTTCGTCATGGAAGCAGCGACTCCTGGTGCTTTCGGCCAGGATGTGCTGCCGTTGTCAAAATATATGTTCTGTTCCATAGAAAAACCTCCATGATAAATATGGTATCTGATACGTATATTGTAACAGATTTCCATATTAACGTATACAGGAGATGAAGTCAGGAAAAGGATAGAAAATGCGAATAATATTCATAGACGATATTAATAGAATGAAACGATTTATCAATATTTCCTATTATGTAAATACAGGTACAGGTGGTATGATAGTCTTATGAAAAAAATTATCAAAAAATAAGAAAAGCACGGAGGAAATTTATTATGGAGTTAATTAAAGAACTGCCGGAGGTATTCGAAGAATTTGCAGAACAGCGTCAGAAATCATTCCTGGCAATGAAGGGATTAAAAGACCAGGGAGTTCCGGTTGTTGGCGCATATTGTACTTATTTTCCGGCAGAGATCGCAAGAGCAATGGGAGCAGTTACAGTCGGCTTATGTTCTGTATCCGATGAGACAATCCCGGACGCAGAGAAAGATCTGCCAAAGAACTTATGTCCACTGATCAAATCCAGCTATGGATTTGCCAAGACAGACAAATGTCCATTCTTCTACTTCTCAGATGTAGTTGTTGGGGAGACTACCTGTGACGGAAAGAAGAAAATGTACGAGTATATGTCAGATTTCAAAGATGTATTCGTAATGGAACTGCCAAATACGCAGAGCGATATGGCCCTGAAACTCTGGAAGAGTGAACTGATTCGTTTCAAAGAATATCTGGAGAAAAAATTCGACGTAGAGATTACAGATGAAGCTGTATTAGAGGCCGTAAAAGAAGAAAATAAAGTAAGAAAAGTCATGAAAGACCTGTATCATGTCATGGCACTTGATCCTGCACCGATCAAAGGCGGCGACCTGTTCAAAGTATTATACGGAAGCGGCTTCAAATTCGATCGTAAAGCAATCCCGGCAGAGATTGAAGCCATGAGAGAGAAGATTGAAAAAGAATACGAAGAAGGTAAGAGACTGGACAAGATGCCTCGTATCCTGATCACCGGATGTCCGATCGGCGGAGCAACTGAGAAAGTGATCCGCGCCGTAGAAGACAATGGTGGAGTTGTAGTTGCATTCGAAAACTGTAACGGAGCAAAATCTTTTGACAAATTAGTAGACGAAGAGAATCCGGATGTATACGATGCACTGGCAAGACGTTACCTGAACATTGGCTGTTCTGTAATGACACCGAATCCAAACAGACTGGACCTTCTGGATCGCCTGATCGATGAATTTAAGGTAGACGGAGTTGTCGAGATGACACTTCAGGCTTGTCATACATATAATGTAGAGTCACTGGCTATCCGTAAATTTGTGAATGAGAAGAAGGGTATTCCGTACATTAATGTAGAGACGGATTATTCGCAGGCTGATATCGGGCAGTTGAATACTCGAATTGCGGCATTTATAGAGATGCTGTAAATTTCTATTTAATTAATTATCGCGGCCTCTCAGTCCATGAGAAAAACTTGGTGCTCTATTTGCTGCTAAGATTCCGTGATGTAAGAAAATCTAAGGATGTCCAAATCTCCTAAAAGCAAAGGCATTCCACTCATAACTCGCTTCGCTCAAACAATTCGTTCCATGCCTTTAACGGAGATTTGAACACCCTAAGTTTTTCTAAACATCACTCCATATACGCGACAAACAGAGCACCAAGTCTTTCTCATGTCGTGCTTGGCCAATGATAATGAATTCAATAGAGGGTTGTAACCTTTGTGTGCAGCCGGAAAGTTGAGGTGGAAGCCTTGATTTTCCGGATTTTTCGTACACTTTCGGTATCACGCCGGTTACGCTTCCACTATTGAATCATTACAGTATGCGATAACGTAAGGAAGAAAAGGAAAAGAGTCCCGCTGCGTGCATATGAGATCATGGTTAGTATTTCTTAAGCATCAAAATTGGCCGTTAGCAGTCAAAAAATCATTGTCTGAGCTTGCGAGTTATGTTTTTTGACTGCTGCTTTTAGGACAATTTTTATGCTTCAGAAATACTCCATGATTGAATCCGCACGCAGCGGGACTTTTCCTTTCTTCCGGCCGGATATCAACCGCTTAATGCATTAAATAGAAAAAATCTATTGACATCATGAAGCAAAATGCTATAATTAAAACAAACATATGAATAACTGTTCATATATTCAAATAATCAAACAACGAAAAAGAAAGGAAGTATTATCATGAAAAAAACTTACAAAATCGACGTAGACTGCGCAAACTGTGCAAACAAAATGGAGCAGGCAGCTAAGAATACAGACGGAGTAAAGGATGCAACTGTAAACTTTATGATGTTAAAGATGATCGTAGAATTTGAAGAGGGTGCAGATCCTAAGAAAGTAATGAAGGATGTGCAGAAGAACTGTAAAGTTGTAGAAGATGACTGTGAGATCTTCCTGTAAGAGAAAATACTCATAAAAACAGGATATACGCAGTATTTTGTGAAGGAAAATGATTGTGGAGCGGCTTCATCAGGCAGAATGAAGAAGCGTTGAGAAGAGTGCAAGGAGAAAGGCTGGGGAAAGATATGACGAAAAGACAGAAAAAATCTCTGACCAGAATTATTATCGCAGCGGTACTTATGATCATATTGAAGTTCCTGCCTGTAGAAGGGTGGCTGAAGTTCGTACTTTATATGGTTCCGTACCTGGTTGTCGGATATGATATTTTAAGGAAGGCGTTCAAAGGGATTCTGAATAAGCAGGTATTCGATGAGAACTTTCTGATGGCAGTTGCTACGATAGGAGCAATTGCGCTTGGTAACTATAAGGAAGGCGTATCGGTTATGCTGTTCTATCAGATCGGAGAATTATTCCAGAGTTATGCGGTCGGAAAGAGCCGCAGAAACATCAGTGAGCTGATGGATATCCGTCCGGATTATGCGAATATCGAAAAAGACGGGGACCTTGAACAGGTAGATCCGGATGAAGTGGAAGTCGGAACGGTTATCGTCGTTCAGCCGGGAGAAAAAGTCCCGATCGATGGTGTGATCGAAGAAGGAAGCAGTACATTGAATACCAGTGCACTGACCGGGGAAAGTGTTCCGAGAGAAGCGGCAGCCGGTGATGAAGTCATTAGTGGATGCATTAACCTGACTGGTCTTCTGAAGATCCGTACAACAAAAGAATTCGGAGAATCTACCGTATCGAAGATTCTGGATATGGTAGAGAATTCAAGCTCCAAGAAATCAAGATCTGAGAACTTTATTTCCAAATTCGCCAGATATTATACACCGGCAGTCTGCTATGGTGCGCTTGCACTTGCAATCTTACCGCCACTGGTCAGAATGTTTGCGTTTGCGCTTGCGCCGGAATGGGGCGACTGGATCTACAGAGCACTGACATTCCTGGTTATCAGCTGCCCGTGTGCACTGGTGATCAGTATCCCGCTCAGCTTCTTTGCAGGAATCGGCGGAGCAAGTCATGAAGGTGTTCTGGTAAAAGGATCGAACTATCTGGAGACGATGGCACAGACAAAATATGTGGTATTCGATAAGACAGGAACCATGACGCAAGGCGTATTCGAGGTGAGTGGAGTTCACCACAATACGATGCCGGAAGAACAGTTATTAGAGTATGCGGCACTTGCGGAGTGTTCTTCTTCTCATCCGATCAGTAAGAGTCTTCAGAAAGCATATGGCAAACAGATCAACCGTGACCGTGTGACAGAGATTGAAGAACTGAGCGGTAAAGGTGTGACTGCAAAGGTTGACGGTATTCCGGTAGCGGCAGGTAATGCCAAACTTATGAAATATCTGAATGTGGAATACAGTGAATGTGAAGAAGTCGGTACGATCGTCCATGTTGCAGTAGACGGAAAATATGCAGGACACATTCTGATCTCAGACAAATTAAAACTGCATGCAAAAGAAGCAATCAGAGATCTGAAAAAAGCGGGCATCACCAAGACAGTTATGCTGACTGGTGATATGAAGCGTGTGGCAGATAAGGTTGCAGAAGAACTGGGAATCGGAGAAGTGTACAGTGAGCTTCTTCCTGCAGATAAGGTTGCGAAGGTAGAACAGCTTCTGAGTCAGAAATCAGAGAAAGAAAAGCTTGCGTTCGTCGGAGACGGAATCAATGATGCGCCGGTACTGTCGAGAGCAGATATCGGAATTGCCATGGGTGCACTCGGATCAGATGCAGCAATCGAGGCAGCAGACGTTGTCCTGATGGACGATGATCCGAAGAAGATCGTAAAAGCAATCAAGATTTCCAGAAAATGTATGCGCATCGTATATGAGAATATTTACTTTGCCCTTGGAATCAAGGCAATCTGCCTGGTCCTGGGAGCACTCGGAATTGCGAATATGTGGATGGCAATCTTCGCTGATGTCGGAGTTATGGTCATTGCTGTATTGAATGCAATCCGCGCATTATTTGTGAAAAACTTATAGAAAAGGCTGGTGGGCAGATGGCAAAATTAGAAGAAGGAATGGAAGTATGCGAATCATGTGAGGTACATGAGAATCTTCTGAAGATCGTAAATGAAAAGATGCCGGAAGAAACGGAATTGTATGATCTTGCAGAATTGTTCAAGGTATTCGGTGATTCGACCAGAATGCGTATCCTGTTCGTGTTGTTCGAAGCAGAGGTGTGTGTCTGCGATCTGGCAGAGGCACTGAATATGACACAGTCTGCAATCTCACATCAGCTCAGGATCCTGAAACAGAACAAACTGGTTAAGAGCAGAAGAGAAGGAAAATCCGTGTTCTATTCACTGGCAGACGATCATGTGCGTACGATCGTAGACCAGGGAAGAGAGCATATTGAAGAAGATCTGTAGCATAAGAAGCTTATGTGAAAGAATACAAAGAATTAAAATTAAAAAAGAAAATATATAGTATAATGAATTGTTATGAGAGGGAAACCTGTATCAGATGATAGAAAGTCTGATACAGGTTTTTGTGTATCACCATGTGTTCGAAAGGAGCTGCCGGTGGCAGGTTCTGTAGATACCGAAATATGCATCCGAAATTGTAGATGTATTAGACTAAAGTATGAAAACCAGTCTATTTACTGGCAAATTATCAGAAATTAACAAACAATAAAACAAAATGCGTTTAATATTACACTTTCTTATATTTGTATAAAAAAACTTAATATTTTATATTGACAATTTAATAACCATCTTTTACACTATGGTTACAAGGTATTCATTTCTAATTAATTTCGATATTCGAATGGAGGTTTGAGTTATGGAACAGAAACAAGAAAAATTTAGTACCATAGGTTACATAGCCGCCGCGTTAGGTATGTGTATTGGTACTGGTAATGTATGGCGATTCCCACGAGTGTGTGCGGCAAACGGTGGTGGAGCATTTATCATAGCATGGACGATTGCAATGCTGGTATTTGCAGTACCGCTCCTTTCCACAGAGATGGCATTCGGTAAAAAGACGAGACTTGGATGTATCGGTACTTTTCGTGATGCAGGTGGAAAGAAATATACATGGATGGGATTCTTTGTAGCAGCAGTATGTTTCTTCCTGATGAGTTATTATTGTGTACTTCAGGGATATTGTTTGAAATACGCAGTTAATTCTGTTACTTCAGCATTTAAACCGAATCTGTCAACGGAGACGACATCGGCAATGTGGACAGCATTTACAGATTCACGGGCACAGGTTATTTTATTCCATGCGATCGGATTTGCACTTGCATGTTTCATCGTTTATCAGGGAATTGCAGGTGGAATTGAAAAATTCTGTAAAGTAGCGATACCGGCACTGTTCATCATCCTTGTAGGATTAGCAATTTACGCAGTTACATTAAATGGAGCAAATCAGGGACTTCAGTATCTCTTTACTGTTAAGAAAGAGTATATTTTAAGCCCGAATACATGGATTCAGGCATTCATCCAGGCAGCATGGAGCACCGGAGCCGGATGGGGATTCATTATTACATATGCGAACTACGTAGGAGAAGAGGAAGATGCTCCGACAAGCTGTCTGATCATGGGACTTGGTGATAACCTTGGAGCAATCCTCTCGGCACTGGTAGTTATCCCGGCAATCTGTGCACTTTCAGCTACACCGGAGGCAGCGAATGAAGCACTCAGTCAGGGCAACTTCGGACTTACATTTATTTACATTTATCAGTTATTTACAACAATCCCGGGTGGAAGATTCATTTCCTTTATCTTCTTTGGATTACTTGCAATTGCAGCAATCACATCACTGTTCTCTATGATCGAAGTTGGAGTAAAATGTGTTGTTGACCTTGGATTGCCGCGGAAGAAAGCAGTTGTCAGTGTCTGCTTCGCAGGATTCTTAGTAGGATGCTTCTCATGCTGGTCACTGGTTAACATTGATAATCAGGACTGGGTATGGGGAATCGGACTTCTGATAAGTTGATCCATGGATCACCAGGATGCTCTTTTAATGCACTGATGAAGTGGAGCAGGAACAGACCGCCGTCTTTCATGACCTTGCTGACACAGTCTAAATATAACTGATAATTCTCACGGCCGACATGTTCGAGCATACCGACGCTGACAACGCGGTCATACATCTTGCCGTCAGAAGGAAGATCACGGTAGTCCATTAGCCTGACTTCCAGATAGTCGGACAATCCTTCCCTTTGATACGTTTCTGGCATTCTTTGTATTGTTCTTCACTTAAGGTGATGCCGGTACCTTTAATTTTATATTTCTTAGCAGCTTCAATCAGAAGGAATCCCCACCGCATCCGATATCAAGAAGAGTCATACCTTCTTTCAGATATAACTTTTCAAGAATGTAATCAACTTTATTCTTCTGCGCCTGATACAGGGTATCATCTTCATGTTTAAAATATCCGCAGGAATAGCTCAGTGTCTCATCCAGCCATAGTTTGTAGAAGTCATTTCCGATAAATGTAGGTGCGCCTTCCCCGATCAGATGTTCGTGTCCATTAATTTTGACCAGGAAAGGGTGTTCATCGAATTTTTTTTAAGAATGTTATCATAGCCTGTTCTTCCAGCATAATATAACCTCCAGTTCTGCTGTCATTATTTCCTTCAGCAAGAATTATATTCCTTATAAATTTTGAAAGTCAAATAAAATAGAGATTTTTTAAAAATTGTATTGGAACTACCAATAAATGAAAACATATATCAAGAACGCATATATTCCTTGACTTATGTGATAATAAGAGATAAAATACATATACCCCGTAAGGGTATGGATGTGAAAGGAGTATGCTTATGGAAGACAAGAATACAGATAATATGGAAAACAAATCAGAAAAAGGATGCTGTTGCCACACGTCCAAGCATCGTTCGGAAAAAAGAATACAAAGATCTGATGAACCGCTTAAGCCGGATAGAAGGACAGGTGCGCGGAATCAAGGGTATGCTGGAGAAGGATGCCTATTGTCCGGAGATCCTGGTACAGGTGTCGGCAGTGAATGCGGCATTGAACAGCTTCAATAAAGTATTACTGGCGAATCATATCCGCACCTGTGTAGCGGATGATATCAGAGAAGGAAAAGATGAGACGGTTGATGAGTTGGTAAAGGTTCTGCAGAAACTGATGCGGTAAACAATAAGAAATAAGATGACAGGAGGAAACAGACAACGATGATACAATATATTGTAACCGGTATGAGCTGCGCAGCCTGCAGCGCAAGAGTGGAAAAAGCAGTTTCAAAAGTACCGGGGGTAACATCCTGCTCAGTGAGTCTCCTTACAAACTCTATGGGAGTAGAAGGCACGGCAACGGAACAGGAGATCATTAAGGCAGTCAAAGATGCCGGATATGGAGCGTCAAAAAAAGGAGAAGGAGCAGCGAAGGTGCAGCCGGCACAGGCTTTGGCCGGAGAGGATATGCTAAAAGACAGAGAGACGCCGGTACTAAAGAGACGTCTGATCGCATCGGTGGGATTTCTGATCGTTCTGATGTATTTCTCCATGGGACATATGATGTGGGGATGGCCGGTCCCGGGATTCATGAAAGACAATCATGTAATGATGGGACTGTTACAGATGCTTCTGACGATTACAGTCATGGTGATCAACCAGAAGTTTTTCATCAGTGGATTCAAAGGACTGATCCACCGGGCACCGAATATGGATACCCTAGTGGCACTTGGATCCGGAGCGTCTTTTGTATACAGTACGTATGCACTGTTTGCAATGACAGATGCGCAGATGCATGGGGATATGGATGCAGTAATGTCTTATATGCATGATTTTTATTTTGAATCAGCAGCTATGATCCTTGCACTGATCACCGTCGGAAAGATGCTGGAGGCAAGATCCAAAGGAAAGACGACCGATGCATTAAAAGGACTGATGAAGCTTGCGCCAAAGACAGCGGTTGTGATCCGTGGAGAAAAAAGAAGTTCAGGTATCGATCGAACAGGTACAAAGGAGATTGCTTTGTTGTAAAACCGGGAGAGAATATTCCGGTTGACGGAGAAGTCATAGAAGGAAACAGTGCAGTCAATGAATCTGCTCTTACAGGTGAAAGTATTCCGGTAGATAAGGCTGTCGGTGATAAGGTATCAGCCGCAACCGTAAATCAGTCCGGATATCTGAAGTGCCGTGCGACCAGAGTCGGCGAGGATACGACACTTTCGCAGATTATTCAGATGGTAAGTGATGCGGCTGCAACGAAAGCACCGATCGCAAAGATTGCGGACCGTGTATCCGGTGTATTTGTGCCAATGGTTATCACAATTGCAGTGCTCACAATTATTGTATGGCTGATCGCAGGACAGAGTATTGGTTTTGCGTTATCCAGAGGAATTGCGGTGCTGGTGATCAGCTGTCCATGTGCGCTTGGACTTGCAACACCGGTAGCAATTATGGTCGGAAATGGAATGGGTGCCAGAAATGGTATTATGTTCAAGACAGCAGTTTCACTGGAAGAGACTGGAAAGATGCAAATTGTTGCGCTGGATAAGACCGGTACGATCACAAGTGGAGAACCGAAAGTGACAGATATCATTCCGGCAGCGGGAGTGACAGAAGATACCTTATTAAAATGTGCGTATGCACTGGAGAATAAGAGTGAACATCCACTGGCAAGAGCAATCCTTGAAAAATGCAAAAGAGGAAAATGCCGGCATCGAAGAAGTTACCGGATTTCAGGCTCTTCCGGGTAACGGTCTGACAGCCATACTGGATGACCATACATTATATGGAGGGAATCATACATTTATCAGCAGTAAGGTATCCGTTGATGGAGATATCCAGAAGAAGGCAGAGAAACTTGCCGAAGCAGGTAAGACACCATTATTCTTTGGAAATGAAGACCGTTTATTAGGTGTAATTGCAGTGGCGGATGTCATCAAAGAAGATAGCCCGCAGGCGATCAAAGAATTACAGAACATGGGAATCCATGTAGTTATGCTGACCGGAGATAACGAACGTACTGCAAAAGCCATCGGACAGCAGGCCGGAGTGGATGAAGTGATTGCAGGCGTACTTCCGGAAGGAAAAGAGCAGGTGATCCGTAAGCTGAAAGAAAAAGGAAAAGTTGCGATGGTCGGAGACGGTATCAACGATGCACCGGCCCTGACAAGGGCAGATATGGGAATTGCAATCGGAGCCGGAACGGATATCGCAATCGATGCGGCAGATGTTGTGCTGATGAAGAGCCGGTTAAGCGATGTACCGGCAAAGCAATCCGTATGAGCCGTGCGACACTCCGTAATATTCACGAGAATCTGTTCTGGGCATTCTTCTATAATATTATCGGAATCCCGCTTGCGGCTGGGTGTGTGGTATCCGCTGTTCGGGTGGAAATTAAATCCGATGTTCGGTGCGGCAGCCATGAGTTTATCAAGCTTCTGCGTAGTATCGAACGCATTGAGATTGAATCTTTTTAAGATGTATGATGCATCAAAAGATAAAAAATTAAAAGCCAAAAAAGAAAAAAAGAGATCCAAGAAGGAGGACAAGACAATGAAAAAAATAATGCATATTGAGGGAATGATGTGTGGACACTGTGAGGCAGCTGTAAAAAGAAAGCACTGGAAGCACTTCCACAGGTAGATGAAGCGGTTGTAAGCCATGAGGCAGGAACAGCAGAGCTGACATTAAATGCAGAGATCGCAGATGATGTGCTGAAGAAGACAGTAGAAGACAAGGATTATACGGTGACATCTGTGGAATAATCTATGATTTCATATATACAGGGTATACTTTTTAGTTGAAGCATCCAAAGAACACTGCTATACTTAATTATAAGTATCATAACGAGGAAGGAACGAAAGTTAATGAGAAAGAGTGGAATGTTAATGCCGGTCTCTGCACTTCCGGGGGCATATGGAATCGGATGTTTTTCAAAAGAAGCGTATGAATTTGTAGATATATTAAAAGAAGCAGGACAGAAATTGTGGCAGATCCTGCCGCTTGGACAGACAGGATACGGTGATTCACCGTATCAGTCTTTTTTTCAACATTTGCGGGAAACCCGTATTTTATCGATCTGGAGACGCTGATCGAGGATGAACTTCTGACGAAAGAAGAGTGTGACCAGGCAGATTTCGGAGAGAATGAAGAAGAAATCGATTATGAGAAAATATATAATGCAAGATTTAAAGTATTAAAGCATGCATATAAAAGAGCCAAAAAGAACGGATTGATGGAAAGTAAGGCATACCGTACTTATCTGGAAGAAGAAAAAGCATGGCTTGCGGATTATGCATTGTATATGGCAGTGAAAGATTCATTTGACGGAAAAAGCTGGGATCAGTGGGAGGAAGACATCAGGCTGCGTAAGCCAGAAGCAATTGCGGCATATCAGGAACAATTAAGTGCAGAGATTGATTTTTATGAATTTCTGCAGTATCTGTTCGCCGGGCAGTGGGCCGGGCTGAAAGCATATGCCAATGAACAAGGCATTGAGATTATCGGGGATATCCCGATCTATGTAGCATTTGACAGTGCAGATACCTGGGCGAATCCGAAGCTGTTCCAGTTAGATGAAGAGAATCTGCCGGTTGCGGTAGCGGGATGTCCGCCGGATGCATTTTCGGCAACCGGGCAGCTGTGGGGGAATCCATTGTATGCATGGGATTACCATAAGAAGACAGGCTATGACTGGTGGATGAAGCGGGTGGCCTGCTGCTTTAAATTATATGACATCATCCGTATCGATCATTTCCGTGGGTTTGATGAATATTATGCAATTCCGTATGGAGATGAGACGGCAGAGAATGGTGAATGGATGCCGGGACCGGGCATGGATCTGTTCCTTAAGATGAAGGAAACATTAGGTGACCTTCCGATCATTGCGGAAGATCTGGGATTCCTGACGGATACGGTGAGACAATTGTTAAAAAAGACAGTGGTTATCCGGGAATGAAAGTACTGGAATTCGCATTTGTGGCAGGAGAGGACAGTGATTATCTTCCACATAATTATGATAAAAACTGTGTAGTCTATACAGGAACCCACGATAACGATACCCTTCAGGGATGGTATCAGACACTTTCCGAAGAAGATAAAGAGATGACAAAGGAATATCTGAATAATCCATACACTCCGGATGAAGAAGTGCACTGGGATTTCATAAGTCTGGCGATGAGAAGTGTGGCAGATACGTGTATCATTCCGGTGCAGGATTATCTGGGACTTGGCAATAAGGCAAGAATTAATATGCCGTCTACACTCGGCGGTAACTGGATGTGGAGAATGAAAAAAGGCGCATTTACAGATGAACTGATCAAGAAGATCAGAAAAACGACAGAAGTCTGCGCAAGATAAACATAACAGGAAACAAAAAGAAAACACAATATTCAAACGAAGGATTCACTGAGAAGGGAATGGAAACGTTTTGGATATTGTGTTTTTTTTTTGTTTTGTATATGCCAAAACTTCTGATTTTTTTCATAAAAGTATAATTTTTGACATAAAATGTATGATTTTTGCATAACAGATATGATTTTTGGTAAAGAAAAAGTATAAAAAATTATAGAATGAGACTGTAATATGTTAAGATGGTATTAATAAAAGGTATGAGGTGTACTATGGGGTTGTTAAAACTGGTGATCGTAGATGATGAGCCGATCCTGCTGGAGGGTCTGGTAAAGACGTATGACTGGAACGGTATGGGATATGAGGTGGTTGGTTTTGCGCAGAGCGGAGAGCAGGCGTTAAAGGTAATACGTGAAAAAAAAACCACACGTAGTGCTGACAGACATCAGGATGAAACAGATTTCCGGACTTATGGTAATGGAAGAAATCAAGAAAGAGAACCCGGAATGTCAGTTCGTGGTATTAAGTGCATACAGGGATTTTGAATATGCGAAGAAGGCATGTGATCTGGGGGCATTCGCATATCTTCTGAAGCCGATTGAAGATGAAAAATTACAGGCGACGATGACAGATGTCGGTAAAATCTGTGAAGATCAGATCAGAAATGAGGAAAAGTATGACCGCTGGGAGAGACTTCTGAAAAAAAGGACGGAGATGGATTTTTGCAGGTTGTCGTGCAAAAAATATGTCCAGAACCGGCTGCCGGAAGAAAAAGTAGATGAAGTCTTCCATACGCTGCAGGATGTCATGAAGGAAGGAGACCGGTTTATTACAGTATATGCAGATCTTGATCTGGCCTATAAGATTACCAATGAACTGGAATATGAAGCCTCGAGATTTTCCATGGTCAGAATGATTGAAGAAAAGATCGCAGAGAGATTCACATACTGGAAATTCGAAAGTGAAGAAGGACATCGTACATTTATTGTGAAGACGCAGGAGAACACAGCGGTACATGAGCTGAAAGAACTACTGGAAGAGGTAAAAAAAAGAAGAGAACAGCCCGGTTATTGCAGCAATATCCAAACCATATAAAGGGATCCGCGGAATCAGAAGAAGTTTCGAAGAAGCGCAGAGATTGTTCGCTGTTACAAATGCATCCGGAGCGGGAGTATTTACAATCCCGGAGACTGTTGAAGAAAAAGAGGAAAGCCCATATCCGGCGGAGGCAGAGATGATGGTGGTCAACAGCGTGCGGAAGAACGACGCCGTACAGTTAAAGCAGGCATTTGTACATTTTATTTACCAACTGCCACACAGAGAAGAACTGCAATGCCAGTATATGCACAAGATCATGGTAAAGACAGAATTCATGTTAAAAGACAGTTACGGGATGGACGAATCACTGAATCAGCAATTTGAAAATTATTATTCGAATATGAGAAACTTAAAGGCGGCAAAAGCGGTGGATGTCTGTTACAAGATTCTGGGAACTGCTATTGAAAAAAGACTGAAAAATGCAGAGAAGAAAGAGAATAAGGGATCAAAAGAATACATTGCAGCGGCTGTGGCATATATAGATGAACATCTGGATAATGAAGATCTTTCGATTGTATCAGTGGCGACACATGTATATCTGAATCCGGTATATTTTGGACGGGTATTCAAGAATACCTTTCATATGACATTCAAACAATATCTCTTTGCAGCGTAGAATGGAGCTGGCAAAGAGACTGCTGGAAGACGGAAGAACCAGCATCGGTAATATTTGCGAGCAGGTCGGAATCAGTAATCCATCCTATTTTTCACATTTGTTTAAAGAATATACAGGACAGCTTCCGAGAGATTACAAAAGGGAATATGAAGTATGAAAAAAAGTAAAATGTCAGGAATCCAGAAAAAGTATCTGAAGTATATGTGTACGCTTCTGATACTGGCACTGGTTCTTTCCAGCATCTGTGTATGGACTTATGTCAGACGGAATATGACAGATGTGATTGTGGATAAGTATGAATTCATGAATGAGAAGATGGGGATAGCCCTGGATAATCTGTACCGGAAGACGGATGCCGTGACAGCAGAGATCATCCTGGAAAATGATGTGCAGAAGAGTCTGAGGAATAAAGAACTGCAGGAAGTAGAGAAGAATGCACTGAGCAAATATTTTGCATATATAGATCTGAATCATGTCGCTGATTACTGCTACATTGATAATAAAAGAAATGTTTACGAAAAATCCTATTCCCAGATTGGTTATTCGGATTTTCAAAGCAGCGGTCTGCGTGAGAAAATGGGAGATGAGTATGCGAAGACGCAGTGGATCTGGACCCGGGATTACCTGTTTGGTACGGGGGATGAAGCATTGTTTATCGGAAGATATGTGAATAGTATGGATTATGCACACGAACCTGGAATCGTGTATCTGAAGATGAATCAACAGTTTCTGGAAAGTGTTATGGATAAAGACAGGAAGATTGCAAAAGATGTTGCAGTGGGAATCATAAGTCCGGAAGGAAAGACTTGCATCCGGCAGGAACCGGAAGATCTCAGTATCGAAAAAAGGACAATGAAGAAGATTACGGAACTGACCAGAACGAAAAAATCCGGTGTGATCGTGCGGGGAAAAAAGATAGAAGGCGGGATTTTACAGGCATACCGGCAGGAAGAGACAGGGATGGTGATCTTTACACTGGTGCCGGATATGGTATTGAATCAGGGAATGACGCAGATATTGATCGTATTACTCACTATCTATGCGGTGATCGCAGTGCTGGCGTTTGTATTAAGTCTTTATGCATCACAGACATTTACCCGGCCGATCAGACAGATCAGTGATGCCATGACAAGTTTTGATGGAAATGATTTTACACATACCATTCAGATCCATACGGACACAGAACTGGATAAGATCGGGCATGCCTATAACGAGATGTTAAAGAATATCGAAGAGTTCCAAAACGAGGTCAAGAATCAGCAGAAAGAACTAAGAATCAGTGAGATGAATACGTTGATCAGCCAGATCAATCCGCATTTTCTCTATAATACCCTGGATACCATCTATATGCTGGCGCGGATCAACGGGGAAGAGAAGACGATGAAGATGATACAGGCACTGTCAAAGTATCTGCGTCTGTCACTGAGCAAAGGCCGTGAGATTGTGACAGTAGAAGACGAGCTGGAAAATGTAAAAAGTTATATGGAGATCCAGCAGATTCGCAATGAGAATCTGTTCCGTTATGAAATCGAATGTGGAGAAGAACTGAAAACAAGGTGGATATTAAAGCTGATCTTACAGCCAATTGTGGAAAATGCAGTCAAATATGGATTTTGTGATATCTTCGAAGGCGGTCTGATAAGGATCAGTGTCACTGAACAGGCAGGACAGCTTACATTCAGTGTCTATAATAACGGAACTCCGATGGAAGAGCAGATGGCGGAGAAGTTAAACGGACTGTCAGAGATACCGGTGTCAAAAATGAAAGACAGTTTTGAAGACAAAAAACATGGTTATGGTGTGATAAATATTATTACGCGACTGCGGTTAAAGTATGGGGAGGATGTGAGATTTTTCTATGAATCGGATACAAATGGAACCGTCTGTGTTATCCAGATCCCGGATGATGGGAAAGAAAACAGTGAACAGTAGACGGATTATGGCAAAGCAGTGATGGTGATCGTCATGCTGGCAAAGACTGACCGGTTGTGTGGGAAAAGAGGATACACAGACCAGAAAAAAGAATAAAGTAGTAGAGATCCCAATGATCCTTACCGTAGATTCCAGTACCGGTAATAAGAATGAAGAGGAAGTGGTGGAGCGGTTCAACAGGGCATATAAAGGAAAGTATCATATAGATGTGGACTGGGTGATGGAGACGGAGGAAGAATACCGGAAGAATCTGAAACGTATGAATGTGACAGATGAATTACCGGCTATTATCACTGAGCTGCGTATGCTTCCGTCTTTCTATCAGATGATGATCAAGAAAGGCAGGATTGAGGACCTGACACCTTACATTAACGAAGATCAGGAATGGAAAGATATGATTGAACCGTCAGTAATGGAATCGGTCCGGGAAGAAGATGGAAAGATTTATCTGGGTCCGGTCAGCACGGCGGCATTCGCCTGTTCAGGGGTTTTCTGGAACCGGGAGTTATTTGAACAGGCAGGAATCAGCAGATTTCCTGAGACATGGGAGGAGTTCTGGGAATGTTGTGAGAAACTGAAAGCAGCAGGGATCACGCCGCTTGCCCTGCATACGGAAGGGACGGCATGGGCCGCAATGCTGCTTGCAACAGCAGAAGTAGCAGGAAGTGAAGAAGGTGCGGCATTCATGAAGCAATTATATCCGGATACCTATCAGAATGAACCGGGGCTGGAGATAGCCGGTACATTAAAAAAATTATTCCAATATACGACCCAGGATGCATTACATAATGATTTTGACGTAGCTCATGATAATTTCGTGGCAGGAAATGCAGCGATGATACCTAATGGTTACTGGATGATTGATCAGATTCCGGAGGAAATGCAGAAAAAAGTATGTTTTTCTACATTTCCTGAAAATAAACTGATAGGCTCACCGGAGACATTCGGCTGGGCAGTTGTATCAACTTATAGTGAAAAGGTGAAAAAAAGGAGCAGTTGAGTTCCTCAAATTCAGAACGAAATTGAATAAAGAACAGAAAGAAGAATTGCTGAACAGCAGGACAAGACAGGAAGGAACGCTGTTGGATGATTATCTGAAGGCTTATACGGGAAATCCACAGATTGTACCGAATTATCAGGTGAAGTGGAATTCACTGCTACAGGAGGATGTACTGGGAGAATGTCTGGCGGAACTGGCACAGGGAGAGATAACGGAGCAGGAATTCACGCAGGCAGAAGACGAAAGCATCCGGCAGTTTGAAGAAGAACAATAGATATGTTTTTTTGTATATCAGGTTGTTTTATTGCTACAGGGTTTGAGCGCATTTCTGTTAATATAATGACAACAAGAGAAACGAAGGTTTCAAAAAAGAAAGGCGAGGGAAATGAATTATGAAAATGCGTAAAGTTGTATCAGCAATGCTGGTAGCAGCCATGGCAACAGGAATGGTTGCAGGATGTGGAAGCTCTTCTGACAGAAAGTCAGACAGGAAAGACGCAAAAAGGAAAAGTATACTACTTAAACTTCAAACCAGAACAGGATGAGCAGTGGCAGGATCTGGCAAAAGAGTATACAAAAGAAACAGGAGTGGATGTAACAGTACTTACAGCAAAGCATCCGGAGAATACGAAAAGACATTAAAATCTGAGATGGCTAAGAGCAATGCTCCGACACTGTTCCAGGTAAATGGTCCGGTAGGCCTTAAAAACTGGAAAGATTATTGCTATGATCTGAAAGATTCTGATATAGCAAAAGAGCTGACAGATGATGACTTTGCTCTGATGGACGGAGATAAGATGTCAGGAATCGCATACGTAATAGAAAGCTACGGAATCATTTACAACAAAGAACTGTTAAAGAAAGCAGGATACTCAGCTGATGATATCACTAACTTTGACAGCTTCAAGAAAGTTGTAGAAGATATCACAGCAAATAAGGACAAACTTGGATTCTCAGCATTTACATCCGCTGGTATGGACGGATCTTCTGACTGGAGATTTAAAACTCATCTGGCAAACCTTCCAATCTACTATGAATACAAAGATGAAGGAATCGATAACACAGATGCTATCAAAGGAACATACCTTGATAACTACCGTCAGATCTGGGATCTCTACATCAACAACGCTACTTGCAAACCAACAGAACTTTCTACAAAGACAGCTGACGATGCAACAGCAGATTTCGTAACAGGTGATGCAGTCTTCTACCAGAATGGTACATGGGAATATAACAACATTAAAGACGTCGGAGATGACAATCTTGGAATCCTTCCAATCTACATCGGTGTAGAAGGCGAAGAAGATCAGGGAATCTGTACAGGTACAGAGAACTACTGGTGTGTAAACTCCAAAGCTTCAAAAGATGACATTCAGGCTACTTTAGACTTCATGAACTGGTGTGTAACATCTGATGATGGTGTAAAGGCAATGTGCAAAGACATGGGATTCACAATTCCATTTAAGAAGAACCTGAAATCAGACAACGTACTTGTTAACGAAGCAAACAAATATACAGAAGACGGAAAGACTCCTGTATCTTGGAACTTCTCAACAATGCCATCAGAAGAGTGGAAGAACGGAGTGGGTTCTGCACTGACAAGTTACGCAAAGCAGATCCGACAGATGCAAACTGGGCAAAAGTTACAACAGCATTCGTTGACGGATGGGCAAAAGAAGCTGCAGCAGCAAAAATAAAAATAAAAATGTAACAATCAAAATAGTTATATGAAGTGAGTAGTGGCGGGCGGTTGCAAGAAACACCCGCCGCTTTTATGAAAAAGTGCAGGGAAATGAAGCGGAGATTCTCTGCATGGAAGGAGGAATTTATTATGGAAAAATCCATCAAACGTTATATGCCGATTTTCGTGCTTCCAACGTTTTTTGCATTTATTCTTGGCTTTATCGTTCCTTTTATTATGGGAATCTGGCTTTCATTTTGTAAATTTACAACCGTAACAGACGCGAAATTCGTAGGATTTTCAAATTACATAGAAGCACTGAAAGATACGGCATTCCGTCATTCATTCTGGTATACCGTACTGTTCGCGATTGCATCTCTTCTGATCATTAACATCATAGCATTTGCACTTGCAATGGCACTGACAAAAGAAATGCATGGAACAAATGTCTTCCGTACGGTCTTCTTCATGCCGAACCTGATCGGTGGTATCGTACTTGGATATATCTGGCAGCTGATCTTTAACGGAGTTCTTTCCAGATATGGTACCGCACTTGCTCTGAATGAGTGGTATGGTTTCTGGGGACTGATCATTCTGGTCAGCTGGCAAGCAGATCGGTTATATGATGATCATCTATATTGCGGGTCTTCAGTCTATTCCTGGTGATATCATTGAAGCAGCAGAGATTGACGGAGCAAATAAGATCCAGACATTATTCAAGGTAACAATCCCGATGATGATGCCATCGATCACGATCTGTATGTTCCTGTCAATTACAAACGGATTCAAGTTATTCGATCAGAACCTGTCCCTGACAGCCGGTGAACCGTCTAAGATGTCTGAGATGGCGCTTAATATCTTCAATACGTTCTACGGACGTACCGGATGGGAAGGAGTCGGACAGGCGAAGGCAGTCATCTTCTTTGCAATCGTAGTTGTGATCGGTATGATCCAGTTACGTGCAACACGTTCTAAGGAGGTACAGCAGTAATGAAGAAAAAGACAAGTAAATTAAGCTGGTTTGGAACAGGTGCATTTACGATCATCGGTATTGTATATATCATGCCGATCCTGATCGTGCTGATCAACTCATTTAAAAATAAAGTATTTATCAACAAAGAACCATTCAAACTCCCGACAAAGCAGACATGGGTAGGAATCGATAACTTCCTGTCCGCAATTGACAAATATGAACTGCTGAGTGCAGTCGGCTGGACTGTATTTATCACAGTTGGTTCCGTACTTGTGATCCTTGTATGTACTTCTATGTGTGCATGGTATATTACAAGAGTAAACAGTAAGTTTACAAAACTGTTATATTTACTCTGCGTATTTTCCATGGTTGTTCCGTTCCAGATGGTTATGTTCACCTTATCGCTGGTAGCTGACCGTACCGGTCTTCGTACACCTTGGGGAATCATCATCATTTACCTCGGATTTGGTGCAGGTCTTGCAGTATTCATGTTCTGCGGATTTGTAAAATCCATTCCACTGGAAATTGAAGAAGCAGCAATGATCGACGGATGTACACCACTTCGAACCTTTTTCTCCGTTGTACTTCCGATCATGAAGCCGACATACATTTCCGTAGGAATCCTGGAGACGATGTGGATCTGGAACGACTTCCTGCTTCCATACCTGGTACTGGATCTGAATAAGTATAAGACAATCTCAATTGCGATCCAGTATATGAAGGGAAGTTATGGACGTGTAGATATGGGTGCTGTTATGGCAGCGCTGATCCTTGCGGTAATTCCGGTAGTTATCTTCTATCTGGCTTGTCAGAAGCATATTATCAAAGGTGTTGCAGCCGGAGCTGTAAAAGGTTAATAAGAACAAAAGAGATTTGGCATTTGGATATGTCAGATCTCTTTTTTGGAATATGTAAAAGTATATAAGAAAAGTTGACGGCGGTGGAGAAGGAAGATATCACTTGACATTTTTCACTTATTTTTTAAAAATATAGTGAGAGATGAAGAGGAGTAGTTTTTATTATGAATTCAAATTTTGAATATTACAAAATATTTTATTATGTAGCAAAATATGAAAATCTTACCAAGGCGGCAACGGTACTGAAGACCAGCCAGCCGGCAGTCACGCGTACCATACACAAACTGGAAAATGAACTTGGCTGCCGCTTATTTACGAGGAGTAAGACCGGAATGCAGCTAACTCCGGAAGGCCGGACATTTTATGGATATGTAGCGGCAGGATGTGCCCAGTTTTTCAAAGGAGAGAATGATCTGAGTAATCTGATCTCGCTGGAGAACGGAACGATCTATATCAGCGCTACGGAGACGGCACTTCACTGTTATCTTTTTCAGGCAATGGAAGAATTCAACAGCCTGTATCCGAATGTGAGGTTTAAGATTCTGAATAACAGTACGACAGAGTCGGTGAATGCAGTAAAAGAAGGAAAAGTAGACCTTGCATTTGTATCGGCGAACCTTCAGGTAGCAAAACCTCTTCGGATGAAGATTCTGAGAAAATATCATGATATCCTGATCAGTGGAAACAGATTTGGAGAATTAAAGGATGATGGGAAAGAGGTCTCACTTAAGGAACTGGTGTCCTATCCGTGGATCAGTCTGACTGCAGAGACGATTACCAGACGTTTTCTAAATGAATATTTTGAAAAGAACAGTCTGACATTTACACCGGATATGGAGCTTGCAACGACGGATATGATACTTCCGGCGGTAAAGCACAATCTGGGACTTGGTTTCATCCCGGCGGAATTTGCAGATTCGGAACTTAAGTCCGGACAGGTATTTGAGATCAAAGTGAAAGAAAAAGCTGCCGGAACGTAATATCATACTGATCTACGACATGGAATACGCAAAGTATCGCGGCAAAAGAATTTCAGAAATTCCTGAAAGAAAAAGAAATGTAAAAACCCGGAAGCTTACATAAATTCGGATGATCAATAATGATCAGATAAAAGATAAAGGTATCGAATTGGAGTAAAATATTGTAAGCTTCCGGGCTTTTATTATATTAAAACAAACTAATCAATAGAGGACTTTTTATTTATGCCACTCCCAGTTACGGATCTCTTCAAGATCCTGTCCGTATTCGGCAATGTACTGTTTGTGCTCAACCAGACTTGTCGTTCATTTTCTGGATCAGGAATGATCCCTTGTTGCCAAGCTGTGGCAAATGCATGATAGCATCTTTTACAAGGTTGAAACGGTCAATCTGGTTCTGTACACGCATGTCAAATGGAGTAGTGATCGTACCTTCTTCCTGATATCCATGAACAGAAATGTTGTGGTTGTGACGTTCGTATGTCAGCTCATGAATCAGTGTCGGATATCCGTGGAATGCGAAGATGATCGGTTTATCTTTTGTAAAGATTGCATCATATTCTGCATCACTTAATCCGTGTGGATGTTTGTGATCTGATTCCATCTTGAACAGGTCAACAACGTTAACAACACGAATCTTGAGTTCTGGCATTTCATCACGAAGAATTGTAACAGCAGCCATTGTTTCAAGAGTTGGTGTATCACCGCAGCAAGCCATAACAACATCTGGTTCTTCACCACAGTCATTACTTGCCCATTCCCAGATACCTACACCCTGTGTGCAGTGTTTAACAGCCTGTTCCATAGATAACCACTGGCAGCTTGGGTGTTTTGAAGCTACGATAGCGTTGACATAATTCTTGCTCTTGATACAGTGATCGAAGCAAGAGAGTAAGCAGTTAGCATCCGGTGGGAGATACATACGGACTACGTCTGCTTTTTTGTTAGCGATATGGTCAAGGAATCCTGGATCCTGATGTGTAAATCCGTTGTGATCCTGCTGCCATACATTTGATGTCAGGATGAAGTTAAGAGAAGCAATTGGCTGTCTCCATGAAAGCTGGTTACATACTTTTAACCATTTTGCATGCTGAGCTGCCATAGAGTCAACGATACGGATGAATGCTTCGTAACTTGCGAAGAATCCGTGACGTCCTGTTAACAGATAACCTTCCAGCCATCCTTCACACATATGCTCACTTAACATACCATCCATGATACGTCCGTTTCTTGCAAGACAATCGTCTGTGTCAAGAAGTCCGGCATTCCAGTCACGGTTCTGTGTTTCAAATACTTTGTATAAACGGTTAGACATACTTTCGTCAGGTCCGAAGATACGGAAGTTCTTGTTCTCTTCGTTTAATTCGAAGATGTCACGGATATATCCGCCAAGTTCGATCATATCCTGAGCCTTTGTCTTACCTGGTTCAACTTCGATTCCATAAGAACGGAAATCAGGAAGTCTTAAGTCTTTTAATAATAATCCACCATTTGCATGTGGGTTAGCTCCGAGACGGGCATCTCCCTTAGGTGCAAGTTCCGCAAGTTCTGGGATCAGGTGTCCGTTTTCATCGAAGAGTTCTTCCGGATGATAGCTTTCCAGCCACTCTTTTAAGAGTTCCAGATGTTCTGGACTTTCCATTGTAAGTGGTACCTGATGTGCACGGAAAGATCCTTCAATCTGCTGTCCATCTACAACCTTTGGTCCAGTCCATCCCTTTGGTGTACGCAGAACGATCATTGGCCATACCGGACGTTCTGGATCATTGTTCTCACGTGCATTTTTCTGGATTGCTTTGATCTCTTCGATAACAGTATCCATTGTTTCTGCCATCTTCTTGTGCATTGTCATCGGATCATCGCCTTCTACGAAGTAAGGTTTCCATCCACAGCCCTTGAAGAAGCATTCAACTTCCTCGTGGGAAATACGAGAGAAGATAGTCGGGTTGCTGATCTTATATCCATTTAAGTGAAGAATAGGAAGTACAGCACCGTCTGTAACTGGGTTCAGGAACTTGTTAGACTGCCAGGATGTCGCCAGAGGACCAGTCTCAGCTTCACCATCACCTACAACAGTAGTTGCGATCAGATCCGGGTTGTCGAATACAGCACCGAAAGCATGAGCGATGGAGTAACCAAGCTCTCCACCTTCGTTGATAGATCCTGGTGTCTCTGGTGCACAGTGACTCGGAACTCCACATGGGAATGAGAACTGCTTGAACATCTTCTTCATACCTTCTTCATCCTGGCTGATGTTCGGATATACTTCGCTGTAAGAACCTTCCAGATATGTATTGGCAATTAAGAAGTTTCCGCCATGTCCAGGACCTGATAATAAGATCATATCCAGATCATAACGTTTGATTTCACGGTTGCAGTGTACATAGATAAAGTTCTGTCCTGGGACAGTTCCCCAGTGTCCAACGATTTTTTTCTTGATCTGATCCATTGTAAGTGGCTCTTTTAAGAGCGGATTGTCAAGAAGATATAACTGACCGGCTGACAGATAGTTGGCAGCACGCCAGTAAGCATTCATCTTTTCAAGCATTTCCTGAGATAACGGCTGCTTCTCAAGACATGTTTTTGTGTCTTCCATATTCTTACCTCTTTCATAAAAACTTTGTGTTAATTATTTAACCAAATGTAGGATATCATAATAAGAACAATACGTAAAATAGCAATTATGCATTAAGATTATAAGTTTTTGATATGGATGTACGGATAAAAATACAAAGGAAGAGAAGTATCTACATATAATAAAAGGATTTAGTTCGAAAAGGATTTAGAGCGAACGAAAAATAAAATACAATCTAATTCGACATATTTGTCAAAAACAATACAAGTAAATGGAAAAATGAAAGTTGTTTTGCTTTCTAAAGAAAATATGAAGAAAAAGCCAAAAAGTGCACAAAAATTCATTTTTTGTTCACAATTATAGCGGCTAAGACTGTCAAAACGCACAAAAAGATAGAAAAACACACATAAAAGCAATGGAAAACAACTTGCAACGATACAACTTTGTGAGAAAAAATGGTTGTATTTTATTGCGAAACCGGACAGGTTAAGTATATAATTGAATCATCAAATAAATAGAAAACGGAGGAGACATTATGAAGAGAGTTCTCAAAAAAGTAACAGCAGCTCTTCTGGCAGCAACAATGGTAGTTGGACTTGCTTTGCATGTGGAAGCGGCAATGGTGGCTCAGGTAACAAGAGCAGACAAATCAGGAAAGGTTAAAATTGGAGTTTCCATCTGGTCTTCAACAGACGTACTTGGATCACAGTGTAAAAAGATGCTGGATGCAGCAGCAAAAAGCACTGGATGTAGAAGTACAGTATGTTGACCAGGGACATGTATCTGAGAAAGTTACAGCTTCTGTAGAACAGTTAGCAGCAGACAGGATGCCAGGGAATCATCATCTGTAACTCATCTGATACAGAGATGACATCAGCAATCAAGACATGTAATGATAATAAAGTATATCTTGCACAGTTCTTCCGTGTAATCAGCAAAGAAGACAGTGCAGATATCTACAAAAGCAAAGGCAAAAGATTCCGCTTACTACATCGGAGCAGTTCATGAAGATGAACCTGCAAACGGTGCAGAACTTGTTAAGATCCTTCTTGATAAAGGCGATCGTAACATCGGTCTTATCGGCTGGGAGCAGGGAGATGCTACATGGCTCGGAAGATGGAAAGGTTACAAAGCCGGAGTTGAAAAATGGAACAAAGAAAACCCAGACGACAAAGCAAAAATTTCTGAGCCACAGTACGCTGGTACAACTTCAGAAGGTGGATCAAAAGCCGCTGAAGCTTTAATGGCAGCAGATCCTAAGCTTGATGCATTGATCCCAGCTGGTGGTGGTGGAGATCCACTTCAGGGAGCAATCGCAGCAGTTGAACGAGCAGGAAAGACTCAGGACATCGATATCGTTTCTACAGACTTCCTTCCAGACCTTGGAGAAAGACTTCAGAATGGATCAATGGCCGGTGAATCCGGTGGACACTTCTGTGACCCATTGATCGCATTCATGATGGTTTACAATGCAGTCAAAGGTAACTACAAAGACTTCGCTGGTAAATTCGAAGATGTTCCATTCCCATACCTGTATGTATCATCAGCAGATGACTATGCAGCATATGAGAAATATTTCGTAGATCAGCTTCCATACACAGACGATGAATTAGTAGCTATGTCTAAAGAAAGTCTGAAAGAGCTGAAAGCAACTGCAAAGCAAGCGTATCTATCGCTGATGCAGAAAGCCGTGCTGGTAAATAAACCGGACGCAAGATAACAGAAAATGATTTGGGGGGTGACGTCGCAAGAAAGGCGATGCCACCTTCCCTTTTAAAAAAGATAATAAGAAGAGGTAGATAATATGGGCACTACTAAAAAACTCTCAGGAAAGACAATGGGATATGTAATCCTGATCGGTCTTGTAATTGTTTCCTGGGTAATCTTTAAAATATTGACACCACATAACTTCGGCTCATTTTCCAATATGCTCAATTACTTTCAGGCCAGTCTGATTGCCACTGTAGGTGCGGTTGGTTTCTATTTCGTAATGGTAATGGGAATGTTCGATTTCTCTATTGGTGCAAATATCATGCTTTCCGCAATCGTTGGTTGCGTATTGGCAACAAAATTTAATTTAGGATATTTCGGACTGATCGTCGGAGGTATTCTTACAGGCACTATCGTTGGTTTATTAAACGGAATCTTCTATGTAAAATTAAGAATTCCATCTATGATCGTTACAACAGGTCTGGCGCTCATCTATGAGTCGTTAGCAAACTACATGGCAGGTGGTGTGGAACAGACACTTCCGGCACACTTAAGAGCATTCGGACGTATGCCTTGGGATATTATCCTTGCATTGGTAGCATGCGTTGTTGCTTACATATTCTTAAACTACACTAAAATCGGAACTTATACTTATGCAATTGGTAGTGATGAGTTCGTTGCCAAGAACATGGGTATTAATGTTAATAAATACAAGGTACTTGCATTCATCTTAAGTGGTGCATTCCTTGGAGTAATGGCAATTCTGACAATCAGTTATGGTTCTTCAATGGTTGCTGTTACTGGTATGTCTTCTATGAGTCGAAACTTTATTCCTACTATGGGATGTTTCTTCGGTTTGGCTTTTAAGAAATATGGTATCCGCGTGCAGGCTATTATCATCGGTGAATTCGTAATCAATATTATTTTCTTCGGTTTCATCGCACTTGGTGCTCCTACAGCGATCAGGACGTTATTACAGGATTTGCACTGCTGATTATCGTTACTCTGACAACAAAGGTTACAAAAGGCGAGATTGTCAAGTAATAGAAGGAGGAAGACAGCAATGAGTGAAGTGAGATTACAGGTAAAACATGTTTCTAAAAACTTCGGTATCACGAAGGCGTTGAAAGATGTGTCATTTAATATCAATAAAGGTGAGGTTCACGCACTGATCGGTGAAAATGGATCCGGTAAATCAACAATGACAAATATGTTGACAGGAATCTATACACTGGAAAGTGGACAGTTCATTCTGGATGGAAAAGAAGTTCATCCGAAGAACCAGGTAGAAGCAAATGAAGAAGGTATTTCTATCATCGTACAGGAACTTGGAACTCTTTCCGGACTGACGGTAGCAGAGAATATCTTCCTTGGACATGAAGATCAGTTCGTTCATCTGGGGATCAAGAATACCGCAGCAATGAACAAAAAGCAAATGAGCTTTTACAATCCTATGGATTTGATAAGATCAAAGCAGGAGATATGATTGATGATTATAATTTCGAAGATCGTAAATTGGTTGAGATCGTAAAAGCTACATATTTTAATCCTAAGATCGTCGTTGTCGATGAGACGACAACTGCTCTTTCGCAGGAAGGACGTGAAGAACTGTACAAACAGATGAATCGTGTTCGTGACAATGGAAATACGGTTATCTTTATTTCCCATGACCTTCCGGAAATTCTTGACAAATCCGATACAATCACAATCCTCCGGGATGGTGTATATATCGATACGGTTAAGAGTGCAGATGTGAACGAAGATGATCTGAAGAAGCTGATGGTTGGACGTGAGGTAACAGGTGATTACTATCGTTCAGACTATGGTGAAAAAGTATCAGATGAAGTTGTATTATCCGTAAAGAATGTTACAGTTCCAGGACTGATCGAAGATATCAGCTTTGATTTACACAAAGGAGAGATCCTTGGATTCGGTGGTCTGTCAGAATCAGGTATGCATGAGATCG
>VOFI01001213.1_pt1 | contig 47614 bp, 55 predicted proteins | sample 5384131 | NCBI WGS metagenome assembly VOFI01 (sample SAMN12384728, study PRJNA508395) | human gut metagenome | isolation source: healthy gut H | host: Homo sapiens
CCAACATCTTCTGTATACTTTTCAACAAGCGGACAAATTGTGCATCCAACACGATTGAACCCCATACGGTAAGCGTTATTGAGTAAGATGCTGTAATGCAATAAGTATAGAAATAATTCCGCTGAATTCCATTTCAGTATTGGGCTGCAATTAATCTGATTTATGTTCTTGCCACCAACGCTGATCTCATCTCTATCTGCCCGTACAGCGCTTTCTTCGGAACGCACGCCATCAAAGACAACTGCTTTAACATTATAATTCCCGGTAATTTCTCGTAGCAGTAGTATTGTTGGTACGGACTTGTGCACTGCACAGCACCATCTCATTCTTCTCCCCGGGGGGCCAAATTCCTCCCAGCTATCTGCCGGATGAAGGTGGCTCTTTGCCTCATAAAACTTAAGTGACGGCCAGTGCTCTTTCGCCTTTTCAACAGACTGAATTGTGGTAGATAGCTCCATTCCTGTATTGCTAAACACCACTAAGAATTCATCCGGAGAGTCCTTTCCACCACTAAACGCAACTACAAAAGCCATTCCTTGCTTTTTGTACTTATCATGGGTCTTTCTAATGAAATCCATGGATGTCTTTTTCAAGGCCAAGCATCAAACGTTCATTTTCTTTCCAGAGTGCATCGATATCAATCGGTTCCAGATTCAGACCTTTAGTATATATTTTTATGGTCGGTTTCGTATAAAATCCACCGCCCGTAGCCTCTGCGACACAAGTACCATTAAGGATATAACGGCGAATCCCCTCAGCCCACAGTAAAGGGGCGTCTGTGTCCGGGTATGTCCAATGTTCGTTAAAGCCGAAATAATCCAGCTCCTCTTTGAACACAGGACGAATCTCTTTTTCAATTTTGCTGTTAACTGACAGACGGTAAATACCGTTTTGACCCGTCCACTCATATCCGTACATAGATTGGCCTCTATTCTAAATATGGCGCGTTTACTTATTCCCGCGCACATATACTGTTTTATTTTCATTCGACCACGCAAACCGATAGTCGTTCAACGCCTTCGGCGCGCATAAATCATTTCACCGTTTTCCAGCATTCCTGCATCCCGCAGCTCAAGCCGCAAGTCCTCACCGGGCATACGCATCGGCAAAGTGTGATGTTCTTCCATAAAAAGTGTGACCACGTCTGGGAAGGTCTGGAGCGGTGAGTCAACCGGGACAAAGGCAGCCGCAAGTGTATCATGCGTCTGATTCAAATCCGGAGAGATAGATTTAAATCCGATGGCAGGATACTTATCCAGCACTTCTTGTAATAAAAAGGTGCGTCCAATCCAAACCGTGCGGCAGCGACGGCAATGTTGTCAACCATGCAGCGTTAATATCTCTCGGTATGACATATGCCACGTTTGCCTTTCGGAAAAGGTCATCCAGCCGGTCGTGCATCCGAAGACACCAAGCATCATCGATTCCCAACGACTCGCTAAGAAGATAGCGGTCTGAATCGTAAATGAGGAAGGTATTGATGAACCGAGCTGTAGGAGCTGACCAATGCCGCCGTAGGTGAGCATGGTCTTCTGCAAATAGTCCTTAGCATCGGAGGCATACAAAAGGCCGCCATTGCTTCTGGCAAGGTGAATCATCAGGCCCCGCAGAGTCATAGGGTAGTCCGGTTCCTTCTCGAAAATATGCGGCGTAGAGAATTTGTATGGCGCCCCGGCCACGGCCTTTTTCTCAAAAAGGAATCGTGCAATGGCGTACACCGCATCAATGTTTTCACAGTCGTTGTCATTCAGAAACATCGACAGCTCTTGGGAGGCAGCCCCGAATAGAAGCTGGTTATTGCTATAACCTCCAAATTGAGCAAAATGTGTCCGCAGAATCCGCCCCAACGCTTCTTCAGCCTCATCTAGGTCAACAAAGCTATCAACATGAACATATCGGTTACCAGGCATAGCAATAATGTTCATGCTACCGTCCAAGGCAGAAGCAGTGGACGAAACCGCCGCATCGGACTGAACAGCCTTTATCAGCTCTTTTTTGCTGTTGCACCTTGTAGGCCAACAGACCGGAGGTATGCTTCAGATTTTTTCTATCGAAACGCCATATCCATTTGAAGTCTGAGTTTCATCCTTCTTTTCGGCAGATGTAGTTTTGGCCTTTCGACCCGACGCAGATGCCTTAGCCTCACCATAGAGAATAATCTGCTCTTCGGTATATCTGCATCTTACGCACAATGTCCGTATCATTTCCATGAGGCGTGGGATGCTATAGTTAATACATACCCAATATCCATTTGAAAGCTGTGCACAATGAAGGCCATCAAGCCGCTCCTCCAACAGAAAGGGGCGGTCTTTTTTTGCTACAATTAGTGACTCTTTATAAAGCCCATCCATTGCTGCATTATGCCTAGCAAGCTCCTGCTCGGTAATGCCGATGAGAATCCGAGCCCAGTTCTTCCCCTCAATAGGCACTCCGGCTATTGAGCAATAAACAGGAGTGGTGCGTTCAAAACTCTGAGCATTTTTTAAAGTCATATTTAATCCAGCCGGGCTGGATTTCGACCGTTTTTTGCGATGCTTTTGCTTCAACAGGAGCACTTTCTTTTTTTCCGAAGGTAGACAATATAAGCTGCAAGGAGCTGTACAGCTATATTACGAAGCCGTTTATTTGCAAACGTCTTTTTCGTGCGATGCAGAGCAAACTCCACCTCTTTTGTGGAAGTGACACCTGTTAACGCCTGAGACAGTGCCCGTGATTTGATAAGGAGGAGATTTATGTGCGCATATAATTTCCGCATATCTTTTAATATAGCGGGCGTGACAGCATTAGGAAGCCACTGGAAAAATTCTTGTTCAGCAGGATTGATTGTTTCTGCCATGTTCTTTTCCCTCCGTTCTCCCATTGCTTCTGTCTCGACATGAGCAGCAAGACGCTCACAAGATTTCTGGGTATTTTGAGATGTAGAGCTCTTCTCCGTGCTCAAGATTTCTTCATAACGAACACTATCGTTTTTGTAGAGTGAGACTACCTCAGCAAACATAGGCGTTCCCGGAGCAGATTTTAATTCCCGCCCCTCATACAGACCTCCTAGACTACGAAGTCGATTTACCAATCCACCTGCACTGCGGTAACTGTCACTGATTACATATCCGTTTCTTTTTTGCGAGGTTACGCAAGCGTACGGATGCTTTTTTCAGCAGCCTTAGTAATAGAGACTCCATTCTTAACCATGCTGAGATACACATCCAACAATATGACTGCTTCCTGCAAGTCAAATGGGCGTTTATTTAAAGGAGTTCCGGAATCCTTACATGCTTGCATCTTTTCTTCCTCCCCAGACTGCCAACAACACACGAGGTAATGCTTATTTTTCAGTATTTCCTTTTTCCGATGACTGTCCAGAGAAAAAAACCGTAAACCGGTCTCTCAGCATTTTCCGGTATCATATAGGTTGTTCCATGCATTAGTACTCCGGGTATTCGGTTCATTTTACAGTGGTTTTGCACTTGCCTTTGTGTAATGCCCCATTTTTCCGCAGACTTCTTTTGTAGTCATATAGCCGTTCATAGAATCAACCTCCTGTAGCACAAAAGCGCACAATAAACTATAGTATTTTACCATGTTCTTGGCGAAACGTCAATGCGTGAGGACGAAATCTAAAGTTCATGTTGGCGAAATTACCCATTTTGTATCCTGATTAAAGTCTTACCAAAAAAAACGAAACAAACGAGGCAGTACATACTATGTCAGAAAATCTATCAAGGGTAAATTTTAAAAGCTATAGAGAACCAAAGAAAAAGATAATCTTATTTGCTATTGGTTATACAAAAATCAAATCAGTATGGGTGGCTTCTGCTACACGGTTGCGAATATTATTCATCCTCCCTACTCACTCCATTGGCTTCTCAGCCTTAAGCTGTTCGGAGACACCTTCCCTTTCAGCATATTCTTTTACAAGCCGAAAAAGAGTTCCTGCGCTTCTTCCTCTACATCAGCAAGGTGTGATTGAAGCTTGCCGGAGGTGAGCAGATTATAGTACAGGATTTTATGGTGGTGTTTCAAGTACCGCAGCCGGCGTTGTCCCCATACACCGATGGGGCGTTCTTCTTTACCAGGTAGGATAAGATTTGGCAGACAATAGTCGCCCTGCATTGTGTATGTGCCGCCCATTTGTTCAAATATTGTTTTATCCATAGTAGAAAACCTCCTTTGATACACTCATTGTACCAAAGGAGGTTTCTGCTTGCGAATGTGATTTTGATGATCGCACATTGTATTTTTGGAAAAATTGGTCAACTACATTTTAGTCAATCGCAATTGACTAAATTTCGCTTCGGCAAACCTTTCATTCTTTCAGAAAGCTTTCAAACGGTGCGTCATCGCTGCAAAAAGTATCGAAAATCATTTTAGCACCGAGGCGGAAGCCAACGATAAAAAGCATCCAGTCCCGTATCGCCCATCAATTCCCCATAAGCATTACAAAAATCAAGGAACAGCTTCTTTTCCTCGTCGTTCAAACGCTGTGTGAGTTTTTTTCCAGATCATTGATGTTCTCTGAAACTTTCCGTATATGGTCGCCCTTCCGGTAGCCTCTCGCCTGTGGATCAAGGTTTCCAAAATACAGTTCTTCCAAGAAATTTGTCATAATTTCGCACCTCCCTTGTTGCTAATCATCCGCAGATCGTAAACTTTCTTCCAATTCGCAAAAAATTGCAAGGTACGGATATGCCATGATGATTTTCGGATGATGGTGCGAAAACGAGTCGAACAGAAAAACTCCGCCAGATATACTTTCGGAATATGGTTGATGTTGTTTTTCTTAAAAGACTTTATGTATCCCTTGTTGCACCAGTTGTTAATCGTTGTGGTGCCATAGCCTGTGATCTTTGAAACCGCTTGTGTTGTCAGCACATCGGGATAATCGGCAAGCAGTTCTGTATAATACGTTCGCAGATATTCCAAAACAACTTCGGGAGCCTCCGCTTTCATTTTGACGGTATAGTTACCTTTATACCAACCTGCCGGTGCGGAATAACTCTCCGGAAAGATTTTGCGGTTCTCTAAATATGCAATGACATCCTCCTTTTTGATTTTATAGCAGCGTGTTTTCTTGCCTGTATACGCACAGGGGGATTTTTCCACTTTGAAGCAAGTACAGGGCGGTTGATTTGCTGATATGGCAAATTCGATATAGCTGGTCTTTTGTGATCACATCGGGGATAGATTCCCAGTTGATTGTGTTTTCATTCATAGCAATACACCTCATCAATCTTGATTGTCGGCGAGCTGTCCGCGTATTGCCGTTCTGTCTTTGTTCTGTCCTATTCTGCCCTCAGTTCTGCCCAAAATTGAAAAATTCCACTATTTGAACTGATTTTTGATGAGTGCGGAAGCAAGGCCGTTTTTGTACTGAAATGATTGAAAAATCCAGTAACCATGCGGATTTTAGGGGTAATGAAACTTACAGATGATAACTCAAAATATCTGAAAAGAGGTCAAAGGATAACCACTCGAAATGCGGTAGGTCGGGAGTTCCCCGGCGCAAGAGTTCAAATCTCTTCATCTCCGCCAGGCTGAGCCTGGATGCACTTCGCGTTCTGGGCTCGGCTTTTCTTTTTACTTTCTTCCCCCGCGATGGTATACAAAATCCTATTAGGGCCTTCAATAGGCCCAGCTTTTGGGTTACTTCTCTCCATACGCTTGAAACAAGAGTCATCTCTGCTTTCCCATAAAATTAAAAAAGCTGAGGCTGGGTATTTTTCTCCCCAGCCTCAGTCTTTCATGATGAAAGCTTGATAATTCTTATTCCCTTGGATTTGTCTGTTTTCGTATTACGGTAAGTCGATAATGGCTCCATCCTGAACCAGTTCTTGTCTCAGCTCCGCTACATTTAATTGGGATGGCGTGCACTTTTCTCGAACAGCCAGGGCTGCCGCCGTTCCCGAAGCCTGACCCACCGCAAGGCAGGTCGGCATCACTCGAATCATGGCAAACGCGTCCTGATCTGTGGAGATATCCCTGCCGGCTGCTAAAAGCCCTTCCACATTTTCCGATACCAAACACCCGTAGGATGCCTACCCCGTGCTCTACCGCCAGCAAATGCATCTGACCATCTTTAGGGCTGTGGGTGTCCCTGTTGTAACCGGCGATGGCAACAGTATCTTCCGGAATATTTAAAGCAAGCAACATCCTGTAAGGTCAGCTTTTTCTTCCCGACCAATCGCCTGCTCTCCCTTACACCGGTATAGGGCATGATGGAGACGAGTTGGCAGTTTTCAAAACCCGGCAGATATTTCCTGATCATCTGATAGGCCTCTTTTACTTGACGATGGCACAAAAATTCCGCCTGAACCATGCTTTCCGGATCGGTGGAATCGGAATTGACCGCCCGGGTAACGTTTATAAAGGCGTTTCCTGTGAGCTGCTTACAGTAGTCGATCATATTTCTCGGAATATTAAAATCCCCGTTTGCTTTGGCTTTCTTTACTAAAGAATAAAAGCCCATAACGTTAAAGCAAACATTGTCTTTTAAAAACGATATGTTTTGACGCATCCCCTCAAAGGTATCCGGAACCCCGTATTCCTCTGGGTTTTGTTCTAAATATGCGATGGATTTATCATAATCCACATTACTCAGCTCAAAGCAAAGGGCAGGAGACTGCATACCACCCTTGTGTTTCGAGCCTCCTTTTTCATATTTCGCTCCGGCTTGATAGATCACATGACCGTCGCCGGTACCATCAATAACCACGTCCGCTCCAAAAGACATCCTATGTCCTTTACAGAGTACCGTAATCCCCTTTACAGTTCCATTTTCCACGATTACCCTATCCAGCTCCGCGTAAAGAAGTACATCCAGCGCTTTTTCCTCTTCGCACATTTCAAACAGTACAACGCTCATCCACGCCGCGTTAACGCTGGTGATTGAGTTCAGCAAAGGGGATGGCAAATGCTTGTTAACGCCGTCTACCTCTTTTAACCGGTCACAAATTTCTTGACCGATGCCGCCAACCACCTGATTTCCCGCTCGGTCTAAAAAGGCCAGCAGCGGCAGGCCGGAAGTCAAAAGTCCACCTACTTGCCCGTTCCGTTCCACTAAAAGCGTAGACACGCCCTTCCGCGCCGCGGCAATCGCAGCGGCAAATCCACCGGGACCGCTTCCTACAACGATTAGATCATACTTATCACGATACATTTTATCACCTTTATTTCCTGTTTTTATTCCTTTACCGCGCCAGCGGTCAGTCCGGAAATCAACATTCTGCCTAGAATAGTGAATACAATTAAAATAGGAATCACCGCAATGGTAGCTGCAGCGGTCAGAGGCCCCCATTCACGGCCAAAATAACCGATGTAATTATAAATAGAAACCTGGATTGGATATAGGCTTTGAGAATTGACTAAAACCGAGGAAACAGTATATTCATTCCATGCGCCAATAAAGATCAGCAAGGCCGCACAGGCAATCGTAGGCATACAGATTCTCGGTACCAGACAGAAAATAATGTACCATTTAGAGGCCCCATCGATCTGAGCAGCCTCTTCAATGGCGTAGGATACTCCTTGCATTCCGCCTACCATAATCCACACAGACATTGGGATGTTATAGGCGATATAAATTAAAGGAAGGGTATACCACTGATTATTCATTCCCAATATGGAAAAGAGCATATAGTTTGGCACCACCATAGCCGCGCTTCCCATAGATAAGGGAATTCCGCTGAGGATTACGTAAAACAGCATTTTTTTACCTTTAAATACATACCGGGTCAAGGCATAGGCAGCTAGAATCGCACAAAGGATGCCTACGACAATCGAGGCAACACTGTAAATAATGCTGTTGAGCGTCGCTGTGGAAAAAGTACCGGCGAAAACGGTAGCATAGTGCTCTACACTTGGAGAAAAGCCGACAAACTTAGGAGGATACACCATCAATTCCCGGGCGGGCTTTAAAGACGTCAGCAATCCCCATACAAAGGGCGCCAGATTCACTATTAAAATCGCGAGAAATGCCAGCGCCGCCAGCAGCCGGAGCAGAAACCTGCCCCCAGTCAATTTAGATTTCATACTTCACCGCCTTCATGTAGAAAATGGTAAGCAGGAAATTCACCAGGCAAAGCACAATGGATAAAGCGCTGGACTCGCCGAAATGATAGCTCGTAAAGCTCATGCGGTAAATTTCGATAGCCACCACCATGGTGGAGGTTCCCGGCCCTCCCGCCAGCAAGGTTAGAGGTACGTTTAGGTTGTTTAAATTGGAAAGGCCCACAATAATCGCTGACAGGGCCATAGGTGTTTTTAAGAGAGGAAAGCGCACCCGCCAGAACATCTGCCATTTGTTAGCCCCGTCGATTTTTGCGGCTTCCTCATATTCCACCGGAATAGCCTTCAGCCCAGCCAGCACTTGAATCATGACATATCCGATCACTCTCCAGGTCATGACAAAGACCAGCGTATAGATGGCGATTGTCTTATCCGTTAGGAAGCCTACATTCCCAACTCCAAACAAGGAAAGAAGATAATTCAGCAGGCCGGTGTCATCCTGAAATATCCATTTCCACAGCATGGCTGCTACAATCATAGAGGTAACCCAGGGGATCAGCACAAGCAGCTGTAAGATATAAGCCGCTCCCTTTGTCAGCATATGAATCCAAAGCGCTAAAAGCACACCTAATACCAGTGCTAAAACCAGACTCAGCATAGAGACAAAAAAGGATCTTCCGATAGACGCCAGGATATCCGGGTCCATTAAGACGTCGGCATAGTTTTGCAGCCCCATGAATTTTGGAGAATTGCATATAATCGCATCGGTATAGACTGCAGTAAAACGCAAAGGCCAAAGGGATAATTAAAAAAATCAGCACCAGCAGCAAGGTGGGGGACATGAGAAGATAGGGGAAAAATTTTTTCTTCCACTGCGCGCGGCGCAGCGGCGGCATATCCCTAGTTTCCATTTCATTCAACTCCTTCATCCGAAAGGAACGGGACGCGGAAGCTTTTTCATCCTCCGCGCCGTTCCTACAGCGCGGGACCTGTTTCGCATTATTTTCCCTTATCGAGACACATTCCGGTCCGTGAAATCCTTTGCGGCCTGCTCCAAAGCCTCCGGCACCGTATAACCGTCAGAGTACGCGTAAATCATAGCGTTTTGCAGGTCAAGTGCGAAGCCTGTGATCGGATAGGAGCCGGAAAACACCAGCGCGGAGTTGGCATAAATGTCGCTGGTGGTAATCATAAACTCATTATCAGGCGTGTCAATAAATTCCGCGCAGCTTTCCAGAGTGGAATTTAAAACGGGAATCTGCTGGGCTTCAGTGCACCACAGTTTATCCGCCTCCGGAGACACCAGATATTCCAGGAAGACCCCCGCCGTTTCTTTCACCTGGGAACCAGACCAAACCGCCGTATTCCACGAATACGCATTGGCAATCGAGTGCTCCTCGCCCTCGTTCCACGCGGGATAAGCCATAAAACCCACATCGTCAGGATCAAAAGCAGTTAGCCCTTTTACTGTGGGAACCCGTACAGAACCGCCGGAAATCATTGCGTACTGTCCCGCCTCAAAATCATTGTAAATTTCCTCAGAGGTCTTTGCCACGCAGGCTTCCGGCGTAACCTTGTATTTGTCAATGAGATCGATCTGAAACTGCAAACCTGCCTGCCCCTGCTCCCCCGACCAGTCGTTCGGAGTGCCGTCCTCGTTAAAGATTCCGCCCTCCTGGCTGAAGAGTACGGTGGGCAGCACGCCGTGAGGGTCTGTGACATCCGTGGCGTAACCAACGCCGTAGCCCCATACCTGAAGGCCAGCGTCATTAACGTAGGTCAGCGTTTGGGCGGCCTTTACCAAATCCTCCCAGGTTTTAATGTCCTCTGCCTTGATGCCAAATTCTTCAAACAGATCTTTCCGGTACATAATGCCAAAGGTGCCGGAAAACAAGGGAATTTCATAGTGGTAGGTCCCGTCGCAGCCTGCCCGGAACAGTTCGTTGTCTATGTCGGCTTTTTGCTCGTCGGTCCAGTCATCATAAAATAGGTTTTCCAAAGGCTCCATACATCCGGAGGCGATGGCCTCTCCTAAATTAGCCATATTAATCATAAAGATATCCGGGCAGCTGCCTGCGGCATGGCCTGCGATAATTTTGGCCGACATTGTGGTCCATTCCTGGGTCTCCACCGTAATGGCCGCACCGGAGTTTTCTTTTTCAAATTGCTCGATCAGCTTCTTCAAAACCTTTGAGCGCCCGTTGTCGGCATTCACATCTAAGAAAGTCCACATTGTCACACTACCGCTCAGGCTTTCTTTCGATTCCCCGTTGTTTTCCGCTTCAGAGCTTTCCCCCGGAGAACCGCTGCCCTGCGGAGCCTCTTCTTCTCCGGACGCGCAGGCTGCAAAGGAGAGGAGCATTGCCAAAGCCAAAAGAAAAGCGATACACTTCTTTGCCATTTTTCATTACCTCCGATTCTGAATTAAAAATTTATTTCGTTCCCATTTGCCAAGCTGCAGTCTTGTCAAACAGAAATCTTAACGTTACGATTTTAGGCTAAAAAAGCCTTACTCTATTTTTCTCACCGAAGAACGCTCTACAATATTGCAAGGAATCACAATGCCAAGCTGTTCGCCGCCGCTTTTCTCCAAACGCTTCAGCATAATATTGCACGCTTCTTCCGACATACGGTCCTTGTGCCAGTCAACCGAAGTCAAGGGCGGGCACAAAAGGCAGGAAATTGGCAGATTTTCATAGCCTACCACTGAGATTTCATCAGGGATTCGGATCCGGTTCTCGTAAAAATATTGATAGGCGCCTGCCGCAATAATGTCCGAGGCAAACATTACCGCCGTAGGGCGTGTTTCTTCTGGGAGTTCCATGATTTTCCGGGCTACGCAGTAGCCTTCTGTGGCCAGATACTTGCTTTCGAAAACATAATCCTCCCGGTAAGGAATTCCGGCCTCTTCCAGAGCCATCTGATATCCCAACAGCTTATAGTGATAAGCGCTGGTCAGCGGGTCTCCGCTGGCATAGGCAATCCGTCGGTGGCCATTCGCGATCAGATAACGGATCGGCAATGTTACGGACTCCGTATAATCATTGCGCACATAATCTGAAAATTCGCTTGGGCAGCCCAGCGCTACTACTGCCGGAATGTATTTTCTCAAAAGCTTGATAAACTCCTTGGTGTAAAGGGAACCAACCACGATCACTCCGTCTACCCGTTTTTGTACAATAAGCTTCGGAAGCCTTTTGCTTCCTGATTCATAGTAGAAATTTTCCAGCAGCAGCCCATACCCCATATTTTCCAGGCATTCCGCTATTTTTAATATGTATTCGGTATAAAAAATATCCTCGCTGCCATCCTTGCTGTGCCGTCTGGACTCATATCGGTCATAGGTCATGGTAATCAGCCCGATATTCTGTTTTTTTCTCGTTACAAGCTCCCGAGCGGATACATTGGGAATATAGCCTAAGCGATCGATCGCCTCTAATACTCTTTCTCTTGTGGATGGTTTTACGCAATCGCCCATTTACCACCGCTGATACCGTAGTGGCCGAAACACCAGCTTCCTTCGCCACGTCTTTAATGGATACCATATTCAACTTATCCCCCTTTGTGGTCAATCGTAAAATGCGGCTATTACGAAATCTTCCGTGCACAGCGAGAGCCCCAAAAAACAGCCTTAGGTTTCTTCTCTATAATTTTCCAATGGGAAATCCAGCCTACAGCAGCACCCATCGAAAAGAAGTCTGCTTAACCTGCGCTAAAGCTTACCGCTCATATCTTAACGTTAAGATAAAAATATCATACAATATCAAAAAAGTCAATAATAAAATATATTATTTTTAATATTTTCTGTTTGTTTATTTTAAAAATACGCAAAAATTTAAACAGAAATAATTCTAAACGTTACGGTTTTTATGTATGCCATCGTTTTAGATTTTTTACTTTATATCGCCCAATCTATGGATTTAAAGTCACATGCCTATGGTTAAAAGGCAGAAGCAACAAATTCCCCATGACGCCATCCACTATGAGAAATATTTAATTTTCAAAACTTTACTATTTGATGAAAAATCCGTTATACTAAATTGTAACCGCATTTTTGTTCCAGATCGCTGACAGAAGATAATGAAATTCGACTTCTATTGACATAAATTAAGGATTAAGCTATAATTGTATAATTAAACAGACAGTAAAATTTGCTTAAAAAAAAAAGACGCTTATTTTTCTTTTTTTTACAATAATATTTGCTGTTTTACCAGTGTCTTAGATTCTATAGATTATTAAAATAAAAAATATCCACTTTTTATTGCGATTTTTCCAGAACTTTGCGGGAACTCTTTATAGAAAGAAGATCCTTATGTTTTGATTTGGCGTTCTTCCGGTTGATATTTTTTATTGGCCTTTTAGGAATTGTTAGAACTCAAATTTCCTTTGTTTTACAAGGCTGGAATCAGATTCTTTTTATCCTGCGATTTCCTATGGGAAAGCGGTTGACAACATATGCTTGCCCGAGTAGAATATACAAAGGATCCGAAATTTGTCGAACGCAAGCCGGTTTGTCTTTTGGAAAAGCAGCGCAATTCCCGCCGTGGTCGGTTGATTTTGCATAGGTTTTGCCCAAAACCTCGACTTCATAAATTTAAAGAAATCAAGGAGGAGATCGGATGGCATTGAAAGAGGCGCTTCAGCGCGGTTCTATTCAATCATCTCCGTATCAAAAGCAAGGAAACGTAAAAATTCAGATCAGCTTCACATGTTTTCAGAAAATCAAAAAGCCTATTTCGTGGTAAAACGGTCATTGGATATTGTACTATCCTTTTTTATTGCTAGCGGTGCTCAGCCCTATCTTTATCATGTGTGCGCTGGCAATTAAGCTGGAATCCTCTGGCTCTGTCATTTTCCGTCAGGAACGGGTAGGCAGAGGCGGCGAGCCGTTTCGCGTTTATAAATTCCGTACCATGTATAAACATACGCCTAATAACGTTGCCACGAATCAGTTTAAAAACCCCGGCCACTACATTACAAAAGTCGGAAAAATTCTTCGTGTCACCAGTTTGGATGAGCTTCCTCAATTGCTCAACGTCTTAAAAGGAGAAATGAGCCTTGTTGGGCCTCGCCCTTTAATCCTAGCGGAAGAAAAGATCCATTCACAGCGTTTAAAAAGAGGCGTATACAGTCTTCGCCCCGGCGTAACCGGATATGCCCAAGTAAACGGCAGAGATCTGGTCGATGAGGAAAGCAAGGTAAATTTAGATACGGAATATCTCATGCATATTTCCTTCTTTCTGGATCTCAAGATATTATTAAAAACCGTTGCTGTGGTTTTCAGTAGAAAAGATTACCAGGAGGGCTGTGTGGAAAACGCGGATGCTGTAACAGCTAATAAGCCCGAAGACGCCAATGCCGCTTAAAAAAATTTTTCAGCGGCATTTTAATATAATCCGCTTTTTTTCATACGGCATACCGCACAGATTAAAAAGCCTCTCTTGTATTCAAAAGCAAGAGAGGCTTTTCTTTGCTTTATAAATTGATAAAAAAGCATTTACAAATTCCTACTGGCCGCCCCCTAAAAAGCATAAAGCAAAAATTTTTCCACAAAGGAAGAAATAAACGAAACAGACGGTTAGGCAAACCCGCAGAGAAAGCTTTGCTGTATCATTTTATTAGCCGAAACGGCATGAGATCCGTTCTATGCTGTTCTTCCAGCACAAGATTCAACCCTTCAAACGGGAATCCGCAGGGAACCCTCACGCAAGGGTTCGGAGCCTTTCCCGCATTAAAAAAGAGGCTTCCTTTAAAGCCTTGGCTTTCTGCTCCAAATCCGAGCCGTCAAAAGCAGAAGCCGGACCTGAGGCGCTGAAAGCAGCGACCTGGCTGCTTTCCGGCACAGCAAAGACAGGCACGCCCACACATTTCACGCCATACTCATGTTCCTCGTTATCCACGCTAAAGCCTTTTTCTCGAATCAAGGCGGCTTCCTGTCTCAGCTGGTCCGGCTCGGTTATGGTATATCGTGTAAAGGTGTGAAAGGAAACTGATTGCGTAAGATAAGCCTCCAGTTCTTCCGAAGGCATAAACGCCATCATCACCTTTCCCAGCGACGTACAATACAGCGGTGCGGTTTCGCCAATAATGGTCCGATAGGGAAAATGATTGTCCTTTTTATGCGGGTAGGCGCTGCAAAGGTAAAAGACCTTTTGCCCTCGCAAAACGGCAAAATATGTAATGGCCCCCAATTCATTGGAAACCTCCTTCATAATGTCATACAACACGCGCTGATACCCTAAATTTTCATTAATCAAATAGGAAAACTCCAGCAGCTTCAACCCCAGGCGGTATTTCCCGGTAGCCTTGTTCTTTTCCAGATATCCATGCTGTTCAAAGGTTGCCACAATATTAAACACATTGCTTTTATGCAGCTCCAGGATTCTAGCGAGCTCCGTGATCCCCAGCTCAGGGGTGACGGAGCCAAAGCACTCTAAAAGCTTCAGAGCCTTGTCCAGAGATTTCATTTTCGGCTGTTCCGTATTGTCTTTTTCCAACATGATCACCCCACATACCTTCTCGCTCCCGGCAGGCAAATTCTCAGAGACGCAGGAATATTCTAACACAACTCCTGGAAATTCGCAAAGCACTTCAATAACAGGATTTCAGGATTTTTTCAACAGTACCTTTTTATTATATTTTATGGACCACAGCCGATTTATTTTAAACAGCGGGAAAAGGGCGGCGCGGTAAAAAGCAAGAACAGCAGAAAACCGAATCAAACGCCTGTCGTTCGTCATAGTAAAAACCACAGTTGGTATTTCTTGAACTGAAACAGCTTTCCCTAGCGTCTCCGATAGTTCGGACAAGCCTGCGGTTTCCCTTCCCATAAAAAAGCTCCGGGATGGAAGCGACGCTTCCGACTGATCCCGGAGTTTTTGTTTTGCTCCCGTTAATTCATTATGCACTGCTGTTTGGCCGTCAGCGGGAACGCCAGCCCCAGAATCGAGCGGGAAAGAGAGCTTGACTGGGCAAGCCGGGAATAATCCGGCCCCTTTCCTGGCTTGTTCTCGGCAGAAAAACCAGCCTGCCCCCCGGAATATCTCCGACAGCCAGTTCTGTTTGCAGAAGGCTTCTCTGGTTCTTAGGTGCTTAAATTAGGTGTTTACCACCGGTTAAAGCCGCGCATCGTCAGCACCTGGCTGCTGACGCCCTGGGAAAGCTCGGACACTAAAAACAGAGCGCCGTTGGCCACAGTATCCGGGGAAAACAGATCCCCGCCCGCTTTTAAAATAAATTCCCTCGCCGCGGATTTCTGGAACATTTCCGTATCTACCGGGCCGGGACAAATCACGTTAACCCGGATTCCGTTAGGCCGCTGCTCATCGCCCAGGGCCTGGCTCAGGCAGAGCAGCGCTGCCTTAGAGGCGGAATAAGCGGAGCTGCCCGGCAGTCCCCGGAGAGCCGCTCCGGAGGCGATGGAGCAGATATTTCCGCATTTATTTTGGATCATGATCGGCAAAACCGCTTTAATCATCAGCACTACCGAGCGGAGATTGACCTCCATGATTTTATCAAAGGTTTCCATGGACATTTCATTCAGGGGCATTTCCCGGGAGATTCCGGCGCAATTCATTAAAATATCCACTGTGCCGAATTTCCGCACTACAGTATCTACCGTATCCATTACCAAGCCTTCCACCGTTAAATCCGCCGCGATCGCCTCCACCTTGGTTCCAAACGCCTCTACCTCAGCCTTGGATTCCTTCAGTTCCTTTTCCAGAATATCCAGCATTACGACATCAGCGCCCTCCCGGGCGAATTTCAATGCCACTGCCTTTCCGATGCCCCTGGCCGCTCCCGTCACGATAGCGGTTTTTCCCACTAAAAGCTTTTCCATTGTCTCCAACCCTTTCTGATGATAAAATTTTCCGCCGCACCCAAAGCGGCGGTTACCCTTTTATGTCACAGCGGCGGCTTCCGCTGCTTCAGCCCATTTATTGTTCTTCAATACGGAACATTGTTCTTTTTTATATTTATTATAAAAGCCGCACAAAAAAAAGTCAATCATAACCGCTCTTTGGTAAAGTCCCTTGAGAAAAATCAGGAGACGGCCGGCCTGAATCCGTTCGCCTTTTTCGGTACGCAAAGGGGATCTGGTATTTACTTTTTAGCATATTCGGAGTAAAATAAAGGTGCAAAAAAACGTTTTAAATCGTAAAAGGGGGATTTGCTGTGAGAATTTTTATGGTGTCCGATATCGAAGGGTTAACCGGCGTTTATCATTGGGCCCAGACAAAGCCAGGCAACCCCGCCTATGACGAAGCCCGCGAGCTTCTGATGGGCGACTTGCTGGCGGCGGTGGAAGGCGCCCATGACGGCGGCGCCGATGAGATTGTCGTTTATGACATGCACGAAAGCGGACGCAATATCTTTACCGACCGCCTGCCCGCTTATGTGCGCCATATCGCAGGCAAGCCTCCTGTTTTGACCGAGGAGTTTCGCATGGGTAAAAGCTATGGCGGCTTGTTCATGCTTGGCAACCATGCGATGCCCTTCACAAGGGATTCCGTGCTCTGCCACGCCTACTGGCTTTCCGACGGCATGTTTACCGTTAACGGCATCGATGTTGGTGAAATCGGTATGGAAGCTTTGATCGCCGGCCAATACGGCGTCCCCTTGCTTCTGGTTACCGGCGATCTGGCGGCGAAAAAGGAAGCCCTGGCTCTCTCCCCAGACACCCGCTGCGCCGTAGTGAAGGAATCCTCCGGCTACCGGAACACCGCCGTGTGTTATCCCGCCTGTGAAACACAGGAGGAAATTTACCGTCAGGCCAGAGACGCGGTAAAGCACGCCTCTGAAATCGCTCCTGTAACGCTTCAGGCGCCTTACACCTTAAGGTTTACTTTCCGGGGCCAGGTTCGGCCTGAAATAAAGGCCTTGCCGGGCATTGCCGCCATAGACGACAAAACCTATGAGCTGAAAGGCGGCGACCTGCATAAGATGTGGGGCTGGTAAACGACGCCTGCTGCAACTGGCTGGATGTTTAGCTTTGAGAAAAATCCGCCTCTAAAGAGGCAATTGAGGTGATAGCTTGTATCAAATTCAATTTTCCCGGGGCTTAGACGCTCTGCCCCTGGCCAAGGAGCTTCGAAGGAAGGTCTTCATAACCGAGCAGGGCTTCCAAAACGAGTTTGACGACATTGACCGCACCGCTTGGCACGTGCTGATCTCTGAAGGCGGCTTTCCCTGCGGAACCGGACGAGTGTTCGAAACGCCGGCCGGCTCAGGCTGCTACCACCTGGGAAGAATCGCGGTGGAAAGGGATTATCGAAAACAGCACATTGGCTCTCTGGTTTTGAAAAAGCTGGAAGAAAAGGCCAGGGAGCTGGGCGCCAGGGAGCTTCAGCTTTCCGCCCAGGTGCAGGCCCAGGGATTTTATGAGAAAAACGGTTACCAGGCCTTTGGCTCCACTTATCCCGATGAGCATGTTCCCCACATTTCTATGAAAAAGAAGGTTTAATCGTTTACACAAAACACAGCAAAATTGGACAATTCAGGCTGGCTTTTGGTCCTGCCGTTTTGTCCGATTTTGCTGTGCTTTCTTTTTCTCTCTCATCCTGATTTTTCCTAGTAAATACGGTCAAAATTCCTACTTAAATCCTGTGGGATTTGTCAATTGAAAATTAAGGGAGGATGTTTTATAATTCGCTTGTAAACGATTACAGAAAGGTGACGTTTATGCTGACGATTAAAGAGGTCGCTCAAGCGGCAAACGTATCTGTTGCCACCGTTTCCAGGGTGCTGAACCACGATAAGCGCGTCGCTCTAAAGACAAAGGAGCACGTATTAAAAGTGGTCAAGGAGCTGGATTATACCCCTAACACGCTGGGCCGGAATCTTCGGGTCAGCGCAACCAAAAAAATCCTAGTGCTTCTGCCGTCGGTTCTCAACCAGTTTTTTTTCCAGCGTCATGCAGGGAATCGAGGAAAGCGTTCAGGCCAGAGGCTATCAGGTGATGATGTCCACCACCAGAAGCGACCCTCAGATTGAGCAAAGCTACATAGAGGTTCTATACAACAAGAGTATTGACGGAATTATCTTTTTTAATTCTGAGCAGACGCCGGAGGCCATTGACCGGCTTTCAAAAAAATATCCTATCACCTTCTGCATCAGCAGTCTGGAGGGTGCCAAAGCCTCGGCGGTGACTATCGACAACGTGAGAGCGGCTTATGACGCGGTATCCTCTCTGATACAGGCGGGGCACCGAAAGATCGCCTTGGTATATGAGCCGGAGGCCTCTCATGGAAAGCTCAGGGGCCAGGGCTACAAAAGGGCGTTAGCCCAATTCGGCCTGCCGATTCGTCCCGAGTATTTGCAGCCGTGCGATTCCTCCTTCGATTCCGGCGCGGAGGCCTGCGGGCGGCTGATGGCTCTTTCCGATCCGCCCACCGCCATTTTTGCTATTTCCGACGTGATTGCAGCCGGCGTGGTTCAGCGGCTCCTGCGTCTCCAAAAAATCCCCGGCAGAGACGTGGATGTGTTTGGTTTTGACAACACGGACATCTCCCGGATGATTACCCCGACCTTGAGCACGATACAGCAGCCCGGCTATCTGATGGGAAAGCTGGCAACTGAGCTGCTGTTTGAAAAAAATGGAGGATTTAACCGCTCCCAGCAAGACCATCTTTGTACCTCACGAGTTAATTTTCCGGGAAACCACCCGAAAAGCTGTAAAACCAGAGGAGGAAGGCACATGAAGCTAGGCGTTTTCACCGCGATCCTAGACCATCAGCCCTTGGAAACGGCGCTGGATTATTTGCAGGGCCTTGGCGTCCAGGCGGTAGAGCTGGGCTGCGGCGGCACCGCCGGACATTCCCACGCCAACCCGGAGATTCTTTTGAATGACGCCGGCGCTCTGCGGGAATTTCAGCGGACCATTGACAGACACCACATGGAAATCAGCGCCTTAAGCTGTCATGGCAATCCGGTCCATCCCAATCCGGAGACGGCCCGGGCCTATGATAAAACCATACGGGACACGATCCTGCTGGCCCAGCGGCTGGGGCTCCGCCGAATCAATACCTTTTCCGGCTGCCCCGGCAGCGATCCTGACGCCCACTATCCCAACTGGGTCACCTGTCCCTGGCCGGAGGATTTTCAGGAGGTTCTGGACTACCAATGGAACCAGGTCCTCATTCCCTATTGGCGGGAAACGGCGGCCTTCGCCGCTGAGCACGGCGTTACTCAAATCGCTCTGGAAATGCATCCGGGCTTCTGCGTCTACCATACAGAGTCGCTCCTGCGCCTGCGCCGCGCCGTGGGAGAGCAGATCGGCGCCAATTTGGATCCCAGCCATCTGATCTGGCAGGGCATGGATCCTATCGCGGTAATCCGGGCCTTAAAGGGCGCGATTTTTCATTTTCACGCCAAGGATACTAAAATTGATCCTTACAATACGGCGGTCAACGGCGTGCTGGACACCAAGCCTTACCGGGAACAGGAAACGCGGTCCTGGAACTTCCGAAGCGTTGGCTACGGCAACGGCCCGCTGTATTGGAAAGATATGATCAGCAATCTGCGGCTGGCAGGCTATGACCATGTGATCAGCGTGGAGCATGAGGACGGTTTAATGAGCCGGTCGGAGGGGTTAGCCAAGGCCTGCGGATTTCTAAAAGACATTATTATTCAAGAAAAGGTGGGTATGACACAATGATTGCAAAATGCGGCACTGTTATCATTGGGTATGGCGGCATGGGGGCTGGCATACTCAGCAGCTTAAAAGCCATGGAGGAAAGTAACCTTCTGTGAGTGTACGACATTCTTCCCGGCAGAAACCTGCTGGCGGAGGAAAAGGGGCTTCACGCTTACAGCTCCTTTGAGGAGGTGCTCAACGATCCCCAGGTAGACCTGGTGACTGTGGCGATTCCCAATGATCAGCACCGGGATGTGTGCATCCAGGCGATGGAAGCCGGTAAAAACGTTATCTGTGAAAAGCCGGTAGCCTTGAACAGCCGGCAGCTCCAGGATATGATCGACGCTTCTAAGAAAAACGGAGTTTTGTTTACCGTCCATCAAAACCGCCGGTGGGATGAGGATTTCCTCACTATGAAAAAAAATCTACGACGAGGGCACTTTGGGCCCTGTGTTCAATATCGAGACCAGAGTCCACGGCTCCCGCGGGATTCCCGGCGATTGGCGCAACGCCAAGGTGCACGGCGGCGGCATGGTGCTGGATTGGGGCGTCCATATGCTGGACCAGATCATGATGATGGTTGAGAAACCCCTGCGCTCCGTTTACGCTATTTTATCCCATGTGACCAACGACGATGTGGACGACGGCTTCAAAATCTTCCTGGATTTTGAGGGCGGGCTCAACGTCCAGGTCGAGGTAGGCACCAGCAATTTCATCAATCTGCCCCGCTGGTATATGCAGGGAAACAACGGCACCGCTGTTATGCCCGACTGGTTCGCGGAAAACGGCAGGATCGTCATGGTATCCGATTGGGAAAACCGGGACGCGGTTCCCGTCGTGACCGCCGCCGGTCTGACCAAGACCATGGCTCCCCGGACGGACGACACCATTTTAGAGTATCCCCTGCCGGTCCTTCACTCCGACGTAAGGGACTTCTACCGCAACGTGGTTAAGGCCATTCGCGGAGAGGAGGTCCAGCTTGTCACCCATGAGCAGGTGATGAAGGTTATGAAAGTGATGGAAGCGGCGTTTCGTTCAGCTGACACCAACCAAGTTGTTACGGATATTTTTTGATCCACTCTCTCAAAGGGGCGGCGCGGGATTCGCGCGCGCCCCTTCCCTCTTTTTCATCTCAAGCAAAAAGGCCGGTCCTGCACAGCAGCATCATTGCTTCCGCCTTTCCTGAGCCGATCAAACCGTTTTCTCACCGAGAGGCCGGCTTTCCCGCTTTTGCTTTTTCCTTTGGCTCGCTGGAAAGCCGTTTTTCAGAAAACAATCGAAAAGGCCAGCGGAAAGGCCTAAGAAAAGGCCAAAAAAGCGTGGCGTTTTTTTTACTTTTATGGTATTCTAAAGATTAGGACTATCTCGTTTTATCTTGGTCCAATCTGATAACGAAACAGGTGATCGCTTGCCCGCTGCCGCTAGAATCAGCCGGAAGGGCCGCATCCATCTGATGGATGAAATCCGGGGCCTTTGCGTTCTGCTGATGATTTTTTATCACGCCTTTTACACCATGTCCATGCTGTTCCATTGGGAGCTTGGAACCAAGCTGCTGGTGTTCTTCTCTCCGGCGGAGCCCTTTTTCGCCGGGCTTTTTTATCCTCATTTCGGGAATTTCCAGCCAGCTTTCCCACAGCAATCTGATCCGAGGCCTGAAGCTTCTGGGCGTGGCTCTGGCGCTGACCCTGGTGACCTATTTTATCATTCCCAGCGAGCTGATCGTATTCGGGATCCTGCATATGCTGTCGGTCTGCATGATCGTCTTCGGCCTGGGGCAGAAGCTTTGGGACAGGATCCCCCTGATCTTGGGCCTGGCCGTCTGCGCGGTGCTTTTCTTAATCACCATGCCGGTATCCGACGGATACCTCGGCCTGCCCGGCACTCTGGCGTGGAAAATTCCAGCCGGATGGTATGAATTCGGCTGGCTGTTCCCTCTGGGCATCCATCGCGCCGATTTCTTTTCCGCCGACTATTTCCCTCTGTTCCCTTGGATCTTTCTCTTTTTCTGCGGCACCTACATCGGCCGCTGGGCCAGGAACGGCAAGTTCCCGGACTTCACCTATCGGCTGCGGTTTACATCCCTGAGCTGGATGGGCCGCCACGCCCCTGATTTTATATCTTATCCACCAGCCGCTGATCTTCGGCGTGTGCACTTTAATTTCCTGGATCATTTCCCTTTAGCCGGATTGGCTCCGCGCCTCGCGGCTCGACTGCAATTATATCGTTACCTATTGCTTAGGGAGGACTCAGCTATGGATTTTACCACCGTACTCTGCGATCAATTTCACTTACAGCCCTGGCAGGTGAACAATGTTATCCAGCTTCTGGATGAGGGAAACACCATCCCTTTATCGCCCGTTACCGCAAGGAAAAGGAACGGGGACTGGAGCCTTTAGCCCAGCGGATCTATGCCCAGGAAAAGGATTCTCCCTATCCCATCGATATGGCGGCGGAATTTGTCAACCCGGAAAAAGGAAGTGGAAACCCCGGAGGACGCTTTATCCGGCGCCCTGGACATTATCGCGGAGGAAATCTCCGACGACGCGGGCATCCGCCGGCGCCTCAGGGTGATCGCCCTGTCACAGGGCGTGGTCGTATCCAGGGCGGCGAAGCCTGATGAGGATTCGGTTTACTCTCAATATTACGATTACCGGGAGCCGGCGGCAAAAATCGCCGGCCACCGGGTCTTGGCCATCGACCGGGGAGAACGGGAAGAATTTTTAAAGGTTTCTCTTGAACTGGACCAGGACAAGGCCATGAATATCGTCAATTCCGTGGCGCTCAAAGGGCCTTCCCCCTGCTATGAGGCGGTCTCGGAGGCCGCCCAGGACGCCTACACCCGCCTGATCTTTCCGTCGGTGGAACGGGAGTTGCGCTCTACCCTGTCGGAGAACGCCCAGGAGGCCGCCATTAAGGTATTCAGCGTGAATCTGAGAAACCTTTTGATGCAGCCGCCTGTCAAGGGCAAGGTGGCGATGGGCCTTGACCCGGGCTACCGCACCGGCTGCAAGGTAGCGGTGGTGGACGCCACCGGCCGGGTACTGGATACCGGCGTCATTTATCCCACACACTCCCAGTCCCGGGTTCAGGAGGCCAAAGCCCTGGTATCCCGGATGATTCAGAAATACCAGGTGGAGGTCATCGCCATCGGCAACGGCACCGCCTCTAAGGAAACGGAAATGTTCACCGCGGAGGTGCTGTCGAACCTTCCCCAGCAGGACAAGGAACGCTGCGCCTATATGGTGGTCAGCGAGGCCGGCGCGTCGGTATATTCCGCCTCCAAGCTTGCGGCGGAGGAATTTCCTCAGTTCGACCTGACCCTGCGGAGCGCCGTCTCCATCGCCCGCCGGCTTCAGGACCCTCTGGCGGAGCTGGTAAAAATCGATCCCAAGGCCATCGGCGTGGGGCAGTATCAGCACGACATGCCCAAAAAGCGGCTGGATGAAGCTTTGGGCGGCGTGGTGGAGGACTGCGTCAACAATGTAGGCGTGGATCTGAACACCGCTTCCCCCTCCCTGCTGGAGCGCATCTCCGGCCTGAGCGCCGCAGTCTCGAAAAACATCGTCAAGTACCGGGAGGAAAACGGGGCCTTTACCAGCCGGAACGAGCTGAAAAAGGTCAACAAGCTGGGGCCAAAGGCATTCGTCCAGTGCGCCGGTTTTCTGCGGGTGCCGGAAAGCAAAAACGTGCTGGACAACACCGGCGTCCATCGAATCCTACGGTGCCGCCAAGGAGCTTTTAAAGCTGTGCGGCTTTGGGGAGGATGACGTGAAAAACGGCAGCTTGTCCGGCCTGGCAGACAAGGTGGCGGCCTTAGGGGAGGAATCGGTGGCTCAGCAGATCGGCGTAGGCGTGCCGACCCTCCAGGATATCGTTAAGGAGCTCCTAAAGCCTGGGCGAGACCCCAGAGACGAGCTGCCGCCCCCCTTGCTCCGCACCGATATTTTGGAACTGAAAGACCTGAAGCCCGGCATGGAGCTTACCGGCACGGTACGCAACGTGATCGATTTCGGCGCCTTTGTGGATATCGGCGTCCACCAGGACGGGCTGGTACACATCTCTCAAATCTGCAATAAATATATCAAGCACCCCAGCGAGGTGCTTAAGGTCGGGGACATCGTCAAGGTCTGGGTTCTCAATGCAGACCCGGTTAAAAAACGGATTGGCTTGACCATGAAAGAGCCGAAGCAATAAGCCGGCCCTGTTTCCTTACCGGCCAGCCTTGCTTTTCCGGCGGAGAAAGCAAGAGACAAAACGGCAGGCTGGGTTTGGCGTCCCGCCTTTTCCAGTATATCGCAAAAGGCAGGCAGGCCGCTGGGCCTCATTTGAGCCGTGACAAGCAGCTCTTTCCGGCGGCAGGGGGTTGCCTGCGGCCGATAGGAGCAGAAAAGCTTTGAATAAAGCGTAAATTTTTCAGCGTCCGGGAGCAAATTCCTTTTCTTTGGTTGCTTCCGCCCCGGAAAATCACTATAATAGAAATCAGTAATAACTCGAAAGGTCGTTTTACCATATGAAGCTAGGTATTGTCGGTTTGCCTAACGTGGGCAAGTCCACCCTTTTTAACGCGATTACCAACGCCGGCGCCCAATCGGCCAACTATCCCTTTTGCACCATTGAACCCAATGTAGGCGTCGTGGCGGTGCCGGATCCGCGGCTGGACAAGCTGGCGGAGCTTTACCATCCGGTGAAGGTGACCCCGGCTGTGATTGAATTTGTGGATAAGGGCGAGGGCCTGGGCAATAAGTTTCTTTCCAACATCCGGGAGGTGGACGCTATCGTCCACGTGGTCCGCTGCTTTGAAAATGACGATATCGTTCATGTAGAGGGCAGCATTGATCCCGCCCGGGACATCGAGACGATCAACCTGGAGCTGATCCTCTCCGACATCGAGATGCTGGACCGCCGCATGGACAAAACGCTGAAAATGATAAAGGCGGATAAAAAATACCAGGGAGAGTATGACTTCTTTCAGCGGGTAAAGGATACCTTAAACCAGGGCAGGCCCGCCCGCTCTGTGGAGTGTAACGAGGAGGAAGGCGAGTGGCTTTCTTCCGTGGCGCTGCTGACCAACAAGCCTATCATTTACGCCGCCAATATGAGCGAGGATGATTTTAAAAACGGCATTGAGGGGAACCCCTACTATAAGGTGGTGGCGGACATCGCCGCTTCTGAGCACGCCGGCGTGCTGCCGATCTGCGCGGAAATCGAGGCGGAGATCGCCGGAATGGAGCCGGAGGAAAAGGAACTGTTCCTCAGCGATATGGGGCTGACAGAGTCCGGCCTGGACCGGCTGATCCGGGCCTGCTATTCTTTACTGGGACTGATTTCCTATCTGACCGCCGGACAGCCGGAGGTTCGGGCCTGGACCATTAAGAAAGGCACAAAGGCTCCCCAGGCCGCCGGCAAAATTCATTCCGATTTTGAGCGCGGCTTTATCCGGGCGGAGGTCATCGGCTATCAGGAGCTTCTAGACAACGGCTCTATAGCCGCCGCTAAGGAGAAGGGACTGGTTCGTTCCGAGGGCAAGGGAATACGTCATGCAGGATGGCGACGTGGTTCTGTTCCGGTTTAACGTATAAGGAGTGACAACATGGAAAACGAAGTGAAATGCGTAAGAACCCTGCCGGATGATTATACTCCGGTTTACCTTATCGACCGCCGCAGTCCGGGACCGATGGCGGTAATTCTGTTCGTGGCCGCTTTTTTTATCGATATTCTGCTGGTCGCTTTCCCCATCGTTTTAGGCGGCGTGGAATTCACTCTGGCGGTACCCGGCCTGATCGACACCCCGAAGCAGTTGGCCTTCCTGGCCGCGGTTCTGCTTGGGATGCTGCTGATGTGGAACCTCCACGAGCTGGTCCGTTTGATTTGCTGCGCCGTGGTTTCCAAGGGGAAACGCTTAAAATACCGTTTTCGCCCCATGGCTCCGGTAGCCAGCATCAAAGAATTTTACTGGACCAAAAAGACCTTTTATGTTTATTTGCTCCTGCCGCCCGTTCTGTTCACCGCCGGCTTTTTTATCGGCATGGCCTGCACCGGCTCCGGCCCGTTTTTCTGGATGTTCCTGCTGTTCCAGCTTCCCAGCCTGCTGGCCTGCTATCATCCGGTGAACGACGCCATGGCTCTTCATAACCTGCCGGACAATGTGCTGATTTACCGTGAGGGCTGGCAGATGAAATTTTACGCCCGGAAGGCACAAAAACCAATATTAAGGTCTATAAGCCCAAGCCCAAGAAAAAAAGATAATAAAAAAGCTGTAAGGCATTCAGAACTTAGTTTGCCTTACAGCTTTTCTCTTTTCCGTGATATTGGATAAGCTAATCCCGCTGGTATGCCTATCTCAATGACAAGCCCTTCACAGCCTGAATTATACTCTTTTAAACATCATTTCAAGGCCAGCGCCCCTTTATAGATATCGCCCTTTTTCAGCCCGGTCTGCTGGGAAGCTGTTTTTGCCGCCTCAGACGCGGACATCCCTTGCTCCCGCATTAGTCCGGCGGCGAGTTCCACCGCCTGCTCCAGGGTGTACCCCTCCTGGAGCTCCTCCTCTGGCTTGGCCCCCTCGATGACCAGAACAAATTCTCCCTTGATGTTCCCCTCGGAATACCGGGCCGCCGCCGCCTTTAACGTGGTGCGTATGACCTCCTCGTGGATCTTCGTCAGCTCATGCACCACCGCAATCCTCCGGTCTCCCCAGGCGGCGTACATATCCCGCAGGCAGGCGTGGAGCTTATGGGGCGCCTCGTAAAAGATCATGGTGCGGGTTTCGTTTTTCACCTGCTCCAAATGGTCTCTCCGGCTCTTTTTATTCGTGGATAGAAAGCCCTCAAAGGTAAATCTTCCCGTCGGCAGACCGGAAACCGCCAGTGCCGCGATGAGGGCGCTTGGCCCGGGCACCACGCTGACGGTGATCCCCCGCTCTCCGCAAAGCCGCACCAGGTCCTCCCCCGGATCAGAAATCGCGGGCATTCCCGCGTCGGAAACCAGCGCGCAGTTCTCCCCGGCCTCTATTTTTTTGGCAGATCAGCTCTCCGTGAAATTTCCGGTTGTGCTCAAAATAGCTGATCATGGGCTTTTGATTTCAAAATGATTCAGCAGCTTCAGCGTCACCCTGGTATCCTCCGCCGCAATAAAGTCCGCTTGGCGCAGGGCTTCCACCGCTCTGGGAGACATGTCCCCCAAATTCCCAAGGGGCGTTCCCACTACCGTTAGTATTCCGCTCATTTTCTTCCTCCGGTAAAGGCCGCGTCCGGCCTTTTGTGTATTTGCTTCCTTTCAAGGAAGCCCATTCCAGCTCCCGCTGTGAAAAATCCAAACCGCCGCAGCCCAGGGCATGATCCTTGTTCCGTCAGCGCAAAGCGGCGGCTATCCTTGAAAACAGCGGGCAGACCCGCGCTGTTAATTTCGTACTGCCAATTCCGCCGCGCCTCTCATACCGTGCCGCTTCGCTTTTCTGACGGCGGTGCCCTCCTGCGAGATCCTTTGCGCAAAATTCATTCCTGCTCGTTTCGGTAGCTGCCGTAAATCCGCTTCATCTCGCCGCTGTAAGCTCCTGTTTCATCCTCGATCAGCAAAACCGGCTCTATCACAAGCCCGGGCCTTCCGCCCTTTTGCCCTCTAAAAGAAACAGCTTAGCAGGCTTTTCCGCCCTCTGCTGAACAAGCCGCATCCGCTTCGGCTCCAGACCCGCTTCCCGCATGGCCTCTATCACGTCGCACATCCGCTCAACCCGGTGGCAGAGGCATAGGCTTCCGCCGTATTTCAGCAGCCCCGCAGCGCTGAGACACACATCCTCGATGGTGCAGGCCACCTCATGCCTGGCAATCCTTTTTCCCTCCTCCGCATTGACCAAACCCGCTCCCACGGTTTTATAGGGCGGGTTACAGGCCACCAAGTCCATGGCGCCCATCGGCAGCTTCCCTTGCAGCTGCCGCAGATCCTCCCGGAGCACCGTCACCAGCTCCTCTTTTTCATTATATTTTACCGTGCGGCGCAGCAGGTCCACGGCTTCCTCCTGAATTTCCACTGCGGTAATGTGGGCGGGAGGCTGTTCTCTAAGCCAGATCATGGAAATCGCCCCGCATCCCGCTCCCAGCTCCACCGCCTGCTTCCCTTTCACCGGGAGGCAAAAGTCCGCCAAAAGGATGGTGTCGGTTCCGAAATGGTGGGTTTCGTTGACCAAAACGGAAACGCCGTTGCCCAGCGCTTCCAAATGCTCGCCCCAGCGAAACATCTTTCGCTCCCCCTTTCCGATAGAAAAAAGGCGGGGCAAACCCGCCTCGCCTTTTTCTTCATGTACCTAATTATTCCGCCTGGGGAGCGCCCACCGGGCAAGCATCCGCGCAAGCGCCACAATCGATGCAGGTATCGGCGTCGATTACGTATTTGCCGTCGCCCTCGGAAATTGCGTTTACCGGGCAGCCAGCCTCGCACGCGCCGCAGGAAATACATTCATCAGAAATCTTGTATGCCATAAAAGAGACACCTCCTTCTTTTTATCATCTCTATTGTATCATGTGATTCTAAAAAAGCAACTACTTTTTTTGTAAATTCCTGTTGAAAAATCTGTTACTAACCCTCCAGATCCTTCAGCTTCTCCACTTCCTCTTTCGCCACCTTGATCTGAGAATCCTTGATAACCTTGACCTGCTTGGCATGGAAGGACATCGGCGCAGCCTCCGGCGCCGATCCATCCTCACCTTCAGCATCCCGGTGAGAAGGTTCACATCCACCACCACGCCCCGGCCCTCCGGGGTATTTACCACCGCGCCGTTTTTCGGCGTGGTTCTCAGCAGATCAGAATAGGCCGCCTGCTCATATTTCAGGCAGCACATCAATCTGCCGCATGTTCCGGAAATCTTTACCGGATTCAGGGAAAGCCCTTGCTCCTTCGCCATTTTAATGGATACCGGCTGAAACTCTCCTAAAAAGAGGTGCAGCAGAAAGGCCTGCCGCAGATTCCCAGGCCGCCCATCATTTTCGCCTCGTCCCGCACGCCGATCTGTCTCAGCTCGATCCTGGTGCGGAACACAGAAGCCAAATCCTTCACCAGCTCCCGGAAATCCACCCGGCCGTCGGCAGTGAAATAAAACAGTATTTTATTGTTGTCAAAGGTGTACTCTACATCCACCAGCTTCATTTCCAGCTTGTGATCCAGAATTTTCTTTTCGCAAATCTCAAAGGCGTGCCGTTCCTTTTTCCGGTTCTCCTCCACCTTTTTGAGATCTCCCTGGGTAGCCTTGCGAATCATTTTTTTCAGGGGATGAACGATATCCTTATCCTCTATCTCACGATTTTCCATCGCGACCTCGCCGCATTCCACACCGCGGGCAGTTTCCACAATGGCCATATCGCCTTTTTTCATTTGAATGCCGTTCGGATCAAAATAGTAGACCTTGCCTACCTCCTTGAACCGAACTCCAATTACTTCCGCCATTCTTACCTCCGTTATTTTAATTTCGCGCACATCCAGGCGGCGAGAAGGGTTTGATTTACATTCCTTTCCAGCATAGCCTGGGCTTCCAGCACCGCTTCCAGCAAAGCCATCAGCTTTTTTCGGGTGAGCCGCTGGGCAAGGTAGCCGGCGGCCTGCGACGCTGTAACCTGGCTTTCCCCGCCCGCAACCAAAGCGCAGGCGTCTCGAAAAAATCAATGCTAATTCTTTCAGCACGGCGCGGAAAAGCTCCTTATCTTTGGTTAGCGTTCCCGTTTTGGAAACCAAATCATACTCTCTGGCGGATGGAACGGCCTTGGCCATGCTTTCCGCCAGCAAAAACGCCTCGCTTTCCTCCGTCTGAGGATTGTCCTCCTTCTGGACGCGGAAAATCTGCGCCCGGGAACGGACAGTGGGCAGCAGTGAGGACGCCGCCCCGCAGGTCAGCAAAAATATCACGTAGGACGGCGGCTCCTCCAACACCTTTAGCAAGGCGTTTTGGGCCTGCTCCGTCATATGGTCGGCTCCATCCAGGATATAAACCTTGGCCTGGGCCTCGTTGGGCATTACCGCGGCAGAGTCCCGGATCTGCCGGACCTCCTCCACGTGAAAGGAACGGCTTCCCCCTTTGCCGCCGTAAACGGCGATATCCGGATGGCTGCCGCCCGCGGCCTTCACACAATCTCTGCATACGCCGCAGGGACGCCGGCCCCCGGCGGTACAGACCGCCTGCTGGGCCAGCTTCTTTGCCAGAGCCAGATTCGCCTCCGGATCAGGGCCCTCTAAAATCATCGCATGGGACAAATGATATTCCATGATTCGTCCGTTAAACCTTTTCGTACCGCTCAACGTTCAGGACAAACACAGTAGCGCCGCCCACAGTGACCTGTACCGGGAACGCGGAGTACATCCCCACATCCGCCGTGGTGGTGCTGGGAACGATCTGGGTCCGCTTGCTGCTTTTCTCCGCAATGACCTCCAGAACCTTATCCACCTGTTCATCCTCCACACCAGTCAAAAACGTGGTGTTGCCCGCCATGAGAAAGCCGCCTGTGGTGGCTAATTTAGTTACCTGGAATCCGTTTCTGGTCAACGCGCTGGAAACCGCGGCGCTATCGTCATTGCTTACAATCGCAAGTACTAGCTTCATAGAGAAATCCCCCTATCTTAGTTGTTTCAAAGGGAAGGAAGCCTTCCCTTTTTATTTTAGCACTTTTGCCGAAGAAAAGCCATACCTAATTAGAAACTCCGCCGCTTTTTCCGAAATCACCTCGCCCGGCATCACCACCGGCACTCCCGGCGGACAAGGACAAGCGGCCCGGGCCGCGATTCTGCCTACCGCCAGATTCATTGGAACCTCCTCGCTTGGAGAAAGCACCGCCTTTCTGGGGGAAACCGCCTGCCCCGAAACCGGCGGGATCCGCCGCCCGATGGCAAGAGGAGCCCCCACGGGCATGGACTCAATCGCCCGCTCGACCCTTAGGAACTCCTCCTCTGTATTGAAAGGAGAGGGGATCAGCACCACAAAGCCGTCGTCGGCATATTCAGGCTCCACGCCGCATTCCCGGAAGCCCTGAGCCGCTTTCTGCCCGGTCAGGCCAATCTTTGCGGTATTAAGGGTGATTCGGACCGGGTCTGTCAGGCCCTCCCGGTATACCGAGGCCCTTTGCCGCCGCCAGCTTCTTCACCGCCCCAACCCGGCGTTCCAGTGTTTGAAATGCCTTCTGCCCCTCCTCCTCAAGCCAGGCCCGGCACAAATCAAGAGAGGCCATCACCGGATAGGACGGGCTGGTGGAGCCGAACAGGCTCATAGCTTCCTTTACTCCCTCCAGATAACGGCTGTCGTTGATCTGAAGCCAGGCTCCGCCGGTCAGCACCGGCGCGTCTTATGCGCCGAGCAGGCGGCCATAGAGGCTCCCAAATGGATGGGATGAAGGTTTTCCGATAAATAGCCCAGATGGGCGCCGTGAGCGTTGTCTACCAGCAGCGGCACCCCATATTCCTTACATACGCAGGCGATCCCTTGAATATCACAAATCACCCCGTAATAATCAGGACTGGTAAGGTAGACCCCTTTCGCCTCCGGATTTTTCTCCAAGGCTCTGCGGACGCCTTCCGGCGTAATCCGTCCGGCAAGCCCCTCTCCCGCGTTCGGTTCCGGCATTACCCAAACGGGGTCGATTCCCAGAAGGGCCATGGTATTCACGGCGGAACGATGGATGATCCTGCCGCACACCAGCTTTCCCCCGCTGGCGCCGCCAGCCGGAGCATCCCTTGGATACACATTGTACAGCCGCCGGCAGATAATACGCAAAGTAGTGTAGAAAACGCCTTTGCCGCAGCCTGCTCCGCTTTTAGAATACAGCCCTCCGCTTCAAATAAGCTGTCGGTGTCCGGCAGTTCCGTAAAATCCAAATCGTATAGATTATATTTCTAAAAAACTTATTGTATTTTTTATGCCCGGGCGTATGAAAGGATGCGTACTTCTTTTTTTGATAATCCGTCAACGCGGTGTATAAAGGCGTTTCCAAAAACATCCCTCCGTTTTTTTGTATTTGACAAACCTTTAAAATCCATTATAGTAATAGGTATACAGTTTCATAAGCTGTCTTTCGTTTAAAATATAAGCGGCGGCTTATAACGGGTTTAAGTAATAAAATTAAAGCCGAGCGGAAAAGGCCAGCCGCACCAAAGCTATGACAAATTTAGGCAGGCCCTCCAGAAAATTCCAGGCGAAGGCCCATGGCCGGTTCAAAGATCGAAATCGGACCTTTCAAAAGGCTGGAGCCAGAGGCCTGAACGCAAAGCCGAACAGGCAGAAAATAATACGAAAAGAGGTAGTTGCGATGTTTAAATTTCTTTGTAAAGCCGCCGGCATGGTGGCCGTCACGGCTTTGATCCTGAGACTGGGCGAGGCCGTTTCCAACCGCGTTTGCGGCAAACAGCACAGCATCAAGATCATTGGCAGGCCGAAAGAGGCCGGCAGCATTGGTATCATCGGCGGCGCCGACGGCCCAACCGCTATTTTTATCAGCGGCCGGGCGAATCCCCAGGCGGTTTCCAATGTGTTCAGCAGGCTCGCCGGCGTGGTGAAAGCCCGCTGGAATAGGCTGTGGGCTTAAGCGGATTCTCATACCGGAATTTTCTCAGCGGAAAACCGGGCTTTGGGGTTTTCACTGGCACACCAGCGCGGAAGTATTGACGCAAAGGTTCCGGAGCATTCAGATGATATTTTTAGCTCAGCTTTCTAAAAGCAGGCCGCCGGCGGAGAATGGGCGGGGCTTCACACAAAGGCCGCCGCTGGCCCAAGGGTTCTTTAAAAATCCGCCGCAGAGATAAAAATGCTAAGAGAAAATTCAGGCGCTTTTGAAAGGGAGTCCAGAGCCATATAGCGAAAAGTGCCGGCAGTCAGCCGGCACTTTTTATTTTTAATACGCCTTGCCCCAATATACCATAGTTTTCGCGGGTCTGCCGCAGCAAACGCAGGTATCGGACAAGTGCTCCTGCTCAAAGGGCATACAGCGGGAGGAGACCCCTGCTTCCTCCTTGAGCTTTTCCTCGCAGGCCTGGTCGCCGCACCACATGGCCTTGATAAAGCCAGGCTTTTCATCGGCGGTCTTCTTCATTTCCTCCAAGCTGACAGCGGTGTAAGTCATCTGCTCCCGGCGGGCCAGCGCCTTATCGTACATTCCCTGGCGAACGGCCTCCAGCAGTTCAGGAATTTTAGCCTCCAGCTCATCCAGAGAGACAAAGGTCTTTTCCCGGTTATCCCGGCGCACCAGCACACACTGAATTTTTCTCGATATCCTTAGGGCCGATCTCCAAACGAAGCGGCACACCCTTCATTTCATACTGGCTGAACTTCCAGCCCGGACTCTGCTCGCTGTCGTCCATCCGGACCCGGCAGATCTTTTTCAGCCTTGCCCGCAGCTCCTCTGCCTTTTCCAATACACCGGGCTTATGCTGGGCAATCGGTATAATCATCACCTGGATCGGCGCCACAGCGGGGAGGCAGAACCAGTCCGTTATCGTCGCCGTGGGTCATGATGATTCCGCCGATGATCCGGGTAGACATGCCCCAGGAGGTCTGGTGGGGATACTGAGGCTTGTTCTCCTTATCTGTATAGGTGATCTCAAAAGCCCTCGCGAAGCCGTCTCCAAAATAGTGGCTGGTGCCGGACTGAAGAGCCTTGCCGTCGTGCATCAGGGCCTCGATGGTATAGGTGGCTTCCGCGCCGGCGAACTGTTCCTTTTTCGTCTTTCTTCCCTTTACCACCGGAATAGCAAGCTGCTTTTCACAAAAATCCGCGTAAACGTTGAGCATACGCTCAGTTTCTTCCATCGCCTCCTGGGCGGTGGCGTGCATGGTGTGACCCTCCTGCCAGTAAAACTCCACGGAGCGGAGGAAGGGGCGCGTGGTTTTTTCCCAGCGAACCACGGAGCACCACTGATTATACAGCTTGGGCAGATCCCGCCAGGAGTGAATAATATTTTTGTAATGGTCGCAGAACAGCGTCTCCGAGGTGGGACGGACGCAGAGCCTCTCGGGAAGCTCCTCCTCGCCGCCGTGGGTCACCCAGGCCACCTCAGGCGCAAAGCCCTCCACATGGTCCTTTTCCTTTTGAAGCAGGCTCTCGGGGATAAACAGCGGCATCGCCACGTTTTCGTGACCAAGCTCTTTAAACTCATGGTCTAAAATATCCCGGATATTTTCCCAAATGGCCCAGCCATAAGGCTCGATAATCATGCGCCCCGCACGCTGGAATAATCCATCAGATCCGCTTTCTTTACGACATCTGTGTACCATTTGGCAAAGTCCTCCTCCATCGAGGTGATGGCTTCTACCATTTTCTTCTGTTCTGCCATGTGTGATTACTCCTTTTTATCGGTATCGTCGTCTTTCTTACGGTCAAAGGTTCTGCTTAAAATAAAGATTACCAGAAAGATCAGCACCATTACCACAAAGATGCCAACCATGCCCTCCAGCATCAGCCGCAGGGATTTCCAAATATCCTCTAAATCCACCGGGCCCAGGGCGCTGTTGAAAGCCGTATCTAAAAAATTGTATAGCATCGTCATTAACATCATAGTCCTAACCTCCTTACAGCAGGCCAAAGGTGCGGGCCAGAGAAAGAATAATGCCGCCCGCTACCACGGAGCCGATCTGTCCGGCCACATTGGCACCCACGGCGTGCATCAGCAGGTGGTTCTGGTTATCTTCTTTGAGGGCCATTTTCTGGATCACCCTGGCGCTCATGGGGAACGCGTAAATGCCGGCGCCGCCTACCATGGGGTTGATCTTCCTGCCCTTGGGCAGAAAAATGTTTAAAAGCTTGGCAAACAGCACGCCGCCCATGGTATCGAATACAAAGGCGAACAGGCCGAGAGCCATGACCAGCAAGGTGCCCCAGGTTAAGAACTGATCCGCCTTCATTTGGAAGGCGATGGTGATGCCCAGGAAAATGGTGATCAGGTTTGCCAGAGGGCCCTGGGCGGTCAGAGACAGGTTTTCCAGCCGTCCGCACTCCCGGATCAGATTGCCGAACATCAAAAAGCCTACCAGGGCGATGGAGTCGGGAGCGATCAGTCCGGCGATCAGGGTTACGATAATGGGGAATAAAATCTTTGTGGTTCTGGACACTGACTTGGGATTATAGGGCATACGGATCTGCCGTTCCTTTTTGGTGGTGACCAGCTTGATAGCCATTGGCTGGATAATCGGCACCAAAGCCATATATGAGTATGCCGCCACGGTGATGGCGCCCTTATAATCACTGTTCAGCACCTGAGAAACCATAATGGCGGTGGGGCCGTCCGCCGCGCCGATGACGCCCGCAGACATAGCGTCCCGCGCGGGAAGCCTAAGAGCACCGCCAGGACGACGGTCATAAAAATACCGAACTGTGCCGCGCCGCCGAACAGCAACATTTTAGGATTGGAAAGCAAGGGGCCAAAATCGATCATAGCGCCGATTCCCACAAACAGCAGCAGCGGGAACGCCTCAGAGGCGCCGATCCCCACGTTGTAAAGCCATTGGATAATGCCGTTGTCCCCAGCACGCCGGTATCCGGCAGGTTTACCAGGATGGCGCCGAAGCCCATAGGGAGCAGCAGGGCCGGCTCGTAATCCTTTTTAATGGCGAGCCAGATCAGAAGACCGCCGATGAGCCACATCACAACCATAGGCCCGGTGATATTCTGCACACTGTTGATTAAGAATGAAAAAATCACCCAAAGAAATTCTCTCCTTTTCGTGTTGTAAACACTAGAATAGTTTAGAAACACATATAAATTTATTATATAGAATGTTTTCCCAATTTTCAACAAGAATTCAAAAAAGCGCCGCGCCGGGAAAATCTCCTCCGCTTTTCCCCCTGATTCCCTGTCAGGAGGTTCGAGCGCGAGCCTGATAAAAGGCGGCGCTTCCCTAAGCTCACGCAAAGCATTGCAGCGCCGCGTTTTTTCCACCGCGCCGTAATATCCTCCTTCCGCTGCCGGAAGCAGAAAAAGCGGGGACGCTCTTTTTCAAGCGGCGCAAAAAAAAAAGCCGCCTTGTTCCTACTGCTACAAGGCGGCTTTTGAATTTGCCGTTTTTAATTATAAAAGCGGGGCAAACTTATTTCATATTAGCTTCGATGTATTTTACCAGCTGGTCAACAGTCTTGATGTTCTCGATCTCCTCATCGGGAACCTCGATTTCGAATTCATCCTCAATGGACATCAGCAGATCCACAACATCCAAGGAATCCGCTTCCAAATCCTCAGAAAGGTTGGTGTCGGGAGTGATGGAATCCTCTTCCACATCAAACTGCTCGCTCAAAATCGCTTTGACCTTTTCTAATACCATATTGTAATTCCTCCTAAAAAATAATCATTCTCCTGAACATGACATGGACAAATCAGCTTTTTTCGTGTACAATCGAATCATACAGATGATTTCCCCTGTCACGCCAAACTCTATATCCACATCTTATTAGTAAAAATAGGCTTTGTCAATAACAAATTTCCAATTTTACAAATCTTCGGCAGTTTCTTCAAAAAAATCCACATAATTTTAAGGGGTGTATTCTATGAGCCAAAAACGTTACGCGGTAATCGGACATCCAATCGGCCACACCATGTCGCCGTTTATCCACAAGCGCCTTTTTGAAATGCGGGACATCGACGCTGACTACGGCGTTTACGACATCCCCACTGAGGACCTGATCGGAAAAATCCAGGAGCTGAAGTCTCTCGATGGCTTTAATATCACCATTCCCCATAAACAGGCGATCATTCCCTTTTTAAAGCAAATGGATCAAAAAGCCTCTCTATACCAGTCCGTAAATACCGTAAAAAACAATGGCTGTCTGGAGGGCTACACCACAGACCCGGACGGCTTTCTTTCCGCCCTAGGGCAAGCTGGGATTCCTCTGAAGGGCCGAGTGGTGATTTTAGGCACCGGCGGGGTCGCCCGCACCATCGCCTATGAGGCCACCATGGCCGGCTGCTTCGTGATGCTGGCGGTGCGCCGGAAAAGCCTGAGCCACGCCGCCTCTCTTTCCGGAGCGCTTCGCAACGATGTGCACAACGGCGATACGGAAACCTGCCGTTTAGACTGCCTTTCCGGCCACATTGACCTGCTGATCAACGCCACCCCTGTGGGCATGTATCCTCAGATAGATGAAATGCCGGTAGGCCGCGAAATTTTAGAGAACACGGAGTATGTGTTCGACGCGGTATACAACCCCATGGAGACCAAGCTTTTGAAAACCGCCAGGGAATGTGGCTGCAAGGTGCTGGGCGGCCTTTCCATGCTGGTATGGCAGGCTGCGGCTTCCCACAAAATCTGGGACGGCTCTCAGTATACCTATGACGAAATCGCGGCTCTCTGCGAAGAGACAAAGCAGGAGCGCTCCGCGTTTTCCCGGGGTGACCGGCGCCATGGCACAGACAAAGCTCAATATCGTTCTCTGCGGCTTTATGGGCTGCGGAAAATCCACGGTGGGAAAAAAGCTTTCCCAGATGACCCAAATGGAATTCGTGGATATGGACGGCTACATCGAAAAGAGGGCTGGCATGAAAATTCCGGATATTTTTGAAAAACACGGCGAAGACTTCTTCCGGGACCTGGAGCACGAGGCCGCCGTGGAGCTTTCTCAGCGGGGCGGCTATGTGGTGGCCACCGGCGGCGGCGCCCTGACCTTCCAGCGGAATGTGGACGCGTTCAAGGAAGGCGGCGTGATCGTACTGCTGGATACTCCTCTGCGGGTGCTTCAGCTGCGGCTGAAAAACGACCGGAACCGGCCTCTGCTCCAGCGGCCGGACCGTTTCCGGTTTATCCGGGAGCTTCACCAAAAGCGGATGCCCCTCTATCGAAGGGCCGCCGATGTAGTAATTCCCACGAAAGGCTCTCCTAACGCCGTATGCCGGCAGGTTTTGCAGGCTTTGGAAGAAAAAAACTTGACAAACAGCTGACAACTGTATTACTATGTTACCAGAATCAATTTTCGGAAGGACGCTAGTTATGATTTCTGCCACAGAAACAAAGCGATTTACAAGCTTTCTCTATCCCAGCTATTTTATGGCTTGGGATTTTTCTGCGTGCAATCAAATCAAAAACTGCGATCTTTTTCGGACGTAATCCGTCTTCTGTTTTTCTATTATATTTATTTAGTTAAAATTTGACGGCTGACGCTTCGCGGAACTCGCAGAGAGTTCCGCTTTTTTTATTGCCCGAAGAAAAGCTTGATTCCGTAAAAAGTCAAAAGCCATAACAAAGCAAACTATTTTCTAGGAGGAAACCAGCATGATTATTGTATTAAAGCCCCAAAGCACCAAACAGATGGTGGACAATTTCGTAGACTCTCTGCAAAAGAACTACGATGTAAAGGTCAACGAATGGGTCGGCACCCAGTCCACCGTATTAGGCCTTATCGGCGATACCTCGGCCATTGATATTGATTATATCTCCGCCCAGGATATTGTGGAGAGCGTCAAACGGGTACAGGAGCCCTACAAAAAAGCCAACCGGAAATTCCACCCGGATGACACGGTGATCACACTGCCTGGAGGCCAGAAAATCGGTGACGGCAGCCTGAGCCTGATCGCAGGCCCCTGCTCTGTGGAGTCGGAGCGGCAGATCGTGGAGATCGCCAAAAGTGTAAAGAACTCCGGCGCCCAGTTCCTTAGAGGCGGCGCCTTCAAACCCCGCACCAGCCCCTATGCGTTCCAGGGCCTGAAAGCGGAAGGCCTGGAGCTTCTGCGGGAAGCAAGAAAGGTGACCGGCCTGCCCATCGTCACGGAAATCATGCGGGTCAGCCACATTCCCCTGTTCGAGGATGTGGATATCATTCAGGTCGGTGCCCGGAACATGCAGAATTTTGAGCTCTTAAAGGAGCTGGGCAGGCTGGATAAGCCGATCCTTCTGAAAAGGGGCCTGTCCTCCACCATCGAGGAGCTTCTGATGAGCGCGGAATACATTATGGCCGGCGGCAACGAAAAGGTTATCCTCTGTGAGCGGGGCATCCGCACCTACGAAACCTACACCCGAAACACTCTTGACATTTCCGCAGTGCCAATTCTGAAAAAGCTGTCCCATCTGCCGGTCATCGTAGATCCCAGCCATGCCTCCGGCATCAGCTGGCTGGTAGAGCCTCTGGCCCTGGCCGCCGTGGCCGCCGGAGCCGACGGCCTGATCATCGAGGTTCACAACGATCCCCAGCACGCCCTCTCCGATGGCGCCCAGTCCTTGACCCCGGAGCAATTTGACCAGGTGGCCAAGCATGTCAACGCCGCGGCTAAGGCCTTCGGCCGTAAGGTGGGCTGAGATGCGGATCGCTGTCATTGGGCTTGGCATAATCGGCGGCTCCTTATGCAAGGCCTTTCGGGAATACACCGGCCATTACGTTATGGGCTATAACCGCACCGCCGCGGTGGCCCAGAGAGCTTTGGAGCTGGGAGCGGTCCACGAGATCTGCACGCCTGAGGCTCTGAAAACCGCCGATGTGATTTATCTTTGCTTATACCCTCAGGCGGCGGTGAACTTTGTAAAGCAATATCATGATTGTATCCGTCCGGGGTGCATCGTCACCGATGCCGCCGGGATCAAAACCGCCATCTGCTCCCAATTGAAAGCGCTGGCGGAGGAATACGGTTTCATTTTTGTAGGCAGCCATCCTATGGCGGGAAAGGAGCGCAGCGGCTTCGAGGTCTCCGAGGCATCTTTATTCAACGGCGCCAGCTACATTCTGGTGCCCTGCGGCGCTCCCAGAATGGCCGTCGACACCCTAAAAAAGCTTGCCCTGGAGATTGGCTTTACCATGACGCCGGAAACCACGCCGGAGGAGCACGACCGGATGATCGCTTTTACCTCACAGCTCCCCCATGTACTGGCCTGCGCCTACGTGATGAGCCCTCAATGCCCCAACCATAAGGGCTATTCCGCGGGAAGCTATCGGGATGTTTCCCGGGTGGCCAGGATCAATGAAACCCTTTGGAGCGAATTGTTTCTGGAAAACCGGGAACCGCTGACCGCAGAGCTCGATACGTTAATCGAGAACCTTACCGCTATCCGGAACCAGATCAGCGGCGGCAATCAGGAAAAGCTGAAAGCCCTCTTTGCGGAAAGGACGGAAAATCAAGGAGGCGCTTGGAGAATGAAAACCCTTCTGGTGAAAACAGGAACCCCTTATGAAATTAAAATCGAGCGGGGGCTGCTGCGACGGGCCGGGGATGAGATCCGCCGGATTCCGGAGCTGCGGGGGGCCCGTAAGGCCGCCGTGGTCACAGACTCTAATTTAGCAACCCAGGCCCAGGCAGTAAAGGCCTCTTTGAAAGCCGCGGGCTATGACGTAACGCTTCACGTATTCCCCGCCGGAGAGGAGAGCAAAAATCTTTCGTCCATCGCCGCCATGCTGGAGGCCTTCGCCCAATTCGGCCTGACCCGCACCGATTTCGCCGTGGCGTTCGGGGGCGGCGTCACCGGGGATATGGCCGGCTTTGCCGCCGCCTCTTACCTGCGTGGGATTCCGTTTGTCCAGATTCCTACATCCCTGCTGGCCCAGGTAGATTCCTCTGTAGGCGGAAAAACCGGCGTGGATCTTCCTCAGGGAAAAAACCTGGTGGGCGCCTTCTGGCAGCCCCGCCTGGTTCTGATCGACCCGGACACATTAAACACTCTGCCGCCCCGCTACTTCGCCGACGGCATGGGCGAGGTGGTCAAATACGGTTGCATCCGCAGCCGCGCCTTATTCGACAGCCTAAGGGACGGACAGGCCTGGGAACGGCTCGAGGATATTATCTACCAGTGCGTAGACATCAAGCGCCAGGTGGTGGAAAACGACGAGCGGGATAAAGGCGAACGCATGATCTTAAATTTCGGCCATACTCTGGGCCATTCTCTGGAAAAAGCTTACCATTTTCAAGGCCCTTCCCACGGGAAGCCGTCGGCGTCGGCATGGTGCGGATCGTCCGGGCCTCCGAAGCCGCCGGGTTTACAGCCAGGGGGACCGCGGATGAGATTGTCTCTGTGCTGCAGGCCTACGGCCTGCCCGTCAGCGATCCTATTTCTGATCAAATATTAGCCGCCGGCGCGGTCAACGACAAAAAATCCTTAAACGGAAAACTGAACCTAGTGCTTTTAAAGGAAATCGGCCGCTGCGCCGTGGTCCCCATTTCCCAGGCAGACCTGCTGCCCTTACTGGAGGGGAGGCTTTCCCTTTGAACTGCAATTCTCGTATTCCCGGCGGCGCGCTCTCCAGCGCGTTCGGCGGCAGCAAATTTTTAAACGGAAAGCTAAGCCTTTCGTCCGCAAGGAGAACCGGCCGGCGCCATATAACTGCCGCCAGGCAAACCAGACGGCTGCCCTTGCCGGAAAGGAGGCCTTCCCTTGATTCGTAAGGTATCTGTTCCCGGTAAAAGCCTTACCGGACCCGTCAGCCTTCCCGCTTCTAAAAGCGCCGCCCACCGGGCGATTCTCTGCGCTTCCCTGGCTAAGGGAATTTCCCATCTTTCCAATTTCTCCTTTTCTCAGGATATGGAGGCTACCTGCCGGGCTGTGGAGGCGCTGGGCGTAAAAACCTCTCTGACGGGAGACACCCTGACCGTGGATTCCCGAAGCTTATTCGCCCCCAGCCAAGCGGTTTTAGACTGCGGCGAATCCGGCTCTACCCTGCGGTTTCTCATTCCTACAGCGGCCGCAGGAGGGGTCCGCGCTGAATTTACCGGCCGGGGCCGCCTGCCGGAACGCCCTATCGGCGTCTATTTGGACTGCCTGCCTCAGGCCGGCGTCGCCTGCCGCACCCAGGGCGGTCTTCCCTTGTCTATCAGCGGCGCTTTGCGGCCCGGTGTTTTCCGCTTGCCCGGCAATATCAGCTCTCAATTTATTACCGGTCTTTTGCTGGCTCTTCCCATTCTCAACGGCGGCAGCGAAATCCGTTTGACTTCTCCTTTAGAATCCGCCGGCTATGTTGATATGACTATTGAAATGATGAAGCGCTTCGGCGTGACCGTTACGCCTGTGGAAAACGGCTGGCTGGTGCCCGGAAACCAAAGCTATGTCCCCCGGGATCTGGCGATCGAGGGAGACTGGTCTCAGGCGGCTTTTTTCCTGGCCGCCGGCGCGCTGTCCCAGGCGCAGGGTTCCTCCATTCTTCTGAGGGGCCTGCAAAAGCACTCCACACAGGGGGACCGTCAGGCCTTCTCCCTGTTTCAGAGGTTCGGGGCTAAGCTCAGCTGGGAGCCGGAGGGGCTCCGGATCTCTCCCGGGGCCTTGCGGCCGATTCCTGCCATCGACGCTTCTCAAATTCCCGACCTGGTTCCCATCCTGGCAGTCACGGCGGCCCTTTGTCCCGGCATCACTTCCATCACCGGGGCAGCCCGGCTGCGAATCAAGGAAAGCGACCGGCTGAAAGCCGTAGCCCAGGGCGTCGCCGCTCTGGGCGGTGAAATCAAGGAACTGCCCGACGGCCTGGTTGTTACCGGAAAGCCCATGCTTTCCGGCGGGAGGGCCGAAGGCTGCAACGATCACCGGATCGTCATGGCCATGGCGGTCGCCTCTTTGGGCTGTGAGAAGCCGGTGGAAATTACAGACGCGCAAAGCGTCAGCAAGTCTTATCCAGGCTTTTTTGAGGACTTTATTTCGTTAGGAGGGAAAGCGGATGTCATCTAATTGGGGAAACCAATTAAAGCTTTCTATTTTCGGGGAAAGCCACGGTAACGGGATCGGCGTGGTGCTGGATGGTCTGCCCGCCGGCATCCCCATCGATCAGGAGGAGATTTTGGCTCAAATGGCCCGCCGGGCTCCCGGCCGGGATCTATCCTCCACTCCCCGCAAGGAGGAAGATCTGCCGGAAATTCTGTCCGGCGTACGAAACGGCACCCTGACCGGCGCTCCGCTGGCAGCGGTGATCCGCAACCGCAACGTCCGTTCTGGGGATTACGGCAATCTGTCGGTGCTGCCCAGGCCGGGCCACGCCGATTATACCGGATACATCCGCTATCAGGGCGCTAACGACATCCGGGGCGGCGGCCATTTTTCCGGGCGTCTGACGGCGCCTCTGGTGTTCGCCGGGGCGGTCTGCCGCCAGGTTTTGGAGCGCCGGGGCATAAAAATCGCCGCCCACATTGCAAGGATTGCCTCCGTAACTGACGACTCTTTCCCCCGCTTTGGACATCCCCGGTGACTTGATGGCCCGGCTGAGCCGCTCCTCTTTTGCGGTCATCCGCGCCCGGGCCGAAGACGACATGCGGGCTGAAATCGAGCGTGCCAGGCTTGACTGCGACAGCGTAGGAGGCGTGGTAGAGTGCGCCGTTACCGGCGTTCCCGCCGGCGCCGGCTCTCCGATGTTCGGCGGCGTGGAAAACGTGTTCTCCTCCATCCTATTCGGCATACCAGCAGTAAAAGCCGTGGAGTTCGGAGACGGCTTCGCCTGCTGCGGCCGCCGTGGAAGCGAAAACAACGACAGCTTCTATTACAATGAAAGCAGGCAGGTAAAGACCCGCACGAACCACTGCGGCGGGATTCTGGGAGGCATCACCAACGGTATGCCCATTCTATTCCGGGTGGGAATCAAGCCCACTGCCTCCATTGGAAAAGAACAGGATACCATCGATCTGAGCAGGCAGGAAAATGCGAAGCTGGTGGTCAAGGGCCGCCACGATCCTTGTATCGTTCCCAGGGCGGTGCCTGTTGTGGAGGCCGCGGCCGCGGCCTGCGACGCTTGATTTACTGCTGGAAAGGGGATCTCTATGACATTAGAAGAAGTACGCCGCCAGATCGACGCCATCGACAGCCAGCTGGTTCCTTTATTCTGCCGGCGGATGGATTGCTCCCGGGAGGTCGCCAAGATCAAGGAGAGAGAGAATCTTCCCATTTTCAACGCCCAGCGGGAGGAGGAAATTCTGAACCGAGTGGCCCAGGAGGCCGGGGAATATGGAGACGCAGCCCGAATGCTGTACGCCTCCATTATGCAGGCCAGCCGCGCCCTTCAGCACGGAGCCTTACACTCTGGAAAGAAGCTTCGCCGCCAGATTCAAACCGCCGGCAAGCCTATACTTTCTGAAAAAAAACCGGTTGTGGCCTGTCCCGGCGTGGCTGGCAAGCTTTTCCCATCAGGCGGCCATGCGGCTTTACCCCGGCAGTAAGGCCGCGTTTTATCCGGTATTTGAGGATGTATTCTCCGCCGTAGACCGGGATGAAGCGGATTTCGGCGTGATTCCGGTGGAAAACTCCTCTGCCGGTTCTGTTTCCGATGTATATGACCTTCTTCTCCGCTACCGGTTCTCCATTGTCGGCGCCGCTGTGCGCTTCGGAAAACGCTTCTCTGAAAACAGTAAAGCAGGTATATTCTCATCCCCAGGCGCTTTCCCAATGTTCCCTGAAAATTAAGGCGCACGGCCTCAAGCCGGTAAATTACTCCAACACGGCCGCCGCCGCGGAAATGGTCGCCATGGAAAAAAATCCGGCCCTTGCCGCCATTTGCTCCCGGGAGGCCGCTAAGGAATACGGTCTGAACATCCTGGAGGAAAATGTTCAAAACAGTTCCGCCAACCAAACCAGGTTTGTCGCCATCTCCAAGGCTCTTTCCATTCCGGATGACGCTGACAAAATCAGTCTTTGCTTCTCCCTGAACCACACCACCGGCTCCCTTTACAGCGTACTGGGCAGGTTCGCCATGCTGGGATTGAATTTAACCAAGATCGAGTCCCGTCCGATTCCTGACCGCAAATTTGAGCACTATTTTGAGTATTTCTTTTATTTGGATTTTATCGGCAGCGTCGGGATAATAAGGTTCTGGATCTGATCTGCGCTTTGAGCGACGAGCTTCCCGGGTTTTCGTTCCTAGGCAACTACCGGGAAGCCGAATAGCGCCGCGGGAGGAATAAATATAAAAAAGCAGCCGGCCTTCTATTACAGTTATAAAGAAAGCCGGATTTTCTTCATGACCAGTTAAAACCTCTTTTCTGCTGAATTCTTCTAATTTATTCACTCCCAATTCTGCCAGGGATTTTGAGAATCCTGGGTGGAACCACAAAAAAGCCCCGTTTTCAATTGAAAACGGGGCTTTTAGAGCCACTAAGCTTAAATAATCGCAAGAACAACAAAATTCAAAATGAACAAAGCCGTGCAGACCCACAAAATCGGATGGATTTCCTTTGCTTTGCCTCTGAAAACTTTGACAATACAATAGAAAATGAAGCCTGCTGCGATACCATAGGAAATGCTGTAGCAGATAGCCATAAAGATACCTGCGAAGAACGCCGGAATCGCCTCATTCAGGTCAGTCCACTCAACCTCCTTGAAGGAACTGAGCATCATGATACCAACAGCAATTAGAGCCGGAGCAGTCGCCGCGCTGGGAATCGCGCTGAGGAACGGGGAGAAGAACGCGCTGAGGATGAACAAAACAGCGGTCACAACACTGGTCAAACCGGTTCTTCCGCCTGCGCCGATACCAGCCGCGCTCTCCACATAAGTAGTGGTATTGGAAGTACCTAAAATAGCACCGATAGAGGTAGCAGTGGAATCAGCAAACAGAGCCTTATCCATTTTGGAACGGAATCCTTTGCCTTTTTCCAAAGCCTGCTGGTCCTCATCACTGAAAATACCGGTTTTACGACCGGTTCCAATGAAGGTTCCAATGGTATCAAAGGTATCAGACAAACTGAACGCAAAGATAGTCATTAAAACCAAGGGAAGCTTGGAAGCGTCTGAGAACAGAGACCCCATTCCGGGATTTCCGAAAGCAGCACAAAACGTAGTGGGCAGCTGATTGATCGCGTCGCCAAAGCTGGTGGTGTTCGCCATAGAGGTCAGACCCATAGGAATACCAATCAAAGCAGTAGCAATAATGCTGATCAGGATAGCTCCTTTTACTTTTAAAACGAGTAATACAATGGTCAGCACCAGGCCGATCAGAGCCAGCCAAACCGCGGGAGTATTCAAGGTAACAATGGCGGGCACTGCGGCACTGCTCGCAACTACAGTTCCACTGGCCTCATCCAGCACGTAAGTACCGGGATCAGAGGTAAACTGAATCAATCCGGCATTTTTGATACCAATATAGGCAATAAAAATACCGATACCGCCGCCAATAGCGTGTTGCAGGCTCACCGGAATCGCTTTGATAATCAGCTTTCTGATCTTGGTCACGGTAATGATTACGTTAATCAAGCCGCACAGAAAAACCATTGCCAAAGCTTCCTGCCAAGCAAAGCCCAAGCCAAAACATACGGTAAACGTAAAGAACGCATTCAAGCCCATACCGGGAGCTTGAGCATAAGGCACATTAGCGAATAAGCCCATAATTAATGTACCGATAACCGAAGCAATAATCGTGGCCAGGAATACAGCGCCCCAAGGCATACCGGTCTGCTGCAGCATATTAGGGTTGACGATAATAATGTATGCCATCGCAAAGAAAGTAGTAATACCAGCGGTAATTTCTGTGCTTACCTTGGTATTTTGTCCTTTCAGGTCAAAAAAATCACCCTTTGGATGAGTCGGCCTGAATTCATTAGAATTTTGTGCCATTTAAATCCTCCTCAAATTAATTATGAATACATTGTAAAATTTTTATGTCATAAAATCAACTATATTTGTGAAATTCTTCCTAATTCTGCAAAATGCACAGATTTTTGAAAATTTTCACAGTATTAACTGTCATAAAAAAGACGGATCCTTGACAAACTATTTTCTTTTCATTATACTGATAAAATCAGAAAGGAGAGAATGTTATGAGATGCCCTCATTGTGGCTGGGAGAACCCTCCCATGCCAGTTTCTCCGGTTTCCCCAGCCATCGCTGGGTGGCCTTTGTTCTCTGCTTTTTCTTCGGTATTCTTGGAATCCACCGTTTTATGTGGGAAAAGTCGGCACGGGACTCCTCTATCTTTTTACCGGCGGCCTTTGCGGCATCGGCTGGCTGATCGATCTTATCATGACCGCATGCGGCAGCTTTACCGACAAAGCCGGTCTGCCTTTGAAATTATAATTCCTTTTGAGGCCTGCTGTGTGAAGTATTTACTCTTCATCTCTTTTCCTTGCTCTTTTCTTATGAAAACCATCTAAAGCGCGAATTTATGCGCTATGCCTTTAAAAGGCTTTTCAGCGGTAGTTTTTATTTTTCCTTGCGCAGTATCTTGAAACTTATTTTAGGGGGAAAGCTCTATGGAGCCTCAGGCTGTCTGGGCCGTTATCGCAGGCGTTTTGATACTGGCCCTTGGCGTTTTTTTTTTTGCAGGCCGGAGACCTTCTGGCGCCTTACCGAACAGTGGAAATCCTACCGCGCCGACGAGCCCCTCCGGCCTTTACCGCATCAGCACCAAATTCGGCGGTATTTGTTTTATGGCGGCGGGGCTTTCATTGCCCTTTTGCCTTTTTTCTCCTGCGGTAGCACCCATTCTTCTATACGCCCAAGACAGAAATTAATATTGTAATTGAATTTACAGCAGAAGCGCTAGACAGACGTTTTTCTGCTGTTTCTTTTTATTTTCGAAGAACTTTAACAAAAATAAAAAGGCAGGCAACCCCCGGGAAAAGGAATCGCCGGGACAAAACCTACCCATGAGCGGCGGTGATCCCTGGGATCATCGCCATAGTACTGGAAAGGTGCTGCTTTCGCTTAAGCTTCTAATCCACCCGACAGCGGTCAGTTTTTTAGGATACACCGCTTCGCGCTGTATCCTACAGGTTTAAGAATAATAAAAAAGCGCGGATCGCTATGATCCGCGCTTTCCTACATTTCTTGAATGAAAGGGACAGCTTATTTGTCCAGTCTGGCTTTCAGGGAATCCAACTGGGCTGCCAGCTGAGCCGGCAGCTTATCGCCGAACTTCTTGTAGAACTCGGTGATGCCCTCGGCTTCCTTCTTCCACTGCTCATTATCCACATAAAGAATGCTCTTCAGGGTTTCGAGGCTGAAGTCCAGGCCCTCCAGGTTGATATCCTCGGCATAAGGAACGTAACCAATGGCGGTTTCCTGCGCGTCCACTTCGCCCTCGCATCTCTTGATGATCCACTCCAGCACACGGAAGTTGTCGCCGAAGCCGGGCCAAATGAAGTGGC
>VOFI01001979.1_pt1 | contig 47602 bp, 42 predicted proteins | sample 5384131 | NCBI WGS metagenome assembly VOFI01 (sample SAMN12384728, study PRJNA508395) | human gut metagenome | isolation source: healthy gut H | host: Homo sapiens
CTGACCTGGGAACAGATGAAGGAACTGTATAAGATTCATGATCAGGCAGTGCTTTCTTCCTATTATAATCCCCGGATCATCCAGATGTACCTGAATTCCGTCCGTCCTGAGGATGAGCCGAAAGAGTGTGCATACAGACTGCTGCAGTATCTCCGTCAGCCGGAAGATTTCTGGGAACAGATTTTTCAGAATCTTTCCGACGAGGCGAGAATCTTTTTCATGCTCATGGATCTGATGCCCCTTCCGGTGAATCTGACGGATGCCCATAAATGCTATCAGGCGGCTGTGGCCGGTGAAAAAGAAGGCAGTCTCTATCGGGAATTTGAACGCGTGATCGCAGAACTGGAAAAGACAGTGATCTGTACGGAGACAGTGCCGGAAGCCGGAAATGCTTTGCGGGTACGATTCCAGAACCCTTCGGCAAAAGACTTCATTCATCAGTACATAAGCCGGAACTTTGCCCAGTACAGGGATATGCTGCTGCGGGGCAGCTGTTATTTTGAATGCTGCAGCAGTCTGCTGGAACTCAGTATTAAGGCGGATAACGATATGGAATATTACCGGAGGGTGATGGAAAGGGCGGTTTCTCTGGAAGACAGGTGTTTTTTTGAATACGAGCGGGAGTACTATTCTTATTATGAACTGCTGCAGGGGTACCGGGAGATTTGGGGAGAACCTTTCCGTGATTGGTTTGCGGAGAAGTTCCGAAAGCTGCTGGATGATGTAGAAACAGCTTCGGAGGATATGAGTACGGAGGATTTGAAGGAATTTCCCAAGGCCGCGGGAAGGGCTATAGAACGCAGGATATATGAGGGGAAGGAGGAAGTAATTGTTCTCTATCTGAAAGCGATGATGAAAAACGGGCTGCCTTTTCAGCTGGGGGATCTGCCTGTTTCACTGAAGGAGGCAGGCAGTATTTATGCGGCGGCGCACAGGGAAGAGCTTACCGGTTATCTGGAATGGTATTATCGAAGAGAGATGTGCCTGGCAGCGGTGCAGAATAATGTGTTCTATTTTGAGGAGCTTCTGTATGAGATAGAAAAAAGCCAGGAAGAGATGGCGATAACGTTCAGTGGGGAGCTGACGGAAAAGGAGAACAAATATTCCTCCTGGCTGGACGAGGATAAGATAGAATGGGAAGAGGAATCGGAGGAAGACGAGGAAGAGGAATACCGGTATGAAGAGACGGTGGAAGAGTTCCGGAAAAGCATGGAGGATATTGACAGGGCAGACTGGAAGGCCGTGCGGGAATATATCCGTTACGGCAATGTGGATAAGGATACCAAACTGCGGCTGATGGAGATTGGGCACCGGAAGGAACCATGGTACTGGGCTGATTTTCTGAAAACGGAATCCGGGGCGGTTCTGCTTATGAATATTGTGGAAGAAAAGGGGCGGCTGGCGGATAACCTGAAGGATGCATTGATGGATATAGTGTCTTATCTGGCCGGAAAAACAGGGATTACGGAAATGGAATTTACGTTTTTCGTCAAAAGCCTGCGGCCTGTTGTGAAAAAAGGGTCTGTTATTTTGTCGGAAATAGAACTGGAAGAGAAGGCGGAAAGGTATTTTGCGGGACGGGAGAAAGAGACGGTAAGGACTTTGTGCGGGTGCGGTTTTCTGCGTAAATGGAACCAGTGGTATTGTGTGGTGAATCCCGGTTTGTTTCTTGTTTCGGAATTGTATTTTTATGCCATAGGTACGGAAGCGGAGAAGAAATGCTTATGCCAATTATGGTTTGATGATCCGAATTCGAAGTTTTATGACTGGCAGTTTGCATACCGGGGGCAGGAGGCATTGGAAGGGCTGCTGGAACTGGACAGGGAAGCAATGGTGAGCTATGCGCTGAAGCCGTTGGCACAAAAATACTGTGAACGTATGGAAACGGCGGAAGGAGTGGATGCGTGGAAAAAGATTCCGGTAAGCCTGGAGATTAAGTGTGATGTAAGCTCTCAGGGAGAAGTGCTGGGTGGACGCCATAATACTTCAGTTCTCTGGGAATTGCTGGATGCGGCCGGAGAAGGGGGAATATTGGATATCCTTCCTGAAAGCTTCACCGCGGGGCAGCTGGAACGGATGAAGTCGGAAGGATGTCTGGAAGAAACGGAGTACCGGCATGAGACATATTGGGTAGCGGATGTGGCTAAAGCAGGGGCGGAAATTCTTGAAGAGTGCGGGATTGCGGAAAGGGTGAGGGAGTTATGGAAGAAGATAAAGAGTTACGGCGGCTGAGCATGAAACTGGGCAGTGCACTGAATAAATACGGGTTCGTCAATGATTATTGGATCACGCTGGAAAACATGTCGGAGAACTATGATTTTATATTGGAGGACATCGATCCCGGCGCTTTTACAGGCTGGTCCGACGATAAAATCACGGAGAAGGCTTCTGAGATGCTGCGCGTTACCGGGGAGCTGTTTGAAAAAATGCTGGAGGACTGCGAAAGAGATTTGCTGGATGCGGTGGCTGGTATCGCGGCTTTGGGGGATGAAAAGGCAAGGCTGGTGTGGGAGGATACGGTTTCGTGGGAGGAACTGGTGGATATGGATGCGGAGGAGATATATCTGCGGCTGACGGGAGGTGAGGAGGAGATGGAAGGAGGGGAGGATGAAGAAGAATGAAATATGCAGTTATATCTGACATTCACGGAAATATGGATGCTCTGGATGCTGTCTTGGCGGATGCCGAAAAACAATCGGCCGATATTTTTCTCTTTGCCGGGGATTACTGTCTGAGCATGCCTTTTCCTGAACAGGCAGTACAGCGCATAGCCTGTATGGATAATGCTTTTGTTATCCGGGGGAATGAGGAGCAATACATCGAAAGAATGCAGGGAGAGGATGAAGGGCGCTGGGAAGGCGGCCAGATGCATATTTCCTGCTGGTGCGCACAGGCTCTCAGTGATGAAAGCAAGATGTTTCTGCGTAGGCTTCCGGAAAGAAAACAGTTCCGGGATGAGGAAAGCGGTGTTGTTTTCCATATGTCTCATTCATCACAGGATATCATAGGAAATGCGGAACTGAGTAAATTCAGCTGCCCTGCCATTCCTCTTATGTATAAAGAAAGGGAATTAAAACACAGTCAGCTTCTGTGTGATATCAGAAAGCATCTGTCTGAGAATGAAGAGTTTCAGAGACAGTGTGATAAGCTGGAAGATGGGGTATATATTTTTGGACATTCACATATACAATGGTTTATACAAAAAGGGAAAAAGATATTTATAAATCCCGGCTCCTGCGGCCTTCCCATGGACAGCTGCGAAAGGGGTGCCCCCTATACTTTGATAGAAGCTGATGAGAAAGGAATTAGGATAGAAGAGAGAAGAATTCCTTATAATATGGATGAATTTATAAAAAAATTCAAAGAAAGTGATCAATATAAAAAAGTTCCTGTCTGGAGTAATATTCGTATTCGGGAACTGCAGGCCAGAAGAGAGCATTTATATTTTTTCCTGAAATATGCTGAGGAATATGCAGAGCGTACGGGAGATCCCGTCCGCCCTTTTACACGGAAAACATGGGAAGCCGCCTATAAGGAATGGGAGAAAAGATAAACGGAAATCAGTTTTTATTTTCGCGTCCTGAAAAGTTGACATACTGGATTTCATACCCGCATACATTGTAAAAACAAGTTTTCCGGGGGAAATCCGTGAAAGATTATATCGAGGAGCGAGCAATCGATATTGCCAACTATATTATTGATTACAATGCCACTGTGCGCCAAACCGCAAAACAGTTCGGCATCAGTAAGTCTACCGTACATAAGGATGTTACGGAACGCCTGTCTCAGATTAATCCCGCGTTGGCCAGGGAAGCCAGAAAGGTGCTGGATGTGAACAAATCCGAGCGCCATATCCGGGGCGGACTGGCAACAAGAGAAAAGTATTTACACCAGTCACAAAACGGAATACAATAAACAAGTAATAATCCTGTTAAAAAAGCGAAAAGGATTTGTAAGGTACAAAAGAAAAAATTAGGGGCGGAAAATAGGAATGCTTTATTCAAATAAGGATCTGAAAAAACTGATTATTCCTCTGGTCATTGAACAGACATTGGCGATAGCGGTTGGTATGGCGGATACCATTATGATTTCCGTTGTAGGGGAGGCGGCCGTATCGGGCGTGTCTCTGGTTGATACCGTGAATATCCTGCTGATCAATATCTTTTCAGCGCTTGCCACGGGCGGCGCGGTGGTGGCCGGGCATTTCCTGGGACAGAAGCATCCGGAAGAAGCCAGTAAGGCGGCCTGGCAGATCATCATGTTTGCAACAACGCTGGCCCTGGCGATATCCGTGCTGTTCATCGGCTTCCACGACCAGCTGCTGCGCCTTATATTCGGAAAAATAGATACGGATGTAATGCAGTCCGCCAAAACCTACCTGATCATAACAGCAGTCTCTTTTTCGGGACTGGCAATCTATAATTCCTGTGCCGCCATATTCCGCTCCATGAATAACGCCAAAGTAACCATGTGGATTTCCCTGTTAATCAATGCGATTAACATTACGGGAAATGCCATATGTATTTTCGGCCTGAAATGGGGCGTTGCAGGAGCGGCTATCCCCACCACGGTTTCCCGGTTTGTGGGAGCCATTGTAATTTTCTGCATGATGTTTAATCCGAAGAAGCCGATTAATTTCTGCGGACAGATCCGTTTTAAGTTCAATGGAGATTTGATTAAAAAGATTCTTTATATCGCCGTTCCCAACGGCATGGAAAACAGCATGTTCCAGCTGGGAAAAATCATGGTTTTAAGCGCTGTTGCGACTATGGGGACATCGGCAATTGCCGCCAACGCGGTCGCCAATACGCTGGCATCCTGGAATATCCTGGCCGGACAGGCAATAAACCTGGCTCTGGTATCCGTATCAGCCGTATGTGTGGGAGCCGGGGAATATAAACAGGCAAGATATTATACCAGAAAATTGATGGCGATTACCATTGGCGTTACCGCGGTGATTTCCGTGATTATGTATGTAAGCATGCCCGTGCTGGTTAAAATGTACAGCCTGGGGCCTGAAGCCGCAAAAATGGCAACGGATGTGATGCGTTTCCATAATATTATGGTAGTGCTTTTCTGGGTGCCCTCCTTCACACTGCCCAATACGCTCCGTTCGGCGGGAGACGTTATATGGACGATGGTGATTGCCATCCTTTCCATGTGGATTTTCCGGGTAGGAGCCTCCTACCTGTTTACATACCAGTTCGGCCTGGGGCTGCTGGGCGTATGGGGAGCTATGGTGATCGACTGGGTGTTCCGGGCAATCTGCTATATCTGGCGGTACCGGGGACACAAATGGGAAACGGCTATGAACAGACAGCGGGAGCAATAAACCTGCTGTCTGTTTTTGTACGAAAGAATGACAGCCGTGCGGATGGAAATAAACGAAGGATAAAAAATTACATAAAATAAGGAAGATACGGGAAAGAAAAGGTTTTGACAAACAGCAGTGAGTATTTTATAATGAAATGAATTTTTATATGATACTTATTTTACTTAAAAAAGTTACCTGCAATTTTATCCAAAAGTACGAACACGCCGCATGGCGGTAGAATGGAGGAAAAATGGAAAGAGAATTAGTGATAGTTCTGGACTTCGGCGGACAGTATAATCAGCTGATTGCCAGAAGAGTCAGAGAATGCAACGTTTACTGCGAGGTTCACCCCTACACCATGAGCCTGGAGGAAATCCGTGAAAGAAATCCCAAAGGCATTATTTTTACAGGCGGCCCTAATAGCGTATACGGCGATGATTCTCCTTCCTGTGATAAAGCGATTTTTGAAATGGGGATTCCGGTACTGGGTATCTGCTACGGCGCCCAGCTGATGAACCATCTTTTAGGCGGCACCGTATCCACGGCTCCGGTTCGTGAATACGGGAAAACGGAGGTGCATTTTGATACAAGTGGGAAGATGTTTACCAATGTATCGGAGACTTCTGTATGCTGGATGAGCCATACGGATTATATTTCCCAGCCTGCGCCGGGATTTGAAATAAAAGCAACTACTCCGGTATGTCCGGTAGCTGCGGCGGAAAATGTGGAAAAAGGCCTGTATTGCGTGCAGTTCCATCCGGAAGTGGTGCATACCCGGGAAGGAAAGAAGATGCTGGCTAATTTCCTGTTTGACGTCTGCCATTGTGCAGGGGACTGGAAAATGGATTCCTTTGTGGAGACGAGTATACAGGCGCTGCGTGAGAGAATCGGAAACGGAAAAGTCCTGTGCGCCCTTTCCGGCGGCGTGGATTCCTCTGTGGCAGCAGTGCTGCTGTCAAAAGCGGTGGGAAAACAGCTTACCTGTGTGTTTGTGGATCACGGCCTGCTTCGCAAAAACGAAGGGGATGAGGTGGAAGAGGTATTCGGCCCTGATGGCTCCTATGATTTGAATTTTATCCGGGTAAACGCCCAGCAGCGTTTTTATGAGAAGCTGGCCGGAGCCGTGGAACCGGAAGATAAGAGAAAGATAATCGGAGAAGAATTTATCCGGGTGTTTGAAGAAGAGGCGAAGAAGATCGGGAAGGTGGATTTCCTGGTACAGGGGACTATCTACCCGGATGTGATTGAAAGCGGCCTTGGTAAATCTGCGGTGATTAAGAGCCATCATAATGTGGGAGGACTTCCGGATTATGTGGACTTCAAGGAAATCGTGGAGCCTCTGCGGCTGCTCTTTAAGGATGAGGTGCGTGCGGCAGGAAGAGAACTGGGAATTCCGGAGAAGCTGATCAGCAGGCAGCCTTTCCCGGGGCCGGGACTGGCTATCCGGATTATCGGAGAGGTGACGGAAGAAAAGGTTCGGATGCTGCAGGATGCGGATGCGATTTATCGGGAAGAGATCGCGGCGGCGGATCTGGAGGAGAAGCCGGATCAGTATTTTGCGGCGCTCACTAATATGCGGTCTGTCGGGGTTATGGGAGACGAGAGAACCTATGATTATGCGATTGCGCTGCGCGCGGTGACGACTACGGACTTTATGACGGCGGAATTCGCGGAACTGCCGTGGGGGTTGATTGGGAAGGTCAGCAGTCGGATTGTGAATGAGGTGAAGAATGTGAACCGGGTGCTTTATGACTGTACGGGGAAGCCGCCGGCTACGATTGAGTTTGAGTAATGTGGGGGTGAAAAAGCTAGTATTTATGCTGGTTATAAGTATATTTATATACAAATTGACAAAATTAAAAAATATAGAGAACTTATTGTTAAATAAAAGAATGCTATAAACTCATAAACCTTTACTGATTTTCAGAAATGAAACTGAACTTCAGTAAAGGTTTTTTGCGTTAAAAAAGAATTTGATGAAAGTCAAAAAATGGTAGTTTAATGGATTTCATCTGACGAATGTTTATCATTAAGCAGGCAGGTCAGATAGTGTGTATTTTCAGTTTGAATATCATTAGTATTCTTCCTTTTAGGGTATCTTTTATGAAATTGTTTAGTGTCTATAGGAAACTACCATACTCCATTGCTTAAAAGTATCTAGTTGGGGATAATTGTAACACTATTTACATGTTCCTCATTACTTATCTCTTCATGTTTCAGACGTAAGGCTTATTTTTATTGATGCAATCTGTAAGGTCCGTGAGAATGGAGGAAAAAGGAATAGCTATTACAGTAATGTGAAATTGTAACAAAGCTAAAATTATTTCGCAGTATATGCGAAATCTGTCTGTAAATGGTTCATATTAAATACACGCTGGAATCAAAAGGTAACTTTGATAGAATTTCCAGCACAAATGTTTGCTTAATGTGAAAGATGAGAATTTATTTTGTACAAGAAAAGTACATTGAAAATCCTGCTGTATCGGATATTATGGGGCTGATAAGCAGGATTAGAAATTAATCATAGAGATTGACTGAACGAGTAGTATTTGGAAATTTAGAAAGTGGAAACAAAATTAGAAACCCGCTATCGAATCCACTTCTAGAGTATTCAATGAATTTTTTGCGAGTATAGATAAGAGTGATAAGTAGACGAGAGATAATTTGCAAACACTTACAGGATATAGAGTTACAGTTAAATATTATTTCAAGAAAACTAAATATGGTCAATAGTCAGTAATTCAATGATTATGATATTTTATATAAAGGAGGAGTGTGGAAAATATAGATGTTATAAAATCAGAAGTGATGGATTGGTGAAGAAGGTGCAAATTTCTTATGAATGGTTTATAGAGTTGCTTTATTATTCTTTGGTAAAGCTTTTCTAAACAAAATTCGATTGGGTTAGAGCAGAAATTAGATTTTTTGGTGTGCTATGAAGTATATAAAAATATAAGACTGTGTCCATACAGGTGGAACATAAAATGTGAAGTATTAGTCAAAATTGTATTGACTATCTGTTGGAAGCTGAAATTTATGTTTAAAGCTGGGAGGCGTGAGGTTATAGAAGCTGTGGGGGTATACATATGATTTTGTATTTTATAAAAAAATACTGAAAACTGATACTGGGTAGTTTCTTGATTTCTGTAATTAAAACTTTAATACATAATTGATGTTGTTCCGATAATAGAATATAATGCATTTATATGGAACTTTATCGTGGAATATTTAACAGCGTCAGAATTGTCAGAAATTTGAATTGTTTTTTAAAACGTATAGGAATCCCCTGTATTGAAGGAGAAATTCTGGGAACTTTAAAAAGGAAAAAATGTGGTTGATTCCTCCGATATACGAAAATCGGATGATGCTCGTTATAAGAAGAACAAGAAGAAATAAAGTGAATTATTCGGTATGTGAGGTGGGTTACATGGCTACATATATAGCAGATCGTTATAGACTTAAGAAGAAGGATATAGGTGGCGGCAATATGGCATCTATACATCTGTGTGAAGATACAGATATTGATGATGACGAGAAAGATAGTACCGTAATAATAAAAATGTTTAACAAGCCTGGGATAGGGGACGAAGACTTGCAGAGGCAGGTTTTTAATAGGGAAGTAGAATCTTTAGATAAATTGAATCATAAGAATGTGGTTAAGATTTTAGACCGAGGATATGATAGTGGGTTTAAGGCTTTCTTTATTGTACTTGAATATATAAAGGGAAAGACATTTAAAGAGGCGTTTGATGATATCTGTCGTTTTAATTATGCGCAGAAACTTGAGTTGATGAAGCAGGTCGTTGAAGGAATTGAATATCTTCATAAAAAGAATATTGTACATCGGGATTTAAAACCGTCAAATCTTATGCTTGATTCAGATAATATAGTTAAGATTATAGATTTTGGTATTAGTAAACTTCAGGATACCTTTTATAGTGATTACACGCTTGCTGGATTTGCAACTAAAAACTATAGCTCACCGGAGCAGTTACAGCGTAAGATGATAACTGCTCAAAGTGATATTTATTCATTGGGCCTTATTTTTTATGAGATATTTACCTGTTCAACTTTATCTAACAGAGCAACTATGGATGTTGATAATCTTGAACCTGGTATTAAAAACATTCTTATAAAAATGACAAGGGAAGAATTAACTCTGAGATATTCTTCTATATCAGAAGTTAGGCGTGATCTCGAAAAAGAGCTTAGTATTTTAATTCAAGAAAAGTATATAAGCCTTGGATTTACGAAGAGTGTTACTAAGAGATTGTATACAACGGGATATATTGTCAAAGAAGAAAATAGTCTGGCACTTGATATTCTGAATAATGAATATGCTGGAAAGTGTTATATGCTTACAAGTAAGGACAGAGAAACGGGTAAATTTATAGATACATTCGAATTATATGGAAGCCGATTTGTATCCTACTTGAAGGTTAACCAAAGAGATTCTACACGTTTTACTGTTACAGGAATTGCATTTATTGCTCCAGATAGGCTTATGATTCAAAAGGAACATGCTTATGAAATTCCTTATGGAATAAAGGTAAGTAGTGGTTCTGTTCGTATCAAAACTAAAACTGAGATTGATGCCAATATTATTATAGAAAATGTATTGAATCATGAAGTGGATTATAATAATCAACGAAATGATGATATGCATATGAAAGATATTACAGGAAAATGGAGAGATATTCTAGACTTGGAGAAGAAACAGTTGAGTCAGAAAAAGTCTTTTCTAAATTATCATAAGTGTAAAATAAATAAAGATGATTTATCATTAGAAATTGATATTGATACTGATAAGGCATATGAGCTTAACTATAGTTCGGATGATATGCTTCAGATGACCACAAGAAAGAATATTCATCGTTTTATTGATGTAGGCCATATGAGAGAATGTTCAGATGGTCATATGATTATCGATTTGACACCGCAAGTGGATTGTTCAAATATTGCTGCAGTTGGTGAAATATCAATAAGCATGAGAATGGCTGAAATAGCTCTTTCTAGACAAAGTAAAGCACTTAAGAGTATCCAATACAAAGAAAATGTTAATCCAGAGATTAGTGATATTATCTTTAATCCTGGAACTGCTAAATCAAAGAATAATTTGATTCTTACTGAGAAAGATTGCAAATCGATAGAAATAGATAGATCTAAATTGATGAGTTTGGAAAAAGCATTATCTGCTGAAAATATTTTTTTGTTGCAGGGACCACCAGGAACCGGAAAAACATCATTTATTTCGGAATTGGTATATCAGATTCTTAATGGAAATGAAAAATATAAAGGGAATCCTAATGCAAAGATATTGATTGCATCACAGTCTCATGTTGCAGTAGACCACTCTCTATCAAAAATAAAAAATCTTATTTCAGACATCAAGATGATTCGTGTCGGAATTTTAGACAAAATGACAGAGGCATCCAGAGAATATACACTCGATATATTCTGCAGAGATTGGACACAAAAGGTAATTGAAAATTGTAAGGAAGCATTGGCTCGCTATAAGACAGAAATTGGTATAGATGAATCTTTGCAGGAGAAAAACAGTATTATTACGGAAATTGAAAGTATTACAGCTGAAATAAAGGAACTTATAGAGGAACTAAGCGATGTTGAAATTGAACTTGAAAAGGTTAATGTACTTGATGCTAAGTGGCAGTTCATAAATGATAAAATTGTATCAATGAAGCAGATGGTCTCAATTAAGACAGCAGGAGTTACAGAGGAACATCTAGTACAGATTATTGAGGATTTTACGGATAATCTTTTTGCGTTGAATGAAAAACTTGCAAAGGTTATTGATGAATCAATTGAACTGGCAGAACAAAAAGAAAATCTAGAAGCTAGATATGCACAGATTAATGATGCATTGGTCGTAAAAAGTAGTGAGGTTAATGAGTGGAAAGATTTATTAGGTATTTCAACTCAGGAGGATTATGTACAAGTAAAGGCAGATATTCAGGCAGCATTGAAGGAAAACAAGAAAAAATATTCAAAATATTCAAAGATTGAAAATTTATGTCAAGAGTGGCAAAAACGTGTTACACAAGGAGATGGCCTTCTGCAAGAGAGTCTTGCTGATGCAACTTTAGTTGGAGCAACTTGTCTTGGCATTGCCAGTTTGAGCGAAGGTATTGAATTTAATTTTGATTGGGTAATTGTAGATGAAGCAGGGAAAGCTACTCCTCCAGAAATTCTTGTTCCTATTTGCTTAGGTAAAAAAGTGGTTCTTGTTGGTGACCATAAACAGTTACCGCCGGTAGTGGATGAAGCAATTTTGAAATTTCAGGATAAGGGATCAATGAATATTAAAAAGGAGGATTTGGAGTTAAGTCTATTTGAATATCTTGAAAGAAGTTTAAGTGATGACTGTAAAAATATTCTTGATGAACAATATAGAATGAACCCTGTTATTGGGGATTTAATTAGTAAGCTGTTTTATGAAGATAAGCTTATATCGAGAACATCAAAAGAAGAAAAGACAATACCGCTTAAGATGTATGAGAATAGGTCGCTTATATGGCTTTCAACAGCTAATAATCCAGACAGAAGGGAAGAAGAAATTTCTGATTCTTATAGAAATTCTTGTGAGGCAAAGATTATTTTTGAACAGCTTCTTAAAATTGATGAAGAATTGGGTGAAATGAAGCTTAAAAAGGAAACTGCTATTATTGCAGGATATAGAGGGCAAAAGGATAAGTTGAATAGGCTTTATGAGAGTAGCTATAAAGCAAGACTTCATAATATGATGGTCGAGATTAATACTGTTGATGCATTCCAAGGAAAAGAAACTGATATTGTATTTTACAGTGTAGTCAGAAGTAATGAAGAAGGCAAACTTGGATTCCTTAAAGACGTTCGCCGCTTAAATGTAGCTTTTTCAAGAGTAAGAGAACTACTAGTGGTTGTTGGAGATCATCATTGTGCCCAAAAACAGATCGAGATAAATGGACAAGAAAATCCGTTTGTTGGTATTATTAATTATATACGTAATAATGATGGCTGTTTAATGAGGGAGGTATAGGGTTGTATGACAATAGAAAAACTAGCAAAATCAAAGGCAAACGCTGTACCAAATTGTAGCCTTGTTAAGTATTATGAGGCAGGTGTTCCTCAATGGCACATGGAAGTAATATTAACAATGTTAAAGCAAAAGAATTTAACTGTACTTCAGGAGTTTATTCTTAAATTTATTTCTGCAGGTATAGAGAATGTGGCAGAAATAAGAAGTTTTCTTGGTATCAATGAATCAGCTATAAATAATGCAGTAGCAGTACTTCAGAAAAATAGTTTTATTTCTGTAGATATTTTCTATTCAAAATTAAAGCTTACTGATAAGGGTGAAAAAGCATTGAGAGAAGCTGCAATTATTGTTCCAGAGGATATTGAATATGCACTTTATGTTGATGGGTTATTAGGAAATATTTATCTTGATACGAGAAAGCTTTATACACAAAAAAAGAACTTCATGATTTTGATATTAAGCCAGTTAATACTATTATCGATAAACCTACACAGGATTATCTTGTCTATGAAAATGTAAAAAGGGCTGTAAATACTTTTAAAAAGAGTCATGCATATGAACAGGATAAACTAGAAGGAGATCTTCAAGAGGTTTCAAAGGTTGAAAAGACATATATTGAATATAAGAAGATATATGTATTGGTATTTATGAATAATAAATCAGGTGATATAGAGCTGCAGGCATATGAAGGGGCATCCAGAAATGATGATTATGGCATTGCTTTACAAAAAATGTATATAAACAATACCAGAGTATTTGATTTTGATAGTAAGAATGAGGAGGTGGATAATCCGGGTGATGATTCACTTATAGGTGTTCTTCCAAAAGAAGTTATAGAAAGTGCTAAGGCATTCGCATATAAGGATTCTACTATTGACAAGGAAATATCAAATCTTAATACACAGCTTATCGATATTAAAGAGAATAGCCAAGATGAAGACGAAATACAGAAGGAAACTGCAACAGAAAGAATCAGATTTCTTGAAAAGAAAATTGCTGAAATGGAGAATGAACGTAAAGGTGCAGATAGAGTTTTGACAACATATGATCATAGACCATTACTTATAGATGCTCTCGATAATGTTCAAAATTGTGTTATTATTGTGTCGCCTTGGATTAAAGCTGGAGGCCTAAATAATGAAATTATTGATCGTATTGAAAAGGCATTGCAAAAAAAGGCAAGGGTAGTCATCGGATATGGAATTAGCGAGAAGGAAGATAATGATGAGTGGATTATTAATAAGTTATCGGATATACAGAAAAAGTGGTATGGAAAGAAATATCTTAATATTATTAGGTTGAGTAATACTCATGAGAAAGTTTTAATTAAAGACAATGAGTTTATGGTCATTACAAGTTTTAACTGGCTGTCTTTTAAGGGGGACCCTAATAAGGGATTCAGACAGGAAACTGGATATTATACGGAATCAAAGGATGCAATATCACAGATGAAAATAAATCTTTCTCAGAGATTAGGGATTAAGTTATAAAGGAGTGGTAGAATGGTTTACATAACAATAGAGGATGAGAAAATACCTGTAAGTAATTTTGCTTTCTTATATGATATTACGCAAAATGAGGAGTTATTTAAAAGGTTCTATGATGCTGAAAAAAATCTTAAGGTGGATTATATGGATTTTGCACATAAGATAAGGGTAGCTTTTGAGGCATTCGCATTAGAAGAGGAGGTAAAAAGGAGAAAACGGCAAGAGGCATACAAAGAATTTCAAATAGATATTATCAAGGAAAAAATAGTTTTAGAAATTAAAGAACCAGCATCTCTATTGAATTATAAAAATATCATAATTGAATTATGCCAAAATAGAGAAATAGATTTCGCAAATATGCTGCTTAAGTATTCTTTTATAAAGAATATAATAAGTGAAGATAATGTTAGGAGAAAGTTAAAGTCATTTATTAGATTCCTTTACGCATTTGGAAGTGAGAGTTCACATGAAAATGTATCGATAAATAGAAAGTATATTGCTAACCGAGAAAATTGCTTGAAAGTGGCAGGGGCATTTCATGATTTCCTTTGTATCTATTATTATGTGGATAAAAAATACGATAGTACACTGATTCCTGTGAGGGATTATGTTCCAGTCCCCAATCCAGTTGTAGAAAAAATGGGATTATCTCTAGAAAACGGAAAACATTTATTTATTAAAGAACATAGGAACAAGATTTCATTTTATATTTTTTCAAATGATGCTGAAGGCATAAGTCGGGGTCAGAGAAGAGATATAGATACAATTAATAAACTGTGGGAAGAAAATTTTGAAGACCCAGCAAACATAATAAGGCAAACAGAAAACATCAGTAGTAGTAATGGAGATTATAGATTTCAAGTGTATTCTTTACCGAGTAAACCTTTAAAATTAACAAGTGAATTTGTGAATCATTTGTCTATAGATGATAAATTAGATATAATCAAAGGGATCTGTAGAGGGATAGAATCTATTCATAGTTATGAAACAAAGTTATACCATAGAAACATAAGCCCAGAGGCTTTTTATATTTTTCAAATAAGAGATAAATATAAAGCATTATTGGCTAGATTTGATTGTACTAAAGACTCAGCAAATGCAGATTTTACTGTATTTCAAAATGTTGAAAAGAAAGTCCTAAATCAGAATACAAATAAGTATTTTGCTCCAGAAGTATTAGCAACTAATATGAAGCTGGAAATAGAATGGGAAAAAGCGGATATATATTCTTTAGCCAAAACAATTTTATTTATTATTACCGGAGAGATAATATTAGATTCGGACTATGCTAATGTAATAGATAAATATGATATAGGTGAAGAACTTAAAATTATATTACTGGAAATGATAGATAAGGAACCAAAGAATAGACCGCAGTTATGCGAGTTAATGAATGTATTGCTACATTAATTGATTTTTATTTTCTGTAGTGAAATAGGAATTGAATTAATCTGAAAAGAACTACTTAATAATACCTTTTTTACAGCACATTATAATATAACAATGGACATACCATATATGAATAGTTGTTAGGAAACCAGGATACTGTATATTTTATCATCTTGGCTCTTTATGTGTGGTGTAAGCTGTATGAGAAATCTTTCTATAATACATAATTCATAATATTGCACAGATTTTATAGATACCTGATTATTCTAGGAAAAAAAGGCTATTACAGAAATTTTTATAAAATAAGTTGTCTCTATTTTTCCTTTCTTGGTCTCTGGAATAAGATAGGAGATTTTGTCTAATTCTATTCTTGGCAAAGGAATAATGCCTATTGTTTAAGAAATAGCACTAAATATATTAATCCGAAAATTGGCATAAGATATTTAGCCTAATAATCATATATTTGTAAATGAGCTTTGGGGAGTGATATCACCCCTACCCACAAACTTCTTCCCTTATTTTTTTCAAAGCCAAATCAACAGATTCTTTATGTGGTATCTGCTCAGCCATTTCCATATATTCCAAAGCCTTTTCCCTTTCCCCTAAATCATTAAGAAGTGCAGCAAAAAAACAATAAAAAAGCTTCTATTATTATCCGTATATAACTTCTCAACATTAACCTTTTGTGCTATTTCATAAGCTTCGGACACTTCAGCGGGATTCAATAAGAGTACATTAACCGCTTTTGTCCAATAATAAAATGATTTCCTAAATGGCATCAGCGTCATCGGCACGGATATATACAGAAAGAAATTGGAAAGCTTTAAATTCCCCCTTATACTGCAAGTAAAAGCCAATCCAACCATGCCATATAAACAATACCAAATAACAAATACAAAAATTGCCGGGACATAAAGCCTCATAAAAATTAACAATATGCCAAATATAAGCAGCACAAATGTAGAATACTCGCTAATCCGTCGTTTTATCATTTTTTCTCCTTCCTAAATGTATCATATAACCCCTATTTCCCCAAAATAAAACCTCTATAAACATTATTGGATTATACACTATCAAATACCCAAAAAACAATCAAAGCGATTCATTTATACGTTAAAACAGTAGGAAAGAGTGGAAAAAGAGCAGAAAAGCTTGTTGTACTCCTATTTACCTTTATCTATAATATCTCTATGATTATCAGTTAAGATTACTGTACCGTTGAATACACGCTCCTCTTCTATCAGAATAAAAAAATCGACACAAAATTTCTATCTCTTTCAAACTACTATATTTTAAGTACATGATAAAGCATCAAAAGATTACAGAAATACACATTATCAATTCGCAAAAGAATACAGGGGAAAACACACATGAACATAACAGTAAGAAATTACAAACCATTAAGTGATTTCGAACCCATCCGGCAATTCCTAATCAAGAATCACCAATACCACAATGCAGACGGCAACGTTTATCCTTCAGAATGGGAATATATGCACACCCACAGCCTTGCCCCATGGATCCTTTTCCCAAGGATAGGCATTTGGGAAGATAATGGTGAAATTGTAGCGGTTGCGACTTTAGAATGGTTCCTGGGTGAATTTATGCTTCAAATCAACCCTGATTACGCATTCCTGAAACCAGAGCTCTTACATTATGCAGAAGAAAATCTGTCAGTAATGAATGCCGATGGAACAAGAACCCTCTGCGTCAGCCGGCTGCATAATACCGACACGGAAATGGAAGAGTTGTTAATCAGGCAGGGATATCACATGGCAGCGGACAGCGGTTGGGCCGGTTTTTTCGACCTTTCCGGAGAGGTTCCTCAATGCCCTTTGCCTGAGGGGTTCTCAATCGTCAGCCTTCAGGAAGAAAATGATCTGGAAAAAATCAATCGGGTTATGTGGAGGGGATTCGAGCATCCCAATGAACCGGACTGCAGTATCGATACCCGCCGGGTAATGCAGTCCGGCCCTCACTTCCGGCCGGAACTCAATCTTGTGGTAAAGGCCCTGAATGGAGATTATGCCGTTTACTGTGGTATGTGGTATGAACCGGAGTGCAGGGAAGCCTACCTGGAGCCGCTGTGTACCGATCCGGATTATCGAAAAATGGGATTGGCAAAAGCAGCACTATACGAAGCCATGCGCAGAACAAAAGAGTTAGGTGCACCTTTCTGCGTTGCGGGAGGCCAGCCCTTTTACGAAAAGGTAGGATTTGTGCAGGAATATGTAAAGCGGGATTGGGAAAAAACATGGTAAAGCCGGCCATTATCCAATTTTGCCCCCTCATAACACCTCTGCGCACAAAAAGTCAAGCCCTTCTCCCCATTTCCTCCTATAATGAATTCGGCACTGATTATAACCCTATACAGAACGAATCCCATCGGAGGAAACAATGGATAAACAAATCAAGGCCCTTGAAGATCTGATTACAACCGAATATAGTAACATTACAGGCATTGTAATCAATAAAAACGGCCAAAATATATACGAAGCCTATTTCAACGGCTACACTCCTGACAACACCACCCACATCATGTCAGTAACCAAAAGCATCTTATCAGTCCTAATCGGCATAGCCATAGATAACAACTATATCCAAAGCCCCGATCAAAAAGTCCTCGACTTTTTCCCCGACTATAAGCCTAAACGCGGAGAAAAAACCATTCAGGATGTCACCATAAAAAATCTTTTGACAATGACCGCGCCATACAAATACAAATCGGAGCCCTACACCAAAGTGTATTCCAGCCCCGACTGGGTACAGGCAGCTCTGGACTTATTAGGAGGACGGGCCGGTATCACTGGCGAATTCAAGTACTCCACAGTTGGCGTGCAGATTTTATCAGGAATTCTCGTAAATGCTACAGGAATGCCGATAGCCGATTTTGCCGCAGAACGGCTTTTTACCCCTCTGGGAATAAAAAAGCCCCGCAATATCGTCCTGCATAATAAAGAGGAACATTTTGCCTTCCTGAAGGAATGCCATCCCACCGGCTGGGTAATAGATCCTAAAGGTGTGAATACCGCAGGATGGGGCCTGTGTCTGAGCCCGCGGGATATGGTTAAAATCGGTGAATTATACAGGAACGGCGGTATATATGATGGCAAAAGGCTGTTATCATCCGCCTGGATCGAAGAGAGTACAAGGGAACAAAGCCGCTGGGGAGAACTGCCTTACGGTTATCTGTGGTGGCTTCTGGAAATCGGCGGAAACCATTGTTATGCAGCCATCGGCGATGCCGGAAATATCATTTTGGTAAATCCCCGGAAGGCGTTGACCGTGGCAATCACTTCCTGTTTTATACGGAGACAGGTCCCGACAATGGAATTGCTCACAGAACAAATAGTCCCTGTATTTGCATAGTCAGCACAGTGTTACAGGAATAGCGGGCACTCATTACTGTAATATTCATCCAATGCTGTTGCAGAAAAGGAGTCAGAGAAAATGGATTGGATCAGCGGAATTCAAAAAGCTGTGGATTATGTGGAAGTTCATATCACCGAAGACCTGGATTATAATGAGATTGCGAAGCAGGCCTATTCCTCCCCTTTCCATTTTCAGCGTATTTTCAGTATCCTGTGCGGCTATACTCTGGGAGATTATATCCGCATGCGTCGGCTCACTCTTGCGGGAAATGAGCTTGCTTCCACGAATGCGAAGGTATTGGATATTGCAGTGAAATATGGCTATGATACACAGGAAAGCTTCAGCCGTGCATTCACTCGTTTTCATGGTGTCTCTCCTTCCCAGGTAAGAAACGGAGCCAATCTGAAATCCTTTTCCCGACTTTTTGTGAAATTAACCATGGACGGAGGCCATATGACGGACTATCGGATTGAAATACAGGATGCATTCCCAATCGTATGCAGAAAGGTAAGATGTTCCGCCCAAAAGGAGATGCCCGGCGCGGATCTCGCTCAGTTCTGGCAGCAGTGCGGGGCGGACGGGACGATTGAGACGCTGGCCAGATATATCCCGGAGGATAACATTTTCGGGAAGTGTATCGTCGGCGCCAGTTTTGGAAAGGATGCGGCTGACAGCAATTATCCCTATGCCATTGGCGGTTATTATAATGGAGAACCGGTTGCGGAACCGGATTTGACCGTAGAGGAAATACCGGCGCATACCTATGCCGTGTTCCGGTGTGAGGGGAAAATGCCGGAGGCGTTTACCAGGCTGTACCATCAGGTAAGCAGTGAGTTTTTTCCGGCGAGCGAATACCAGCCCTGCGGCGGTACGGATTTTGAAGTATATCCCTCTCCTGATGTGGACGATCCCGGCTATACCTGTGAGATATGGATTGCAGTAGAGAAAAAATAAAACATATAACTTTAAGTCCAGCCTTTAAACCGGCTGGGCTTTTTTCATGGGACACTGGTCAATTCCATAATTGCCACAAACCATCCCGCAGGGTGCAATATTTCCATAAAGAGATGGAAATATTGTACTGTCCGATTTTCCTGAATCGCAGAAATGCTCTGTTTTCAAGGGTTTCAGAAGGCACATATTTCCAATAAAAGAAAAGAGTTATGTCCTTGTTATATATAGAAAGGATTCCTATAATGAACCTTGCAAAGAAAATTTGCCAGATATTCCAATGTATAGGAGGAAAAGGGTCTATGAAGAAAAAAGTGTTGGCAGTACTGCTGGCTTCTGCAATGATGGCGTCACTGGCGTCCGGCTGCGGAAACAAGGCATCGGAAACCACGGGGACTACCGCAACGGAATCAGCCGGGACGACGGAAACGGCTTCTGCAGCGGCGGTGTCCGAGGAAGCGGCAGGGGAATCAGAAGGGATAACCTTCCCGCTTGCGGAGACAAAGAATTTTTCTATGTTATGTATTATTAATGGTGATACACCCATGGATGAGGTGGATGCATTCAAGCATCTGAATGAACAGAGCAATATTACCTTTGATGTAAACAGTATTCCTCAGGAGGATGCGTCGGAAAAAGAAGGGCTTATCCTTTCCGCAGGAGATTACCCGGATGTCTTTATTTTCTCGAGTCTTAAGAAAAACGATATTGACAAGTACGGAGCCGAGGGTGTGTTTGTCCCTCTGGAGGATTATATCAGAACCTATGCGCCCAATCTTACAAGCCTGCTGGATGAAAGAGAGCTGTGGCCTTACATAACCGCACCGGATGGCCATGTATATGAAATGCCCGCGCTGAATACCGGAGCGGAGCTGGAAGCCGGTTTCCATATTTGGCTGAACTATCAATGGCTGGATAATCTGGGATTGTCGGAGCCTAAGAACCTGGATGAATTTCATGAGGTGTTAACTGCATTTAAGGAGCAGGACGCCAATGGAAATGGAGATCCTAATGATGAAATTCCCCTTTCGGTACCGGATGGCATGTCTTATCTGAGGAATTACCTTCCTTATTTTGGATATAACCTGGATTCGGATACCTGGCTTGCCATTCAGGATGGCAATCTTGTATACATACCTACAGAGGAAGGCTACAAAGAATTTTTAAGATATTTTACCGACCTTTATAAGGAAGGGCTTCTTGACCCTGCCAGCTTTACCCAGAATTATGATCAGATTGCGGCAATGGGAAGCTCCGGGGATGTGCTGGGATGCTTCAGCGCTCTTGCATCCTTCCAGTTTGCAGGCCGCGATCAGGACGAAGAATACCAGACGCTTACCCCTTTTGCAGGTCAGGTTTATCCGCAGTCCACAGGTATTATGCACGGCAGCATGATGATTACGGATGCCTGTGACGATCCGGCAACGCTGGTTGCCTGGGCGGATCAGCTTTATACCCAGGAAGGCGGAGAATTATATTGGCTCGGTGTGGAAGGAAATTCCTATGTGGATAATGGGGACGGAACCTGGTCCTGGAATATTGGCGGACCTATCGGTGACGATATTGCAACGGTACGTGAAAAAGGAACCTTGAAATACCAGACGGCCTTCCCTGGTATCCAGCCTGATTTCTGGTTTACCGGAATCACGGATCCTGATGAATCCTATCTGATTACACAGCGTGCGAAAATGCTGGATTATGGCGAACTCACACTTCCTGCCATGACCTATACTACAGAAGAAACAGAAACCATAGCATCTTTAAAAGCGGATCTTGACAGCTACATCAACCAGTACGGCGCACAGGTAATTACCGGGGCGATCGACCTGGATGACAGCTGGGATGATTATGTATCCACAATGAATACAATGGGAGCATCTGAGCTGTTCGAAATTTATCAGAATGCTTTCAGCAATGCAAAATAGGCAGGCTGTAAATAAAAATGCTGAAGCTAAGAGGAAAGCCGTTTCACCGCGGCTTCCTCTTAGCTTGAAAAGGCCGGAACACATGGAAGGGGATGCACGGACGTGAATAAATTACCTGTCTCAGGCACGAAAGGGAAGGAGAAAAATCTCCGCCCGGAGCTGGTGAGGCCCTTGCGGCTCAGGCTCATAGATGATTTTAAAAAGAACTGGATTCTGTATTTGATGATTCTGCCGGTTCTCATGTACTTTATTGTTTTTGCATATGCCCCCATGAGCGGCGTGATATTGGCATTTAAAGACTTTAAAGTAAAGCTTGGTATTTTTGGAAGCCCCTGGGTAGGGCTTAAATATTTCGAAAGGTTTTTCGGAAGCTTCAATTTTTCCCTGTTATTGAAAAATACAATTGGAATCAGTCTGTATACGCTGCTGATTGGTTTTCCGATTCCCATTATATTCGCACTTCTTTTAAATTATTTAAGGCTCAAGCATCTGAAAAAAACGCTGCAGATGGTTTCTTACGCCCCTTATTTTATTTCCACGGTAGTTATCTGCGGTATGATCGCTATTTTTATGGATAAAAATACGGGGATTTTCAATCAGATCATTGTTGCGCTGGGAGGGGAAGCCCAGGATTTTCTGAGCAAGCCTCAGTATTTTAAGAGTATCTATGTGTGGAGCGGTGTGTGGCAGGGCATGGGGTACAGCTCTATCATATATATTTCGGCCTTATCCGGTGTGGATCCGGCTTTGCATGAAGCGGCGATTATGGACGGCGCCACAAAGGTACAGAGAATTCTGCACATTGATCTTCCAGGTATCAAGTCCACCATCATCATGCTGCTTATTCTGCAGATGGGATCTTTGATGAACGTGGGATTTGAAAAGGTCTTCCTGCTGCAGAACGATTTGAATATGAGCGCCTCCGATGTTATCAATACCTATGTGTACCGGGTCGGCCTGGTTCAGAATAATTACAGCTATTCCACGGCGGTGGGGCTGTTTAATTCCGTGATTAATATGGCGCTGGTCATCGCAGCGAATCAATTATCAAAAAAACTTGCCAATGAAAGCTTGTGGTAAAGGAGCAGGTATGGATAAAATAAGATCAGTTAAAAAAAGAAAGATAGATCCGGATAAGGTATTTGATATTGTCAACCTGCTTATCATGCTGGTGCTGCTGGTGATTTTTGTGTGGCCGCTCTGGTTTGTGCTGATCGCTTCGATCAGTGACCCTTCGGAGGTATGGCAGGGGCATGTGGTTCTTTTTCCCAGGGGAATTACGCTGGCTGCCTATGAAGAAGTCATAAAGTATAAAACGATCTGGACGGGGTATGCGAATACCATTCTTTATACGGTGCTGGGCACTGCCATTAATATGGTTCTGACCGTGTGCGGGGCGTATCCGCTTTCACGGAAGGATTTTGTGCCGAAGAAGTTTTTCATGCTTCTTTTTATGGTGACCATGTATTTCAGCGGAGGGCTGATTCCCACTTACCTGGTGGTGAATAAACTGCATCTGATAGATACGATATGGGCGATGGTGATTCCCAATGCGGTTTCCGTTTTCAATATTATTATCACCAGGACCTATTTTATAAACAGTATACCGGATGAACTGCTGGAGGCGGCGCAGCTGGACGGGGCCAACACGGCGCAGTATCTGATGAAGGTGGTTCTTCCGCTGTCAAAGCCCATACTGGCGGTTATCACGCTTTTTTATGCTGTGGGACACTGGAATGATTTCTATTCCGCGCTGATTTATATTAATTCCCAGCAGCTTCTGCCGCTGCAGTCCATTTTAAGAAAGCTGCTGCTTTCCACACAGATGACTCTGCAGATAACCAGCTCCATGAGTCCGGATGAAATCATGAGGAAGACGCAGCTGGCGCAGACGCTGAAGTACAGCTCCATTATTGTATCCACGGTTCCGGTTTTATGCCTCTATCCGCTGGTGCAGAAGCATTTTGTCAAAGGAATCATGATTGGCTCGGTGAAGGGATGAGCGTACCCCTGCCGCGCCGCCCGGCAGGGGTACTGGAGAAGGAGGGAAAGAAAAGATGAAAAATGAGCATTGGATACAGGGGGATAATTTGTGTGAGGCTCCACTTTTCAGGAGGAGTTTCTTTTTGGAGGAGATTCCGGGGGAGGCGAAGATTGAGATCTGCGGGCTGGGGTATTTTCTGCTATATGTGAATGGGGAACGGGTGGGGGATCAGGAGTTTATTCCTGCTGTGACGAATTATTCTTCGGTGCTTGGCTGTGATACGACTTATCCGGTGTGGGAGGAACGTATCGGGTATCGTTGTCTGTTTGTGACGTTTGATTTGCTTCCTTTTTTGAAGAAGGGGGAGAATGTTATTGGGGTTCAGCTTGGGAATGGCTGGTATCATCAGACGAAACGGGTGGATGAGGGGAAATTTATTTTTGGGTTTCCTAAGCTGCGGTATGAATTGACGATGCTTCAGGAGAATGGAGAAGAAATTTTCCTAGAGAGCGATCCGGAAACTCTTTGGAAGCCGGGGGAAGTGACGGAAAATAATTTGTTCTGCGGGGAGACGCTGGATCTCAGGCTGGTGCAGGAGGACTGGTGCAGGGAAGGTGCCGATTTATCGGAGTGGAAACCGGCGCGGCCTGCTCATGCACCGGAGGCGGTGCTCACGGAGCAGACGTGTCCCGGGGACAGGGTATTGCGGAGTATGGAACCGGTGCTGCTGGAAAAGAACGGTGACAGGAAGCTGTATGATTGCGGGGAAAATATTGCCGGATGGGTTTCGATCCGCTGTATGGGGAAGGAAGGAGAAAAAATACGGGTAAGGTATAGTGAGGAGCTTGACGGGAGCGGGCATGGGCTGGATTTCCTGTCTGCAGGAGGGAATAGGCAGATCCAGGAGGATTGTTATATCTGTAACGGCTCTTCTATGACAGTACATCCTAAATTCTGCTGGCACGGCTTCCGGTATTTTGAAGTGGAGGGGCCGGGGGAGGCGGTAAGCGCGTCGGTGGTGTGCTCGGATGTTTCGGTGCTGTCTTCCTTCCGATGCTCGGATCCTGTTTTAAACTGGCTTTATGATGCTTACATAAGAACCCAGATCAATAATTTTCATAACGGTATCCCTTCCGACTGTCCGCACCGGGAGCGGCTGGGGTATACGGGGGACGGCCAGCTGACATCGGAAACCGCCATGCTGCTGCTTGATAGCGGAAAGCTTTATGAAAAATGGTATCAGGACATCCTGGACAGCCAGGGAGCCGATACGGGACACATCCCGCATACGGCGCCGTTTCTTGGCGGAGGAGGCGGGCCGGGAGGCTGGGGCGGCGCGGTCTATGTCATCCCCATGAATTATTACCGGGTATACGGGGACAGCAGCTTATTGGAGAAAGGCTATCCGGCAATCGTCCGCTGGCTGGAATACATGAATACCCGCTGTGAAAACGGCCTGGTTGTCCGGGAAGAGGAAGGCGGCTGGTGCCTGGGCGAATGGTGTGCCCCGGAATCGGAGCCGGAGATGATACCGGCGGCATTTGTAAATACGTATTATTATATACAGGGACTGCAGGAAACGAAAGAAGCCGCGCGGATTCTGCATCAGAAGGAACCGGAATGGCTGGAGGAACGTCTCCGTCAGGCCAGGGATGCGGTGGTAAATACTTATTTTGACAGACAGACGGAAGATTTCTGCGGCGGAATCGGGGCCGCCAATGCATTCGCCTTAAATCTGGGACTTGGAACGGCCCGGACAAAGGAAAATCTGATTACGAAATATAAAGAACTGGGAAGGCTGGATACCGGTATCTTCGGAACTCCGGTTTTAGTGGAACGGCTTTTCCGGGAGGGAGAAGCGGATCTGGCGTTTACTATGCTTGCCAACCGCAGCAGGATTTCCTTTGCAGAGATGATGAAAAACGGCGCAACCACCTTATGGGAAAAATGGGAGGGAAGTGATTCCCATGATCATCCCATGTTCGGGAGCGTGGTGAAGCTGCTGTTTACCGAAATCCTCGGCATCAGGCAGAAGGAAGGCAGCTGCGGATATACTGACCTTTTTGTAGATCCGGCGGATATAAAAGCTCTGACATGGGCGGAAGGTTTCCTGCGGACCAGCGCCGGTACAGTTTCCGTTTCATGGAAAAGAGATGCGGAAGGATGTATCATAGTAAATAAATAAGAAGGAAGAGAAAAGTGAGAAGTGTGAAAAGAAAATCTAAGCCGGCAAAATACGCTGCCTAAGATTTTCTATGTTTCACACGGAAGAATGCCAAGGACAGGCATTCTTCTCACAGATTGTTTATGCCGCCGCAGGCGGCATGTCTGGAAGTTTGGAAGAAAGACACTTCCAAACGATTTATCAGAGCAGTATCGCAGACAGGCCTGCGATATGCAGGGGGGTATAAGTATGAATTTTCCACAGCAGTTTATCAGTGCATCAACGGATTACGCGGATTTTGACCATCAGGTACCCGCACCCTATATCCGAAAGAAATTTACCCTGGACGCAGCGCCCCGGAGGGCGGAGCTGCTCATTACCGGGCTGGGCTTTTACCAGGTATTTATCAACGGAACCGAAATCACCAAATCCATACTTGCGCCATACATCAGTAACCCGGACGACGTTATCTATTATGATCGCTATGACACACTCCCCTATTTAACCAGGGGAGACAATGTAATAGGCATCATCCTCGGAAACGGCATGCAGAACGCCTATGGCGGTTTTGTATGGGATTTTGACAAAGCCAGATGGCGAAGCGCCCCCATGACGGCCCTGCGCATGGACATGACACTGGACAACGGCGAATGCCTTACCATAGAAAGCGACACCACCTTCCGCACACATCCCTCACCGCTTTTGGAAAATGAACTCAGAAGCGGCGACTGTTATGACGCAAGACTTTCCATTGACGACTGGTGTTCCCCTTCCTTTTCGGATGCGGCATGGAACCCGGCTCTCAAAGTGACCCCTCCCCGCGGAGAAATGCGTTTATGCCAGGCATCACCCATTAAAACCTACGAACGCAGAAAAGCCATTTCCATCATACCCTATGAAGACGGTTACCTCTATGATTTCGGCACAGACACCGCAGGAGTATGCGAACTCAGAATAAAGGGAAAACCGGGCCAGAAAATACAGATATCCTATGCCGAATGGTACCATGACGGCATTCTGGAAAAAAAGAACCTTATGTTCCCCGAATATGACTTCCCATACACCGACCGGGTACAGAACAGCACCTACATATGCCGCGGAGACAAGGAAGAGACCTACCATCCCCCCTTTTTACCTACTACGGCTTCCGATACGCCTATATAAAAGGAATTGAAAAGGACCAGGCCCTCCCCGATCTCCTGACATACCATGTCATGGGCGGAGACTTTCAGGAAATCGGAAGCTTTTCCTGCTCCGACCCCATAGCCAACGAACTGCAGGCAATGACAAGAAACGCCACAATCTCCAACTTTTTCTGGTTCCCCACAGACTGTCCCCACCGCGAAAAAAACGGATGGACAGGAGACGCCGCCCTGTCGGCCGAACACATGCTGATGAACCTCGCCGCAGAAGACTCCCTCCGGGAATGGCTTCATAACGTGGAACTCTCCCAGGCCCCCGACGGCAGCCTCCCCGGAATCGTCCCCACCGCAGGCTGGGGCTTCGGCTGCGGCCCCGCCTGGGATCAGGTCATCACAGAAATCCCATTTTACCTGCTGAAACTCCGCGGAGACCTGCAAACAGCCGAAGAAGCCACCCCTTTTATCTTCCGCTACCTCTTTTACCTCTCCGGAATCAGAAATGAAAAAGGACTCATCGACACAGGCCTCGGCGACTGGTGCGAAACCGGAAAAAGCGGAGGAGGCCACAAAGCCCCCGTTGAAGTCACCTCCACCGCCACAGCCGTCCACCTCCTGGAAGAAGCCAAATACCTGTTCAAACGACTGAACAGAAAACCCGAATACCACTACGCAGACACCCTCATGACCCAACTCAAAAAGTCCTTCCGGAAATACCTCATTGACTTCTCCACCATGACAGCCGCAGGCGCCTGCCAGACATCCCAGGCCATGGCGATCCACTACGGCCTGTTCAAAAAAGCCGAACGCCCCGCCGCCTTCACCCGCCTCCTCCAGCTGATCCACCAGGCCGGCAACCACATAAACGCAGGAGCCCTTGGCCTCCGTGTCCTCTTTCACGTACTCTCGGACCACGGCCACGCCGACCTTGCCTACCAAATGATTACCACAAAAGACTACCCGTCCTACGCCAACTGGATAACCAGAGGAGCCACCTCCCTATGGGAAGATTTCCTCCCCCCCGAAGCCCAGCCCCATTCCCAAAACCACCACTTCTTCGGAGACATCAGCAGCTGGTTCATCCGCGCAATAACAGGAATCAACCCCAACCCCCACCTGGATGACCCCGACTACATCCTCCTGGCCCCCAACTTCATCCAGCCCCTCACCCAAGCCCAGGCCGCCTACCAGGCGCCTTCCGGCAAACTAACAATAAAATGGCACCGAACACCCCCAACAGATCCCCAAAATCCCCACCCCTCCGCCCCACCCGACACAATCCAACTAAACATCCAGTCCCCCCCACAACTAAAAGGCACCATCCGCCTCCCCCAATCCTGGCAATTCGAAGACGGCTTCCCCCAAAAGCCCCTCCTTCCAGGCACCTATACATGCAGATACACCCCCTAACCCCCACAAAAGCTTTACCCCCGGATTATAGCCCCAAAAAATGACAACCGCCTTCCTCCATTCCTTTACAAACCCCTGCCTGCTAACCTATAATCACACTATACCACTATCACTTTTTTGCCCTAACTACAGCCTAGGCCCTGCTGCGGCTGCATCCCTTCTGCCCGCCCGGCGTTTCCCGGCGCGTAGGTCCGGCCCCTATGGGGAACCTGTAAGGGGCGTCATAAACTCGCCGGTCCTTGGGTTGCGTTTTTTGCAACCCTAGTACCGCTGCGTGTTTATCCGAGCGAAAGCGTCCCCTCTAAGGTCCCCATAGGGGCCGGACCTACGCGCCGGGAAACACCGGGCCAGGCAGAAGGGATGCAGCCGCAGCGGGCCGCACTCCGCACAACAAATAAAAAGTTCCGACAATCAATGAAATGAGGGAAGCCGCATGGAGAAAATCAGGAAACGTTTTGAAAAAATCAACTACCACACCCTATTGAAATACTTCCTATCCTATTTTTTCCTCCTCAGCTTCCTTCTGCTCTGCTTTTTCATAGCATTCAGAAACCAGCTGAGGACAGCCTACTCCACAAGCAGGGATACCAGCATACAGGAAAAGCTCATCCTTTTTCAGCAGAGCTTCAATAATGATTTGGATCACGTATTCAATATCCATTACAACCTCAGCAATAATTCCAATCTGAAAATGCTGCGCCATTCCCCCGGATCCACCTGGTACAGCTCCTTAAGCATCAGTGACATGCGTGAATTTGTCAGTGCCAATCCTCTCGTATCCGATATCGTTTATATCCAGAATAACGGAGGAAATATCCTGGCCTGCAAAAACTATATCTACCAGTCAAAAGGGGAGTACTATTTTTCTCTGAACCAGAAAACACTGAAAATTCCGGTGGGAAGATACGGCCATGATAATAAGAACTCCATTGTTTATGTGAAAAATCAGGATCTTTCCCTGTTGCTGCTGTTTCCCAGCGTATCAAACAAAAATATGAATTATTCTACATAATCGATGCCGACGAGATCATCACGAGGTTTAATAACATGCTGTCTGAGGAAATTTCAGGGGTATATCTCACGGATGGGGAAAACAATATCATTTCCGCATCCGGTGAACAGCGTGTGATCCCGCTTGCGGGGGCAGATGAATCTGTTCGGCCTGCAGAAAAACGACGAAGGGGATGAAATCATCTATACCCTCCCCCTGCATTCCAATTTATATTTAACCGTATGCTTTTCCAAGGATATCCTGCTTCAATATGCAAGCAAGGCCTTTATCAACATGTATATGGTTTTTGCCGCAGCAGGCTGCGTGGGGCTGCTGCTTATCCTGTTTGGTATGCGGCTCACCTATTCCCCGCTGCATCGGCTGAGCAAGAAGTTTATCGGTGCGGATAATGACAGCAGGGGATTGGTGTCTCAGCTGGATTCCGCTTTCTCATCGGCACTTCTGGAGCAGAAGAAGCTGCAGGAAAAGATTGACAAATACCACAGTATAATGAAGGAGTCCGTTCTTGACACCATTGTAAATGAAAACGGAGAAGAGATAACATCGGAAAATATGGACAGACTTTTCAACGGGGAACCGGGCAGCTTAATGTTTGTAATCAAAATATCTTCTCCGGAAAACGGAGAAGGGATGGACTATGTAACCAGGAACTTCCGGAACTTCTTCCTGCGGACCTTTCCCAATAATGATTCCTTCTGCATCCGGCTGGAAATGACGGCGGAATACTGTTCTTACCTGATTTATTACGGCGGTCAGGATCAGGATAAGATAAATGTATTAAAATACCTTCTGAATGATTATTATAAAGATTCCGGCTGCAGAATTGCGCTGAGCAACGGCTCATCCTCGCCGCTGGACATTCCGAACCTGTATGCGAATGCGATGCAGGCCGGCAATTACGGGGGAACCTGTGAGATCGCTTTTTTCGACGAAATGGATGTGCAGGGCGACAGTACCTATAAATATCCGTACCAGGAACTGAGCAGCTTCGCTTCCCTTCTGAACCAGCTGAAATTCCAGGAGGCAGGAACCGCTGTCCGGCAATTTTTCCATACCCTGGATCAGTCGGATTTCCCTGCATTTTATTCCCGAAGCGTGCTTACGGAGGTGTTGACGACGATCATAACCAGCATGAACCAGCAGAATATCAAATTCAGCGCTTATAATAATATTTATTTTGAGACGCTTTATTATATCAGAAGCTTTACGTATGAACAGAAAAGCGAAGATATCCGGAACCATTTTATGCTGCTGTTAACTCTGTTTGAGAATGAGCTGTCAAACCTGACAATCAAGAGCGGTGAACTGCAGGAATTTATCGAACAGTCCTATACATCCACGGATTTATCCATTGCGATGATGGCAGAAAAATTTCATGTCAGCATTGCCTATATGAGTTATTTATGCAAAAAGTATTTCAATGAAAATTTTTCGGACTACCTTTGGAATCTGCGTGTCCATAAGTCGAAGGAGCTGCTGCGGAATACCTCAAAGCCTATCGAGGAAATCTGTCTGGAGGTAGGATACGAAAATGTCTCCAGCTTTCGGAGAAAATTCAAAAAAGAACTGGGCATAACACCTTCTCAGTACAGAAACGGTGTTGAGGAATAGAAAAGGCAGCGGGAGGACGAAAGAGCGCCGGGATAAAAAAGAACATAAGGAAAGAGGCAGACAATGAGTAAATTAACAGAAGAATGGAGCGATATCTTAAAGAAGCGGTAGACAGGCAGGAAGTGGGAGGCGTAAGCCTGCTGTTTCTGAAGGATGGAAAAGAGGTCTGCTGGCTTGGAGAAGGATATGCGGACCGGGAAAATAAAATAACAATTGCCAGGGATACCATTTCCCGTTTATACTCTATGACGAAGCCTGTTACTGCCGCCGCAGCCATGCTGCTGGCGGAGAGCGGGGAATTGGAGCTGGATACGCCGGTAGGCGAGTATCTGCCCGGCTTCAAAAATTCCAGGGTCTGGTGCGGGGATCATTCGGAACCGGCGTACAGGCCGATACTTATTTCCGATCTCCTCACGATGACTTCCGGCCTGACCTATGGGGACGACGATACGGTCACGGAGCTGGCAACAAGGAAGCTGCTGGCGGAAGCCGAGGAAAGGCTGAAGGGGGATAACCCCATGACAACCCTTGAATTTGCGGAACGGGCGGGAGAGATTCCCCTGCTTTTTCAGCCGGGCTCATCCTGGAAATATGGGATCTCCGCGGATATTTTGGGAGCTGTTATAGAAAAGGCGGCACATAAAACCTTCGGGGAATTCCTGGAGGAGAAAATATTTGCCCCTCTGGGAATGAAGGATACCGGTTTTTTTGTTCCGGAAGAAAAACAGCGGCGGCTGGCAAAAGCGTATGAACGGATGGAGGATAACAGCCTCGTGCCCTATGAGGGAAGCTTCCTCGGAATAAGGAACCGGATGGACAGACCCGCCGCCTATGAATCCGGCGGGGCGGGACTGGTATCGACCATTGAGGATTATGCCCTCTTTGCCGGGATGCTTCTGGAAAAAGGAAGCGGTAACGGAACCCGGATTCTGAAGCCGGAATCCGTGGAACAGATGATGACAGTGGGGCTGACACAGCCGCAGCAGGCGGCTTTTGAGCGCTGGTTCGGGCAGAAGGGGTATGACTACGGCTGGCTTATGCGGGTTTTGAAGGAGCCGTCCATGGCGGCTTCACCCGGCCTGAGGGGAGAATACTGCTGGGATGGCTGGCTTGGCTGCTGTTTTTTTAATTATCCGCGGGAAAAGATGACTCTGCTGATCATGCAGCAGCAGAAAAACGGGGGAGATGTGGTAGGAAAGGTAAAAAGGGCGCTTGTACGGCATATGGCCGGACAGCCGTCTTAGAAATAATAAAAAGGAAAGAAAAAGGAGAGGAAGCATGTTTTTTGAAAAGGAAAAATTCAGACAGCGCGCCGCAGAACTGGAAGGGCGCAGATGGACCGGGATGCAGAGCGTAGACTGGTTTTACACAAAGGAAGGAGGGCTTGATGCTGATGAAGTGTATACAAGCTGTCCGGAAGCTTTTGCCGGTGATAAAATCCGGCTGGGGGATGAATTTGCAGGCCGCGACCGCTATATCTGGCTGCAGAGGGAAATTACAATACCCGAAGAAAAAGAAGGCTGCAAGGTCATGGGGTATTTTAATTTCGGCAGGACAGGAGGAGGCGGAAACAGCGGTTTTGAGGCCCTTCTGTACATAAACGGGCAGCCCTTTCAGGGAGTGGACACCAACCACCGTGAAGTGGTGCTTACGCCTTTTGCCGGACAGACGGTTCTTATGACCTTCCTGCTCTGGTCGGGACTGGAAGGCGGCGGCCCCGTCCGTACCCAGTATCACCGGATTGCGGAAGCACAGATCGGCTATCTGGATAACAATCTGGATGAGCTTTACTATCTGGCCTCCGCCGCTGCGGAAAGCCTTACCTATCTTGCCGAGGACAGTACGGACCGGACTGAGCTTGCCAGGGCACTGGACGCAACGATGGCTATTCTGGACTGGGATAAAGACCGCCTGCCGGAGACAGGGGCCGAAGCTTTGGCTTTTCTGAAGGCAGCGCTGGACGGCATGCCCAAAAACAGCGCGGTTACTGTATATGCCACAGGCCATACCCATATCGATGTGTCCTGGCTGTGGCGGTTAAAGCATACCCGCGAGAAGGCGCAGCGCTCCTTTGCCACGGTCCTTCGGCTTATGGAGGAGTATCCGGAATATCATTTCCTGCAGACACAGCCTCAGCTATATAAATTCCTGAAAAAAGACAGCCCTGAAATATATGAGGGCATTAAGCAGCGTGTAGAGGAAGGCCGCTGGGAGGCGGACGGCGGCATGTGGCTGGAAGCGGACTGCAACGTGACCTCCGGGGAAAGCCTTGCCCGTCAGTTCCTGTACGGGATCCGTTTTATCGAAGAAGAATTCGGAAAAAAATGCCATTTCCTGTGGCTGCCTGACGTGTTCGGCTACAGCTGGGCACTTCCTCAGATTATGAAGCTGTGCGGCCTGGATACCTTTATGACAACGAAAATCAGCTGGAACCAGTATAATACCGTACCCAACGACCTGTTCCGGTGGCGCGGGATCGACGGGACGGAAATGCTGACATATTTTGTGGACGTACCTTCCCCCGGCATGTCCGTAACGGGCAGAGGCTCTACCTACAATGGAGAAATCACTCCCGAAACCATTATCGGCACCTGGCGTAAATTCAAAAATAAAGATCTGAGCCGGGAGGTTCTCATTTCCTATGGACACGGAGACGGAGGCGGCGGAACCACGAGAAGCATGATTGAAAATATCCGGGCGATTAACCGTATCCCCGGCATGCCGAATATCAAAACCGCAAATGCCCAGGAATTTTTTGAAAAAATCCATGAAAACGTGGAGAAAACGGATCGCTATGTACCCCTTTGGGACGGGGGGAGCTCTATCTGGAATACCACAGGGGGACCTATACCTCCCAGGCCCGCAACAAGCGCAATAACCGGAAGATGGAAAATGCCCTGGGACAGCTGGAATGGCTTTCCGTGCTTTCCGGCCTTGCCGGCGGAACGTATCAGGCAGAGCGCATGCATGACTGCTGGGAAACCGTTCTGCGGGATCAGTTCCATGATATTATTCCCGGTTCTTCCATCCATGAGGTTTATGAGGATACCGCCAGGGAATACGAAACGCTCTGGAACGAAGTGGGCGACATGCAGAAGGAGGCGGCCGATGTTTTATGCCGCACGGCGGAAGACAGCTGGAGCCTGATGCGCTTTGCGGATATTGACTGCAAAGAAACGGTGGTGATTCCGGAGGACAGAGACGGTATTTTCACCGATGAAGACGGTGCGGTTCTGCCTGCGCAGAAGATTTCCGAAGGCTGGCTGGTGGAAACGGAAATAAAACCGTTATCCGCTTCCGTTATCCGGTTTACCCGGGAAAAGACACAGGAACCGGACAGCCCCTTTGCCCTGGATTTGGGAAAACGCTGCCTGGATACGCCTTATTACAGAATCGAATGGGAAGAGGGCGGAGCCTTTACCGGCCTCTGGGATAAAGAAAACAGCAGGCAGGTGTTAAAAGGAAAGGGCAATATACTGCGTATCTATGAAGATAAGCCTATGAACTATGATGCCTGGGATATTGACATTTACTATACACAGAAGCATGAGGATATTCCGGCATGTGATATCCGCTGCCTGGAGGACGGGCCGCTGCGCATGGTAATCCGCTTTGTTTACCGTTACCGCGCATCGGAAATAGAGCAGGACATGATTGTTTATGCCGATAACCGCCGGATTGATTTTGTCACGAAGGCTGACTGGCATGAGGACCACCGTCTGCTGAAGACACTGTTTGAGGTGGATATCCGCGCAACCAAGGCTTCCTATGATATCCAGTATGGCTTCGTGGAACGGCCCACCCACTGGAATACCAGCTGGGATTGGGCACGGTTTGAGGTCTGCGGGCATAAGTGGGCCGATCTGTCTGAGAGCAATTACGGGGTAAGCCTGCTCAATGACTGTAAATATGGCTATGGCATCAAAGACAATGTGATGGGGCTTTCTCTGCAAAAGAGCGCCAAATCCCCGGATACCGAAGCGGATATGGGCGAGCATTTCTTTACCTACGCACTTCTTCCCCATGCGGGCGGCCTGGGAGAAGAAACCTTTACCCAGGGCATTCTGCTGAACCAGCCGGCGCTGTGCATAGCCGGTGCCGTAAAGGAACAGGTGGGCAGATTCATAAAGAAGAACAGCGATGCGGTGAAAATTGATGCGGTGAAACAGGCGGAGGACGGTGACGGCTTCGTGGTTCATATGCATGAGATCACAGGCGGCCGGGCGTCGGTTGAGATTACTTCCGATTATCCAGTCCGTGCATACGCGGCCTGCAATCTTCTGGAAGAATATGACGGAAAGACAGAAGGAAATACGATCCATGCGGATTTCGGGCCTTTTGAAATCAAGTGCTTCAGAATCTGGATATGAGTAAAATAACAGGGAACGGGCGGAAATGGCTGTGAAAACAGTCGTTCCGCCCGGTTTTTTATTGAAAATATGGCTGGTTTGCAGGGCTGGGATAAATGGTAACAGGCATTTGTTTTCCGGTGAAAATGGAGACAGAGGATTGTTATTTGTATAAAAAAAGAGTACAATAAATTATAGATAAGAAAAAACAAGAATAAATAAGAAAATGAGTAAGAAGACGTATGTAAATAGATAAATACAGGTTAATTAAGAAAACATAGATAAACAGGAAAATATAGGTCAACAGGAAAATATAGGTCAACAGGAAAAGATAAGAGGGGGAAGCATCATGTTTATGGAAGAAAGGCAGAAAGATATTGTACGAAGGCTGAATGAAACAGGCAGGATTATCGTATCTGAAATCCAGGAAATCTACGGGGTATCCGCGGACTGTGCCAGAAGAGATTTAAGGGAACTGGAAAGAAAAGGACTGCTCCGGAGGACCCATGGCGGGGCTCTGCCGGCGGAGCCGAAAGGCATTTACCCGGAGAAAACCTATACCCCAAAAGATCTGCCGGAGGTGAGAAAGAATTATCTGATCGTGGCAAAAAAGGCATTGGAATATATCGGACAGCAGGAAGTAGTATATATCACAACCTCCTCCGTAGGCTATTATATGGCGCTTAATATACCGGACAGCCTGCAGGTTACCGTGCTGACAAATTCAGTGACCATAGCGGATGTTTTACGGAAAAAGGAATGCTGTAAGGTTATTTTTTTAGGGAGGGGAAATGTCTTCGCGCGGGCACTGCCATGACTATTACACCGTCCGGATGGTAAAAAATATCCGGATCGACAAAGCATTTTTATCCCATACAGCCTTTTCCCTGGACTTCGGAGCTTCTATCCATGACAGCGCAGGCGTGGAATTCGGGAAAGCGGTTATGGAGAGCAGCACCATGAATATCGGCGTATATCCTTCGGAAAAAATAGGAAAAACCTCCATTCATTCCGTTTGTAAAGCGTCGGATTATGACCTGCTGATAACCGATGCAGACGTTTCACAGGATTTTCTGACACAGGCGGAGGAGATGGGGCTTGCCTGTGATGTGGCGGACGAAAAGGAGGACTAAAAAATGTACTGTATTCTTGTAACAGGCATTCCCGCTTCGGGAAAGAGTACTATGGCCCGGTTCCTGGCAGAAGCCTTCGGCCTGCCCGTGATTTCGAAGGACAGGATCAAGGAATGATATCCATGGAAGGGATACGATTGGCTTTGTAAAGAAAATTTCGTAAAGAAAATTTCAAAAAGTGGGTGCATTTTTCCCTCAATGAGTGTAAAATTAGGATAGAACCGTTAATAACAGCTACAAAAGGGTATGCTACCGCTTGAGTCGGTTTCACATTGGATTTTTTCGCAAAGTAAAATCCACCCTTCACTGTGTGGGTATGAGGCTGTTTCCGGTGTGTTAAGTGGGGGAATAAGGTGGTGCTTATTCCTCTGTTATTTTGTAAATTATCTTATATTCATATCCATGATGACGTCTGTATGCTTGAATATAATCCAACATCCAGCCGTCTCTATCGCAGTATCCCCAGGGATTTTTTTCAGGGTCATTTCCATGATACACCCAGCTATGGAGGCTTTTTCTTTCATACAGGTTCATGGGGACCACTTCTTCCATTTCACGCATCGTTTCCAGATCCACCTGATGGTCTGCGCGATCTCTTTGGTTTCGATAATCATGCATCCGTCTTCCCCCCTTTCTTAAAAATGGCTGGGCTTAGGGTAACATCATCCCGGCAGACCTGGTGACAGCCGAGCAGATTGAGAATCCCATCCCCATACAGGAAAGCCATCATTTCATAAGGGGATTTATTTCCAAGGCCTGGCCGGCCATAAGAATTGATATGGTCAACCATAAGGCTGATGTCCCTTTGGGTAAAAGCATCGAGGGAGGTGCCTTTTGGGATAAACATGCGGAGGAACTCATGGTTGCGCTCACAGGAACCTTTTTGTTCAGGGGAGGAAGGGTCGCAATAGAATACATGGGAACGCTGGTTTCCATGGCCATCCAGTTCCAGGGCCGCCGGGTTTGAAAATTCGCTGCCATTGTCCCCTAACAGCAGGGGGAACAGGCTGCAGTATACATCCGGGCTTACTTCAAGATAGAGACGGTTGAAGATATGGATTACGGATTGGGAATCATTTGCATCCCTTAAGAAGGCGAGCATGCATTCTGCTTTGACAAAGTGGAGGGTAAGCAGAACCTTACCGCCCTTTTTTCCCTCAACGGAATCCATCTGGGTGACCGGGACATCCGGGTTTTCTTTACGGAAATTCAGATAATCCGTGTAGGTACGGTTGAGACGGCAGGTTTTGTCCACTTTGAAAATTTTCTTTTTCTTTCGTGGGGCATAACGCACTTTACGAGGAAGATCCATATTTCTGGCCTCAAACAGCTGATAGTCTACCAGTCGGTAAATGGTACTTTCGCTGACCATGACAGAATCGGCATGATTGACATAGATGTGATGGATGGACTGGCGTTTTTTCAAGAGAGGGGAAAAGAGATGATCCAGCTGTTTCACTTCCGCTTCGGAAAGCCCAATGCCTGAACGGGATTCGCGCAGGGACAGTTCATACTCTTTGTGGGCTTCTTTGGGAAGATACAAATGTTTCTCTAAGGTGCAGAGGTTATGCTTCCTCGGGCAGCCATTACATACATAAGGCGGCCTGCTTAACCGGAAGCATACTTCGGGCTGGTACTTATCACAATTGAAATTGCATTGATTACAGGAACGACAACGGTACTTCATTCTGTGATAGGTACATTCCTCACATAGTTCCCCTTCGAAACAGTGGGAGCGTAGGAAGCAGTTGTTATAAACCCTTCCGGAGCATCCGGACTGGGAAATGGTGATATGTTTTTTAACTTCTTTGGAGATTGTGGTGCAGTCCTTTTCAAGTGTGTTGGCAATGGCTTTAAACGAATAGCGGTTATTTAAACCGTTGGCAATGGAACATCTGTCATCCAAGGTTAAATGTAGTCCTTTTTTCATAAGGTGCCTCTTTCTCACCGGAATACAGCTGTCATCCATTATGGGGGATAGAAAGGGATGGGTCAACAAATAGGAGAAATGGATAATTTTTCATCAGAGTAAGTTCTATGGATGAGCCTTGTCAGAGTAATTTCCAGTTTTGCTGATTAAGTTCCATATCGGGATGGAACTTAATTTGTCCATTGTGGACCGGTTCGATGGGACAATGGACCCGCGGCCATGAAGCAGGCCGGAATAGCCTATGCCACGGACCAGATCATTGACCTGATTGCCAACGGAGTCAACGGTATCCATGTGTATTCCATGAATAAGCCGGATGTGGCCATGAAGATAAAAGAAAACCTGTCGGAGATTTTATAGGGCTGAATGCAACACTGAAAAAAACTCATGAGAAAAAACTCACGAGAAAAACCTCATGACTATATCCGAGAGAATAAAACTTAGAAGAACGAATACCAGAAGAACGAATGTCGGGAAAACGAATATCAGAAGAACGAACATCACATATGGACATACAGGACGTAGAAGGGAGGTCCTCCGCTATCTGGGGTACAGGGGTCAGGAGGCTGACGGGGCAGTGGCGGCCATGGTGGAGCAGTCCATGGCGGAATTATGGGAAGCTGCCACACCCAGGCATCTGTACCGGGAATATCCCTGTCACTGGGGGAGGGATTACAGAATTGACGGAGGCTGTTTTGAGGCCAGGAGCAGGAACTTGTGGGGGAATCTGAAGGACTGCGATCAGATTATTGTGTTTGCGGCCACCCTTGGCTGCGGGGCCGACCATCTGATTCAGAAGTACAGCCGTCTCCAGATGAGCAGGGCCGTGGTCATGCAGGCCGCGGCAGCGGCCATGATTGAGGAGTACTGCGACCAGGTGTACCGTGATAAAGTCGGAATATGAGGCAAAAGGCCGTTATCTGCGCCCCAAGGTTCAGCCCCGGTTACGGAGACTTTCCGCTGGAATGCCAGGGTATGCTGTTAGAGGCCCTGGAGGCCGGAAAACGCATCGGCATCAAGCTGACGGACAGTCTTCTCATGATGCCCTCCAAATCTGTTTCAGCGGTCATGGGAGCCAGCAGGAAACCTTACCGCTGCGATGTAAAAGGCTGTGAAGCCTGTGCCAAGACGGACTGCCCCTACCGGAGGTGACAGGGAAAAAGGCCCTTTAAGGCGGCGGCATAAAAAATAAAATAAAAGGGGAATTATATTATGATTCGTTTTAATTTGTGATTACAGCGAAGGCGCCCATGAGCGCATACTTAAGAAACTGGCTGAGACTAATCTGGAGCAGACGCCCGGATACGGGGAGGACCATTACTGCACGCAGAGGCCGCAGGCATCATCCGCAGGCTATGCGGACGGGAGGATGCAGCGGTCCATTTCCTGGTGGAGGAACCCAGGCCAATCTGACGGTCATAGCATCTGCCCTGCGTTCCCATCAGGGGGCGGTGGGGGCTGTGACGGCCCACATCAATGTACATGAGACAGGCTCCATAGAGGCCACCGGACACTAAGGTGCTGGCCCTGCCCTCTGAGGACGGCAAGATTACGGCAGAGCAGGTGGAGGAACTGTACCAGGCCCATATCCGGGACGAGAGCTTTGAGCACACGGTGCAGCCGAAGATGGTATATCTCCAACCCCACGGAGCTGGGCACTATTTACACCAGGGCTGAGATGGAGAACCTGTATGGGGTGTGCAGGAACATGGCCTGTACCTGTTTGTGGACGGCGCCCGTCTGGGCATACGGCCTGGCGGCGGAGGAATGACCTGGACCTTAAGTCCCTGGCAGCTTCCTGCGACGTATTCTACATCGGAGGAACCAAGGTGGGGGCTCTTTTCGGGGAGGCCGTGGTTATATTGAACGATGAGCTGAAGGCGGATTTCCGCTACCATATCAAGCAGCAGGGCGGTATGCTGGCCAAAGGGCCGCCTTCTGGGGCATACAGTTTGGAGAGCTTTGCGGGACGGCCTGTATTTGGAGCTGGGACGCCCATGGGGACAGGCTGGCAGACAAAGATACGCTGCGCCTGTGTCAAAAAGGGATATCCCTTCCTGGTGGAAAACACCACAAACCAGGTATTTCCCATCATGCCGGATTCCCTTTTGGAGTCGTGGAAGGATAAATACAGTTACACCAACCCAGGGAAGGGTGGATGAAAGCCATACGGCTATCCGCCTCTGTACCAGCTGGATTACCAGCGGGGAGCAGGTGGACATCCTGGTAAACGACATTTTTGAACAGTTAAGGGACTTGCGGAGAATGACGATGACAATATTAGAAGAATGAAGGTACGCCGCCTGTTCTGCGACGGCGGAATGGGAAGCCTGCTCCAGGCCCAGGGCCTGAAACCGGGAGAGCCCGGAAACGTGGAACCCTGACCCGCCGGGATGTGCTTATATCCATACACCGGTCCTATCTGGAGGCCGGCGCAGACATCATGACCACCAATACATTTGGCGCCAACGGGCTTAAATTTAAAGATGATTTGGAGTCCATCGTGACAGCCGCAGTGGAAAATGTAAGAACCGCGGTCGGGGAAGCAGGACACGGATACGTGGCCCTGGATCTGGGACCTACGGGGCGCCTGTTAAAACCTTTGGGGGGATTTGGATTTCGAGGATGCGGTGAAGCTTTATAAGAGGTGGTATCCATTGGCGCCAGGGCGGGAGCGGACCTGGTTCTTATAGAGACCAGAGGCGACAGTTATGAGCTGAAGGCCGCGGTGCTGGCTGCCAGGGAGGCGGGATTCAGGCCGGATACAGGGAACGCCTGCCTGTGTTCGCAACCGTTATATTTGATGAAAGAAAGCTTCTGACCGGCGGAAACGTGGAGTCCACCGTGGCCCTGTTAGAGGGACTGAGGGTGGATGCCCTGGGAATCAACTGCGGTCTGGGACCTGTGCAGATGAAGAAGGGGTATCCTGGAGGAAATTCTGAGGGGTGTCCTCCCTTCCCGTGCTGGTAAACCCCAATGCAGGCCTTCCCAGAAGCGAGAACGGAAAGACGGTGTACGACATAGACGCTGAATGGGGGTTTTGCCCTTGTCATGGAAGAAATCGCGGCCATGGGCGCTGTGGTGGTGGGAGGGTGCTGCGGCACCACCCGGGCATATACGCCTGATGACACAGCGGTGTAAGGACATGCCTGTGGTGTGGCCCGAGAAAAAAACACCGCACTGTGGTGTCCTCCCTATGCAAAGGCAGTGGCCGTCGGCCATAAAGACAATCATTATTGGGGAGCGCATAAACCCCACCGGCAAGTCCAAATTCAAGCAGGCCCTGCGGGACCACAACCTGGAATATATCCTGAGGAGGGGGTCAGCCAGCAGGACAACGGGGCGGATGTGCTGGATGTGAACGTGGGACTTCCCTGAAATCCATGAGCCGTCCATGATGGAGGAGGCTGTGAGGGAGCTTTCAGGCCATCATCGACCTGCCTCTTCAAATCGACACATCGGACATGGAAGCCATGGAGCGCGCCATGCGTATATACAACGGAAAACCGCTGATTAACTCTGTCAACGGCAAGGAAGAGTCCATGAGCCGCGTATTTCCGCTGATGGCAAAATACGGCGGAGTGGCGGTGGGCCTCTGCCTGGATGAGTCCGGCATTCCCGATACGGCAGATGGACGTCTGGCCGTGGGCAGGAAAATCATAGAACGGGCAGCGGAGTACGGAATCGGGCCGGAGGATATCATTCTGGACGGACTCTGCATGACGGTCAGTTCCGACAGCAAAGGGGCCCTTACCACCCTGGAGACCCTGCGGCGCATCGGGACGAGCTGGGAGTGGGAACCGTGCTGGGGGTATCCAACATATCCTTCGGACTGCCCCAGAGGGAAAACATCAATGCCGCATTCTTTACCATGGCCATGGAATGCGGGCTGGGAGCTGCCATCATAAACCCTAACTCCGAGGCCATGATGCGGGCTTACTACAGCTTTAACGCGCTTATGGACCGGGATCCCCAGTGCGGCCAGTATATCAGCGTGTACAGCGGACAGAGCGCGGGCCTGGGCCAGACCATTGGAAAGAGCGGCAGCCAGAACGGGATAAAGGCAGACAATCATTTGGCTCAGGAGAGGATCAGAGGGAGGAAGCCAGGGGCCGGCTCTGACAGCAGCCATTGAGAGGCCTGAAAAAGCCGCCCACAACGCGGTGACGGAACTGTTAAAGGAGAGGGAGCCGCTGGATATTATCAACCGTGAGATGATACCGGCCCTGGACCGAGTGGGGAAGGGGTTTGAAGGGAACTGTGTTCCTGCCTCAGCTTCTTATGAGCGCGGAGGCTGCCAAGGCTGCGTTTGAGGTTATCAAGGCAGCTATGGATGGAAGCAGACAGGCCCAGGAAAGAAAGGCACCATCATCCTGGCAACGGTGAAGGCGACATCCATGATATCGGCAAGAACATCGTGAAGGTCCTGCTGGAAAATTACAGTTATGAGGTCATCGACCTGGGAAGGGACGTGCCGCCGGAGGTCATTGTAAAGGAGGCCGTGGAACGGCAGGTTGCCCTGGTGGGCCTGAGCGCCCTCATGACCACCACTGTGCCCAGCATGGAGGAAACCATCCGCCAGCTAAGGGCTGCATCCGTCACTGTCAAGGTGATGGTGGGAGGCGCTGTGCTGACGGAGGATTATGCCAGGACCATAGGCGCTGACGCCTATTGCAGGGATGCTATGGCATCGGTAAATTATGCGGAGCAGGTATTCGGCGCTTAGAGCGCCGGGAAGCTCCTGTGTTTTCATAGACTGATACGGGAATCCCCATCCACCTGAGGAACTATCTGCCCCAGCTGTTTCAGCTGACGTGTAATGTGGTAGACAGTGAACAGGTTGAGGGGATTTTTGTGTTCGTCAATAATCAGTTTGCCTCTGAGCATGAACCACAGCCATGCACCGTCCTTCCCTGCGAATCCGTATGATGCACCTGCGTACGGTGTCGTCTGTGGAAAATACGGTCATGGTCTCCTGGAATTTATGGGTGTCAACCGGGTGCAGCTGCCTGAGGAACGATAAGGAGCCTCCGGACAAAAGCTTGTATTCGGACAGACTGCAGTAGCCAAGGGCGTGAAGCAGCCTGGAATTCATATATATGACCTCCGGGGATTCTGCCTGGTAGCTGGTCAGGAGGATGCCGCCGTTTACCACCTGGTTCAGAAGCCCCAGCTCATTATTGCCGTACAGCTCAAAATAGTGCTGGTCCGTTACATCCTCAATGAGACAGCCGCAGTAGCCTTCGTGGAATTGAAAGCACTCTATCTTAAGGTATTTGCTGCGTTCCGGGCTGAAATCATAAAACATCTGCCGCCCGCCGTGCATGGCTGTTTCATAGTAGGCGGGAAGACGCCGTGTATCGGCGTCCGGGTAATGGCTCAGAAAGCTTTTTGCGGTAGAGGATGTTTCTGGAACGGCATTCCAGGCGGGCACACAGGCCATTTACATACATAGGAAAAATCACAGGCCTGTCCGTCCTTTGCCTGAATTTGAATGATGGCAAAGGGGAAGGGGATGCTGTCATATATAAGTTTTGCGTGCTCCAGTTTGTCCTCCAGGGATAAGTCCGGAGCTGGGGAGCCGGATTCAGTTCCCGGAAGGAAATCATATTCTTTCCGTGGCTTTGGCGTAGTAAAGTTCATCATCCGCTGCCCGTACCAGCTTGTGGTAATCATCCATGGAGGTAAGAACTGTGCTCACGACCCCTGCGCTGATCGTCACAAGGGGAGGCGCTTCGGTTGGCAGCAGGGAATCTTTAAATCAGCCACAGATTTCCTCAAGCGGTCTCAACCTTGATGGCGTCAGAGAATTTGGACATCACAGAGCAGTATTTGAAACTCTTCCCCCTCAAACCGGCGAGATCAGGTCGTTCTCACGGTGGATGCTGCCGGACAGGGCTGCGGCTACCTTTTCAGGCATTCGTCGCCTAATTGCATGGCCGTATGTATCATTGTACTGTTGAAATAGTCAATATCTATCATGATGACAGCCACAGGTACATAAAGCCGCCATGCTATAGAGATCCAGCTCCTCCAGCCGGAGGAATAGCCGTTACGGTTGAAAAGCTGTGTCAGCGGGTCGCGTCGGCCGTTCCTGAAGACAAACCTGTTCATCCCTGGCCTTTCTTACCATTTGCAGGTTGCTCCACAAATAATGTGGCAGCATCTGGGACAGGTTTGGGCTGATGAAGCTGTATAGAAACAGGTTGGAATACAGGGCCGGCGGTACATGGTGGGCCCTGAAAGCCGGAATCGCGGCCAGGGCGGTAGCCAGCACTGAGGCCAGCACTTCTTTAAGGAATAGATGGGGCCGGCGGCAATGTAAATGTAAAACATAAGGACACTTTCTGCTGTCAGGCGGCTCTGCAGGCAGATGTGGTTCACTGTAATACAGTACAGGGCAAATATGGCAGTGAAAAAGTATGTATGGTGTTTCAGCCTCCGCCTTGTGGAACAGGTCCGCTGCTGTTTTAATAAGTATTTGCAGTATACAATATTAAAGGGCAATGAACAGAAGGAACAGCAGCATGGTAAAGCTGAGCATGGAAACAGCCCTGCCTGTAAAGTCTGTGGCCAGATATACGATTAGGCTGAAGGCTTCCATAATGATTAAAAGGATGGAATAATTCAAGGTCTGGCTGATGTTCATGGTCTGCACCGTATCGTATATTTTCGTCCGCACACCCCGCATCCTTCGCCGTGGTCCTGTACGGAAAGGATGCAGGAAAATTTTTTTTTTACATATTCTAACATAGTATAATATACAACCCCTGTCTTAATCGTGATTGCCATGCCTGTTCCTGACATGGCCTGTCCGCTGTACAGCAGGCAGGCAGCAGTTTTAAGTAAAACCGGCGCTGGTATCATGCGTATTTTTGTTTGCGTCAATTACATAATACTGATAATATATGAGGGATATTGGGGAAATATTACCAAAGAACATGAAAAATCCGCAAAAAAGACAAAAGTCGTTGTTTTTCAATAACTCCCAGACACAGGGCTCTAATATGTGATAATATAGTTTTGTAACAGAAATGAAACAGATTTGTAATATCTGTAAGAAAGAAAGCGAGGACATACTATGTTATCAGTTTCATCTATGGCACTTGCTGCAATGCTGGGTTCTGCATGCGGCACTAATATGGCAAATTATAAATGACTGCAACGCAGCACTTTACAATACGGGAAATTGTCCCAGGCAGTACAGTACCAGAAGGGCGGCCAGGACCTGAATTCCATGCTGTCACAGATGGGAGTCGGCATGATGCCTGAAATTCCCAGTGCGGCGTTAATTAAGCGTATTGATTTAAATACATTAATTAAATACATCGGTTCCATATTCCGTTTCATTATCACATAATCATATTCCTCAAAAATCCCGGAGAAAGGCAGAACTGCCTGTCCTCCGGAAGGATTATTTTCATGTCGGGGCAATAATAAGCCGTACCCGGACATAAATATATACAGAAAATTAATTCACTTTTCCGGCTGCATGGGGTAGAATATCGTTACTGTTGTTCCGAAGGGACGCGCGCGCAGTAAGGTCACAGAAGGTGAAAAGGAGTATTTCCAGTGAATCGAGACAATGTGAAAATCATTTTAAAAGGAATGTGGATAGGGGGGACCATGACGGTTCCCGGAGTAAAAGCGGAGGGTCCATGGCCATGATTATGGGGGTCTATGACAGGCTCATTTCATCCATCGCTCCTTTTTCAAGGAAACCTGCAGGAAGCATGGCCTTTCTGTTCAAATTCGTTCTGGGGGCAGGAACCGGAATGGTGCTGTTTTCGCGCTTGCTATCAGCTATCTGTTCACAACCAGGGCCGATGTTCCGCCCGGTTTTTCTTCCTGGGAGCGGTGGCGGGGGTGTTCCCATGATATACAGGGAGGCAGGCGTGAAAAAGCTGGACCTGGGGCGGTTGCCTACCCTGTTATAGGCATCCTGGGGGTGGTGCTCCTGGCCCTGATTCCCTCCGGGGATTTTTACACCGGACGGAAGTTTCGGGCCCGCAGCCCCTGCTCCTTCAGCTGGCTGGGGGATTCATCATTGCGGTGGGGCTGGTCCTGCCCGGAATCAGCGTGTCTCAGATGCTCTATATGCTGGAATCTATGAAACCATTATAGGAAACATCAGTTCCCTTTTCATATCCTTCCCCTGATACCCCTGGGGCCGGCGTGCTGGGCGGCATTTTCCCACCAAGGTACTGGAGCGGCTGATGTCCCGTCATCCCCAGCCCACCTATCTTATGATTATCCTGGGATTCATGTTCGGTTCCACTTCCGGAACTTTTTTCCAGGTATCCCAACAGGCGCGGATTTGGCAGCGGCCCCTTATAGCCGGAGCCTGGGGTTTTGCGGCCCTGGCAATGTGATGTCCATGAAAGAACAGAGAACCTAAAAAGGGCCAATCAAGCAGTTTTCTTATCACACCCACACGGTTCTGCCGTCTCCCCAAAAACCAGGCATACGGGACCTGTGTCGGGAGCCGATTACGGTTCCTATATCCGCGATGAAAACCTTTCCGTTTAATTGAGGGAAAGTTTCCTCAACCAGGGATGGCCACTGCCCTCGGCATCTTCGGGGCAGGAGGAGTTTGGGGATAAAAGCATTTTCCGTTATAGGCAGCGCCCTGTTCAGCATGTTCTTCATCCGCTCCACCATTTCCCGGATAACGCTTCTTCTTGCCCCGGTACTTGTCCCGGGGAATCAGTTTTCCCTCATGCATTGATATTCATCAGCGGACATATGTTCAGCATGTTGCCAAAGAAGGCAGCTGAGGCAGAGATGCGTCCTCCTGGTCTTAAATGGGTCAAATCAGAGGTGAAGAACCAATGAGCTGGACCCTTTTTTATGTTCCTCAATCCAGGACACAAGTTCTTCGTATGTTGCACCGGCCTGCATCATCTCCCAGGCCGTGTCACCAGAAGTCCGTAGCCCGCTGAAGGCGCAGCAGGAGTCAATGACGGCAATCCGCCGTTCGGATAGCGCTCCAACATCTCGTCCCCTGGCAATGACAGCGGAATTATAGGTTCCGGATATACCGGTGGACAGGGTCAGGTGGATGATATCCTTTCCTTCTTTTAATATTGGCTCAAACATGGCCTCATACTGTTCGGGTTCACCTGGGACGTGGTGGGCATGGCGCCCTGCCTGATGTTCTCGTAAAAATCCTCAATGGGAATGGACTTTCCCAGGTCATCATCATATTCCATGCCTTCATCCGAAATGAAAGCAGGAATAGGGGGATGTCTCGCTCCGCCAGATAAGACGCCGGCAGATCGGCTGTGGAGGAACAGCAGGTAATCATATAGGAATTCGTCATGGTTTGCTCCTTTTAAACGTGGGAAAATTTAGCTGTCTTGTGCTGAAAAGTATAGCATGCCAGGGGTGCGGTTG
>VOFI01003421.1_pt1 | contig 47564 bp, 63 predicted proteins | sample 5384131 | NCBI WGS metagenome assembly VOFI01 (sample SAMN12384728, study PRJNA508395) | human gut metagenome | isolation source: healthy gut H | host: Homo sapiens
AAACAGGAACCGTTTGTTCCGGCGCAGATAGCCAGGCTTTCGTTGACCAGAATCCGGTAGACCCAGGGCTCTGACCGCCTCTGCGCTCCGCAGGGAGGCGGCATGGGTCAGGGCCTGTACCACCGTATCCTGCACAATGCCGAGGCGCCTCCCGCCGTAGTAAACGCCAGGCGGCAGCGCCGCCGGCTTTGTGATAAATCCGTGATGAGTGCCTTTTGCCCTTCCACGCATCCGTCTCCTCCGCCTTGTTTATCCGGGAGAGCCTCCTGACGGCCTTCCTCTGCCGTAATCGGCTGGCCAGCACCACTGTCGCTGTTCCGTTTTCCGTACCAGCGGATCCTGCAGTTTTTTCATCTCATTCGATTATAATTTCAAACGCGGCTTTTGGTTTTTCCACCCGTGTCTGCATCGCCTGGTAGAGGCGGCCGGCCGCCTGCTCATCCTTAGCTTTGAACACCGCGATTTCCTCCGCCGTGGCACCCGTGCCGGTATACACCCGAACGCCTTGAACGCCTCGATACATCCGGCCTCCCATGTCCATCCCTGCCTCCAGTTCGTCCTGAAGTATCCGCAGCGTATCGGCAGACGGACGGATCCACATCCTTCGCCTTCATTTTTGCCGCAGCCTGTCAGGACAAGCAGCAGCCCCAGAAGCAGAAGCACCTGTTTTTACCTTTTTCATCTCGCGTCGTCTCCTTTGTCCTTTGGGGATTCTTCTCCGTCCGTCAGCCGGACACGGTATGGGTCAGCGATATAGTCTTTCCATTTTTTCATAATACGGCCAGTTTGAGATGGATCCCATCCACCGTGGCCTCGGCCGGAAGCGGGCGCCGCTTTCGTCCTGCACCGCCTCGGCGACGTTCAGATAAACCGCCCCTTTCTCCTCGCACATCTGGACGATCAGGCTGTTGTAAAGCTGATACGGCTGTTGGTATACACCGAGCTGCCGTCCGATTTCCCTTGCTCACAGGCAGGATGGACTGCACGTAATGACCGCGTCCGGGACGGCTTCCCTGATCCCGTCGAGCAGGCTGCCGTAGCGGGCGATAAACGTATCTGGAAGCCCAGCCGAGCTCGTTGACCCCCCCAGCATGACATAAACCTTTTGAAGGCATGGCGCTTGAGGCCTTCCAGGATGGTCACCTGTTCCTCGCCGTCCTGGATCTGGGCCGTCGCCGCCGTATTGACGTTCAGCCCCTTGACTGCGTAGAACGTCGTCCCCTCCGGCATCTTTCCGTAAATCATCAAACCCCTCGGTCCGGGAATCCCCGATGAAGACCGCATCGTTGAAATACGCGTCGCCGGCCTTCCGGCGGAACCGAGCCGGGAGGGTCGGCAGATTCGGCCGTCCCGGTCGTGGCGGCCGTGGGTGCTGGCCGTCGTAGGCGGCGGATCGGTCGCAGGCGCCCGATGAGGCCTGGGTGTGTCAGACGCAGGGAGGAAGCCCGGAGCGGTTTCCAGCCTGTCCCCATTGAGAACGGCGAACAACGCCAATCCCCCTGACACGCATAGGGCCGCGCCGATGATCCCGACCACGATATTCTGACCAGAGGCTTCCGGTCTTCCTGCCCAAACACCGATTTGCCCATGACAGACCCTCACTTTTTGCCGATTCTATGATTAGGATGCCGCAGCCTCAAAAAGTTTAAAGATAATGTATTCCCATTGTGGGCTATTTCAAGTTTATCATACAGCAGACACAGAACACAGATCCCCGGCAAAAACAAGGGGAGGATGCAAAATCCTCCGCTGCCGGTTTGTCGGCGGAGGATTTGCCGGTTATTTCCGATAGAGGAACCAATGGGTCAATGGCTTCAGACTGCCCAAAAAGCATTTTTAAGGGGAAATGAATGAAAATGGAATATATCACCGATGATCTGAAGACATTGCGCCCGGGTGTACCTAAGACGAAAGGACGGCATCTGGCCGATCCGTGTTCTAGGACGAAACACAGGAAACAAAGCGGAACGTGTAAGGCGCCGTAACCGGCCCTTCTGCAGAATTTTTGATACATGAAAGCCGCCCAAAAAGGGCGGCTTTTTGACGTTGTATGGGGCGATTTTATTCACACGTTGCTTCTTCACTGGAGCGCGGCTTCCCTCTGATCCGATTCCGGATATACGCCAGGATCTGATCACAGGCTTCCCGCCTGCCATACCTCAGTAATACCATGTTTTTCGGGAGTTTGTCCTGTTTATTGGAATAGGCATTCACCTGATGCTCGCATATATCGATTTGACGCAATAACTCATCGATGAAAGCCCTTGTCTTCCAGATGCATACGTATGCCCCCTTCCTGAAGTGAAATGGAAATCACACACTTAATCATACCATAGTTGCTACATCTTGTAAACCCATATTTTTCCAAAGCGGTTTCACACTTCTGTCGATAGTAGAGATACCGCTGGATCGAAGCCTTCCCCTGCATTAGCCGATACAGACCACATCTCGCAAAATGAGGACAACTGAAACCGACATAAACCGGGACGGTATCCTAAGTAAAATGGAAACAGATTTATCCCTTGCCGCGGGGACGGCAGAGAGGCAGCAGACAGGCGGCAGAAGCAGCGGGCTGAAAGAAGGATGTACTCAGGAAAGAGCCTGCCATTGCCGCCCTGTGTGTGGGTTTCTCATTGCAGTCCCGTTTTGGTCAGATGGCTGTGCCCAAGACGGCGGCGGTTTCTTCGCGGCCACACCAACTGGGGCCTGAGCTTCCAGGAAAACGGCAAAACACCGACTGGAAACGCCACCCCGGAATTCCTCAAGCAATACGGCGCCTATTTTGTCGGCCCGACCGCGTCGAGCGGCGAGGCGGGCGAACAGAAAACGATCTATCTGACCTTTGACGCGGGTTTTGAAAACGGCAACACCCCGGCCATTTTGGACGCGCTGAAGGCACATAATGCCAAGGCCTGTTTCTTCCTGGTCGGCACTACCTCGAGACCAGCCCGGAGCTGGTCAAACGGATGGTCGAGGAAGGGCACACGGTGGGCAACCACACCTATCATCATCCCGACATGTCCAAAATCGCCGACGAGGAATCCTTCCGCCAGGAACTGACCCTGCTGGAAGACGCGTACCGGGAACTGACCGGACAGGAAATGACCAAATTCTATCGTCCGCCTCAGGGAAAATACAGCGAACAGAACCTCAAAATGGCGAACGACATGGGGTATCATACCTTTTTCTGGAGTCTCGCCTACGTGGACTGGTACACCGACAAGCAGCCCACCCGGGAGCAGGCGTTCGACAAGCTGCTTCCCCGCATCCATCCGGGGCGATCGTGCTGCTGCACAGCACCTCGAGCACCAACGCCGAGATCCTCGACGAGCTGCTGAGCAAATGGGAGGCCTGGCTACACCTTCGGCACCCTGGAAGAACTGGTGCAGGCCGGCTGATCGTCCTCCAGGCTTTGCCGGGGGCGGCTGTATAAACCTCATCATTTACCGGCTCCATCTGTACAAACGGACCATACGCACCAGGATAACCCCGCGGTGTTATGGTCATAGCTTTTGGAGGAATCGGAGCTGTCGCTCCGATTCCTGGAATGCGGCTCACCGCACTTCCGATTTTCCGCTTCGTCTATGCCGCATTTCGGTGTGCACCTTTTAAAAAAACAGAGAATTCTGCACCGCTGAGCCTTTTTCCTGCAAGGCGGCGGAACCCGGACCGGATTTTCCGCCGGAGCGCGCCGCTTTTACCCCCCGTACCTTTTCCCGACCTGCCGCATAGGATGGAAGGAACGGAAGGGCCCGCGGGTGGGCTGTGGTGGGATAGGGCCCTTCCTCAATACGGAAGGGGCTGAAACTATGGGAGAGAACATGGGGCTGATCCTCATCCTGCTGCTGTCGCTGTATGGATGCGCCGAGCTACTGCTGGCCATCTCCAGGCGGGTGCTGTCGCCCCCCAAAGAGGACCGGGGGTGCTGATGATCCCGCTTTGCGGACATCGGACCGATATCGAATATGTGGCGCGCTGCGCTGCGGCCAGGGAACGATGGGGCGCCGGTTCTCCCCGGGTGATGCTGGTGGATACCGGCATGGACGATGAGACCAGGCGGCTGGCGGAAGACGTCTGCAGCCGGCTGGGCCAGGGGCTGTATACATATGAGGAGTTTGAAAAAGTCCTGGCGTCGGGTTTACAATAGGATGGGAATTTGCTATAATGAGGAATATATGTTCGAACCCGGCCGGTTTTCGGGCCGGCCGGGCCGGGAAAGGAACACGCGATGGAGGACAATCGGCTCGAAGAGCTCTGCGGCAGTGTGGAACGGGTGGTTTTCCGCAACGCGGACAACGGCTGACGGTGCTGGAGCTCGAAGCGGGTGAGGAACTGCATAAAGTGGTCGGCGTGCTGCCCGCGGTCGCGGCGGGGGAACAGCTCCGCCTGAAAGGAAAAATGGGTGGAGCACCCGAGCTTCGGGCGGCAGTTCCGCGCCGAGCAGGCGGAACAGCATCTGCCCGCGGGTTCGGATGCGATCCTGCGCTATTTGTCCTCCGGCGCGGTTAAGGGGATCGGCGTCGCCACCGCCGCGCGGATCGTCGAAAAATTCGGGGACGAGACCCTGCGGATCCTGGAAGAGGAACCTGGCCGTCTCGCGGAGATCAAGGGGATCACCGCCGCCAAGGCAAAAGCCATCGGTGAGGCTTTTGCCGGCCAGTTCGGGCTGCGGGAGGTCATGCTGGCCTTCGCGGACTACGGTTTGACCCCGTCCGAAGCCCTGCGTTGCTATAAACGCTGGGGATCCGCCGCCGTGGACAAGATTCGCCGAAATCCCTATCTGCTCTGTTCGAGCGGGCTGTATATCGGCTTCGACCGGGCGGACCGCATCTGTATGGGGATGGACAGGCCCGCCGACGATCCCGCCCGCATCGAAGCGGGCCTTTTGTACGTGCTGCGCCATAATCTGGGGAACGGACACACCTGCCTGCCCGCCGACCGCCTGATCCCCACAGCGGCCGGACTGCTGGGGGTGGACGGGGGAAAAGGTACGGGACAAGCTCTCCGACATGGCATTGACCTTCGCGGTCCGGACCGAGGAAATCGACGGGCGGCTGTTCGTTTTCCTCCCCCATCTCTATCAGGCGGAAAAGTATGCGGCGGCCAGACTCCGGCTGCTGACAAGCTTTGCGCCGGTCCCTTCCCACCGGATACGGGACAGCATCGAGGCGGTGGAGAAAACAACCACATCACCTATGAGACACGGCAGCGCCAGGCGATCATCGAAGCGGTGGAGAAAGGGATGCTGGTCCTTACCGGCGGTCCCGGCACCGGCAAGACCACCACCCTGCGCGCCATCATCACCCTGCTCGAAAGCATGGGGGAAACGGTCGCCATCGCGGCACCGACCGGCCGGGCGGCCAAGCGGATCGCGGAGCTGACCGGATGCGAGGCCAAGACCATCCACCGCCTGCTGGAGGTCCAGTGGGACGACGCTGACACCCCCGTCTTTGTACGCAACGAGAAAAATCCGCTCGATGCCGACGCGCTGGTGGTGGACGAAGTGTCGATGGTGGACACGCTGCTGTTTGAAAGCCTGCTGCGGGCGATGAAAACCGGCTCCCGCCTGATCCTGGTCGGAGACACCGACCAGCTGCCTGCCGTCGGCCCCGGCAGCGTGCTCCACGATATTATCGACAGCGGTGTGCTGCCCGTCGTGCAGCTGACCGAGGTGTTCCGCCAGGCGATGGAAAGCGCGATCGTCGCGAACGCCCACCGGATTGTCGCCGGAGAGATGCCGGTGTTCGATAAAAAAAGGAGGGGGACTTCTTTTTCCTTCCCCAGAGCACGTCCGGGGACGTGACCGACACCCCTGCTCGACCTGTGCGCCAGGCGGCTGCCGAACCGGTACGGCATCACGGTGTTTTCGGGCATCCAGGTGCTCTGTCCCGGCCGGAAGGGGGAACTGGGTACCAGGGAGCTGAACGTCCGCTTGCAGGCCCTCCTCAACCCGGAGGACGCCGGAAAAAAGAGCTCCACATCGAGGGCGGCATTCTGCGGGTGGGTGACAAGGTGATGCACACCCGCAACAACTATGACATCGGCTGGACCCGGGACGACGGGGAGGTCGGCAGCGGGGTCTTCAATGGCGACATCGGGATCCTCGAGGACATCGACCATCGGGAGGATACCCTTGCGGTGCGGTATGAGGACCGGGTGGCGTTTTACACCCGCCAGGACGCGCAGGATCTGGAGCTTGCCTACGCCGTGACCGTTCACAAAAGCCAGGGCAGTGAATTCGAGGCGGTCCTGATGCCGGTTTTCCGCAGCAATCCACAGCTAAGTTACCGCAACCTGCTCTATACGGCCGTTACCAGGGCCAAGGCCCTGCTCATCCTGGTGGGGAGCCGCGATACCGTCCGGCAGATGGTGGAGAACAACAAGAAAACCCGCCGGTTCAGCGGTCTCCGCCATTTTCTGATTACGGCCGAAGAGATGTTTCCCGATTCCTGACACCACAGACAGACGACCACCCTGAACCCGGGGCCGCCCTTCCTTTTTGTATGAGCATTGTTTTGGGATCGGACGCGGCCGCCGGCAACAAAACGAATACGTAAGAGAGGCCGAAGCCTCCGGGGAAGGCACCACTCCTGGTTCTATAGGATAAAGGCCATCCCGTTCCCGCGATTCCGGCCGGTCATATAAAACCACCCGATTTCCTGCGAGTCCGTGTCTCTGTTCCCATATGACCGTGCCGTTCGGGCCCATAGCCCCGGATCGCCCTGCTATCCACCATCAGACAGGAGGCGCTTGTGGATGCCCCGCGTAAAAAGCGATGAAAACCAAGAGGATCCTGCTGTCCATCCTGTTTCCGGAACGGTGCGCCTGCTGCGGCCGGGTCATCCCGCCTTCAGCCGGCTGCTGTCCTTCCTGCCTGGAGAAATTGCCGGTGATCGAACCCCTTTATGTCCTTTTTGCGGTGCCGGGACCGAGGACTGCACCTGCGGACGGCACCGCCGTCACTTCGACCGCTGCGCCTCCCCTTTTTATTACGAGGACCCTGTCAAAGAAGGGATCCTCCTCTTCAAGGAATACGGGAGTGCGGAATCCGCTGCTTTTTTCGCGGAGCGGATGGCTGAGGTGTTCCTCCGGGAATGGGGCAGCCCCTACCTGGACGGGATCGTGCCGGTCCCGATGCGCAAGGAGGAAATCCGGAAGCGGGGGGCACAACCAAAGCCGGCTGCTGACCAAGGCCCTGTCCGGATATCTGAACGCGCCGGTGAGCGACGTGCTCGTTAAAATCGCCGCCATCCGCCCGCAGAAAGAGCTGACCGCGCTGGAACGGGGCGGCAATGTGCTGGGCGCCTACGATGTCCGGGAGGACGCCCTCCGGAACCGGGCACTGGAAGGGGCGCGTCTCCTGCTGGTGGACGATGTCATCACGACGGGGGCCACCCTGGACGAATGCGCCAAGGTGCTCAAAATCGCCGGAGCCGCGGAAGTGCTGGCCCTGACGGCCGCCCGGGCCCGGCTGAGATCCTCAAACAAATAAACCGTTGAGCCCAAGGGAGGGGTTCCTGTGAACATCCGGATCGCCACAATCGAGGACAGCGGCGCCATCCGCGCCGTTTACGCCCCGTACATCGACACGCCCGTCACCTTTGAAACCGCCCTGCCCACAATCGAAGAGTTCGAAGGCCGGGTGGCGGGAATCCTGCCCGAGTACCCTTATCTGGTGTGTGAGAAGGACGGGCGGATCATCGGGTATGCCTATGCCTGCCGGCACAGGGAACGGGCGGCATACCGATGGAATGCGGAGCTGTCGGTCTATCTGGATGGGGCGTTTGTCGCCAAAGGGCTGGGCCGGCGGCTGTACGGCGCGCTTATCGATCTGCTGCGTCTGCAGGGGATCCGGAGCGTGTACGCCAACGTCACCCTTCCCAACGCGCCGAGCGAAAGGCTCCACCTGGGGATGGGCTTCACCCGTCTCGGCACCTATCCCCAAACGGGGTATAAAGGCGGCCGCTGGCACGATGTCGCCTGTTTCCAAAAGGACATCCTGCCCCATCTCCCCGATCCCGAGCCGGTGACGGCTTTCCGTCAAATCCCGCGGGCCTCGGCCGGCGCCGTACTGGACCGGTGGCAGCCTTAATCAGGCTGCCACCGGTTTCCGCTTGTCAAACGGGCCGCTTTGTCGTATAATCAGACAAAGACTCGGATTTTTTCGACAAGGGAGGTGGCGTATATGCCTGGTATGGAGCTGGGAATCGACCTGGGAACCTCCCAGGTGGTGATCACCGCGGCTGGACGCGGCATTCTGCTGCGGGAGCCGGCCGTATTGGCCGTCGACGAAGCGAGCGGCCGCCTGATCGCCTGCGGCCGGGAGGCATACGCCATGCAGGGACGGGCCCCCGCCTCCATCCAGGTGATCCGACCGATGGCCAAAGGCGTCATATCCGACTACGACATCGCGGAACGGATGCTCAAATATATGGTGGGCAAAATCTGTGCGTATAAGGTGCTCAAGCCTCGTGCGGCCGTCAGCGTGCCGGCGGCCGTGACGGAGGTGGAGCAGCGCTCGGTGGTCGAAGCCGTGACGGCGGCGAATGTCCGCCGGGTGATCCTGATGGAGGAAGCGGTCGCCGCAGCGATCGGGGCGGGGCTGGACGTGGCCGCAGCCCGCGGCTGCATGGCCGCCGATCTCGGCGCCGGCACGGTCGACGTGGCGGTAATGACCCCTGCGGGGCGTGGCTTCCTCCATCTCGGCCAAAGTGGGCGGGGATGATATGGACGACGCCATCATCCGTTATATGCGGAACAAATACAAACATGTGATCGGGATCCTGACGGCCGAACAGGTGAAAAAGACCATCGGCTGCGCCCTGCCCGGCGGCGTCGGGGAACACGATGGACGTCCCGGGAAGAGATGCCGTTACCGGCCTGCCGTCAGTCTGCCGGGTGACTTCCGAAGATATCCATGAAGCGATAGCTGAGCCCCTGGGCGAGATCGTCGGCGTCATCCAGCAGGTACTGGAAAACACACCGCCGGAGCTGGCGGGCGACGTGATGACGGGAGGCATCGTCCTGACCGGCGGCCTTTCCCAGATGAGCGGTATGGCGGACTTGATCGCCAAACGCACCGGCGTAGCCTGCCGTGTGGCCGAAAACCCGGAGGACTGTGTGGCGAAGGGGCTCGGCAAGGCGATGAAATATGCGGATGTGATGCGTTCGGGGGGTATATGACATCAGCCAGTTTCTCCTACCGGCTGGCCGACCCGGCCCTGACGGCTCCAGCTGAAATCCTGTCCATCCTCTCCCAGTTTTTCGGAGCCGTCCGGCTTATATCCGGCCTGGCCCGGTAAAGGCCATTCAACAATCTGTATGCGAAAAATCCCGAATGTTTGTGGAAAATTTTGCCTGCCCGACCTTTCCACAATGAAAAACCCCTCAATAAACCTCGATTGTTCACACTTTCCACCGAGTTTTCAACATTTTCTCTCTTAACTCAGTTTTTACAAAGAGTTGTATCACCTTTCCCCATGCCGTGCAAATGAATAAAAAACAACCGCGCCGCCCATACTGAAGACGACAAAAAGGGGGCGCATTTAGGATGATCAAAGGTGTGAACCGGCAGATGATCGAGGTCACCGATACGGGGAATCCCTATTTCGAGCGGGCGCTGCTGGTTGTCCGGGCCGAGTGCATGGAACAGCCGGAAGTCCGCCTGCATGAAGAGGCGCACAAGATCCTGGCCTCATCGGACGCATACAGCGGCCTTCGCCTGTCCAGACGGACCCGGAGGATCCGCCGGATCCTCTTCGGCGTTTGCAGCGGCGGCGCCGGCCTCGCTTTCGGTATGCTCCTTCAGGGGGCTCGTCTTCCGGGCATGAACATGGCATATCGGGTTCCATTCAAAAGCGGCGGGGAGTAATCCCCGCCGCTCTCGGACTGTCGAAAAAGTAGAAAAAAGCGCATTCGATGGCCCAAACGGCCACGGTGAGTTCAGGATCCGTGTTTTCGGACAGGTGCCTCGAAAACACTCTTCGCCTCGACAAAAGGGCGGAAACACGGTGTGGTTCCGCCCTTTGCCAATGAGTAGGGGGTGAACCTGGCGGGGACAGAGGGAACAAGGTGAGCGATAGCAAACCGCCGTGATCCGGCGTCCCCGCCGCTTTTGCGTATACGTATTGGCCGCGGACAATCAGGCCAGAGCGGCGGCCACGGCGTCCCCCCCATCGCGGCGGTGCCGATTTTTTGACAGCCCTCCGCGGCGATATCCGGGGTGCGCAGGCCTTTGCTAAGAACCGTCTCCACCGCCTTTTCGATCGCGTCCGCCGCCGCCGTCTCGGCGAGAGAATAGCGCAGCAGCATCGCCGCCGAGAGGATGGTGGCCAAAGGATTGGCCACGTCCTGCCCGGCGATGTCGGGCGCGGAACCATGAATGGGCTCGTACAGGCCTTGTCCCCTCTCCCAGCGAGGCGGAGGGCAGCATCCCGATCGATCCCGCAATCTGGGAGGCCTCGTCCGACAGGATATCTCCAAACATATTCGAGGTGACGATGACGTCGAATTGCCGGGGATCCCGGACCAGCTGCATCGCCGCGTTGTCCACATACAGATGGCGGAGCTCTACATCCGGATACTCCTCCGCCACCCGGATGACGGTTTCCCTCCACAGCCGGGAGGACTCCAGGACATTGGCCTTATCGACGCTGTGGACCAAGCCCCGGCGCCGGCGGGCCGTGTCAAACGCCACCCGGGCGATCCGCTCCACCTCGGGAACGGAATACCGCTCGGTATCGTAGGCGGATTCGGCACCGTCCACGCTGTCCCTGCCCCGCCGGCCGAAATAGATACCGCCGGTCAGCTCCCGGACCACCAGCAGATCCATGTCGTCCCCGACGATGGAGGGGCGCAGCGGGCAGGCATCCTTGAGAGGTCCGTAAATCTTAGCGGGGCGCAGATTGGCGAAAAGCCCCAGGGCGGACCGGATCCCAAGCAATCCCGCCTCAGGCCGCTGGTTTCCCGGCAAAGTATCCCATTTGTAGCCGCCGACCGCCCCCAGCAGGACGGCGTCGCTCTGTTTGCAGGCAGCGACAGTTTCCTCCGGCAACGGCGTTCCCGACGCGTCGATGGCGCAGCCGCCCATCAGGGCATCGGTATAGGACAAGGCAAACCCATACCGGGCTGCCGCGGCATCCAGTACCTTAACCGCCTCCCGCACGATCTCCGGGCCGATGCCGTCCCCTTTCAGCAGGGTGAGTTTGTAGGTGTTCATAATAACCGTCTCCTTTATCTTGGATATAGACCATAAGCCTCTCAGCCGTTTCCCCGGCCTCCGCCGAAGCTCTGTTCATGGCACAGAGGACGCCCTGGATGGAGGCGAGGTTGATGTTGCTCTCGATGCCGACACCGAAAACCGGTTTACCGTCGGATGTCTTGAGCTCGATGTAGGCGATGGCCTTGGAATCCGATCCGGTGGAAATCGCGTGCTCGTGATAGGATTGGAAAGTGTAGCCGGTGATACCCACGCTGCGCAAGGCGTTGAAGAAGGCGTCGAGCGGACCGTTTCCGGTTCCCTCCAGGTCCCGGCAGACACCGTCCACGCTCAGGGTGCCTTTGAAATGCACGCCGTTCGTGCTACCCGATTCCTCGAACAGAGTATGCCCGGCCAGGGCGTATGTCCGCGGCACTTCCAGATAATGCCGGCGGAACACGCCGAACAGCTCGTCGGAGGAGAGCTCCCGGCCGGCCCGGTCGCATTCCGCCTTGACCAGCGCCCCGAATTCGGGATGCATAGCCTTGGGCAGGTTGTAACCGAAAACCGTCTGCATGACAAAGGCCGCGCCGCCCTTCCCCGACTGGGAATTGATCCGGATGATCGGCTCGTACTGCCGTCCGACGTCGGCGGGATCGATGGGCAGGTAAGGGATCTCCCAGTATTCGGTACCCGAATCCCGCATATACTGCATCCCCTTGTTGATCGCGTCCTGATGGGAGCCCGAGAAGGCGGTGAAGACCAGCTCCCCGGCGTAGGGCTGCCGTTCCGGCACCCGCATCTTGGTGCACCGCTCATACATCTCCTTGAGCGCGGGCAGGCGGCTGAAATCGAGGCCGGGATCCACCCCTGGGTATACATATTGAGCCCCATGGTGACGATGTCCAGATTGCCGGTGCGCTCGCCGTTGCCGAAAAGGGTGCCTTCCACCCGCTGCGCCCCGGCCAGCAGCGCCAGCTCTCCCGCCGCCACGCCGGTTCCCCGGTCGTTGTGGGGATGGATGCTGATGACCGCCGCGTCGCGGTTGGGCAGATGGCGGATGAAATATTCCACCTGGTCGGCGTAGGTGTTGGCCGTGCACATCTCGACGGTGTTGGGCAGGTTGAGGATGACCGGGTTCTCCTTCGTAGAACCCAGCGCCTCCATCACCGCGGCGCAGATGGCCACGGCATTGTCCATCTCGGTACCCGAAAAGCTCTCCGGGGAATACTCATACCGGATACGGGTATCTCCCTCATAGCTTTCGGTCAGCTCCCGGATGAGCCGGGCGCCCTCCACGGCAATGCCGATGATGCCGTCCATCTCCTTATGGAACACCACCTTGCGCTGCAAAGTGGAGGTGGAATTGTAGAAATGGACGATGACGTTTTTGGCACCCCGGATCGCCTCAAAGGTGCGGCGGATCAGATGCTCCCGGGCCTGGACGAGGACCTGGATGGTCACGTCGTCCGGGATATGGCCGCCTTCGATCAGCTCGCGGCAGATAGCATACCCGTTTCGGGAGGCGGAGGGAAACCCCACCTCGATCTCCTTAAAGCCCATATCGCAGAGAGCCTTAAAGAATTCGAGCTTTTCCTCCATATTCATCGGATCCACCAGCGCCTGATTGCCGTCCCGCAGGTCAACGCTGCACCATATCGGCGCTTTTTTCGATCACCCGGTCCGGCCACTGCCGGTCGGGCAGCCGGACAGGCGTGAAGGGTCTGTATTTTTGAAATTGGGGTTTCATCTCGGCCATCCTCCTTTGTAATAAAAAAACGCCCGTCCCTGTATTGACAGGGACGGGCGACGAATCGCACGCGGTACCACCCAGCTTCGGGCGCCGAAACGCCCCTCTGCCGCTTCGCCGCACCAAGGTGCGGGAAAGCGCCGGCCGTTAACGCGGCCACGCGGTCCGCCCTACCCCTCACGGCTCGGACGGACGACTCCGGGATGAGCTATACACACAGGCACCGCCGCCGGCTCGCACCTTCCGCCGGCTCTCTTTGACGGGGACCCCTGTCTTATTCCCATCAGCGTCTTTCACTGGTCTATTGGGTTGTTAGGTTTCATTATAAGCGCCGGGCTGCCGTTTGTCAAGGGGTGAAAACCGCCCTCCCTGTTCAAGAAATTGATGGAGAAACGTCCGCCGGCTTGCCGAAGCACCTGCCGCTACAAGGCATCGCCTTATAGCGGACCCAAAGATACTGAAAAGTAAAAGACCGTTGGCAACGCTGTCGATTTCATCGACAGTCTTTATTGAAAGCTATTCAACCGTATGATATAATAAAATCGGCAAATTAAGGTACGGTTAGGGAGAATATGCGGTGGGACTGTTCTTTAAAAAAGAAGAAAAAGATAAAGAAGTATGGAATATGACTGAAAAGATTTGAGATGGAATCGATTTCTGCGAGACATATGCTTTCGAGATGTAGAAACATTATCGGAAATTCAAAAAATAGCTGTGCTATGTTTTTGGTACGATACGGAAGTGAACAGCGGCGGGCACAGCGGATATTTCGATTGCTGTCCAGATACTGTTCCGCAGGAATTGATAAGTGCGATATTAGTAGTCGGTTATAAAGCCATTGCCGATAATTATCAAAAAGCATTGTCTGAAGGGGAAAAGGACGACTGGGTCGAGACCGATACTGCCTATTATAACTTTTCACCGTCTCTTTGTGATTGCTTACGGGAGTTTGTCGAGAGCAACAAAGACATCATATTTCATTAAGGGCCTGTATTCATACAAATCCCAAACCGGGTTACTATAAGAGCTGCCGGGGGCTAACTCTGTCGATTGCACCAACAGTCTTTATTGCAAGCTATTCAACCGTATAGTATAATAAAAGGAAGAAAAACCAGAAGAAAAACGAGATAGTAATCAAAAACCAAAGGAAATCTTAGCCAATACGAATTTAGCGGGGGGCACTGATTTGAAGGTGACTCTCCGTTTTTGTCTATTTACATAAGCTATAGCAACGAAACTGCCGATCCGATATAGCAAACCGGCTGAAGCAGAGCCCCCACAGAGGCATATGCGCGCCGTCTGCGGGGGCAAAAAATTAAATATTAAAAAGAGGCCGGCTGCGCCTTGGCCGGATCGGAAGCTCTGGCCGCCGGGCCCGGACAGGTCGAAATAGATCCGGGCGTTGTGGGTGGTACCCCAGTCTTTCTGGGAGCCGGTGTCCTGAATGCGGTTGAAAGCCTCCCGAAACATGGTGTTGTGGGCTTCCTCGCGGTTGAGCAAAAAGTCGATGGTTTCCCGTACCCCTTGTCGTCTATCTGGCGGTACAGGTATTCGTAAACCACCTTGGCCCGCTGTTCGGCCGCGATATCCGACAGGATATCCGCCGCGGCGTCGCCGGTGTTTCGTTGACATAGGCGGCGGTCCAGAGATAGCCGCTGGCGTTGGCGAGCATGGGGGTCAGGCCGGTCAGGACATGGGCTTCCACGTTCCCCACCGTGGCGTTCATGGCGTCGAGATCGTCGCCGTTGAGCATATTGACGGTGGCGCTGATCATCTCTAGATGGCAGAGCTCCTCCGCCGCCACGTCCAGGAACAGGTCCTTGATCTCCTTATCCTTTGATCCGCATACTTTTGGGACAGGTATTGCAGGGCGGCTTTCAGTTCCCCGCGGGCCGCCCAGCTGTTCCTGCAGCAGCGCGGCGTAGTTGGGATTCGGCCGGTCCACCCGGACGGGGTTGAGATATTGCTTTTCGTGCTTGAACATGGCGTTTCCTCCTTGCAAAATCGAGTTCCCCCATAGTATGCGCAGACGAATCCCGATTTTGCAGAAAACACCGGCTTTTTATTTGAGCATCTCTTCAAACTCCGCCTGGCTGATGACCCGTACCCCGAGCTGCTGGGCCTTGGCAAGCTTGCTGCCTGCGTCCTCCCCGGGCCAGGACCACCGACGTTTTCTTCGATACGCTGCCCGCGGTTTTTCCGCCGTATCGCTCGATGAGAGCGGCGGCCTCATCCCGCTTCAGGGTGGGCAGGGTGCCGGTGAGGACAAAGGTCATGCCGGCAAAGCGGTCGTCCGCCCGCTCGCTGTTGTCCACCATCCGCACCCCCGCCCGCGCCAGCTCCTCCACCATTTTCCGGGATGGCTCCAGCTCGAAAAAGCGGACCACGCTCTCCGCCATGATCTCCCCGAAGCCGTCGATGGCGTTGATATCGTCGAGAGAGGCCTCCATCACCGCGTTCATGGTTCCGAAACGGCCCGCCAGCAGCTTTGCCGCTTTCTGGCCGATATGGCGGATGCCCAGGGAGAAGAGCACCCGGTCCAACCCGGCTTCCTTGGACTTTTCGAGTGCCGCCAGGAGGTTCTCCGCCGACTTGTCCCCCATCCGGTCGAGCGCCGCCACCGCGTCGGGGTCGAGATGGTAAAGATCGTATACATGGGTGATCAGGCCGGCGTCCATGAGCTGCTCGGAGCACGGCCGGGCCGAGCCCCTCGATATCCATGGCGTCTCGAGGCGAAGTGGATCAGGTGGCGCAAACGCTGGGCCGGACAGTCGGGATTCAGACAGCGCAGGGCCGCCTCGTCCTCCTCCCTCGATACTGGGGCCCCGCAGGACGGGCAGGCCGACGGCATCTCAAAGGCGGCCTCCCCGCCGTGGGCGGCCACCCGCACCACCTCGGGGATGATGTCCCCCGCTTTGCGCAGCACCACCCGATCCCCGACCGCGAGCTGTTTTTCCCGGATAAATTCCTCGTTGTGCAGGGTGGCCCGACTGACGGTCGTTCCCGCCAGTTCCACCGGCTCGAACAGGCCGGTCGGGGTGAGCACCCCGGTCCGGCCGACGTTGATCTCCACGCCGAGTAGCACGGTCTCCTTTTCCTCCGGCGGATATTTGAACGCCGCCGCCCATTTGGGGAACTTGGAGGTGCTGCCCAGCCGCTCCCGCTGGGCAAAATCGTCCACCTTGACCACCGCCCCGTCGATGTCGAAGGACAGGGCGCGGCGCAGGCCGCCGATCCGTTCCACCTCGGCGATCACCTCGTCGATGGAGCCGGTTTTCTTATAAAAAAAGGAATCACCGGGAACCCCAGCTCCCGCATCCGCTCGCGAGAGAGGCGGCGTGACCGCTTACCTCCTCCCCTCGATGAGCTGGAGGTTGAAGATAAAGAGATCCAGCCCCCGGCCCCGCGTGACCCGGGGATCCTTTTGGCGCAGGGATCCCGCCGCCGCGTTCCGCGGGTTTTTAAACGGTTTTTCCCCTTCGAGCTCCTGCCGCTCCACCAGGGCGGCGAAACTCTCCCGGGGCATATACACCTCTCCCCGGACGATGACGCGGGGGAGCGGGGCGGTCAGGCGGGCCGGGATGGACCGGATGGTGCGCAGGTTGGCCGACACATCCTCCCCGTCACCCCATCTCCCGGGTGGCGCCTCTTTAAACACGCCGTCCATCATACTCGAGGGCGACGGACAGGCCGTCGATTTTCGGCTCCACCACATACTGCGGATCCTCGACCGTCTCCCGGACCCGCAGATCGAATTCCCGCAGCTCCTCGATATCGAACACATCCTGCAGGCTGGCGAGCGGCACCTCGTGGGCCACGGGGGTGAACAGCGCCGACACCTCGCCATGCACCCGCTGGGTGTAGGAATCGGCCGTGACCAGCTGGGGATAATCCGTTTCCAGCGTCCGCAGCTCCCTGGTCAGGGCGTCGAACTCGCTGTCCTCGATTTCCGGGTCATCCAGGTCGTAATACCGCCGGCTGTGGTACTCGATCTGTTCCCGCAGCGCCGTCACCCGCTGTTTGGCCTCCTCAAAATCCATCCGGACCCTCTCCTCTTTCGCTGATAGAGTTAGTATACCAAATATTGTGGCGTTTTTCCACTATTTCACATCCGCGTAATCAAAGATTTTTCGCACGATGTCCGCCTGATCGCCGTCCACCTGGGTGAAGGAATCCGGAACCTCGCCGACCAGCACCGTTTCGGCCACCAGGTAATTCGTGGTGGTTTCGATGGAGGAACGGAACCCCGGGATCGCCGCGTAGATCCGGACCGTGACCTCCAGCTCGATCTGGTGGGAGGTCTGGTTGATGCCGGCGCTCGTGAAGCGGCTGTTCATGACCGAAAGGGCGGTGCCGCTCATGCTGATTTTGATAGGGATATAGGGGCCGCGGCCGGTGAAGAAATCCCCGCCGATCAGGTTCCCGAACGGGATCTCCACCGTCTGTTTCTTATAGTTCTCCAGTTCGTCCATTACGGCGCCGGTGGCCGCCGCCTTGAGGCGGTTGATCTGCACCACATCAGCCTCAATGGAGGTGATCGTCCCCTGATCGTCCTTTTGGACCGTCACAAGCTGATCGTATGTGATATTGGAGGCCGAAAGCGCCTTTTCCACCCCGTCGTTGACCGCCCGCATGGCCACCCATTTCGCTGCCGTCTCGCCATAGGCCTGGATCAAGGGGCGGAGATTGCGCTCTATCATGATCAGCAGCCCGGCCAGCAGGCACAAAACCGCCAACACCCGCAGCCTGGCTGGCAGCCGGCCCCGTCCCCCCTTCGTACGGACGCCGCACCGGTGGGAGCCCCCTGCCGAACGCCCGGCGTCTTCCCATGCGTCTGCGCACCGCGCTCACGCCCTTTCCTCACGATTTGCACCCGGTATTAACCAGTGTATACAGGACAGGAAAAAAAGGGTGCGTGCAAAATCCGGGGAAACCGGGTTTTATCGGCCCATACGGCTCGTTTTTCCGCCGAATGCCGCCGAATGAGAAAATTTGATAAGCCGGAAGGCACTGCCACTTCAAAGCGGAACGCGGCTGCCTGAACCATAGAAAACCCCGGCCGATCTGCCGTCGGCCGGGGTTTATAGGTTAAAACCACCCAAATCTCTGGGGGCCACGGGCCCCCTCCTTGTATAGCGTTGGTTCAAAAGCCTATGTCCCTGCCGGTTTTCATCAAAAGAAAACCGGCCGATTACTTGGGGGTTTGGGGGCGAAGCCCCCGGCGTCTCTTTGCCTCCTTTCTCCGCGCGGAGAAAGGAGGTGGCCGCGCATAAAAGCTCTACCGGGTTTGGCTGCCTGCCGGTTGCGCGGACATACCGCAGCAAAAAGTCTGGCCTGAGGGCCATCCCCTTTGTTGACGCAAAGGGCCGGCAGAACGCGGAAAGAACCGTCGGGGGGAGTTCCCCGAACCCCGATATTTGGATTTTTAGGGCCATTGTGGGGCACCACAATGGCGGGTGACCGGCCCCAGATCCCGCCGGTATAGAGGAGCTTTCAGGGGCGAGGCCGGCTTTCTCTTTAGGAAAGCCGGCGGGAACGTCCTCTATTGAACCGACGATTATACTAAGGGGGCCCGAGGCCCCGGAGATTTGAGTGCTTTCTAACCTGTATTTTGGCTGCCGCGTCATACAAAGAGAGGCTGCAGCTGCATGCCGCTCATGGCAGCGGCGATGGTGTCCGGAATCCGGGTGAAATCCGCCACGAGCGAATTCGGCTTGTTCACCGCGTCGTCCTGGCTCATGGGAACAAAATAGATGTTTTTCGTGTTCTTTAACAGCGCGATGTTCCGCATGGAGGCGCCCAGCGCGTCGTTGGTGGAGACCGCCAGCGACCGGCCGGCTGCGCCGCAAATGGGATTTAACGGCCAGGGACACCGGTGAATCACTCAGCCCGTTGGCCAGGCGGCCGAGCGTGGTGCCGGTACAGGGGGCGACCACCAAGACGTCGAACAGGCCCTTGGGGCCGATCGGTTCCACATCCGTCAGCGTCGTCATGGGATCCCGGCCGGTCAGCTCGATGAGGCGGCGGCGGAAATCCTCCGCTTTTCCAAAACGGGTATCCAGGGTGGAGGCGTTGAAGGACAGGATGGGGTGACCTCCATTCCCATCCCCACGAGTTCTTTGACCTGCATGAGCACCCGGTCGAAGGTGCAAAACGAGCCGGACATCGCAAATCCGACGGAAAGCTGCGTCATCAGGAACCCTCCTTAATCATATTGAGAATCGTCTTCTTGATGATCGCCCCGGCCGTCTTGGGCGCCACGCGCCCCGGCAGGGACAGTGCCCAGATGGTCTTGATCTGCATCTCCGCCGCCGCGTTGAAGTCCACGCCGCCCGGCCGGGAGGCCAGGTCGATCAGCAGGGTTTCCTTTTTCCATGCCCTTTGAGGATATCCCGGCCGAACAGCATGACCGGCACGGTATTGAAAATGACGTCGAAATCCCCGGCGTCCGCCAGATTTTCGAGCTCCAGCGTTTCACAGCCCGTCGACTTGGCCCAGGCGAGATCCGCAAAACTTGCGGGCCGCCACGGTCACCTGCGCGCCGAGAGATACCAGCCGTTTGGACAGGGTGCGTCCTACCCGGCCGTATCCGGTGATCAGGCATTTGGCGCCGTCAATCGTCACCGGCAGCTCTTCCATTGCCAGCTGGATCGCCCCCTCCGCCGTCGGAACCGCGTTCATGACCGCCAGCTCTTCCCGCAGAAGATAATCTGAAATAACCAAACCGCGGCATTCGGCTTCTTTTCGCACCACGTCAGAGATTTTTCCCCCCACCAGGAATTGATCCTGTGCCATGCCGTTGAGCACCTGGTCGAGAGGGATCCGCATCCGGGAAAACGGGGCGTTGACCGTCGTACCGTCCGTCGTCACCGGCAGCGGCAGGATCACGCAGTCAGCGAGCGTCACCGCCTGGGCCGGATTGGTGCAGCCCGTGACGCAGGGCGGCAGATCGGTGCTGTCAAAGCCGGATGTGATCACCTTGTATCCGTCCGCGGCCAGTAGCCCGGCCAGATAGGCGGAGCGCAGATCCCCCCCTATCACCGCGAAGTGTCTATGTTGCGCATATCCATACCCTCCATTATGTCTTCGTCCTATCCGGGTCTCATGTTCCATCCTATGAGGGTGGGGAGGGTTGTGTGAGTCCGCGGAAAAACGAAATTTTCCCCGCCCTCCTCTCTTGCTCTGGCCGGCAAAGGAAACTTTTATAAAAATAGAACATATGTTTGACAATGCGCTTTTTTTGGGGTATACTCTAGATAAACTTGGTATGGGGAGGATAAAAAGAATGGCAGAGCTCCGTTTTCATAAGCCGCCCGAACGTCCTGAGCTCCTGCGCGTCATGCGGGAGGACGCGCGCTACGACGCGGCGTCCAGTTCCGACCCGGTGGCGGCCTGCCCTCCCGGATTCTTAAGCGGGGACATCCGCGCCAAGCGCGCCGCCGCCCAAGGTGCCCAAGGTATTTTTGTCCAATCAATGCACCTTCAACTGCGCTTACTGCGGCTGCCGGGCCAGCAATGGAGAAAAAACCCGCTACTGTGTCCAGCCGCGGGAGATGGCCCGCATCGCGGTGGAGAGGCGGACAGGAACCGCCGCGGCGTCTTTTGACGTCCGCCATCTATAAAAAACGCCGATTACACAGAGGAACTGATCGTCGAAACCCTGCGTATCATGCGGGAGGAGCTGCATTATCCCGGCTTCATCCACGCCAAGGTCATGCCGGGAACCGACCCGCTCCTCATTGAACAGGCGGGCCGCTACGCGAACCGGCTGAGCGTCAATATCGAGGTGACCAAAAGCGAGGGCTATGCCAAAATCGCCAAGCAGAAGACCCGGGACAACATCCTTTCCCCATGGCGGCGATCAGCCGCTTGATTTGGGCGAACAGGGAGGAAAAAAGCCCGTTCAAGCCCGCCTTCGCCACCTCTCAGACCACTCAGCTCATGGCCGGCAGCACCGACGAGGACGACCGGACTATCTTGACCCTATCCAGCGCGCTGTACCGCAAATACCGGCTCGGGCGGGTGTATTACACGGCGTTCCGCTACCGTCATCCCGCCGCCGGCTATGACCTCCCCCTGGTTTCCACTCCGGTCTGGCGGGTTGGCCGTCTATATCAGGCCGACCGTCTGCTGCAGCTCTACGGCTTTACCCCCGACGAAATCCTGCCGCCCGAACACGCCAGCCTGTCCCTGGACCTCGATCCCAAAACCGATTGGGCGCTGCGCAATCCGCAGTTTTTCCCCGTCGAGGTCAACCGCGCGCCGTATGAATCGCTCGTGCGGGTGCCGGGGATCGGCGACGTGTACGCCCGGCGGATCCTCCAGGCCAGGCGGCTGGGGAGCCTTGACCGGGATGCCCTGGTCCGTCTGGGAATCCCGATGAAAAAATGCCTGTATTTCATCACCTGCAGGGGGCAATACGCGGGCGGGCGGATGCTCGAACGGCCCGGATCTGCTCCGGCTGCGCCTGGCGGCCGCGCCCGTTACCGCCTGCGAACAGCTGCGTTTTGAAGACTGTATGGAGCCCCTGTAGAACCCGCCGGCCGCAAAACAGCCGAACGGGAGCCCGTGTCCCTAGCAGGCAGCCGGAACAGCCTTTTTCCCCTTGTCAGGACAGCGGGCCGGCCTAGCAAAAACCGGCCGTCCGGAGGGAGTCTCCGAATGGCCGGTTTTTGGGTGCTGCCCCTATTGTGAACCGCCGTATTGCCAAGGGGAGGAACTTCTCACGCGAGCAGTTGTTCCATTTCCCCACCAGATCCGCGAATTCCCGCAGGGCTTCCTCCACCGGGGCGGGTGTGCGCATATCCACCCCCGCGCGTTTGAGGGTTTCGGCCGGGTAATCGCTGCCTCCCGCGTGGAGAAAATCCAGATAAGGGGCAACATCCCCCCGTCCAGTATCCGGCGGCTGATGGCCGCAGCCGCGGAAAACCCGGTGGCGTATTTGAAGACATAAAACGCCCGGTAAAAATGCGGGATCCGCGCCCATTCCCAGTCCATATACCCGTCGATGGCCACATCCGGACCGAAATAGGTCTCCAACAGGCGGTGGTAGACCCCGCAGAGGGTCTCGGCGGTCAGCGGCTCCCCCGCTTCGGCCAGGCGATGGGTTTCAGCTCGAATTCCGCGAACATGGTCTGGCGGAATACCGTCCCCGGAACTCCTCAAAGGTAACGGTTGATGAGAAAGGCTTTTTTTCCCGCCGCCCCCTCTTCCGTGGAGGAGTCGCAGCGGGAGATCAGCCCCCGCATCAGGATGTTCTCGTTGACGGTCGAGGCGATTTCGTCGAGGAAAATCGGGTAGTCCTTATTGACATAGGGCTGGGTATTGGAATACTGTGTGTGCAGGCAGTGCCCCGCCTCATGCGCGAGGGTGAAGACGTCCCCGAGCTGTCCGGCAAAATTCAGCAGCATATAGGGGTGCACACCGTACACGTCCGTCGCATAGGCGCCGGTGGTTTTGCCCGGGGTTTCATAGACATCCACCTTGCCGCCGGAAAGCAGATCCTCCAAATCCCGGATATACCCGCCGCCGAGCGGCGTGAGGGTGTCGAGGACCACATCCCGCGCCTGTTCATAGGTGTATGCCGTCTCCGGCATCTCCACCACCGGTACGTAGCAGTCGTAGATATGCAGCCGATCCACCCCGAGCAGGCGGCGGCGCAACTCAAGATAACGGAAATACACCGGCAGAGCGTCCCGTACGGCCCCGATCAATCCGGTGTAGATGGAACGGGGCAGGGCGTCGGCGAACAGGGCCGCATCGAGGCTGTCCGCATACCCCCCTTGCCCGTGCGGCGAAAACATCCGCCTTCACCTGTCCGGCGTAGAGGGCCGCGATGGTGTTCCCCATCTTCTGAAAAGCGCCGTGCAGGGCGGCGAAAGCGTCCGCCCGCACCCGCCGGTCCCGGCTCTCCCGCATCCGGGCGAACAGGCCGTCGGTCAGCTTTCACCCGGTTTCCGTCCTCGTCCTCCACCTCGCCGCGGTCGAGATCCACGCTGTTGAGCATGGAAAAAAAAAGCGTTGTCCATCGATTCGAGCGCGGGCGCCGCCATGGCGAGGAGCTGTTCCTCCCTGGCGGAGAGGACATGGGCCCTGGACCGGATGACATTGTCGATCATATGGCGGAAATCCCGCAGTTCCGGACGCCGTTCAGCCACCTCCCGGAGCCGGACGGGATCGAGCGCCGTCAGCTCGGGCAGCAAAAACGCCGTCATCTCCTGGAGACGGAACAGCAGGGCCAGCGCCCGCTCCTGCATCGACTGGGCTGCGGGCGACGCATTGTCGAGATCCTGCAGCATATGGGCGTAGCCGTATACCTTTCCAACCGCATAGAGAGCTTCTCATCGAGAAGGAGGCAGGACACCAATGCCTCTTCCTCGCCCAGCCGGCCAGCGTACGCCGCGTCTCTTCCCCATCGGCAGCAGGGCGGCGAGATCCTGTTCCCATGCCGCCGGATCGGGATAGATGTCCTCCATCCTCCATTTATACTCTTCCGGGATGTCCTCCCGGTTTTCTCTGCGTCGTCTGCATGCTTACCGCTTCCTTTCTTGGGATCATTCGAGAGATAAACCCCTCTTTTTGCCTCAAATTTTCCAGGCACTCCTCCAGATAGAGGGGCCGTGCTCCGGATAGACCGCCTGCGGCCGGCCAGCAATGCCATTAACGCCGTATCGATTTCCCGGGCCTCGCACCGCCGCCCACGATACCCCGGAGAGGCCCAGCACGGCTCGGCACGATAGCCTCGGCGGGCCATTTCCATCATCACCCGCAGATGATACAGGATCAGATATTCGGGCGGATGGACGAATACATAATCCACCACCGCATGCTTTTTTCCCCAGGAGAGCCCCGGAGCGCGCAGCATTCCGATGCTGCCCGAGCAGCTGCGCCCGGGGCAGAAGGGGCAGCAAATCCTCGTGCCAAAGCCGCATCGATCCCTTCCCCCTTTTCCGGTAGTATGGCCCCGGAAAGGGCAAACCAAACATCCTGTGTCCGCATAAAATGGGTTGACAGGCCTTTCGGCCGCAGATGAATCAATTCCAGAAAGGACAGGGATGGACAGATGTATGGATATGACCGGGAAAAGCGGTCGCCTATGCCCACAAGTGGGCCTACGGGCGAAACCCGGCTTATGGCGATTTTTCTGAAATGGGGGGCGATTGCACCAACTTCGTCTCCCAGTGTCTCCACGCGGGCGGAGCCCCGATGAACTACACGCCGACGTTCGGCTGGTTTTACGCGTCCCTGAACAACCGGGCGCCGGCCTGGACCGGGGTGCAGCCGTTTTACCGGTTTATCACCACCAACACCAAAGCCGGGCCATACGGGTGGCCGGCCGAACTGTCGCAGCTGCAGATCGGCGACGTCATGCAGCTCTCCTTCGACAAGGGCGTCAGCTTTGGGCACACCGCCCTGATTGTGTCGGTGGGGACACACCCCGATCCCGACAACGTGCTGGTGGCCACTCACAGCGAGGATGCCGACAACCGGCCGGTATCCCACTGGTTCTACGCGCTGCCGCGGTTTCTGCATATCGAAGGCTCTCTATACTGGCGGGCACTGGGGCCGGTCACCGGCCATTGTGGTGTCCCACAATGGCCCTAAAAATCAAAAATACCTGGGGGATCCAGGGGGGTCACCCTTGGCGCCTCTTTCCCCGTTCCTACTCGATTAGCCTCGGGCAAATGCGGAAGCATTTGCGAGGGCCGGGGCAGGCTACGTATGATTTCGACGGCGTTCGACCCGGTCTTCTCGACGCCGAGAAAGGAGGTGGTCGGCAGGCCAGACCCATTTTTGCATGGCGTGTTGGAGTTTGTCCGCGCATATAAAACGTTGTCCTAACGAAAAGGGATATCAATGCGCGGCCACCCACTTTTGCCCTTGGCGGCAAAAGTGGGCCCCCGGGGGAGAACCCCCGGCCCTCCAGATTGCTGGCCGATTTTCTTTTTATGAAAATCGGCGTAAACGCCCGCACCTGAACCTACGCCATACAGAGGGGGCCCGAGGCCCCGGGTGTCTGGGTGGTCATCATTTTATAAAATGATGACCAGATACATAAAGGGCTGCCGCCCAAGATGGCTTCCCGGTAGAGCGGATTGTATCCTATATCCTTCTTTCTGAGCGGATGGCGGCGAGAAACGCGATTCCAGCGGCGTTATCAGCGGAATAGGACGGCGGCGCGAAAGCCCCGCCATACCGCGCTTCCAATCCGCGGCGGAGAAGGGTATTCGACATAACCCCTCCCGCGTAAAGGAGCGGCAGATCGCCGAACCGGCGCAGCAGCGCCGTTGTCATCCCATCCAGAGCCGCGAGCACGCTGCACAGGCAGAAGCGGGCGACCTCTTCCGGGGATCCCCCGGGCTATACAATCACGGCACTGATTTTCCACCCCGGACAGATGGCAGCTGCCATCCTCCAGCGAGGGCCGGGGCCGATAGACTCCACTGCCGCCGAGGGCCAGCCGCTCAAGGGCCGGCCCGGCCGGGAACGGCAGGCCCAGCATCCGCCCCACCCGGTCGATGAGCTGTCCGGCTTTCAAATCGAGGGATGTTGCGACCGTCTCACAGCGCAGCACGGTATCACCGTCCGGCTCAACGAGCAGGGCATCGGTTGTGCCGCCCGATACATGAAACGCCAGGAAGCGGCGGTCAAGCCACGCAGTCTTATCCGCTCCATACAGCGCCGCGGCCACATGGCCCTGCTGATGGGAAAAAGAGACGAACGGCGCCCCCGTCACAGCCGAAAGCCCTCTGGCCATACCGGATCCGGCCAAAAAGCAGGGCATATACGAACCCTCCGCCTGACGGGGACGGTCAGAGGCCGCCACCCCTGTCGAGCAGCAAAGGCCGGCCGCCGAGATCCTCCCGCAGCCGTTCGAGCACCTCGGGAAGCTGTCGGGTATGGAAAAATACAGCGTCGCTCTGCCGCAGGCCGAGCTCGCCTTCTTTGACGGGAAGCGGCCGCTTTACTTCAAATCACCCCCGCCCCGGCGTCGAACGCCGCAGCGGAGGTGGTATGCTGGTATCCAGCCCCAGATACAATCCCATGGCGACCGCCACTCCCCGTTATGGTTTCGGCTCTTCTGTTTCGGACACGGCTTCGCCTCTGCGGGCCACGCCGCCCAAGACGCCGTTGACAAAGGGGGCATCGTCCTCCCCGCCGTATTTTTGGCGAGTTCGACCGCCTCGTTGATCGAGACGCTGACCGGGATATTCTCCTATGCTCCATCTCGTATATCGCCAGCCGCATGATGGGACAGGGCCACACGGGAGAGGCGGTCCTTGTTCCACTTGCGTGAAAAGGCCGAGATGAGCGTATCCTCCTCTTCAAGATGGGCCGCCGCCCCTTCCGCCAGGGACAGGGCGAACGCGTCGCCCTCCACATCCCGGGATTCAGCGGCATTTTCCAAATGGTGCCGACCGGCTCACCGGTAAAAGACATTTCAAACAACAGGATAAACGCCAATTCCCGGGCTTCCCGCCGTGTCATACACGTCACGCCTTTCAAACATCCGATTTTTCTCTAAAGACGACAGGAGGCGACACTCTCCGGTAGTGGCAAAGACCCTCCACATGCCTGCGGAGGGTCCGCGATCCCATCAAAGACGCCGCCGCCCGCTCAGGCTTCGGCCTTTTCCTCGTCGAAAACGATGCCGGCCACATGCACGTTGACCTTGGTCACGGGCTTGCCGGTCATCGACTGCACCGCAACTTTGACGCCGTGCTGGACCTCCCCGCCACATCCTGGATCCGGACGCCCAGGCGGAGATTGACATAGACATCGATACTGGTCTCGTTTTCATTGTTGAGGACCTTGACCGATTTGGCGGCGGCGGAGCTGATCAGGCCCCGGATATCGGTGGGCCGCTGGGCCATGCTGGACCCCCTGCACCTCCAGCGCGGCGGTGCTGGCAATGGTGGCAATCACGTCTTCCGATATGATGCAGCTGCCCTCGGACGGTTTGTATCCCTTATCATCCATGACGATGACCTCCTTGAATGATGGTATAGGCTTCGTGGGATCCACAGCGATCTGCAGGAAGGAAACCCGCGCCACGGCAAAGATCCGATTCACCACATAACGGGCGTTATGTGATTACCTGCCTATTATACCACAAAGTCCGTCCAGGGCAACTCTTTTTTCTCATTTTACCGGAACAATGTTGATATTCTGGGCCGTTATATCCGACTGTGAGGTGACGATCTCGGTGATTTGGACTGTATCCTGCATCTGAAGCCCTTCGCTGCGCACCACGATCTGGCAGTTTTTGTCCTCGATATAGACGACGCAGTCTGTAAACCCTTTTGCCTTTATCAGGCTCTCGATCTTGCTCTCCTGTTCGATGGCTTTTGTAACGGCTTCCACCTTGTCGGCCGCCTGCTTTTTGATTTCGTCGGTCGCCTTGACGTCGTTCATCATATCTTTGACGATATCGAGCTGCTCCTGCCGGGCATTCTCCCGGTTGAGCCGCGCCTGCACGAAATAGTCGGAGGGGTCCTCCGTCGTGCTGGTATCGCCGCCCGACACGGTCGAGGGGTTCCCGACGTACTGGGCGTCGCCGAGGTTTTTATCGCTCGACGAGGTGCCGGTCCCGGTCGGGACCGTCGGCGCTTTGTTGGCAAAGTAATAATTCAGATACACCGCCAGCCCCAGCGCCACGATCAAGGTCGCCAGCAACACCTGTTTTTTACCGAAGATCCCACTCATCCCATCCATTCCTTTCGCCCGTAAAATTTAAGAGGATTTGGTCACGCACACCCGTTTGGAAGATATGTTCAGGGCGGTGGTCACCGCCTCAATGATCCGCTGCTGGACCTGAGGAAGGTCCCCCCTTCACAGACCACCACCACCCCCTTCACCGTGGGCTGGATTTCGGTGACCAGCAGCCCCTGCCGGCCATTGTCCGTGTCCACGATGATGATGTTCTGCTCTGTTCCGTCCCGCTGAGAGATTTTGTTGGAATCCGAAGCCGTATCCTCGGTCCGGTCGGTATTGACCTTTTGCTGGCTGGCATAGACGTACTCGACGCCGTTTTCCAGCGTGACCATGACCTGGCACTGCCCCGCCCCTGGATGCTGCCCACGATTTGATTCAGCTTTTCCTCCGTTTTTGTCACGAATTCCTCCGCCGATGCCTTTGCCGACGTGGTCTTGGTCTCCTTTGGGCCAAAATTCCGACAGCAGGATCAGGGCGATCCCGAGGATCCCCGCGGCGATGATCAGGCGCTGCCCGGTTTTTCCCTTGAAAAATTCCGTCCATTTCTTCTTGGGCGGCGCGGTTTTGGCCGCCAGCTTCTCATCCATAGCGGTTCTCATCCTTTCATCCCGTCGCGTCCAGCACGACACTGACGCCCAGTTGCTGCTCCAACACCTCCCGGGCCGCCAGGGCCTTCGGCTTGTTTTGTTTGTCCAGATAGATGGTGACCTGCTGTATATATATGCCGCCGTCTTCGGAAGTATCCATGGTTACGGTGATTTTCTCCGCTTTGGCTCCCCGGTTTTCGAGCGCCTTTTCCGCCATCTGCCGGACCGTGGCTCCACCTGCCGGCGGAGCTGGGCGTCCACCTTCTCCTGCAGCAGCTCGTTGGTGACGTCTCCGGGCAGGCTGTCGACATGCAAGCTGGTGATGGACCCCAGTTCCAGCAGCGGCATCGCCATGCAGCAGAGGAAAAACGCGCCGAGCATCAGTTTGAAGATTTTTCCCAGGCCGTCCTTGGGCGCCAGCATCTGCATCAGGGCGCAGCCGATCGCCGCCACACAAAGCGCCGCCGCCCAGCCCTTGATCCCGTCCATATGGCTTCCCCCTTTTTTCTCCGGCCCCTTATCCGGCCGGCATGGACATGGTGACGATGGCGGTGGAGACGATCAGGAACATCGCGCAGGCGGCGAGGACGCCGATCAGGGTTTTCACCACCGACTGCGCGGCTTTGAGCAGCGTGGTCAGTGTGGTCAGGCCGAACATCTCGGACGCCATGACGCACAGGCTGAGCCCCAATGTCCACGCGACACATTCGAGCAGCGGCGGCAGCACGATCAGTGCCGTTGCCAGGATCCCGAAGCCGCCGAGGGTGGACTTGAGCAGATGCAGGCAGCTCCGGATAGTCGAAAACGCCTCCCCCAGCGAGTTGCCCCACCACCGGCACAAAACTCGACAGGGTGAATTTCGCCGCCCGCCCCCGAGGGTGTCCCGGCGGCGCCCGCCAGGCTCTGGAGGGACAGCAGCCCTACAAATAGGGTGCAGCAAAGCCCCAGCAGCCAGGCGGCCGCCTTGCTCATCAGGTTCCCCCGCCGCGTCCAGCTTCATCCCCGGCGTCACCGAGCCGGTCAGTCCGAGGGCCAGGGAGATGGTTATCAGCGGCACCACCACCCCCGACGCCAATAGGAGATGAGTTCGGCGGCGAACAGCACCACCGATTGATAGGATACCGCCGTGGCCGCCTGTCCAGACGTCAGCAGCACCCCCGCGTAAACGGGCACATAGCTCGTCATGAAGATCGACGCGCTCTCCGCCGCCCGGATACGCTGCGGATGCAGGAAACGATCGGAACGATGACGGTGCCACAGGCGGCGAGGGCGCAGATGACGCCGAACACCTCCGACGAGCCCGGTTCCCGGACGGTATGTTTGAGTCCGTCCATCCAGGCGCACAGCAGGATGATCCCCAGCACCACGCCACAGGCCCGGACGGGGGAACCCGCCTGGGAGGAAAAGAGAGAGAGCATCTGGTTCCAGACCGACTGAGGCTTCAGATTGGAAAACGTATCCATTTCCAGTCCCGTAATCCCCAGCTTGTCCAGCAGCCGGCGGGTTTCATCCGGAAGGTCGCGCAGCAGTTCCTCCCCACCGCTCGCTTCGAGCTGCTCGTTATAGAGGTCCTCGACGGTTTCCGCCCCGGCCGCGAAGCTGCATGCCACGGCAAGAAGGAGGAAAAACAGGAGGATTCTGATCGTTTTCTTCATCCGCCCGCCCCCTGCCCGTTAATCAGCGATACCGCCAGCTCCCCAATTTTCTGGAACAGCGGCAGCGCCAGCACCAGAAGGGTCACCTTGCCCGCCAGATCCGCCTTGGATGCCAGGGCGGCCTCGCCCGCGTCCCGGCAGGCATCGGATGCCAACTGGGTAATCAGGCAGATCCCCAGGGCTTTGAACAGGATCAGGCCATATTCGCCCGGCATATCCGCGGCCCCCAGCAGTTCCTGGAGGGTGCTGATCACCGGCGTTATCCGCATGAGGACCAGGGCCAGGATCCCGATGCCGGCAATGAGGGCTACCGCCATCGCCTGCTCGGGCCGCTGCTGCCGGAGAATGACGGCTAAAAAGGCTGCCAGTACCACAATGGCCGCGATACCACTCATATCCATATCATCACAACCCAAAGACCGACTTGACCATACGGAACAGGTCGCTGATCTCGGTGACCACCATCGTCAGCACGACGATCAAGCCCGCCAGAGTGGTCAGCATGGCCTGTTCCTCCCGGCCGGAACGGATGAGCACCTGGTTGAGTACCGCAACGATGATCCCTATCGCCGCGATTTTGAAGATCAGATCCACGTCCATGACGACAAACCATCCTTTCCTTGTGAGCCTATCCGCCCGCCCCTGTTACAACAGCAGAAGGGCCAAAGCCATGCCTCCGGCGAAGCCCAGCGTCATATACAGACGCCCCTTGGCCGCTGCGGCTTCCCTTGCCTCGGTCAGCCTCTGTTCGAGAAGATTCCCATATTGCCGGCAATTGGCGATCTGTCCCTCGACGTCGGTTCGGCCGAGCTGGCTGCCGAAGCCGCGGAGCAGCTCCCCTGTCGGCTTTGGTCAGCCCGGCGTCCCTTCCATCCTCCTCCACAGCCCCCTCCCAGGCGGCGAGCACCCGTTCCCCTTTCCGAAGCCGGGAGCAAACATGGCCGAGCATCGAAAGGCCGTCGAATTCCCCGGAGCTTTCAGCCGCTGTCAGCAGCTCTTCCACCGGCGCCGCGGTATAGCGGATCTGATCCGCCAATCTGACCATAAACCGGGACAGTTGGCCGAGCGTCGACACCCGCCGCCGGAGTCCTCCCGCCGCCATCAAACCGAGGAGCAGTCCCGCCGCCACGATGAGGAGCAAGCCCGCTGTTTTCATGCAGCCACGCCTCCGTTTCAAAAATCCCCGCCACCTCGCCCGGCCGCCCCCGGCCGGCGAGCATCACCACATAGTCGAAGGCCCCGTTCTCCAGCGCCCGCCGGACCGCCTGGCGCCGGAGCAGGGAGTCCCTGTCCCGGCAGTGCGCTGACGCGATGGCCGCTACACCGGCAAACAGTCCGGCCGTCACGGCATCCACCTCATCCTCTCCCCCCAGCTCGTCGAACAGCAGGACATCGGGCGCCAGGCAGCGCACGGCCTGTCCGATCCCGGCTGGTTTCGGGGCAATACAGCAGCACGTCGCAGTTTCGCAGGGAGGCCTGTCCGGGTGCCTCTGGGACTCCCTGAGAGTTCCCCGCGTTCATCGATGACCGAGACCCGGTAACGCCTCCCGGTCAATCCCTGTGAAAGCTGCCGCGCTAAGTCCCGGAGCAGGCTGCTTTTTCCGCTCGACGGTTCGCCGCAAAGGAGCGCGCTGTGCACCCGCCCCCGGCTGTCGGTCAGGGCCCTGGCCAGGCTCGCGGCACAGCCGGGATGAGGGCGTGCCACCCGGATGCACAAGGAGGTGATGCTTCGCATCGAAACGACCCGTCCGCCTTCCACCACCGTCGTACCGGCCACACCGGCGCGGCAGCCGCTCCTGGTGCTGATGTATCCCTGCCGCAGCTCCTGCTGGTGGCTGTGGACCGAATACTCACACAGGGCTTCAAAGGTCTCCTCCAATTCCTGTTTTGTACAAATGCGGCCGGCTGTCTCGGCTTTTTTTCCGTCACCTGCCCGGTTCCGGACACGGCCCATTCCCCCGACGGGCCGACAGGATCAGCGGCGCGTCCGCCCGCAGGCGGATCTCCTGAATCTCAAGCCGCAGGGCCGGCGGGATCTTTCGCAGAAGTTCTCTTTAAATCGGCAGGCAGATAGCCGGCTGCCCTTTCAAAGCTGTCCATATGCCTGTCCTCACCTCGTCTAATAGATATGAGGGGACTTGTCCGGGTAGAACCAGATTTTTTTGAGGAGGGGCTAGCCGGCGGCAAACCTGTTCTTATCCGCTTTATCCGTCCCCGAAAAAACATGCACAGCAAAGTCCCCTCTTCTCAGGGATTCAGTATATCCCTGAGAGGAGGGGTCGGTCTCGCTGCTTGGTACGGACAGACATCACCCTTTCACTTTTGAAGGTAACCGTACAGCTTTAAATAGAGAATTTCGTTTGGATAGGAATTTATTTTCGGTGGTTTGGCATACATCATTTTTTCTTCGTAATACAGCGAACAATTATTCCCAAAATAATTTGTGCAACACTAATTCCAAGAGGAATAAACACCATGAATTTGCCCATGTAGTTTGTGTATTCATCATCAGATAATAAAGCAAATATCCCTAAAAAACATAAAAAAAATAAAATAATTGTAAATATACCCACAATTATTTTTAATGCCGTACGGAAGCCTTTTCTTAACACCCTTTCAGGAACAAACCATTGCATTAAATAAAACCAGCCCTCAATTATTCCCTCAAAAATCAGTTCAAAAGGGAATAAAATGCACCCACTTGAGTCATCCCTTTTCAGTTTTATTTTTTTAGGAAAAGCAAAAAAACAAGATGAGCATTTTGTACATTAAATTGAGAAAAAATCAAAACACCCATTGATATTCAAGCCTTAAGGAATAAGGTTGGCAGTAAGCCGGAGCGCGTTTACAAGCGAGTAGCAAAAGGCGCAGCGTGACCTTTTTCGGAAAAGGAGACGCAGCGGAATGAGCGCGCCGGCGACTTTTCAAAAAAAGTCGCCGCAAGCGATATGCAGCTTGCGGCGACTTGGTGGACCCGAAGGGGATCGAACCTCGAACCTCACGGATGCGAACCGTGCGCTCTCCCAGCTGAGCTACGGGCCCATATGCGGAAAACCAGACGCTTTCCAACGCCACATTATCTTAGCGTAAAACCTCCGGCTTGTCAAGGGCCAAATCCGAAATTCTGTCGTTTTTCCTCCCTCGGCGGAAAACAGAAGTGAATGGAAAAAGGTTTTGTTCCCGGATAAGCTGTGGTATAATCAAGGTCGGATGGTACGGGAGGCGAAGGCGATGGCAAACGGCAAGACCGGACGGCTGGACAAAAAAGCCCTTTGGATATGGGAAGGCTATCTCCTGCTGGCAGCGCTGTTGCCTGCGGCAGGCAGCGTGGTATTGGCATGCCTGCCCATTCCGGTATGGATCAGCTGGGCCTTCACCGGCCTTTGGGGGCACTGTGGCTGTTTTTGCCGTCTTTTTTCTCCCGGTGATGCATAAACGGTTTTCCTATCGGATGACTGGTGACCGCCTGGAAGTCCATACGGGCGTGATCTATACCCATCACAAGGCCATGCCCGTTTCCAGCGTCAAATACCTATCCACTTTCGACGGTCCGTTTGAGCGCCTGTGCGGGCTGACGAACCTCATGGTGTTTGCAGCCGGCAGCTTTGTAGTGCTGGCGGGGCTGACGAAGGAACAGGAGGCGGAACTGCGCCGCCGCCTGCTGAAAAACGGATGAACCAGGAGGGCACGCTATGGAAAAACGGACCCATCCGATCACAATCCTGGAGTTTGTCTCCAAATATCTGTTCCTGCTGCTCATCCCCGTGCTGCGGGGGTTGTTCTACCTGCTGACCACATCGCATGATTTTTACAATTGGCTCGCCGGCGCCTGGGTGGACCTGTTGGTGGTGCTGTTTATCCTGCTCGCCTCTTATCTGCGCTGGCGGTTCCAATTTTACCGCTATGATGAGCAGGGGTTGACCGTCCGCCGAGGGGTTCTGATCCGTCGAACCGTCACCATCCCCCAGTCCTCGATCTCCACCCTGACGGTGGAAGAATCGTTTTATCTCCGTCCTTTCCGGGCAGTCCATCTGCTGGCCGATACCGACGCGGGGCCTTTCCAGCGGGCGGATTGCCAGCTCACCCTGCACCGAGAGGATGCCTGCGGCCTGCTGGAACGCCATGGACGGGAGCCAAATCTCAAGCCGCGCCTGTACCGTCCCCGCTGGACCGAACTCGCGTTTTTTGTCCATCATCGTCTCCAACACCCTGACCGGGGTGGTGTTCCTGGCCACCTTTATAAACAAAGCGGGCGAACTCTTGGGAGAGGAATTTCAGCGCCGCCTGCTTGTCGGCCTGGAAGGGGTCGCGGGTCTGCTGGCATTTCTTCCTCAGACCGGCGCGGTGCTGGCCCTCATTCTGATGGGCGGCTGGCTGGTTGGTTTTGCGCGGAATTTTGTTCGCTTCATCCGTTTCACCGTCCGGCGGGAGGAAGGCGCCCTGACGATCCGCAGCGGCTGGCTGACGAGGCGGACCTATTCCTGCCGTGTCGACGCGGTGAACTTTCTCGATTACCGGCAGAGCATCCTCACCCGTATGATGGGCCTGTACATGGTTTTCGTGCAGTGTGTAGGATATGGAAAAGGAGGGGCGCTGGCTGTGCTGGTGCCGGCTGCGGACACCCGTTCCTGCCGCCGGACGATGCGGATGCTGCTGCCGGAAATGGCCGGCCGGCCCCGGCAGATCCGTCCGCCCTGCGGTTCGGTGATCCGCTACGCTATGTTCCCCTTCTGGGCATGTCTGCTGGTACCGGCCGCAGCTGCGGCAGCCTGCCGCTTGTTCCCGGATTGGCAGCAGCTGATCGTGTTCCTCGGGCTGATGCTGGCTCTGCCGTTTGTCTGGCTGCTGATCCTGCGGATCATTGATTGCTGCACAGCGGGAATCGCGGTTTCGTCGCGGCAGCTCACCCTCCGGTATTCACGCGGATACACCTTCCATACGGTGATCGTCCCGCGGGAACGGGTCAACTATGTCCGGATCCGATACAGCATTTTCCAGAAATGGGCCGGCAATTGTGATGTTTTGGTGTATACATACGGGGAAGTGGGGCATTGCCACAAGGTGGAGAATCTCCGGCTGCAGGAGGTCCGGGAGCTGCTCCGTCTGCTCGACGGAGAAAACTCCGTTCTGGGCATGCCGGCCCCTGCCAAGCCGAAAGGGAGGAAAGCGGTGAGCGGCCTGTACGCAATTGATGTCACCACGTTTGAGGATGCGGGCCGTTTCGGCCGTTGCATGAGGCGGATCCCCCCTCCGAACGGCGGGAGCGGATCGCCCGCCTGCGGCTGCCAGAGGACCGCCGCCGCTCATTGGGAGCCGGATGGCTGCTGGCGGAAGTGCTTCTCCGGTATTTCGGGCTGGAGTCGCCCGAGCTTGGCCGGTCGGAACGGGGAAAACCCTATGTGAAGGGATGGCCACAGGTTCAGTTCAGTCTCTCCCATGCGGGAATATGGGCGGTCTGTGCGGCGGATATCCACCCGGTCGGGGTGGATGTGGAATCTGTCCGGCCGGACAGGTTGGCGGTTGCCGCGCGATTTTTCGCGCCGGAGGAGCAAGAGATGCCCGGTGGTCGGCCAAGGAGGCCCAGGACACGGTGTTTGCCCGTATCTGGACACGGAAGGAAGCATACCTCAAATACACGGGAGAAGGGCTTTCGCACCCTCTGTCCACCTTTTCGCCGGCCTCTCCGGATGAGGACGGGCGGCCGGTATGGGATCCGGCCCTTGGCTGTTTCTTCACCTCTTACACCCTTCCTGACGGGACGCCTTTGGCCCTCTGTACGCAGGACGGATTCGTCCCTCCATCCATAGCTCTCCTTCGGGTGGAATAAGGGAGGCCCGTTCTGAGTATCCGCTAGAGGTTCCGTGTGAAAGATTGTCTTTTCATATCAATTGAATTGTGTAAAAAATCTTGAATCACTGGCCGATTTTGAAATTTAACTTAATATTTATAATTCAATACTATATTTAGTATAGATTTTCACCAAAATGCTGTCAAGCGGGATTTGAGATTATATTTCACAAACATTATATTTTAAAGATAACCTTAATTGTATCCAACCGATTTTCCGCCACCGCAGGCTTTCTGCGGTGGTCCTCCAATCTTTTGCACGCAAAAAACGGTGCGGCCGATCGGCCGCACCGTTTTCCATCGCACAAAATTGATTAAGCGAACTTTCGGGTCAGATCCGGGCAACTCCGGTTTTGCGGGCCGCCTCGGCAACCGCCGCCGCTACCGCCTGGGATACCGAGCGGTCGAGCGCGCTCGGTATGATGTAATCCGGGCTCAGCTTGTCGTCGGTGACGAAGTCCGCAATCGCATGAGCCGCGGCAATTTTCATCTCGTCGTTGATGTCGCTGGCCCGGACGTCGAGCGCCCCGCGGAAAATCCCGGGGAAAGCCAGGACGTTGTTGATCTGGTTGGCAAAATCGCTCCGGCCGGTCCCCACCACAGCGGCACCCGCTTCCCTGGCCAAATCCGGCATGATTTCCGGAACGGGATTAGCCATCGGGAAGAGGATCGGATTGGGATTCATCGAGCGCACCATCTCCGGCGTGACACAGCCGGGTGCCGACACGCCGATGAACACATCCGCGCCCTTCAGCACATCCGCCAGGGTCCCCCGGCGGCCTTCCCGGTTGGTGATCTCCGCCATCTCCGCTTTTTCGGCATTGAGACCGCCGCGCCCCTTATAGATCGCTCCCTGCCGGTCGCACAGCACGACATCCTTGAGGCCCATCGCAATGAGAAGGCGGATGATGGCGATACCGGCCGCGCCCGCTCCGCTGGTAACTACCCGGATCTCCCCAATTCTCCGGTCGGTGAGCTTCAGGGCATTGAGCAGTGCCGCCAGCGTCACCACGGCCGTCCCATGCTGATCATCGTGGAAGATCGGGATATCGCAGCTCTCCTTGAGGCGGCGTTCGATTTCGAAACAGCGGGGGGCCGAAATATCCTCCAGGTTTACGCCGCCGAAACTGCCCGCAAGCAGCTGCACAGTCCGGACGATATCGTCCACCTCCTTGGAGCGCACGCACAGGGGGATAGCGTCCACATCTCCGAAGGCTTTGAACAAGGCACACTTTCCTTCCATGACCGGCATTCCGGCCTCGGGCCCGATATCGCCGAGGCCGAGCACCGCCGTACCGTCGGTGACCACCGCCACGAGGTTGGAGCGGCGGGTCAGATCATAGCTTTTGTTCACGTCCTTCTGGATCTCCAGGCAGGGGTTGGGCCACCCCAGGGGTGTAGGCCAGGGACAAGTCGTCCCGGGTGTCCAGAGGAGCCCGGCAGACCACCTCGATCTTTCCTTTCCATTTTTCATGCAGTTTCAGAGACTCCATCGCGTAATCCATTTTGCTTGATTCCCTCCATCAGCCGATATCCAGCGACGAAAGAACGCCGCGCAGGACATCCGCGCTTTTATACAGTTTTTGGAGCTCGTCCTCGGCCAGGGGGGCGGCGTCAGTGTCCCTTCGATCCCCTGATGGCCGATGATATGCGGCAGGCTCAGGCAGACGTCGGAAAGCCCGTATTGCCCCCTCCAGCAGACCCGAAACCGTCATGACCGCATGCGTATCCCGCAGGATTCCATTGCAGATATGCCGGACAGCCAGGGCGATCGCATAAAACGTCGCCCCCTTTGAGCCCGATGACCCTGGCGCCGGAGGGGCGTACGTCCTCCTCGATATCCCGCAGCTCTTCCTTCCCGCAGCGGTTGTGACGTTCACAGATATGGGTGCAGTAGTTTGCCATCGGCATACCGGCGATCGTAGTCAGCGACCAGGGGATCAGGGACGAGTCCCCATGTTCCCCGAAAACGTAGGCATGGATATTTTGTGGATTGAGGCCCACATGCTTAGCCAGCTTCGCCCGCAGGCGGCTGGAATCGAGCATGGTCCCCGTACCCATGACCTGGGACGGCGGCAGTCCCGTCGACCGGATGAGGGCATAGGTCAGCACGTCGACCGGATTGCTCACCACCACATAGACCGCGTCGGGGGCTATTCGGACCACCTGCGGCATCAGGCTCTTGATGATGTTGACGTTCCCCTGCGCCAGGTCGATGCGGGACTGCCCCGGCTTACGCGCCGCGCCTACCGTCACGATCACGATATTCGAATCCGCGACCGCATCGATATCCCCATCGTGAATATCCACCGGCGGACACAGCGGCGTGCCCTGATGGATATCCAGGGCCTCTCCCTTTGGCCTTATCCTTATTGATATCCACAATCACAATTTCCGAAGCCATTCCATCCACGGCCAGGGTATAGGCTATGGTTGCGCCGACATTGCCGGCACCCAGAATGCTGATCTTTTTACGCATAACGGCATCGCTCATTTCCAGAAAATTCACTGCCCCGGCCTCCCGTGGCATTTCCGGATTATTGTAGCACACCGCCGTTTTGTCCTACAATGGTAAATATCGAAAAATAACCGATAGTGCAAATATGCGACCTTAAATGGATACGATTTTAACCGGATTGCCGCAGGAACGGACAAATCGAAGTAGATCGGCCCCCGATATCCAGAGCGTAGCCGTATTCACCAGCGGATGGACGCCGAGCCGATCCATGCCGGTCAGCGATTCGTCCAGCAGCACCTGCACGGTATGGTCGGGATCCTGTATGACTGCGAGAGGGGTGACGGATCCCTTTGTCAGCCCCAGGTGCTTCATCAGCCGTTCTTCACTGGCAAAGCTCAGCTTGATGAGCCAAGCGCCGCCGCAAGCGCCCCCCAGATCCGCCTGCCTGTCGCCGGGGAGGACCACCAGAAAATGCTGCCGGCCTTTGGCGTCCCGCAGAAACAGGTTTTTGCAGACGGATCCTTTGATCCCCAGCTCCCGCATCTCGTCGATGGTAAAAACCGGGGCGTGTTCTTCCACTTCATACGATATTCCCATGCCGTCCAGATAGGCATACAGCTCCGGCGGTGTCATCCGTCATCCTCCCTTCGTTGCACCTCCGCCGGTGTTTTCGAGGATACGGCTGTCAACGTCCCGCGGCTTGGAAATCCACGGCTCCTGGATCGGAGGCGGCGAGGCGGTGGATGAAACGGCGGAGGGCCGCCCACTCGTCGTCGCGCATCTCCACAAACGCGCGGAACAGCCTTTGCGCCGGGTCCCCCTGTGTCTTCAGCAGGGCATCGATCCGCTCCAGCAGGTCGCTTTTATCCCATCGGAACATCTCTCCCGTCCCCTCTGTCAGCCACTCCCGGCGTACATGGTATTCCCGGCACACCGATTTCAGCATCTGCTCCGTCAGCCCGCGCTCCCCTTTTTTCGATCCGCGAGATCGCCGCTCCCGACACCCCGATCTCACGTCCGAATTCCACCTGGCTCATCTTCAGGACCTTCCTCACTTTGTACAGCCGGCTATTCATCGTTGCTTCCCCTTTCCTTGCGCGAACTCTCCGCGGCGGATCTCCGGCGGGATTCGCGTCTTTCGGGCGCCGGCATCCCAATTCCCCTGTTGGGATGCCCATAGCAAACCGCCCTTATCTGGGTCGGTCTTAACACCGTGCATTGTCTTAGTCAAGGAAATCTCGTATATATTATAACAAAGTCAATTTATTGCGCAGCCATACTTACCATAGTAATATTTTTGTGATGATTATACTGACAAAGAAGAGGGATCCGGCCGATGGTTCCCCTTCACTCTTCCTCTTTAAAAAGGCCCGCTTGATGCTCTAAAGAAACGGGAAACCCCCTGAGTAAAAAGGAAACGGTGCGGAAAGGTGCAGGGTGATAAGGATGTATTTAGAAAGTGGAGGCATATCTTCGGATATGCCCTCTATTCCGTTACTGCTCCAATGTAATTGAAGAGGACTTCAATTTTCTGTGTGTAAAACTTTTTTCTTGCAAGCTCCGATCGTTCGCGCTCTTGCTGTTCGGCTCGTCCTGCTTCGACAGATATCGCCCGTTTAACAGGCAGAGCTGTTTGTCATACAGAATACCTGTTGCCGGCTTTTCAAAGGTGACGGCAATTAAATTGTGAGCCTCTGCAAAGCCGCTTTTTACCTGTTCCAGTTCCTTGTGCTTTGTGGAGAGTTAATGATAATCGTGGTATTTTTCTCCTAAAATAATCAAATCATCGGCTTCATGAAATCTTGCCAAAGAACAAAGAGTGAGATATAGTCCAACCTTATCTACTGCTTTTTCCTTTTGAATATTTATCTCCTTAACAATAAACATTTTCTTTTTTCTGTCAAAATTACAATCTATAAACCCAGCTAACTCATTTTGGGATAAAATTGATAGCGGCCATTTCATACCTTTTTTTTCTTAAAATACTCGAAACTAAAAAGAGTAAGAAAAGAAGGTGTTCAACCAACGCTTATCTCGTATAATCCCTTCCATAGGGGATAGCAGCGAAACTTCATTTGTACTCTCTGGCTTGTGTTGTTGTAAAACTGCTAATAACTTGTTCGCAGCAACATAGGTTTTCTTTAAGCCATCTACATTGATATTGGCAATCAGTTCCTTATACCGAAGAGACGAAATCGCCATTGATATGTCTTCTGTGTTCAACCCGGTAATCGCTTTCATATGAGTTATGTCGGTAATTCCAAACGAACAAATGAGCTTGTACAAAATAGTCTCAACCGCATCAACGTAGCTTATTTCAGCCGCAGAAGATTTATCTCTCAGCAAATCCTCTTTTAAGGCAAATACGGGTTCTCTGAACGTCCCTGGCAACCTATTGCAGACGACTATATCATTGGTTATTCGCATGTTAAAAAGACCTGAAAAATAGGAAGATAACTGTTAAGCAACCCTCGTTTTCGGCTCTCTGTATATGCGTTCCACTCTTTAGTTAGGCCAAGATGCTCCCATAATTGATATTTCGTACATGAGTGCATTTCGTAAAATGCTTGTCTGATCTTCTCCTCTTCTGCCAATAATTCATTGCTTTGACGTTCACATTTATCTTGATCTCGTGATTTTCCCCAGCGTACTATTCTTTCTGTTGCGGCATTATATATATCCAATTCTCGAGTGGGAACTGTAAAAAGATTTCGTTTAAAAGATTTGCTTCAACAAGTTTCCTTTCATCATAAGCGATTCTGTCGTAATCTGTGACCTTAAAACCCGGTACTCTACTCCAAAGAGCCAAGTAGTGATTTAAATGCAAAATAGGACAGGGGTCATACTGTATGCCCGATAAATCAGACACCACCTGTACAACACTATTTTTATCTTTATCCAACAGACATTGCCCCGATAAAATTAACGTTCTTGCATCATTTATAGTTATTAGCATATGTCGTAATCGATACCTACTTCCATCATAAAAGTATTTTTCATTCTCTCGTATCTGCTCTCATACATTCCCCCATCGTGCAAGGATGAAGCGACACACCTACAGACGGCGCAGATCACGCAGTAGCTTATCCATTAGGACGCTCGCTCCGTCCGTGGCATCGTTTCTCCCTGCGGGAGCGCCCACACCACTTTACCGCAAGTGTCTGAGTGAGTCGCATGATTAGGATAACGGGTGAAATCCTCCCGAGTTCTATATACTTTTAACTAAAATATATCATAAGCATATGAATAATTCAATCGCTGAAAAGGTGATGACAAGTTAGACATTTGGCAAGATTTTTTTAGACAGCTTCCCAGTGCTGTTCTCCTTTATCCCTTCTTCCTATCGCTATGCACACAATACACCCTCTAATACCATACTACAGTTTATGCGGTGTTTTTCATTCTGCTGCCTCCGGCAGCTCCGTTTACCCGTCAATTTTTTGTAAAATCGAGCGTGTAATCGTATCTGCCTATGTCCGCCATACGGATTACCGCTGTTTACGCGGTTTGCTGTGTCACTTGGCTCCCCCGCCCCCGGCGGAATTGTCGCACAGCGTTGTCGGGCCTGTTATGCTTTTGGCTTCGAACCGTTTGCCACCATATCCGTCTGGACAGGCTACTGCATGATTCACTCCTTTCCGTCTGTATCAGCCTGCACTACTAATATATCAGACGATGAGCACCCGTAAAACGAAAAAACGGTACCCCCACATAATGGGGACGCCGCAGTAGCTGCCCGACGAAAGGTTTAAAGTTCCGTCAGGCGGTGAGGCCGGTATCTGCCGTGTGGATCCGTTGGTATATTCGGTTTTTATTCGTGTTTTCCTTGTTTGATCGCTTATCTCCCGCCTCAAATATAGTAATGCAGGATATTGAAGCAAAAAAGCAGACAGGCGGATATTTTTCCGCCTGTCTCTCACCTTTTGTGCCGGTTTTCCTCTTGCTCTTAAACATCTTTTTTCACGCAGGAGAGAATCCGCACCGTTTTTTTCAGGAAATTTTTAGTTGGAGCCGGAATTTATCCGAAATCATGGCGATAAACTCTGAATTGGTGGGCTTGCCGCGTCCATTGTGGATGGTATAGCCGAAATAGGAGTTGAGAACATCCACGTCTCCCCTATCCCAGGCGACCTCGATCGCGTGCCGGATGGCGCGCTCCACCCGCGAGGAGGTGGTCCCGTGCTTCTTGGCGACGGCGGGATACAGGCGCTTCGTAACCGCGTTGATGATCTCCTCGTCTTCAATCGCCATGAGGATCGCGTCCCGTAAGTATTGATAGCCTTTTGATATGCGCCGGCACGCCGATCTGATGGATGATCTCCGTCACCCGATTTCCAGGCTTCCCCGGAGGAAACGGCCGGGGGGGGACGACGGAGCGCCTCAAGCTTCGGCTTGCCGCAGAGAGCCAGGATCCGTTCCGACATCTCTTCCAGAGTCGAAGGGTTTTAATATATAGTAATCGGCGCCGGCCTGCATGGCCTCGCGTTCCAGATTGGGATTGTCATAGCTGGACATGACCATGAACGGGCATGGACTGGATGACCCCGGATCCCCTTCATCACACCGATGGCGTCCAGATGGGGCAGGAAGAAGTCCATCATCACCACATCGGGTTGGATATGGGTGATCGCGTCCATAATCTGCCGTCCGTCTTTTTCCACGGTTTCGACATCCAGGCTGTGCGAACGCATGGCCGCCGCGCAGGGATCCCAAAGGCTTCGCTATTATCCGCCAGCAGTACCTTGATTTTCTTCTCCATTTTACAGAAAACCCTCCATTCATTTTTTGCGACGCTCATAGATTACCATAAAATGGAAATAAATGCAATAGTTTGGAAAAAGTTTTTTTCTCCTTGTGGGGAAAAAATAGAGATTGATGAAAGAAAAAGCGAAGGAACCGGGCGGGACTCCGTGCGTGGAGTCATCCCGCTCTGGTTCCAACCGCTGTTTCCATTCTCATGCCGCTCCTTGCTGCTGTTCCAGGGATTGCGCGACACTGTCCATGGTTTTGAGCATATTTTTCCGCAAAAATCGCAAAGCCTTTGGTCGGATCGTTGACAAACACGTGGGTCACGGCTCCTACGAGCATTCCATCCTGCAAAATCGGGGATCCGCTCATCCCCTGGACGATCCCGCCTGTCTGTTCGAGCAGTTCCTCGTCCGTAATAACGATCACCATATTGCGGGTGGGAGCCGAATCGTTATACCGCACCTGATCGATGCGGATATCGTAGAGCTTGGGTGTCGTTCCATGGATGGTGGTCAATACCTGCGCCTGACCCGTGTGCACCTGTTGCTTCATGGCCACCGGTACCGCCTGGCCGTCGGCCGGGGCAGTGCTGAGCTCCCCGTATATCCCGGTTTCGCCGTTGGTACGAAGGCTGCCCAGCGATCCGGCCTCAAATCCGCCCCGCAGCTCTCCCGGCGTCCCGACGGCGCCCTTAACCACGCTGTAAATCCTGGCAGGTACGATTTCCCCGGAAGAGATCGGCAGGATTTCGCCGGTGTCGACATCACAAACCGCATGCCCCAATCCGCCGAACACTTGGCTTTCCGGATCGAAAAACGTCAATGTCCCGATACCAGCCGAGCTGTCCCGCACCCAAAGCCCCGCCTTCCAGCGGCTTTCATTGACCGAGAGCGCCGGTGTGAACCGGATATCGAAGGCGATATTGTCCCGCCGGATATGAAAGGTCATGGTTTTTCCACTCGACTCCTCCACAATGGACGCCACCTGCTCCGTCGTCGTCACAGTCTCGCCGTCAATGGACACGATAACATCCCCGGTCTTGATCCCCTGCCGACCGGGGCGGGATTGAAAGGGCCCGTGGCGGTATCGACGTCCGACATGGATACCACCAGCACCCCGTCCGTATACATTTTGATTCCAAAGGGGACTCCACAGGGGATTACCAGCGGCTGATCCACCACCTTGACCTTGACGTCTTTGAGCGGAAACAGCCCAAACAGCTTGAGTGTTGCCTGATACGTGCTGCCGGCCGACAGCGCGGAAGCTCTTACCGACTGCCCCGTCGCGTTTTTTCTGGTCTGTCACGCGGATCGCTCCCGGCAGCCGCAGCGGATCCCCCTGCCACGACATTGAACTGCTCCGGCGTGGAGCGGGACAGCATCGTCACGGCTGTCAGAACCAGGCCGCATAAAAAGGCGCAAACCACTAATCGTTTGAATACATTTTTCATACTCTTCCTTCCGTCCCTCATGATGCTGGCTGTGCGCGATTTGGACACGCGTTGCCTGTATTACTGTTCCACCGGAACGAATGAGTATGAATAGGAATTTGACCCGAAAAGGTCATGGTTTTCCGGAAACGATTCCGGAGAATGGCCGAAAAGAGCCCCACAGCACACGATTCTATTTAAAATTTGGAAAATATCAGAAGAAATTTACAAAAAGAGTTGAAGCGGCGCTGAAATATGCTATACTGAAAGACGAACAGATGTTTATTTTGATGGGGTGGTCCGCTTGAAGGTAGCCGTGGTCGGCAGCCGGCAGGCCGACGGACAGGCTGTGCGGCAGATCCTGCGCTATCTGCCCGCCAACGCCAGCGAAATCGTCAGCGGCGGCGCACAGGGGGTCGATGCCTTGGCGGCCCAGGTCGCCGCCCTGCTCGGTCTGCCGATGCGGATCTTTCCCCCTGACTTTGACCAATATGGGAAAAAGGCCCCGCTTGTCCGCAATACCGCTATCGTCCGGTATGCGGACCTGGTCCTGGCCTTTTTGGGACGGCGCCTCCCACGGCACACAGCACGTGGTGGCCGAATGCATCCGGCAGCAGAAGCCGGTCCGTCTCATATCTTTGGAGGGCGGCGGATCCTCGGAATCGAATGGGAGTCGTGTATGAGCATTATCAAAGGCACTGTCGAAGTCACCCTGAACCTCAGCAAATCCACCTGTTACTTTCTGCGCACCGGTAAATGTTCCCTGAGCGTCGTCCGGGACTTCGCCATGTCTGCGCCTGGAAAAATTTCAAAGAACGATCTGCTGTATTGTCCCCGGCTCTATCAGTCGATGAAAAACCGAAAAAGTAAGCCCGTCACGATCGTGCCATGCCAGTGCGGCCATGGCCAGGTCGTGACGGGACAGCAGCGCCTGTATCGCCAGTCAGAAGCGCCTTGAACTGGAACTGAAAGCCGAGGGCGACGTCATTGAACCGGCGTGCAGCTTCTGCACCGGCCAGCTGACCTTCGAGAACAACCCCACCGGCCCGCGGGTCGTGACGGTCCGCGCCCTCGTCCACAACGATTGACGCTCTTGAACGGTTGTGTTCATGCCGCAAGAGCCCCATACGCTCCGCCGCTGGGCGGCGAGCGGATATTGTTACGCCCATATGCAACACCCGGTCGTCCGATGTTCGGATGGCCGGGTGTTGAAACGGTATATCATTTTTTGTTCAGCCGATTCCGCCATTCGTCGAGCAGGCGGTTTTCCCGTGCCCTTTCCCGCGTCGGTACGGCGCATACGCGGAAGGCGCGCAGCAGTCGCTGCTGCTGGAAACGGGAGCGGAACAGCTCCTCCTGTCTGCGCTGCAGCTCCGCCCACCAGCCCGGCCACGTGCCGCTTCTTTTCCTCCGGCGTCAGGGTGCGCCATGCATCCAGCCGCGCCTGGCGGCTGCTTTGGGCGGCGCGCTTCTTCGCCGCTCTTTTATCATACGCACTCTCAAGCCGCAGCAGGATATCCTCGGTCGGCAGCTCCAGATTCTCCAAATGCTCCTTGAGCACAGCGCCCAGCTTTCGAGCTGTTCCAGGCGGTTCCCGATGGACAGAGCCGCTTTGACCGAAACGACGGTATCGATGAGGAACAGCCCGGTCAGAGACACGGCCAGTATGTTTGGCAGAAGGGGCTGGAAACGGTACAGCCCTGTCGTCAAATCCTCAAATACGGGCTGTATCCCAAACACAAAAACCGCCGTCAGCAGCCCCCAACCGACCGAAATCCAAAAGCAGATCCGGCCGTTTATGTTCCACTTTTTATCCGAATAATCCCACCATCTGGCATGGAACAGCTTTTCCATCACCCATGAAGTGACATATTCCAGCGCCGGGAGGCGATGACCGCCCCGCATAGAAACACCAGCGGCACCGCGAGAAAAGGGGACGCGATCCCCGCTTGATCGGGAGCAGAAAGGTGAAAAATCAGCAGCGCCCCGCAGCCGTAAATCGGGCGGGGCTGGCCGTTCAAGGCCACGGTTGACGAACCGCCGCCTTGATGGAGCACTGACCGTCTCCTGCGCCCAGCCCAGAAAAAGCTGTATAGAAAGTAGAGCGCCATATCGGCAATCCCGTGAAGGCATTCTCCCGCCCCCCTATCGGTCGCAATCGCGATGAACGCCGCCAAGCTGCCGCGCAGGGCCCCCGCGGCGCGATGTGACCAGAAAATATCCGGATGGCAGCGGGTACACAAGCCGGCGACGCTGATATGCTCCGGTTCTATGCCGGCCCCCGCGAGAACCCGCCGATTGACCTCCCACAGGTCGACGTATTTGCCGGCGCCGCGCTCCCGTATGCAGCCGGCGCCTTCCCCCATGGCGGCGAATACGGAAGCCACAGGTTCGTCCACTTCGAAACAGCAGGCCCCGATGGACGGCCCGATTCCGGCCAAGATATCCTCCCGGACGGCAGCCGTAATCCCGTGCCATCCGGTCCACGGTTATCCGCCCAATCCGCGCGCTGTACCTTTCCATCCCGCGTGAGATGTAGCCACAACTTTACGGACCGGATCGACGAAAAACAGCGGTACGCAGTCGGCATACTGCGTACACAGTACCACGCCCGGCTCGTCGGTCAGCAGCTCCATCGAGCTGTCGGCATAGCCGCGCTCCCTCGTCACCCCACGGCCCCGGTCGGCCGCTGTCGCGTTGTAGAGTGTTGGTGTGGTGCTCCTGGGGCCGAAACCACCACATCTTCCGCTTTCATGCCGAGATTTTCACAAAAACAGGGCAAAATTTTCCGGACCGCCGCCGCTTCATCCCCCCGGGTAAAGCTCAAGTTCATCGCAGAAAACGGCCTCGGCTCACCCCTGCCCAGCCGGTGGAAAACCCGTGCCGGACAAACGGGACCGCGTCAAACGACGCAAAAGAATAGTACAGGGATCCCACGCCTTCACGAGGGGTCATCTGCGCAGAAGGTCGGCAGCTGCATACCGCCTCCTTTACTGAAAATATGGTTCCCAACGCCCTGAATCGGAATTTGCTGCTTGCCGGGAAAAGCGTTCCCCGATTTTCCAAAACCAGGTTTCGATGGGCCCGGTCGATTCGACGGAACAACGCCACAGACGTTTTAACCGGGAGATCCGGAGAAAAGCCTCGACCGGCCCCAATTTTCGGGCGGCTTGGTCC
>VOFI01004112.1_pt1 | contig 47456 bp, 91 predicted proteins | sample 5384131 | NCBI WGS metagenome assembly VOFI01 (sample SAMN12384728, study PRJNA508395) | human gut metagenome | isolation source: healthy gut H | host: Homo sapiens
TACCAGATGATTGAAATTTTGAAAAGCATCAAACTCAGCAAGCCCATAGCCAACACCAGTGAGGGTGTTTAGACATAACTTCTTCCATCATATTTCATTTATACTGTTTCAGTGCTTTATTTCATCAACTCTTCATCCTCATCATGCCATGGTTTGGTGCCTGCATTGGGCCGGTAGCTCTGTCATTAACGTGTTCTTTCGACGACTCTGTTTTGCATCGGCCACGGTATGTTTGGTTAGAGGAGCCTGTCTAATCACATCCAGTTCTGTCATTTGTGTCTCTTTGTCTATACTTGTCAAGCCTCTTCCATTTACCAGAGAGGCCTAAAATATATATTCTTTGCTCCATTTAATGCCTTTATTAGAAGAGTTCCAGTGGTGATGCTTTGATGCAAGTTCCGATTCCGTAAAGCGGGTTTTGATGGAGTTTAATGTTAGCAAATAGGGTACCTGCTCATATCGTTTGTCTTCAATGAGGAAGATAGTCTGCTTTGAGTTGACATCCATTTTTTCGTAAGAGAAACGAACGTCTTGACCTGGTGCAGAACCATTTGACAGGAACCAACGGAAGGGCATCGGCACCATATTTCTCGATAACATCCATTGGGTCAATCCCGTTACCAAGTGATTTAGACATTTTACGTCCTTGTTCGTCACGGATAAGACCGTGGATAAGCACGTTTTCAAATGGACGACGTCCTGTGAATTCCAAAGATTGGAAAATCATACGTGATACCCAGAAGAAAATGATGTCATAACCCGTTACCAGCGTTGATGTTGGGAAATAACGTTTGAAATCTTCTGCTTCCACATCAGGCCAGCCCATGGTTGAGAATGGCCAAAGAGCAGAGCTGAACCAAGTATCCAAGACATCTTCGTCTTGTTTCCAGCCATCACCCTCTGGAGCCTCTTCACCGACATACATGTCACCATCCGCATTGTACCACCAAGCAGGGATTTGGTGACCCCACCAAAGCTGACGGGAAATCACCCAGTCATGCACATTTTCCATCCATTGCAGGAAGGTATCATTGAAACGCGGTGGGTAGAATTCTACCTTATCGTCTGTGTCTTGGTTTGCAATAGCATTTTTCGCCAATTGGTCCATCTTAACAAACCATTGTGTAGACAAGCGTGGTTCAACCATAACACCTGTACGCTCTGAGTGACCAACTGAGTGGGTCATTTTCTCAATTTCAACAAGGGCACCGATTTCTTCCAATTTCTTGCAACAACGGCCTTGCGTGCTTCAAAGCGGTCCATTCCGTTGAATTCGCCAGCTAATTCATTCATGGTTCCATCGTCATTCATGACATTGACTTGAGGCAGATTGTGGCGTTGTCCAACGAGGAAGTCATTAGGGTCATGAGCAGGAGTGATTTTAACCACACCAGTACCGAATTCAGGGTCTGCGTGTTCGTCACCAACGATCGGAATTGGCTTGTTCAAGATTGGCAAGATAACATTTTTACCAATCAAGTCTTTATAACGGTCATCATTTGGATTAACAGCTACGGCAGTATCCCCTAACATGGTTTCAGGACGTGTTGTTGCTACTTCAAGGGCACGTGAACCGTCTTCCAACATGTAGTTCATGTGGTAGAAGGCACCTTCGACATCCTTGTGAATAACCTCGATATCAGAAAGGGCTGTACGAGCTTTTGGATCCCAGTTGATGATAAATTCACCACGGTAAATCCAACCTTTTTGTAAAGCTCTACAAAGACTTTACGAACCGCTTTTGACAAGACCTTCGTCAAGGGTGAAACGCTCACGAGTAGTCTACAGAGAGCCCCATCTTGCCCCATTGTTGCTTGATAGTCGTCGCATACTCGTCTTTCCATTCCCAGACTTTATCAAGGAATTTTTCACGACCCAGGTCATAGCGAGAGATGCCGTCCTTCAGCCAAACGCGCTTCTACTTTAGCTTGTGTAGCAATTCCGGCATGGTCCATACCAGGAAGCCAAAGCGTGTCGAAACCTTGCATGCGTTTTTGACGGATAATGATATCTTGCAAAGTTGTATCCCAAGCGTGACCAAGGTGAAGTTTACCAGTTACGTTTGGTGGTGGAATAACGATAGAATACGGATGAGCTTTCTTATCGCCAGAAGGCTTGAAAACATCTTCGTCAAGCCATTTTTTTGGTAACGACCAGCCTCAAAAAAGCCAGCCTGCTCCATCTCCAGCATAAAGTTTTCATCAGGGATGTTCACAGTGAACTGTTGATAATGTTTAATCTGGTCTGCCGCATTTTCCTCGCACCAACACCGATGACCAGCCAATCTCCCCAGACTATAAGAGGAACTACAGGTTGTGATATTGTGTTCGTTCAAAGTTCTGGTCCTGATACCCCAAGATGAAGATAGGAAAACCATAATAGAGTTTGCTGGTTTTAAAAGATTGTTTCATGACAAGCTCCTTTGGCTAGGGGTGTGAAAAGAAAAATCGTCCCTGTCATTAATCTGACAGGGACGAATGTCCGATCCACGGTACCACCCAATTTCGGGCAGAGCCCACATCTCTCGTCTTTAAAACAAAAGACATTATTATTTCATTTTTATCCATTAGCAACCAGTTTTGACACATTTGTGGACTTCTCAGCACCGCCACTTTCTGTAAAATGTGGGATTCAAAACACCTCTAACAGGTTCATTTTTTCAAGATCTCCTGGAAATAGCAAGAAATCACAAAAGCGATTATTTAAACTTGACACCAAGTTCTTGCAATTTCTTGATCGTAACTGGGCCGATTCCTTTAGGGCCAACAACTCTTTTCTGTCCAGTTTGCGAAGTCCGCAACAGAGCGAATACCTTCATCATAGAATGTTTGCGCACGATCAAGTGTGCCACACCTTCAAACTTGAAGCAAACTCTTCCACTGAAGAAGCCGCTTGTTTCACTTCTTTCGCCACTGCTTTTGTAGCTTTCTCAACCTTTTTAGGTGCTTCTTTCACAGCTGCAGTTACAGTTGCGACAGCTTTTTTCAAAAGATGTCTATTTTGATGTTTGTATTGTTTCGCACGGTTTACGTTCTTCTTTTGCCATTTTCCTCTAAATTCAGTGATCAATTCCTAAGGCAACAAGGTTTCATCACCATTATTCCATTCAATAATCCGTTGATGTCATTTCAACTTTTTTATTGTAACACAATCCCCTAAAAATCAAGTCATTGCTCGATTTTCAGGTAAATCTAGCTAGTAAAACGCCTTCAATAAGGTCACCTTCTAGTATTTTCTTTCACCAAAGAGGCCATCTGGTAAATCATGAAATCCTTTTCCAGCATGGAAATTTTCAAACTTTCCTTTGCAAAAACTGATACGCATCCAAACGGCTTTCATAGCGAATCATAGCAATTTTAGCTCGCTCATCCTGATCTTCATCAAAAACCTTCTTACTTTCTTCGAGAGCCATTTCATTGATCATGACTTGAGTCTTGATCCACTCCTCAAACTCCTTCATAAACTCTGTTTCGTAACTCATCTTTACTCCATTCCTCTATAAAAATCCGTATCGATCTCCCGATAAGGTTGAATGTCCTGAACATATTCAAGACTCCTTGAAAGTCTCCAGCTTCATCACGCACAGCTGCATAGGTGACATGGACAAATTTCCCACGCGATTCTGATTTGAACCACATTTCATACTTGTCTTTTTCCCTTCACGAAGCCCCTGCATGATGGCTTTGACCTTCTCCAAATATTTCGGTGGGTGACACAGCTCAACATTGCGTCCTACCTGCGATGGCGTCCTCTTAAAAATCATTTCCTCAAAAGGCCGCAGCATCATTGTAATATTGGAAAATATCATCCTTATTGACAAAGGTGATCTCCATTGGTAACTGGTTCAAGATTAAATTCGCTTGCTCCACCGATAAAAATCCATGACCAAAAGCTTGTGGCTGCTTGTGATCGAAGCTCTCTTCTTTTTTTCTTAGGCGTGAAGGTAATCGTCAACTGCCCCTCAGGAGTCTCAATGACCTGACGTTGCTCATCTCCTTTTTGAAGAAGGAAGCGGTTCAGTTGAACCCTCTGACTCTTTCGACGCTTCCTCCTTGAAGTCAACGCGTTTCGGCACCCATTTCTCACTTGGGAGAATAATGGCATAACCATAGGCATCACTTTCTTCTGCAATGGAGAGCCAGTCATCCTGGGTAAAGGCCTCCAGCAAAATCATCAAGAGGATCGACTCTTCCTTGAAGATCATGGCCCTCAAACTCTTGCGCAAAAGGCTTCAAAGCGTTCTTTGACTTCAGAAATACTAGAATCCGGTAGTTCCTTGGCCACATCCAAAACTTGCGCAAAGAGTTCTCGAATCTGGTCATCCACTCCCCACATCACTTTTGGTGGGGAATCATGCCCATATTTTTTCCATAATCGGAAACATCAACTCTTCCTTACGACGGTAATGCCGATCAAATTGCCCGACCAAACCCATCTGACGCAAGAGGCCTTTCTGAATCTCCTGGATCATCTCAGGATCCTCCGTCGTCTCATAATTATCCAGCAAGCGACGGACCCGCATCATAGCTGCACGAAGGGCTAAGATTCTCCTGTTTAAAGATTTGAACAGGATGACCAGGGGTGGTCAGTATCTGCTACTTCGACCCCTTGAACAGCATTCTTAAAGAGATTGGCATGGACATCACAAAGCTCCATAACATCTTCAAAAGTAACCCCTGCATCTGAATTCATCAGTTCATGCTCCATAAGAGAGATCTCAATCGCAGAAACTCCTGCAAAGGTCGCATCAAACCGTTCCTGAACCGATTCAGGGAAGCTCCATGATGAAGCTCTAATAAGATATCTCTTAAGACGTGAATTCGTTCATCACTCATTAGTCTAGCCCCACCACTTCATAGCCATTAGCCTCTAGTGTTCGCACAATCTTCTCCATAGGAGTACCTTCTAATTTTGATCCTTGTTTCAAAGAAACCTTGCGCCCAACTGTATTGCGCATGATCGGATTGGCTAAGGGGTTTAAAGCCCAACTCCACCAACAAGTCCAATACTTCCGGATGTTGATCAATGACTTGAGCAACTGGAATCGATACATCAATTATATTGTCCATTTATTTATTTCCTCTACTCATTCCCTTTATTTTCTATCTGACGAGCCCGTTCTTCGCCCCACCAAAGAGGCATCAATTCACCCTAAAGTAATGGTCTTACGACTTTCATAATCCACCATGAATTCTAGATGACGATTCTCTGCATTTAGCTCAAGGAGAAATTCACGACAGGCCCCACAAGGCATTCCTGAACCTTCTCCATAAGGAGGCTTGTCTCGAAAAGCAATAATGCGCTTGACCTTAGTCTGTCCTGATTGTTGATACATGTTGAAGAGAGCCGCTCGTTCGGCACATAAATGAAAGACGCCACAGGTTCCTTCCATACAAAAGCCCGTATAAATCTGACCATCTGCAGCCTCAACAGCAGCGACCACATGTCGAGCATAGACAAATCTGAAACCTCTTGAGGCGCATAGAGAGCTTTCGCCTCATGATAAAGTTTTTCCCAAATATCCATTCTTACTTTCACTTCTTCACTAATTTCACAACTGCTTCTGTCCTTGCAGTATGGGGGAACATGTCCACTGATTGAATGTATTCAACCTGATAAACCTTTGTCAAAGCCACTAGATCCCGTGCCAAAGTAGAGACATTACAAGAGACATAGACCATCTTTTCAGGTGCATACTGCAACAAGGTCTCGATTAATTTTGTACCCAAGCCCGTACGAGGTGGATCCACGATCACAGCATTAGCCCGATAGCCTTCTTTGGTACCAGCGAGGAATGATCTCTTCTGCTGTACCAGCCTCGTAGTGGGTATTCTCAAATCCCATCCGTTTAGCATTGTATTTGGCATCTTCAATCGCTTCAGGAATAATATCCATCCCCCGAACACTTTTCACTCTATTAGCAAAAGCAAACCCAATCGTTCCAACCCCACAATAAGCATCTATCAAATGATCCTCTGGAGAAACATCTAGAGCCTTAACAGCCTCACTATACAATACTTCAGTTTGTTCCGGATTCAACTGGTAAAAGGCTCGAGGAGAAAGAGAAAATTCATAATCCAAAAACACCTTCCAAAATTGCCTCTTTCTCCCCAAATAATCTGCGTTTGTTCCCCATAAATCTCACTGGAACGAGACGTTTTTTTGTTAACAGCAACTGTGACAATCTCAGGGTGTTTCGTGACCAAGTCTTCCACCAAATTATTTAGGTTAATCTGACGACTGGTGACCACAATGATCTGAACTTGACCAGACTTCCGAGCCCGTCGAACCATCATGGTTCTGACACCCAGTTCTTTTCGCTCATCAGCAATCGGAATCTGATAATAGGTCAATAAATCCGCTAGATCATTGGCGATAGCTTGAATAACCGGATCTTGAACCAAACAATCTTTTAATTCCACCAAATAATGTGAATTTTTGAGCATAGAGGCCTGCCTTCACCTGACCCTTGAATTTCCTTGTTTGAAATTGCAATTTTGCCCGATAGTAAAGAGGCTCCTGCATTCCGATTGTCGGCCGAATATCATACTGTTCAAAGCCTTCAGGTGAGAATTTCTTCAAGGCCTGTTGCAATAAATCTGTCTTAAACTCCAGTTGCTTGTCATACTTCAAATGCATGATTTGACAGCCCCCACAGGTCTCATAGATATCACACATGGGCGTCACACGAAACTTAGACGCCTTATTCACAGATAGGAGTTTGGCTTCCGCAAAATTTTTCTTGACACTTGTAATTTGGCAGAAGATATCTTCTCCCTTCAAAGCGCCTGGCACAAAGACAAGTGTTTTTTTATAAAAGCCAATTCCTTCTCCGTTAATTCCCATTCGTTTAATTTTCAAAAGGAATTTTTTGTTTTACTTTAACGTTCATATCCCTATCTTAACACATTTTTTCGGTATAATAAAAACATGAAAATTACAAAACTAGAAAAGAAAAAAAGACTCTACCTCCTGGAATTAGACAATGATCAAAAACTTTATATTACAGAAGACACCATCGTCAAATATTTTCCTTTCCAAAGATAAAGAAATCAGTGAAGAGGAACTAAAAAGAAATCCAAGAGTTTGCTCAATACTCCTATGGTAAAAACCTGGCCCTTTACCATCTTTCTTTTTAAAGCTCGAACAACAAAAGAAGTCCGAGACTACCTAACAAAATATGAGATTGATAGTGGCATTATTGATAAAGTGGTCCAACACCTAAAAGAAGACAAGTGGTTAGATGATCGTCAATATGCAAGAAACCTGATAGAGGCTAACCTTCTCAGTGGCGATAAGGGGCCCTCTCTTATTACAACAAAAAATTCAACAAAAAGGGGTCTCAAAATCTCTCCTACAAGAAATACTTGCAGACTCTGATTTTTCAGAAGTGATCGACCGTACCGCAATAAAACTCCTAAAAAAAATACCAAGGAAAATATCCGTTAAAAGCCATTGAAACGAAAATCATCCAAGCACTCATTTCAAAAGGCTTTGCTTACAATCAAGCTCAAAATAGCATTACAAAATCTCGAACTCGAAACAGATGAAGAGACAACAATGAGCTCATTCTAAAAGAGTTAGAAAAGCAATACCGTAAATACAGTAAAAAATATGAAGGCTATGACCTAAAACAACGTTTAACCCAAGCACTAGCCAGAAAAGGCTATGACTATTCTGATATAACGTCAGCCATTAGGGAAGGTGAATAATTCATAAACCAATTTGAAAATTAAATAGAAAAATAAGAAAAAATTTGAAAAAAATATGTTATAATATAGAGGATATACTTAGATTGTAGAAAGTTGGTAAGTTATGAAACTACCTAAAGAAGGCGACTTTATTACAATTCAAAGTTATAAACATGATGGCAGTTTACACCGAACATGGCGTGACACCATGGTATTAAAGATAACCGAAAATGCAATTATTGGAGTAAATGATCATACACTTGTTACTGAAAGTGATGGTAGACGTTGGATCACGCGTGAACCAGCAATTGTTTATTTCCATAAAAAATATTGGTTTAACATCATCGCCATGATCCGTGACAATGGTGTGTCTTACTACTGTAACCTAGCAAGTCCTTTTCACATCGACCAAGAGGCCTTAAAATATATCGACTATGATCTCGATGTCAAGGTTTTTACAAATGGTGAAAAAAAAAAATTGTTAGATGTTGAAGAATATGAGCAACATAAAGAAAAAATGCACTATTCAGATGACATTGACTTTATTTTAAAAAGAAAATGTAAAAGGTTCTAGTAGATTGGATAAACCAAAAACAAAGGTCCCTTTTTCTGAGGAATATATCAAAATTTGGTATAACCGTTATGTTGAACTGCGAAATAAATAAAGTTTGAAAGAGCGAAAGCTCTTTTTTTCTTGTAATGCAATAAGATAATTACAAAAAAAGAGTCTAATGACATCATTAGACTTTTTAATATACTATCGGGAAGACAGGATTCGAACCTGCGACACCTTGGTCCCAAACCAAGTACTCTACCAAGCTGAGCTACTTCCCGATCTAAAAGCTTACGCTTTATGCACCCTAGAGGAGTCGAACCTCTAACCGCCTGATTCGTAGTCAGGTACTCTATCCAGTTGAGCTAAGGGTGCCTTTCTTATTCTATTCTTACATAGTCTCACGACCATGCACCCTAGAGGAGTCGAACCTCTAACCGCCTGATTCGTAGTCAGGTACTCTATCCAGTTGAGCTAAGGGTGCTCTTTCAACCTAAATCTATGCCGAGGACCGGAATCGAACCGGTACGATCGTTACCAATCGCAGGATTTTAAGTCCTGTGCGTCTGCCAGTTCCGCCACCCCGGCCTCCTCAAGCGAACGACGGATTCGAACCCGCGACCCCCCACCTTGGCAAGGTGGTGTTCTACCACTGAACTACGTTCGCATTGCTTTCTTTATATAAAAAAATGCCGGCTACATGACTTGAACACGCGACCCTCTGATTACAAATCAGATGCTCTACCAACTGAGCTAAGCCGGCTCATTATTATTCTTCTATGCGGGTTAAGGGACTTGAACCCCCACGCCGTAAAGCGCCAGATCCTAAATCTGGTGCGTCTGCCAATTCCGCCAAACCCGCAAAATATGACCCGTACTGGGCTCGAACCAGTGACCCATTGATTAAAAAGTCAATTGCTCTACCAACTGAGCTAACGAGTCTTAAAATAATTTTCATTATCTTAACGGTCCCGACGGGAATCGAACCCGCGATCTTCGCCGTGACAGGGCGACGTGATAACCGCTACACTACGGGACCTATGGGAGTTAACGGATCGAACCGCTGACCCTCTGCTTGTAAGGCAGATGCTCTCCCAGCTGAGCTAAACTCCCAGATGGTCGTTTAACTGCTAAGCGACTACCGTATCTAACAGGGGCAATTCCAACCCCAAACTCTCTACTAGGCTCAATCTCTTGCTAAGCGACTACCTTATCTCCGGCGTTCTAGGGCTTAACTACTGTGTTCGGCATGGGAACAGGTGTCTCCCCTAGGCTATCATCACTTAACTCTGAATATTAAACAATTCAAAATTGAATATCTATACTGTATCAAGAAACCAAATCGTTGTCAATATGTCTCAGTTACTTTCTTTGGATAAGTCCTCGAGCTATTAGTATTAGTCCGCTACATGTGTCACCACACTTCCACTTCTAACCTATCAACCTGATCTTCTCTCAGGGCTCTTACTGATATAAAATCATGGGAAATCTCATCTTGAGGGGAGCTTCACACTTAGATGCTTTCAGCGTTTATCTCCTCCATACTTAGCTACCCAGCGATGCCTCCTGGCGGAACAACTGGTACACCAGCGGTACGTCCACTCCGGTCCTCTCGTACTAAGGGCAGCTCCTCTCAAATTTCCTACGCCCGCGACGGATAGGGACCGAACTGTCTCACGACGTTCTGAACCCAGCTCGCGTACCACTTTAATGGGCGAACAGCCCAACCCTTGGGACCTGCTTCAGCCCCAGGATGCGACGAGCCGACATCGAGGTGCCAAACCTCCCCGTCGATGTGAACTCTTGGGGAGATAAGCCTGTTATCCCCAGGGTAGCTTTTTATCCGTTGAGCGATGGCCCTTCCATGCGGAACCACCGGATCACTAATCCCGACTTTCGTCCCTGCTCGAGGTGTCCCTCTCGCAGTCAAGCTCCCTTCTGCTTTTGCACTCTGCGAATGATTTCCAACCATTCTGAGGGAACCTTTGGGCGCCTCCGTTACCTTTTAGGAGGCGACCGCCCCAGTCAAACTGCCCATCTGACACTGTCTCCGTAGATGATAACCTACCGGGTTAGAGTGGCCATAACACAAGGGTAGTATCCCAACAACGCCTCCATCGAAACTGGCGTCCTGATCTCTATGGCTCCTACCTATCCTGTACATGTGGCACAGACACTCAATATCAAGCTACAGTAAAGCTCCATGGGGTCTTTCTGTCCAGTCGCGGGTAACCCGCATCTTCACGGGTATTATAATTTCACCGAGTCTCTCGTTGAGACAGTGCCCAAATCATTACACCTTTCGTGCGGGTCGGAACTTACCCGACAAGGAATTTCGCTACCTTAGGACCGTTATAGTTACGGCCGCCGTTTACTGGGGCTTCAATTCAAGGCTTCGCTTGCGCTAACCCCTCCTCTTAACCTTCCAGCACCGGGCAGGCGTCACCCCCTATACATCATCTTACGATTTAGCAGAGAGCTGTGTTTTTGATAAACAGTTGCTTGGGCCTATTCACTGCGGCTGACCAAAGCCAGCACCCCTTCTTCCGAAGTTACGGGGTCATTTTGCCGAGTTCCTTAGCGAGAGTTCTCTCGCTCACCTGAGGCTACTCGCCTCGACTACCTGTGTCGGTTTGCGGTACGGGTAGAGTATGATTAACGCTAGAAGCTTTTCTTGGCAGTGTGACGTCACTAACTTCGCTACTAAACTTCGCTCCCCATCACAGCTCAATGTTACAGAATTAAGCATTTAACTCAATTCACACCTCACTGCTTAGACGTGCACTTCCAGTCGCACGCTTGAGTTAGCCTACTGCGTCCCTCCTTCACTCTATACTCTAGTACAGGAATCTCTACCTGTTGGCCATCACCTACGCCTTTCGGCCTCGGCTTAGGTCCCGACTAACCCAGGGCGGACGAGCCTTCCCCTGGAAACCTTAGTCTTACGGTGGACAGGATTCTCACCTGTCTTGCGCTACTCATACCGGCATTCTCACTTCTATGCGTTCCAGCGCTCCTCACGGTACACCTTCACCACACATAGAACGCTCTCCTACCATCACCCCTAAAGGTATCCACAGCTTCGGTAAATTGTTTTAGCCCCGGTACATTTTCGGCGCAGGGTCACTCGACTAGTGAGCTATTACGCACTCTTTGAATGAATAGCTGCTTCTAAGCTAACATCCTAGTTGTCTGTGCAACCCCACATCCTTTTCCACTTAACAATTATTTGGGGACCTTAGCTGGTGGTCTGGGCTGTTTCCCCTTTCGACTACGGATCTTAGCACTCGCAGTCTGACTGCCGACCATAATTCATTGGCATTCGGAGTTTATCTGAGATTGGTAATCCGGGATGGACCCCTCACCCAAACAGTGCTCTACCTCCAAGAATCTTTCTGTCGACGCTAGCCCTAAAGCTATTTCGGAGAGAACCAGCTATCTCCAAGTTCGTTTGGAATTTCTCCGCTACCCACACCTCATCCACGCACTTTTCAACGTACGTTGGTGCGGTCCTCCAGTGCGCTTTACCTCACCTTCAACCTGCTCATGGGTAGGTCACATGGTTTCGGGTCTACGACATAATACTATTGCGCCCTATTCAGACTCGGTTTCCCTACGGCTCCGTCTCTTCAACTTAACCTCGCATCATATCGTAACTCGCCGGTTCATTCTACAAAAAGGCACGCTCTCACCCATTAACGGGCTCGAACTTGTTGTAGGCACACGGTTTCAGGTTCTATTTCACTCCCCTCCCGGGGTGCTTTTCACCTTTCCCTCACGGTACTGGTTCACTATCGGTCACTAGAGAGTATTTAGGGTTGGGAGATGGTCCTCCCAGATTCCGACGGGATTTCTCGTGTCCCGCCGTACTCAGGATACTGCTAGGTATAAAGACTATTTCGAATACGAGGCTCTTACTCTCTTTGGCTGACCTTCCCATGTCATTCTTCTATATTCTTTAAATCCACATCGCAGTCCTACAACCCCGAGAAGTAAACTTCTCGGTTTGCCCCTCTTGCCCTTTCGCTCGCCGCTACTCAGGCAATCGCTTTTGCTTTCTCTTCCTGCAGCTACTTAGATGTTTCAGTTCACTGCGTCTTCCTCTACCTATCCTTAACAGATAGGAGTACTAGCCATTAGCTAGTGGGTTCCCCCATTCGGACATCTCTGGATCGTCGCTTACTTACAGCTCCCCCAAAGCATTTCGTCGTTTGTCACGTCCTTCTTCGGCTTCTAGTGCCAAGGCATCCACCGTGCGCCCTTATTAACTTAACCTTATTTTTGGTCTTACGACCTAAACTCTTTAAATATTTACAGCGTTTCGGTTTATTTTTCTTGTTACTATTTGATATAGATATTCAATTTTCAATGTTCAAACTTAACACCGTTTAAATTAAAGTGTTAATGGAGCCTAGCGGGATCGAACCGCTGACCTCCTGCGTGCAAAGCAGGCGCTCTCCCAGCTGAGCTAAGGCCCCACAAGACCTCTCAAAACTAAACAAGACCAACGTACAGGGTTCCATTTCCTTAGAAAGGAGGTGATCCAGCCGCACCTTCCGATACGGCTACCTTGTTACGACTTCACCCCAATCATCGACCCCACCTTAGACGACTGCCTCCTTACGGTTAGCTCATCGGCTTCGGGTGTTACCAACTTTCGTGACGTGACGGGCGGTGTGTACAAGGCCCGGGAACGTATTCACCGCGGCGTGCTGATCCGCGATTACTAGCGATTCCGACTTCATGTAGGCGAGTTGCAGCCTACAATCCGAACTGAGACTGGCTTTAAGAGATTAGCTTGCCGTCACCGACTCGCGACTCGTTGTACCAGCCATTGTACCACGTGTGTAGCCCAGGACATAAAGGGCATGATGATTTGACGTCATCCCCACCTTCCTCCGGTTTGTCACCGGCAGTTCCTCCAGAGTGCCCAACTAAATGCTGGCAACTGAAAGTAGGGGTTGCGCTCGTTGCGGGACTTAACCCAACATCTCACGACACGAGCTGACGACAACCATGCACCACCTGTCACTTTGTCCCCGAAGGGAAAGCTCTATCTCTAGAGTGGTCACAGGATGTCAAGACTTGGTAAGGTTCTTCGCGTTGCTTCGAATTAAACCACATGCTCCACCGCTTGTGCGGGCCCCCGTCAATTCATTTGAGTTTCAACCTTGCGGTCGTACTCCCCAGGCGGAGTGCTTAATGCGTTAGCTGCGGCACTAAGTCCCGGAAAGGACCTAACACCTAGCACTCATCGTTTACGGCGTGGACTACCAGGGTATCTAATCCTATTCGCTCCCCACGCTTTCGGGAATGAGCGTCAGTTGCGGCCCAGACCGTCGCCTTCGCCACTGGTGTTCCTCCATATATCTACGCATTTCACCGCTACACATGGAATTCCACTCTCCCCTTCTGCACTCAAGTTAAACAGTTTCCAAAGCCTACAATGGTTGAGCCACTGCCTTTCACTTCAGACTTTTCTAACCGCCTGCGCTCGCTTTACGCCCAATAAATCCGGACAACGCTCGGGACCTACGTATTACCGCGGCTGCTGGCACGTAGTTAGCCGTCCCTTTCTGGTTAGTTACCGTCACAGCATGAACTTTCCATTCTCACACTCGTTCTTCCTTAACAACAGAGCTTTACGATCCGAAAACCTTCTTCACTCACGCGGCGTTGCTCGGTCAGGGTTTCCCCCATTGCCGAAGATTCCCTACTGCTGCCTCCCGTAGGAGTCTGGGCCGTGTCTCAGTCCCAATGTGGCCGATCACCCCTCTCAGGTCGGCTATGTATCGTCGCCTTGGTGAGCCGTTACCTTACCAACTAGCTAATGCAACGCAGGTCCATCTTTAGTGATGCAATTGCACCTTTCAAATCAATGTCATGCGATCATCTACTCTTATGCGGTATTAGCTATCGTTTCCAATAGTTATCCCCCGCTACCAGGCAGGTTACCTACGCGTTACTCACCCGTTCGCAACTCATCCGCTCGGTGCAAGCACCAAGCTTCAGCGTTCTACTTGCATGTATTAGGCACGCCGCCAGCGTTCATCCTGAGCCAGGATCAAACTCTCATTAAAAAAATAATTGTTTGTCTTAAACTCATTCTGTCACTGACAGATTTATTGTTTTTTTATTGTTCAGTCTATTCAGTTATAGTGCCCTGCACATTGGTTCGTCTTGTTCAGTTTTCAAAGGTCTTTGTCGCCCTCAAGCGACAACTATCTTAGTATATCATGACCTCTCCTTACTGTCTCTCCATCTTCTCTACGGTAGATGACATTTGTTGTGTTGTCTTCTGCATCACGATAAATGAAGAAGTCGTGTGCCAATAGATCCATTTGAAGGATCGCTTCATCTAATATCCATCGGTTCTAGATCAATTGTTTTTGAGCGAACAACTTTTTCTGTGGTGGTTGCTTCTTCTACAACTGCATCGGTAAACAATTTACCTGCACCAGATTTAACACGATTTTTCTTTTCGATTTTTGTTTTATTCTTACGAATTTGACGTTCAATTTTATCTACAACAAGATCAATTGAACCGTACATTTCTTGAGAAACATCTTCTGCACGAAGCGTGATAGATCCAAGCGGAATGGTTACTTCTACTTTTGCGGTCTTTTCACGGTAAACTTTTAAGTTTACTCGAGCATCCAGCTCTTGATCTGCCTGAAAATATTTTTTCAATCTTTTCGAGTTTAGAAACGACATAGTCGCGAATGGCTTCTGTTACTTCTAGGTTTTCACCACGGATACTATATTTAATCATATTAGTACCTACTTTCTAAACATTATGTTTTTTTTTTATTTATATGTATATTATAACGCTTTCATAAATTCTTTTTGCAAAGGTCTTTTTTTATCTCGCAATTGAAAATGTCTTTATTTCTTTCACACCTTTTTCAATTAGTAGGCGCTTCATTAATTCGATTGTTTTGCCCGTTGTGTAGATATCATCGAAGATAAGATACTTTTGCTTTTTTCAAAACTTCTCCTGTTAATTGAAAATGTTGAGAGTTTTTAATCTTTCTTCTCTTGTCTTTTTTGATTGTGCCAAGCTGTCTTCTTTTTGAAATAGACTGTTGTACTTTTTTATTTCTGCAAAATCTAGTATAGTTGATACTTGATTGAATCCTCTCTCCTGCTTTTTTCATGGCTAATTGGAGTCGGTATTATCGTATAGTTTTTTATACTTTTTCAAGGCTTTTTGATGTCACATGCAAATACCATTCCTAATAAACGATCTCCTTCAAATTTATATCGCTTGAAATAGTCCTTCATTGCTCCATTATATCTATATAAAGCTTCATGTTGAACAGTATTCCCCTTTTGTCTCCAGTACTCACAATCTTTACATACTTTCTCCTCCTTATCTTTAAAGCACCTAGGACAATGGATTTCGCCAATTTGTTCGAAGTCTTCTTTGCATTCTTTACAAATCCATTCTTCTTGTTGATTCATAAAAATAAGGTCTGTGAAATGTTCACTAGTTTTTAACTCTTTATTACAAAGCAGACATTCTTTCAAAATCCAGCCTCCTGATTCATTTGTTTTATTTCCTTGATTGCTTTTTTCATTTCTTTTGTTACGCCATCTGATAGAAAAAGTAGTTTACCTGTTGGTCTTTCTTTACTTCGACCGACCCTTCCTGAAATTTGTACGAGTGCACTTTTAGTAAATAATTTGATGATTACTTTCTAAAAAACAAAAACATCTACAAAGCGGAAAGGTCACTCCTCTTTCTAAAATTGTTGTCGAGACTAGCATGGTTATGGCTCTTTGTTTCTAAACTCTTCTACCATTCTAGGCGGATCCTGTTGTCTGAGAGGATACAAAACCTACTTTTTCTTTGGGAAAGTATTTTTTTTATAGTTCTCTTTAAATTGTTGTCCTAATTCTATTTCAGATACAAAGATTAACAATGGGTAGTGAGTCTGTCTTTGTTTCTTGATTAGTTGCAATAGTTCGTAAGGGATTCTTCCTTTTTCTATTTTTTTTCTCTAATTTTCGGCAATTCATTTTATTTCAGGGACCACTAGTGGGTTCCCATGGAATCGTCTTGGAAGACTATAACGAATGATTTCTTTTTTTTCTTGACCTTTTTATCTAACTCATCTGTAGAGGTTGCTGTTAAATATAGCGTATTCCCCCCCTTTTTTTATCGCATTCTGAGCTGCTTTATATAAAATTGGATTGTCTACAAAGGGAAAAAGCATCTACCTCATCTATAATAAGGAGATCAAAGGCCTGAAAAATTTTAGCAATTGGTGGGTTGTTGCGATTACCAAAGGCGTTCTAAAATAGGGTTCCGATTTCCCATGAAGCAAAGAGATGGGGCAGGAAAAATCGTCCTTCATCCTTCCGTACAGTTCGATACAGACATCGATTCTTGGGGTAGCAATACAGACTGCTTGTCCACTCTTGATTGCTGTTGCTACAACCTGGTACATCATTTCCGTTTTTCCCAGCTCCTGTCACAGCATGTACCAAGGCATTTCCCCTTCTTTAACTGCTTGGATGAGACCATCTGATACCTCTTGTTGATAGGAAGTCAAGGTTCCTTTCCAGTTTAACACCTCCTGTCCTTCAAAGTCATGCTGTGCAATAGCATAAAGTTTTTGATCACCCGGATCCTTCCTAATTGGATACAGGCTCTACAATACAGTACCTCTTCACTCAACTTCCACAGTTTTTTGATCAATCATACTGCCACATCGAAAGCATTGGTACCTTCCATTCTGTTTTTCTATAGCTGGAAGTTCTTGAGCAATTTCTTTTAGATCATTTGTCATTTGACTCTCCGTTAAGAGCCTTCCATAAGAATCTTCTATCTTCATACTTATTAATTCGCAAAAGTTGGAGAAATTCATTCTTTTTTTGTAAAATATGAATATGGAATATGTTACATTTAAAGAGAACGGTACTGTTCAAGAAGAAATCAAAAAATCAAAATTCATTTGTCATGTCAAGCGTGTCTCCTCTGAAGAGGAAGCTAGAGATTTTATTAATGCCATCAAAAGGAACACTATAAAGCTACACATAACTGCTCTGCTTTCATCATTGGAGAACAAAGTGACATCAAACGGACCAGTGACGATGGTGAGCCTAGCGGAACAGCTGGGGTACCGATGTTAGGAGTTTTGGAAAATCATCACATCACTAATAGTTGTGTTGTGGTTACCCGCTATTTTGGAGGCATTAAATTAGGTGCTGGCGGTCTGATTCGTGCTTATGCTGGAAGTGTGGCTCAAGCAGTTCGAGAGATTGGACTGGTAGAAATCAGAGAGCAAGTGGTTCTTGGGATCACACTTTCTTATTCCCAATACCAAGAATTTGCTAATTTCTTAAAAGACAATCAATTGGCGGAACAAGATCCGATGTTCACAGATCAGGTGATGACAACTATTTTTGTGGATAAAGATAACACAAGCTCTATCACAGCAGCTTTAGTAGAATTTTACAATGGCAAAGTCGTTATAGAAGATCAAGGAATTCGTGAGGTTGAAGTACCCCTACTTTCTGTAGAAAAATAATCAAAGAAGCTATCGGCAACGATAGTTTTTTTTATCACACCCATAAAATTTCTATATTTTACATTCTTCTCGCAAGAGACTATACTTGTTAGTATCAAGAAAACCTAGAACTGAGGTATATTATGGCTATTTATGAAAATATTACAGAATTGATTGGGAACACTCCGATTGTCAAATTGAATCGTCTTGTTCCTGAAGGAGCTGCAGATGTCTATGTCAAACTCGAAGCCTTCAATCCTGGATCATCTGTTAAAGACCGGATTGCTTTGAGCATGATTGAAAAAGCTGAAGCGGATGGCTTGATCAAACCAGGTGATACCATTGTCGAAGCAACTAGTGGGAACACAGGGATTGGTTTGTCATGGGTCGGTGCAGCTAAAAAAGGCTACAAAGTTGTGATTGTCATGCCTGAAACCATGAGTGTGGAACGTCGTAAAATCATCCAAGCCTATGGAGCTGAACTCGTTTTGACTCCTGGAAGTGAAGGAATGAAAGGCGCTATCGCTAAAGCTGAAGCAATCGCTGCAGAAAGAAATGGCTTTCCTTCCTCTTCAATTTGAAAACCCTGCTAACCCAGAGGTACATGAAAGAACAACAGGACAAGAAATCGTTGATGCCTTTTGGAAAAGATGGTTTAGATGCTTTTCGTCGCAGGTGTTGGTACTGGTGGTACTGTTTCTGGTATTTCTCATACTTTGAAAAAGAATAATCCTGCTGTCAAAGTCTATGCCGTTGAGGCCAATGAATCTGCAGTCCTTTCTGGCGAAAACCTGGACCACATAAAATCCAAGGGATTTCAGCGGGTCTTTATCCCAAATACTTTAGACACTAATGCATATGATGGTGTTCGTCGCGTATCTTCAGAAGAAGCTTTCGAACTTGCACGAGCTATTGGTGGGGCCGAAGGGTTCTTAGTAGGCATTTCAAGTGCTGCTGCTATCTATGCTGCTGATTGAGGTAGCCAAAGAATTAGGTAGCGGTAAAAAAAGTTCTTGCTCTTGCACCAGATAATGGGGAACGTTATCTTTCAACTACTCTTTACGAATTTGAATAATTCTTTATATAAAAAACTTCGGTAGGGTTTATAAACCTATCGAAGTTTTTTTATTTTTTCTCTTGCTTGCTAAAAAATACTTTTCCTTCTTTGACCCAGGTTGGCATTTGTTGAGCTAATGGAGCAAAACCACTCTTATGGCGGTCATTTGAAAAACGATGGTGTCGAATACTTCGTTGTGGTGTTTCTTCTAGTGTTCTCAGAGAGGCTTTCTTAGAATATTCATCAACATCGATGACTTGGACAAAGACCTTTTTCTCCAATTGACAGAATATCCTGAATATTACTTACATAACCACTTTCTAATCTCTGAGATATGAATCAAGCTCGTGACACCCGACTCTAGTTCGACAAAGGCACCATAAGGTTGAATGCCTGTAATGGTCCCTTCTAACTTATCTCCAATTTTCATATCAATCCTCAATCTCGACGGTTTCAATCACGACATCTTCTACTGGCTTATCCATCATCCCGGTCTCAACAGCTGCGATCTCATCCAACACAGCAAAAGAAGCTTCATCCATCAATTGTCCAAATACGGTATGGCGTTGATCTAAGTGAGGAGTTCCCCCCTTCTGTCGTATAGATTTCTGCGATCTTTTCAGGCCAGCCACCGCGGACCAATTCCTTTTTTCGAATATGGAAGATGTTGATTTTGTACAATAAAGAATTGGCTGCCATTTGTGTTTGGTCCAGCATTTGCCATTGAAAGGGCTCCGCGAATATTACAATTCTTTTGAAAATTCGTCTTCGAAGCTCTCCCCATAGATGGATTCGCCCCCATACCTGTACCAGTTGGATCTCCTCCTTGGATCATAAAATCTTTGATAATGCGGTGAAAAAATGATGCCATCGTAATAGCCAGATTTGGCAAGAGCTACAAAGTTTGCAACAGTTTTTGGTGCTTGATCCGGGAACAATTTAATTTTCATCTCACCATAATTAGTTTTTGATCACAGCGATAGGACCTTCAATCGTAGCAAGTTCTAACTGTGGTAACGTCAATTTTTTTCAACCATATTTAACTCCTCTAAGGCATAGAATATGCCATTTTCTTCTAAATTCTTGGTGATATAATCAGCTTTTTTCTCGTAGCTCTGGAGCAGACTTCCCCATTGCGATACTAATTCCAGCATAATCAAAAAGTTCTAAATCATTCAAACCATCACCGAATACCAGAACATTTTCTGGCTTCAAGTCCAAATGATGGACAACTTGAGAGACTCCCGAAGCCTTTGATCGATCAAAACGAACAACATCAGATGAATGTGGGTGCCATGGAACTAGACGTAACTCCTCTTGTAAGGAAGGCGATAATTCTAAATCACCATTATCTTCATCAAAGGTCCACATTTGGAAAATAGGTTCTTTCAAATGCAGATCTGGATCTACTGGTAAGTTTGGATAAATGATGTCAATAGCATCACTGATCAAGGGTGTACGATTAGACAGGGTAGCTTGATGACTAGCGACCAACCCATAATCAATCTCAGATTCTTTTGGCCCAATCCACAAAAAAGAAGAAACGATTGCTTCATTGATTGGTGACTGGTAGATAACAGTTCCTTTTGTATCTTCTATATAGGCACCATTTAAGGTTACTAAAAATCAGGCTTTCAAGTCCATGATTTCAGAAACAACCCCAAAAATCCCTCTGCCGGTTGCAATCCCTGTTAAAATTTCCTTCTTTTTCAACTGATGAAAGACTTCTTTGACAGATTCTGGGATCAATCCAGTTTCTTTTTGCACGTAATGTATCATCAATATCAAAAAAGACGATTTTAACTTTTTTAGCTTTATAACGTAATTTTGCGTCCACTTATCTCCCCCTTTTTACTTGCTCTATTATAGCATTTTTTGACTTAAAAATCTTCCTTGATTCACCAGATGGTGTCGAAAGGCATAGACGACTGCTTGCGTCCGATCACTGACTTCCAATTTGGATAAGATGTTGGAAACATGGGTCTTCACTGTTTTCAGAGAAATAAAGAGTTCATCTGCTATCCGTTGATTTTCATAGCCTTTTTGTTAATAGAGCTAGAATATCTCGTTCTCTAGCTGTCAAATCATCATGCAATTCAGCATGGTTCATTCGTGATTCAACCTTTTGACTAACTTCTGTCTCAATCGCAAATTCTCCCTTTGCAACCTTTCGACAGCTTGTAAGATCTCAGTTGCTGACGAGGTCTTTAAAATATACCCTTTTGCACCGGCATCTAAGACAGGGTAAATCTTTTCGTTATCTAAATAAGACGTTAAAATGACAATTTTAGCTTCCGGCCACTCTTTTTAGGATGGCTAGAGTCGCATCGATTCCATTTAACTCCGGCATCACAATATCCATGATGATGACATCTGGTCTTTCTTTCAGCGCCAACTCCACCCCTTCTTGCCCATTTTGCGCCTCTAAGACTTGCTCAATATCGGTTTGCATGGACAAAAAAGCTTTTCAATCCCACCGGACCATTTCATGGTCGTCTACTAATAATATTTTCATACTGTTTCCTTTTCATTTTTATCTTTTTACAAGGAGGGAACACGAATATCTACAGCCACTCCCTTTGAGGACTCGTTCTTATTTTAATGGTTCCCGCCATGTCTTCTACACGTTCTTGAATATTTTTTCAATCCATAACTCAATCGTTCCAATTTTTTCCTGCTCAAAGCCGATTCCATCATCTACCATCCGTAAATGAAGTTGTTTTCCTTCCTGATGCAAAAAAAAGACATCCATTTGTTGAGCTCTAGCGTGTTTTAAGGTATTGCTAACAATTTCTTGGACAATCCGAAACAGATGTTCTTCCATATCTTTTGGAATGCTCACGTCATTATGATGAAAGACAACTGTTAGGTTACTCTTTTCCTTCAATTCTCTAAAAATCATCTCCATACCTTCTACTAAACTTTTTTCCTTCCAATTCTGTAGGACGAAGATGTAGGAGTAAGACACGTAAATCATTTTGGGCTGTACCTAGAATATCTGATACACCATTTAGTTGTTGCTGAATCTGACTTTTCTCTAACTCAAGGGCCTGTGCTTTGCCACGCCAGACAAAATCATATTGGCTGCAAACAATTCTTGACTAACCGTATCATGTAGATCGCGCGCAATTCTCTTACGCTCGATTTCCACAATTTCTTCCTCATTTCGCATCACACGATTTTCACTTTTTTGTAAATTTTCTTCTAGTCGAAGCAATTTGCTGTCCAATAAATCTAACTGTTGATTCAATTCTTTGGGGGCAATTTCTTTTCGCTGTGAAGCGGATAGGATCGCTTCTACTTTTTTGTTGTACTGCATGAACCGTTACAAATTGCGTGATTTTAATAATTAAGACAACCAAAGCCGTCAATGCAAGCGTCAGACTAAAAACCATAAATAGGAATGACTGAAGCAAGGAAAGATCTGAAAGAAGTTTGCCCCACTGAAAACCAACAAAATGGAAAATGGTATGACAAATGACTGCAACCACCATTAGGGGAATAGAAATACAATAGGAGATAGTCTAATTTCTTCATGCGCGAATCACCTCAACATCCCCAACAATACCAACTAACACAATTTTTATAGAACGGTGCGATCTCCGATAGTGTGCCGTTTCAATGTCTATGGTTTCATTCCTCATTTTACGGACAGGAAGATCCAAAAACTTCAGATCTCCATACAGAGTGTTAATTTGTAAATGCAACTCCAAATCAATCGGTAAGATAATTTTTGTATTTCCAAAACCCTTTCCGGATGATCACCACATTGTCCCAATTGCAAATGGCTACCTCCTCTAAATGGAGGGTGTCATTCCCAAAAACTCGGATCACATTCAGATCTCGATACCCTCGACTTTGCTTTGAAAAAAATGTTGTAAATCACCAATCCATCGAGTTTTTTTCCTGACGAATTTTCGTATCCTCTTCAACATCAAACACAACGGCTTCATTTTCCTTATACATATAAGGGTAGGCAATCAATAAACCATAAACCACCGCAAATAAAATGGCTGCAATCACAAAAGGATTCAGCATCACGATAAAAAAACAAGAGCACACTCAGCGCGATTAATAGAAAATTCGCCTTTTGTTTGCCAAAATAGTAATACAGAAGGAACAAAAAAAGAACCATCAAGACAACAAATCTGTAAAAATCAATTGATAAAATGGTGATCGCTGCTAATGTTAACAAAATGGCTTCAACGAAAATAAAAAATTTGTATTTTCCACATAGTCTACCTCATCTTTTTTTTATTTTATCAAAATTTTTCCTCATTTGACTTCCGTCTGTGGTTGGATAATACGGAGAGAGAAAAAAACACCCAAAAAGATAGAAATCCTTTGGGTGTCCTTGGTATCGGAATGAATTGTTATTAAATAAGTTCTTTCCGATAACGGTTGTCTAGAGGCATTATTTATACATGAATGCCCAGTAATAGTTACCGTCGCCATTGATGACTGCTGCTACCGCACCTTCTGTGGCATTTGGATCGAGCATTAATTCTCTCAATCCACTGTTATACCATTTCGTTGCGACTGTTGTTGCATTGTCTTCACGGCGAGCTACAAAACCTGTGCTATCGTACTGACGTGAAATAGTATGGGCTTTTGGTAAGGCACGTGAGTTGTAGACATCATCTGACCAAGTCAATTCTTTTTAAGCCTTGTGCTTTTCGCAATTCGTTAATCTTAGCAAAAAGCTTCTTTTGCTTTATCTAACTCGATATAGTTTGTATTGTCTGTCGCTTCTACACGATAAACGAATTTCACATAGCCAAACTCAACGTCTTTGTAGTTCTTGTCATCTACTCCACTCTTCAAGTTAGCGATTAAAACATAGTCTTTAGCCCATGGGTTTTTCTTTAGATTGCTCAAAGAGTTCTGGGTCCTCGATTTCCCATTCTACTTTGGCATCCCAGCCAGCATTGTCAATAAATTTAGGATTCATTTTCTTAATGACATAAGTCCTTAAATTCATCCACATTCTTAAATGGAAGAGCTTGACCTGCTTTTAGCTGTTTCTACAAGATTTGTAGAGTAGAGCTTCACGCTTGAGTCACGATCGCTATAAGCATATTCATCATCTTTGGCATCTTCGTGGAATTTTGGATCGATCTCAGGATCTTTTGGATCTGTCATTCCATAAAGTTTCCATTTGTCTCCGTTCCATTTCCAATAAGCAGAGTAACCAGTTGCTTCTGTATCAGATGGAACATAGTAATAGTGAGTCGAACCGTCAAAGTAGTAGTTCTTATCACGACGCAAAGCTGCTGATCCAGGGTTTACCAGGAGGATAGACTATCTTAGGTGCTCGTCCATTCGGAGCCCATGGAAGATGTTCTAATCCTTCTGCTGGTGTCTCAACATATGGAGGAATTTGGTTTTCACTAGGCTGATCTGATGATACCGAATCATCGTTTCCTGGGACTTCAGGTTGCACCGGTTCTTCTGGTTTTGGTTCACTTGGATTTTCTGGGGTTGGTGCGAAAGGATCAAACTCTCCATCTGCTCCTACAAATGGAGGATTTTCTGGGAAGATCAAGTTCCCGTGATCTTCTGGTGTAGATGGTTCTGATGGGTTGACTGGTTGATCGGGTTTATTGCTTGGATCTGGCTCGTCAGGTGTTGGAGTTGGATCAGGAGTCGGTGTAGGAACTGGATCAGGAGTATCAGGATTTTCCGTCGAATTATTCACAAATACCCATTTACCATTTTTTATAGTAATAATAATCCCCATTATCTAATACATAATAATGGTAGCCATTCTCATATACATAATGAGGGTCATTGGCAAGGTTATTAGTAGAGTTATTCCGATTAGTTAGAGGCTTCCACTCACCATTGCGGTAGATCCGGTAAGTTCCATCACTCATCCGATAATAATGATTACCATTCCAATAAATGTAGTTTTTGTCACGAACTAGATTGTTATAACCATAGTAATTATTCCAGTTATTATAATTGTAGTTATAGTCATTATAGCCATAATAATAGTTCCAACTTGGATATCCATAGCCATAACCATAGGTCCATGAATTGTAACCATTATAGCCGTCCCAATTATTGTAACCATAGCCATAATAGTTTGTATTGTAAAAGTTGGTATTCCACCCTCTATTATCTGCAGCTACTTTTGTTGCTATAAATGCTGGAGCAATCACAGCCATTGCTAAAATCGATCGGCTCAGCATTCTATAATTTCTGTCCATTTTAATAATCTCCATTTGAAGTATATATGAAAGTTACATCAAGCATATGTACATATTCAATAGTCGTTCTTTCCAATTCTATCTTAGCGAGTACTATTTCTTTCCACTAGTTGGTAAGGCCTATTCAAATAATGGATAGAAATTTTCTGAAGAAATAACTCTCTATTAAATTAGTTCCAAACGGCTTTTCAATCTTTGATTTCCTCTCATGCAGATTGTAGCATAGATTCATAACAAAAGGCAAATGATTTGATATTCAATTATTTTTATTCTCAAATTAAATTACATTCACTAGCTTAACTCCATGAAAAAAAAGTTTAAATGCTGTATTATTAAGATTTTTATAAAAATCCATATTAACTCTCTGAAAAATCAATATTATAAAACTCAAATATTTTCCCTCTTAGGTGAAATATAAAAATCACGACGTAAAAATAAAAACAGGTAAGAATAGAAGGGCAAACAAAATGTGTTTGAAACTATAAAAACGCATAATATCAGGTATCTATATATACTGATATTATGCGTTTTATTATGGAAATATTTTTCGGACTTATTTTCTCAGATTGAGTTTTTCCCAAACTCTTTCTTGTAATCAATTTCTAATCATCATCTACTGCACTACTACTTGAACTATCGGTATCCTTTCGATCTGATGAAGACGAACTAGACGTTTCTGAACTTGAAGAAGCTTTCGTACTTGAAGAAGAAGTCACTTTAGGCTCATACACTGTCAATATAATTCTGGTCCGATTAATATCCACTGTATTAGATGCCTCAGGAGTTTGACTCACAATTTGCCCTGCAGAAACAACAACCCCATCAGGAAGATGGTCCGTTTTTTCTTAATTCAATATTGGCTTCCTTGATGTCATATATTTCAATCAAATTGCTACGTGCGAAATCATAGGTTGATCCAATATAGTTTGGCATCTCAATAGAGGTCGTTTCTTTCGCCACTTTCAAAACAATCTTGGTCTTTGAATTCAGAGAATATTGTTCTCCTGGTGCTGGCGTTTGTTCAAGAACAGTCCCCGCATCATAGTCAAAAGTTTCAACTTCCTCAATCGTGATCATTTTGCTTGATACTTTATAAGTATTTTTCAAATCTTCTTCTGCTTTTGCCCGTGTTTCACCCACGTAATTTGGCATTTTCAAAGCTGTTTGGCCCTTTTGAAACAATCAAATCAATTCGACTTTGTTCCCTCTTTTGAGCCCCCGCATTTGGATTAGTTCGAATGACATAGCCTTCTGCAACCGAATCACTGTACTCTTCTTTCTCTTCACCGACTTGAAGGTCTTGTCCCTCAATAACCGCTCTAGCTTCGGCAATGGTTTTGCCGGAAACATCTGGAACCGTTTTATTGGCTGGACTCATATACAACAAGAAGGTAAAGGCTGCAAGAACTAGGGCAATGGCAACAAACAAGACCTTGTAGCGAGCCCGCAAGCGTCTTCTTGGCTTTTTATTTGGTGCCACGACCTGCTGGCTGGATAATGGCCGTTTTGGATCCACCGAACTGATTTCACTGCGCACCTCAGAGATTGGAACTGGAGCGGTCTTTGGAGTCGGACTCACTTTCGGAAGAGTTTTTGTATCAGCCTTTGTTTGATCTTCAAAAAACCAGCTTTTTCTCATTTCTCCTCTCATAAGACAGGCGGCTTGAAAGATCTACATACATCTCTGCTACTGACTTATAACGGTCCGTCAGCTTCTTAGCCGTCGCTTTGATCACAACATTTTCTAAAGCTTGCGGAACATTCTTATTTTCTTCACGAATAGAGGGAAGAGGTTTTTGGAAATGTTGCAGTGCAATCGTAACTGCACTATCCCCATCATAAGGAATGTGTCCGGTCAACATCTCATAGAAAATAATTCCCATAGCGTAAATGTCACTTTGAACCGTAGCTTTCGATCCCCGTGCCTGCTCAGGTGATAAATAATGGACTGATCCTAACATAGAGTTGGTCTGGGTCAAGCTTGTCTCTGCAAAGGCCACTGCAATCCCAAAGTCTGAAACTTTTTGCAGTCCCATCCGGAGTCAAGGGGACATTCTGTGGTTTTAAATCTCTATGGATAATGCCACGCGTATGGGCTAGACATAGCAAAGGAGAATCTGTCCCATCAAACGAACCGCTTCTTCATTTTGATAAAGGTGCATTTTCTTTGATATAGCGTTTCAAGTCTAAACCTGCAACATATTCCATTGCAAGGTATTGTTGCCCTTCTTCTTCGCCAATGTCTGTAATCCGAACGATATTTGGATGGTCCAGCTCTGCCATCGCTTCTTTGCTTCCGCTGAAAACGCGCAACCGCAATGGGATCCGTCTGGTAATTCGTACGCAGTACCTTGACTGCAACTTCTTCCCCATCTAAAAATCAAATCACGCGCAAGATAAACATCTGCCATCCCGCCGCGTCCAATTTGTTGGATGATTTTATATCGCCGGCAAAAATTTTGCCGATTTGAATCATGCTTTGCGTCCTCCTCATTAAAGTGGAGCAATACAACAGTAATATTATCCAAACCTCCAGCATTATTGGCAAAAACGAATCAAGGTTTGAGCTTTTTCTTCCAGTGAAACATCACTCAAGACAATATCTCTGATTTCATCCGGGCCAATCATATTAGTTAAACCGTCACTATTGATCAAAATATAATCATCTGCTTCAACCGTCACCAAACCATAATCCGGCTCCAACTCATCTTTTGACCAATGGACTGAGTGATGATGTTACGTTGAGGATGATGGCAGCCTCTTCCTCTGTAATTTGACCAGCACGTAAAAGAGCATTTACAAGAGAATGATCACTTGTCAATTGCCGGTATTCACTGACGGCGAATAAGGCCAATCCGAGAGTCTCCAACATGAGCATAAATCACTTGTCCTTCCACGAAAGCCAAGGCCTCTAGTGTGGTTCCCATACCTTTGTGTTCGTCATCTTGACCTGCTAAATGAATCCGACGATTCACATCCTCTAAATGATTTGCAAACCATTCACGTACTTGATTCCACTGTTTCAATTTCAGAAGAAACCCAAGCAAAGCACCCTAGATCTGTGACTGCCATTTCACTAGCAATATTACCGGCACGGTGTCCTCCCATACCGTCAGCGAGAAAAATCATAGATTTCCCAGCCTTTATTTTTATATTGATTTGCATAGTCTTGGTTATTTGTCCGTCTTTGACCTACATCGGTTAAGATCGAAATATCCATACTGTCAGTTCCCTCCTGATATTATGAGATTCTCTTAAAACGACTGATAAAAATCCGTCGCTTTCCATATAATTCGGGTGTAATAAGGATACAATCATTTTCGAGAATATCTTTTCTTTTGTGATCCAATGGGACTTGTTCGAAATTTGGATGGTTTTTAAAAATTGGTCCACCACTTCAAAATTCTCTTTACCCTATAATTGTACACGTACTGTACACTATTATACCACCTTTACGCACACTTTGACAAACACTATCCAGAATTGCTAATTGAATGGCTTGTAAAGATACAAAATCGGCACTCTCTTTATTGTACTTGATATCAGGCTTTCTCCGTATCAAACCAATCCCTGAACATGGTGCATCCACCAAAATTTTATCGAAAGCATCTGGTCCAAATGTTTCAAAAAACTCTTGTCGCATCTAACTTCTTTGTCAAAATTTTATCTGCAACATGAAGCCGATTGGCATTTTCTTGAATTAATTTCAGTTTATGATCATAGAGATCTAAGGCTGTAACTTTCCCAGTTGTAAGAAAAGAAGCGATGTGAGTCGTCTTTCCACCTGGTGCCGCACAGGCATCTAAAACCCATTCATCGCCTTGTAAATCCAAGGCCGGTGCCACCAATTGACTAGATTCGTCTTGAATGGTGATGCGCCCTTCTTTTAAACAAGGAGTGTCCTGCAAAATGTCCCTGTTCTTTCACGAGGGCAGAAGAAGCAATGAGGGATGGATTGCTTCGAAAGCTGAGCCAGTTTTTCTTTTCACTCAGATCAACGACACGAATACTGGATTTATTACGCTGATAGAGACTTTAAAAATAGCACAAGCACGTTCTTCACCATATTCTTCGATCAATTCTTTAACCAACCATACAGGTAGGGGAATACTGCACCGAATAACGTTTGTTCTTTCGCTTGATCGTATCAACAGCTGGTAGTCCCTCGCGGAGAAGCTTTCTAAGAATAGCATTGACAAACTTCTCACTGCCTTCTTTACGGCTTTTTGCTATCGAACGGCTTCATTGACGATGGCATGATCGGGAATTCGGTCTAAATAGACGAGTTGATACAAACTCATCATTAAGAGATAATAGACCCATGGATCCAATTTTGTCCGATCTTCGATCACGTGAGAGATACCATTCGAGCGTTATTTTCCGTGCTACTGTACCGTAAACAACTTCCGTAACAAAACTTCTATCTTTATCTGAAAGTTGAGAATGTTCTAGTGCTTTTTCAAGGCAAGATTAGAATAGGCTCCATGTTCAAAACCTCTTCTAAAACTCCAAGGATCTGTTCACGCGCATTCATTTGTTTAACTTCCAAAGCGATCTCCTAATTTCAATTGACGACCCGCGCCATTCAAAAAGTCTGTGATGGACATTTTTAGGTTTTCCTGCTGGTTGCACAACTTTAAGGGACAGAACCTTCTCCTGCAGCGACCAGCAACTCTTTTTGCTCAAACCAATCACTTCTCCAGGATTTCCATTTCCTTCGCATAGCTCTGCTTCGTAGACTTTAAAGCGTTGACCATTTAATAACGTATGAGCCACCGGCCAAGGATTCATCCCTCGAATCTGATTAAAGACTTGGCGGTTGGTTTTGGTCAGTCAAAACTTCTTCTTCCGGCAAAATATTTGGTGAAAATGTGACCAAACTAGGATCTTGTGGCCTTGGCTGGATCTCCCCTGCTAGGTAATCTGGCAAAGTATCTAGGAGTAAGTCACGTCCAAGGACAGCCAATTTTCAAACAAGGTTCCTACATTGTCCTCATCTAAAATTGGTAGAGAACGAGCTGCAATCATGTCTCCAGCGTCCATTTCCTTGACCATTTCCATAATTGTAACCCCAGCTTCTTCATCACCATTGATAAGAGCATAGTGAATGGGAGCTCCACCTCTATATTTAGGCAATAAAGACGCGTGGACATTCACCGCAAATTGGAAGTTCTCCAACAATTTTGTCGGTAAAAATTGTCCAAAAGCAGCGGTCACAATTCCATCTGCATCAAGTGATAAGAGAGTTTCCATTTCTGGACTACCCGATAATTTCTCCGGCTGAAGAACCGGTAGTTGATGTTCCAAAGCTACCTGCTTCACTGGGGTCATTCGAATCTCTTTTTGCGACCTACTTTGCGGTCTGGTTGCGTTACAACTGCTAAATTTCATAACGCGAATCTGCTAACAAGCCCTTTAAAACGGTCGCTGAAAAATCAGGTGTTCCCCATAAAAATTAATTTTGTCATTTCTTTCTTCCTTACATGAAACTTTGAGGTTCATTATCAATACTGAGACGCAGATCTTTATTCCCCTTTTTCTTGCGTAAATTCTAAGATTTGATTCAAGACCTGTGTCATACCTTCTTCAAAACGATATTTCACAATAATTTGATAATGATACAAATTATGTGTGCGTGCAATTGGTTTAGGGAGTTGGTCCTAAGATTTGGACCTGATCGGATAAGCCAGAACGGAGGATTTCCATAACCTGATGTGACTTCTCCATCACAATTTCCTCACTCTTATGGGATAGGGTTAACCCAACTGTGAAGTAATAAGGCGTATAGCCCAACTGCCGGCGAATCTGCATTTCATAGGCAAAAAAGCCTTCATAATCTTGGTCTTTGGCAAATCGAATCGCATAATGATTGGGGTTGTAGCTTTGAATGATAACTTCTCCTTCTTTCTCTGCTCGTCCGGCCCTTCCTGCCACCTGAGTCAAGAGTTGAAAGGTTCTCTCTGAGGATCGATAATCCGGTAAATTTAAAGAAGTATCCGCATTCAAGACACCCACTAACGTCACATTTGGAAAATCCAGCCCTTAGCAATCATTTGCGTCCCTAACAAAATATCCGCTTCTCCATTCCCGAAAGCATCTAATATTGCTGCGTGGCTCCTTTTTTTCGGGTGGTATCCACATCCATGCGCAAAATTTTAGCCTCAGGAAAGATCTCTTGTAATTCATCATAGGCTTTTTGCGTTCCTGTCCCGTAATAACGAATGGAAGGACTTTGGCAATTTGGACAGTGTCGAGGAATTGCCTTACTATAACCACAGTAATGGCAATTCATCGTTTTTGTGTCCATATGGAGGGTCAGTGAGATATCACAGTTGGGACAAGTATCCACAGTCCCACACTCGCGACACATGACAAAGCTGGAATAACCACGGCGGTTCAACATCAAGACAACCTGCTCTTTTTTTCTGCAAGCGATCAGCAATAGCCTCCACTAGAACCGGAGTGAAGTTACCAGCTTCATTTTGGCCAATATAATCACGGAAATCAACGACTTTAACTTCTGGAATTTTGGCTGCCGGATTAGCCCGCTGGGTCAGACGAATTAATTCATAAACTCCTTTTGTTGCACGTGCCCGTGATTCTAAACTTGGTGTAGCAGATCCAAGAAGCAAGACTGCTTGATTGTACTGAGCCCTTAGGACTGCGACTTCCCTTGCGCATGGTAGCGTGGGTTACTATCTTGTTTATAGGATGCCTCATGCTCCTCATCAATGATAATGACTCCGATGTTTTTTAAAGGAGCAAAGATGGCTGAGCGCGCTCCAACCACTACCTTGGCCTCTCCACGTTCTACCTTTCGCCATTGATCGTACTTTTCACCATTTGATAAACCTGAGTGCAGAATAGCCACTTCCTGGCCAAAAACGGGAAATAAAGCGATCCGTCATCTGTGGCGTCAAGGAAATCTCAGGGAACCAACATAATAGCTGTTTTCCCCTTATTTAGAACTTCTTGAATAATCTGCAGATAAACTTCTGTTTTCCCACTTCCAGTCACACCTTCTAATAAAAAAGGCTTTGATGTTTTTCCCAATTTGAGAAACAACTGTTTCCACAGCTTTTGATTGCTCTGTATTTAAAAGCAGGGCTTGGGACTGTTTTTTTCCTTCATAGTAAGATGCTGCCCGATTCACTTCTCGTTCTGTAATTTCTAACACACCCTGATCAATAAAATAAGCCACTACTTCTCGTGAAAAATCCTGATACAATCCCTGCTAAAGGGTTGCTCCCCTTGCTCTAGTAACAGGCGCTCTTTCAATGCTAGCCTTTTTTAGCTCTCGCTGATGGTTGAAGTTCTTTTAATCCTTCCTGGTTAACGCGATACCATTTTTCTGTTTTAATTTGTTTCTTATCCTTGGCCTTGTATTCAAGTACCAAATCTCCTTTTCTGACCAACCGCATCACTTGGGCTTGATCGGCCGCATCTAGAGAAGAAAAAGAAACTTCATTTTTTCACCAAAAAGTTTCTTTTTGAGAGTTGGATCCAAAGATGGTTGAGGATACAAAATCTTATCATAACTCGAATTGAGAAGTGAGGGAAGCATGGCTTTTAAAATCGTAATCTTTAAGAAAAGACACTTTTTCGTAATTGATCTGCCAACCAGAACTGCTCTTGATTTAAGACAGGAGTGTAGTCTAATACCTCTCCAATCGCCTTCAATTCCTCGCTTGTATCTGCCTCTTCTAAAACATCTACCACAATCCCTTGAATGAGGCGATTCCCTTTACCAAAGGGGACATGAACTCGCATTCCCGCCTCAACCATATCTTCAAATTCTGATGGAATCTGATAGGAATAGGGGTTTATCCGTCTGCATCAATGGAACATCTACGATGACTTTTGCTATCACTTTTTCACCTCCAGCCTCTATCATATGAGCTTTACTTTATCACGGAACCCTTTAAATAGCAAAAAATAAGATTGAGAAGCCCCAACCTTAAATTTTTTTCACCATCTTCTTTTTTCTTTGGCAATTTGTTCCTTAATTTTGCGCTCTTCTTCTTCTTTGCGAATCCGCTCTGCTTCAATCCGACGACGAAGTGCTTCACGTTTTGCTTCTGGATCCGGGTGAACAACTACGTTTCCAGACTCGATTTCTTCAAGCGCTTGTAATGTTGATTTAACTGATTGGAATTCTTGAGTTGGTACTGCACCACTTTCCAATTCGTGGGCCCGTTTTGCCTCAAGAATAACCAATGAATATTTTGAGGATGGTACTTTGTCAAGCAATGTATCAATAGAAGGTTTTAACATCATATTCCTATACCTAATTTCTAATTATTTATCTCTTCACAATAGTTTGTGTTTTTGGTAACATATCCAGATAATGGCCAATGACACGGTCTACACGGAAATGCTCTGCTTCGATCACACGTTTGACACGTTCAGCAGCAAGAGGAACCTGGTCGTTCACAATGGCGTAGTCATATTCACGCATCATGGCGATTTCTTCTTTTGCTTTTTCAATCCGTTGCGCAATAACTTCTGCACTATCTGTTCCGCGACCCACTAATCGATCTTGCAATTCATCCAAATCAGGCGGAGTTAAGAAAATAAAAACTGCATCTGGAACTTTCTTCTTTACTTGGAGCGCACCTTGAACTTCAATTTCAAGGAATACATCGATTCCCTTGTCCAAGGCTTCATTCACATAGGTTAAAGAGGAGTCCCATAGTAATTTCCAACGTACTCAGCGTACTCCAACATTTGCCCTTGACGGATCAAATCTTCAAATTCTTCACGTGTACGGAAAAAAATAGTCAACTCCGTCCACTTCACCAGGACGTTGAGCACGAGTTGTCATGGACACAGAGTATTGAAACTGATTATCCGAGCTTTCAAAAATTTCTCGTCTGACCGTTCCTTTTCCAACCCCCGAAGGGCCAGAAAATACGATTAATAAGCCACGATCCGCCATCATATCTCCTTCATTGTCTTTCTATCTAGTGTAACAAAAATCGGCCTAATTTTCAACTGATTTTTTTCATTCAAAAAGCTTGAGATGCTAGATCTCAAGCTTTTTGTTTATTTTGCGTAATCTACTGCACGCAATTCTCGAATCACGTTAACCTTTAATGTTTCCAGGATACTCAAGATTTGATTCTATCTTTCTCACGAATATCATGAGCTAAGATCGTCACTTTATCATCCTTGATTGCCTCAGGGCTAACCATAATACGGATTTCACGTCCTGCTTGAAGGGCGAAACTTGTCTTAACTCCTTCAAAGCTGTTTGCAATTTCTTCAAGATCTTGCAAACGTTTGATGTAACTTTCAAGTGACTCACTTCGTGCTCCAGGTCGAGCTGCACTCAAGGCATCCGCTGCAGCGACAATGACTGCGATGACACTTTCTGGTTCCACGTCACCATGGTGACTGGCAATGGTATTGACCACCACTGGGTGTTCCTTGTACTTCCGTGCCAATTCAGTTCCCAATCTCGACGTGACTTCCTTCCACTTCACGGTCAATCGCTTTACCGATATCATGTAAAGAATCCTGCACGTCGTGCCAAGGTAGCATTTTTCACCCAACTCGCTAGCAATAATACCAGAAAGTTTGGCAACTTCAATGGAGTGACGCAAAACGTTTTTGACCATAAGAAGTACGGAATTGCAACCGTCCCATGATTTTCATCAAATCTGGATGGAGGTTTGGCGCACCAATTTCATAGGCAGCCGCCTCACCGTATTCACGAATACGATTGTCAATTTCCTGACGGTTCTTCTCAACCAGCTCTTCGATACGGGCTGGATGGATCCGACCATCTTTGAGAAGGCTCTCCATTGTCATGCGGGCAATTTCACGACGAATCGGATCAAACCCTGACAAGGTCACCACTTCAGGCGTATCATCAATAATCACATCGACACCTGTCAAGCTCTCAAAGGTACGAATGTTGCGACCTTCACGACCAATAATCCGACCCTTCATACTATCGTCTGGCAAATGAACGGTTGAGTTTGTTTGCTCAGCAACAAAATCACCCGCCATTCGCTGCATAGCTTGCACGAGAATGTCTTTTGCGATTTTATCAGAACGTTCTTTCACTTCCAATTCAGCATCACGAATCCGTGAGGCAATTTCTTTGAAAGTTGCTCTTCCGTCTGACTCAAAATAATGTCACGCGCTTCTCCTTGACTTAGAGCAAGCGACACGTTCCAGTTCTTCTACTTTCTTGTGTTCAAGCTCTTCCAGCTGTTGTTCCCGCGCATCAATGTGTTTAGTTCTATCTGTAAGACTTTGCTCTTTGTGTTCAAGAGACTGTTCTTTGCTTGTTAAAATGTCGTCTTTGCGATCAAGATTGCTAGCACGTTCTGCCAAACGGCTTTCTAATTGCTTCAATTCTTGTCGTTCTGACTTAAATTCAGCGTCCACTTCCTCACGGTATTTTCTGGCTTCCTCTTTGGCCTCCAATAGTGCTTCTTTTTAAGTGAACTTGACTCATGCTTCGCCTCTTTTAAAATTCAAATCGGCTTCGCGTTCAGCCTGTCCACGTAAATTCGTTGCTTCTTGTTCAGCATTCAAAAGGGTGAGTTCCGCAGCTTCTTTTGAAGCTTTCATTTTAAGAGCAGTTCCCACATATCCAATGACTAAACCAATGACCGCGGCAAAACACCTGTAATTACAAAATTCATGCTTTTACCCCCAAATCTATTTAATTAGTTGAATTAAAAAATTCTTTTTACATTTTACCATAAATTAGTAAAATTAACAATCTAAAAAAAACAGGAAAACCTTTTATATTTTTGCTTAATGCTTGTTTCTTTTATCGTCTTTTTCTTTCATGGAACATCTGTGAGGAATTCATTTATTTCCACTTTGTTGAATCTGCTTTTTATGCTATAATCAAGAAAAACAAAGAAGGATTTGAGTATGACAAAAAGAAGTAATTGTTGAAAGTTTTGAATTGGACCACACAGCTGTGAAGGCTCCCTATGTACGCTTGATTGGGGAAGAAACTGGACCCAAAGGAGACATCATCTCTAACTTTGATATTCGTCTGGTGCAACCCAATGAAAATGCGATTCCAACTGCAGGGCTCCACACGATCGAGCACCTTCTTGCGATGCTTATTCGCAAACGCATCGATGGTATGATTGATTGTTCCCCATTTGGATGTCGCACCGGTTTTCATATGATCATGTGGGGACAACATTCGAGTACGGAAATTGCTAAAGTGATTAAAGAATCTTTAGAAGAAATTGCATCTGTCAGCACTTGGGAGGATGTCCCAGGCACAACCATTGAGTCTTGTGGAAATTACAAGGACCACAGCCTCTTCTCAGCCAAAGAATGGTGTCGCCTGATTCTAGACCAAGGAATTTCGGACGATCCATTTGAACGTCATCTTGTTTAATACGAAAAAGAGGCTGGGACAAAAGTCCTAGCCTCTCAATTATTTTTGGATTGTCGAGCAAGACGCAGTGGTTGAGTGGGCTCTACTACGCTGATTTCATCAGCTTTTTACAGCCCTACTCAACTGTGCGGGGGTGGGAAGACGAAATCGAATTTTAACGAATTACCGATTTCTGTCCCACTCTCTTTTTATTGTCATTTTTCCCAGAAAAGGGATGTCTGCTCAGGTATTAATAATCCAGAGCATCTGAATGACCTTTCCCGTTTCCCTACGAAATAACCAGTCTTGGCATTGATACTAAAGAGATAGGTTCCATCTGGTTTGAAGAGGTTGTAATAGCCATTACCGTTAATGATATTGACGCGCTCTAAAATGTATTGATTGCCAGTGATATGTCCACGTTTACGAGCAATATTCAATACTTTTTCAAGGATCCCATCACCAAATACCCAAGCCGGGTTATTGACATCATTGATAGCTGCTTGGTTATATGGCACACGGCTCAAGTTCCGCTGAAGTGGGACACCATCGCTTGGAAGACCGTACCCTGAATAGCCTGGGTTTGCCGTTCCTGCACTACCTGTAGCAGCATTGACAGGGGGCCGTAGGCGTTGCTGATTGAGCTGGGGCTGGAGGTGCATTAGAAGTATCTGTACCACCTGTCCCTGTCACTGGTGCCGGTGTCGCAACTTGTTGTGAACGTCCTTGAGCAACTGCCTCATTCAATAAGCTATCTAATTTTTCATTGCCTGTCTTTGTTTCTGCAAAGGGTCGCATCACTTTTCGCTTTGGCAGTTGCATCAAGAACTCCATCTTTGATGACTGGAGAACTAAATTGAGAATTCACTTTTGAATGGCAGAAACTTGCTTCACAAGGTCTTCATATTTTGTTTTAGCCGCATTATAATCACTGCTTCCTTCTAATTTGTCCAGCAGTTTCTTCAGATTTTCCAAGTCTCCGAATTTATCATTTTTAAGAGCACTTTTTGATTCATCTACAAAAAAGGCATCGTAGGCTTTGGTAAACTCTTCCAATTTTTGAGCCTGTGTTTCACTGCTACTTGATTTAGAAGTAGAAGATGACTTGCTAGATGAAGACGATACAACAGTTGTACCACCAGATTTTCCACGACTGTGCATCCAGTTATAGGTCACAAAAAATGGCCGACCCGACAATCGCAAGACCTAATGCAGAGTATAGAACCGCTTTGATTCGTTTACCCGCATTGCTTGGTGTTTCCTCAGGAAGGTCCTCTGCTTCTACAATTGGTTCAGTTGGTGTGGGTCCAAATTTAATCTTAGCAGGTAATTCTGTTGAGATAGCATCCATTTCAGGCCTTTGTTCCAAGACCGTTTCCGTCACTTCCGGCGCCTCCACTGCTTCAGCTACTTCAGCAACTGTTTCTGAAGCTGCCAACTCTTCAGCTTTAGCCAATTCTTCTTTGGCCAAAATTTTTGTATCGTATTTTTCAGCTTCAATTTCTGCTCGGTGTTGTTTGATGTATTTGTCTAAGACATTATCACCTTCCGTTACACCTGCTTCGATTTCTTCTGCCTTTCGATTGGCCTGCCCAATCGTCATCTCTTTAGCATCTTCAAAATCTAAAATTGATTCTGTTTCTTGCTCTAATGGCTTTTTATCCTTCTCTGTCATAAAAATCCTTTCTATGCCTTAATCTGCCTTTTTACTCGTTCCCCAAAATATTGGTAGAGATCAACTTTTAGGGTTCCGTTATAAAGTTTTCTTTTTTTTATCTGCTTTACTACCGAATTTAGATTCAAAACCTTCATCACTGGTTAAGATAAATTTACTCCAGGTTTTGAGAGGTGCAAATACGTGCCCCATTTCAGTATACAATTTCGTCACACCTTCATCATCGGATAAGCGTTCTCCATATGGAGGGTTGGAGATAATCACCCCGTTGATCTTATCTGAGTGAAGATCTTGAACTCGCATTTGTTTAAAAGTAATGTCCCTGCTAACGCCCGCTTTCTGGGCATTTTTCTTTGGCAATCTCAACCATCCGTGCATCGATATCAGTTCCCATAATATCCAATTCGATCTCGCTATCGATTTTTCTGCTTGCTTCTTGACGGACTTCATGAATCAAGCGATCATCCATCCAGTTCCATTCTTCAAAAGAAAAGGTCCGACGTAAACCAGGTGCCATATTTCTCGCAATCATCGCTGCCTCAATACAAAACGTTCCAGAACCACATGTCCGGGTCAATCAAGGGCTTATCTGGATACCAGTTTGACAGTATAAGAATTGCCGCTGCCATATTTTTCCTTAATAGGGGCTCCCCCTTTTTCAGTCCGATAACCACGTTTGAAGAGGCTACTACCAGTGGTGTCAATCAAGACAGTGGCTTGGTCTTTAAGGATCGATACTTCGATCTTGAACTCTGCCCCATTTTCCATCAAGGGAACCCCTTCTGGTCGGGCATAGTGTTTTGTAACTTTTTAACCACTGCTTTTTCGAAATGGCCTGAACGCTAGGTTCATTATGCAGTTTTGATTTGACACATTTAGCCTTAGAAATAGGAAAACGTGCTCCTAAAGGCAAATAATTTTCCCAATCCAAAGCAAAGACACCTGAAAGAGTTCTTCAAAGGTTTTGGCTGGAAAAGTCCCAACCACAATTTTCACTCGATCAGCCGCTCGCAACCAGAGGTTGGTCTCTATGATTGCTCGACGGTCTCCTTGAAATCGAACCCGTCCATTTTCAACCTGGCAATCGTAGCCAAGATCGCGTAGTTCTCGACCAACAACAGCCTCTATACCAGCAGCAGCCGTTGCAATCAATTCAAATTGTTTTTTCATCTTATTCCTATCACTTTAAAAAAGGAGGTTGAGATCTCTCTCCACCTCATCAACCTATATGCAATTTTCTATAAGCCATGTTTTGTTCCAGAAATAACTAGGTATCATTTCCTTCGATAATCATCTGTCTACTGTTTCCAGTCAGAATGCTGCGTTCGTTTCCACGCATTCCGTGCCCCCGACCAAAGTTTGGGTTGCTAGCTTGAGGGGTTTACCGCGTTCCACTTTTTAGGTTTCCCTAAAAGCTCCGTCACTGTGGCACTTTCAGAGCTACTAAAACCTATCCGAAGACTTAGCCAGTTCACTCGCCGTAACTTGAAAATCAAGTCCCTAGGCTTATTAATTCACCTAGCACAAACACTACTGGCATCACAGCCAGTGCTAGCATGGACTTTCCTCATGAGAATATTCTCTCACGCGATTATCCAAAAATTGCACAATCTATGGGATTAATAATCGCGATCTACGATCTGTTTCCCAAAAACTTCTTTTTCCAAACGATTGAGACGTTTGAGAATATCAAAGTTCGTCGCTGTTGTCACTTGCGGGTATTCTTGCGTAGCAGTGCTAGCAATCGGAGATGTTTGTGGTGTTTCCTGTGCTTTTTGGGCAAGTTCTTCACGAAGGCGTGCGTTTTCTTCACGCAATTCCTTCACCAAAGCAGCATAGGTTTCATAGTCTTTTATGACATCATCCAAAAATTCATTTACTTCATCTTTATTATAACCACGAACTTCTCGTTTGAAATCTTGATCAAAAATATCTTTCGCAGTAAAAATAATACTCGCCATTACTCTCTCCAATCTAGTTCATCATCTCAATTATATAAAAAAAATGGTAAGAAAAAATCAAGGTATAACACTTAGTTTTCGTAAAAATTTTCAGCAAGTTCATTTAAGTCATCAAAACTTAATTGTTTGACATAAAATGGTTCTTTTTCTACCATCATTTTGTAAAGATATTTTAAATTGGTTTCATTTTTCTGGATCATAAAAAACATAAGCTCCATCCGCGTTATCTATCAAAAACTGATTGTATTCTTTTAGTTGACCCGGATTGCTATAGTGGGGATAGGCATATTTCACGAAATCCACCTGTTTGAAGCGTGCTAATAATTCCTGATTGCTTTCATTCAATTTTCGCCAACATTCTCAAATAGGAAGATCGTCGCCATTTGAAAATCGTAATCTTTTTTTTTTTTTAATGCAAAGGCGACCTCTAGTACCAAAGCCTCAAATCCCAAATTACCAGAAAAAAGACCAGCCATTTCACTCCTTCTTCAAATAAACGACGAAGATCTCTTTCAATGGCTTTTTTGATAATGGTCAGTCGAGGGTCTTTATTGGAAAAGACTCCCACATCAAAACTCTTATAACCTGCAACAAGTATGGTATTCATTTTTTTCCTCATTATTCTAATTTATGATATAATAGAGTGATGTAATTGTACCAATAAGGAGAACTATGGTCAACTATCCACATAAAGTAGCCAAAAAACCTTGGTCTCTACACAAAGGGAAACATCCAGTCGACTTTTGCGAATCGTGGGATGACATTTGGAGAAATGATCAATGAAAGTAATCAATACTATCTTTCTCGAGGTCCGGCAGTCATCCATAAAAAACCAACACCGATTCAAATCGTGAAAGTAGATTATCCACGTCGCAGTCGGGCAAAGATTGTCGAAGCCTATTTCAGGCAAGCCTCAACGACAGACTATTCTGGGTATACAAGGGACGCTATATCGATTTTGAAGCTAAGGAAACACAGCAAAGCAATCCATGCCGATGAAAAATTTTCATCAACATCAGATCGATCATATGGGGCGGTTGTCCAGCAAGGCGGTATCTGTTTCGTTCTCTTGCATTTTGCAAAGTTGAGTGAAACCTACTTACTACCTGCTCCTGCATTAATTCACTATTACAACATCGATCATGGTAGTAAATCCATGCCCCCCTCTCCTATATTCAGGAGCACGGCTTTCTAGTAGATGAGAATCGACTTCCGAGCGTTCCTTATCTTGATATTATCGAACAGAAACTTCTAGGCGGTATTTAAATGAATAAACAAACAGTCATTCAATGGTTGAAATATGTTGCGATCGCAGCCATTTCATTTTCTTACTTTTATTTGTCCTTGGTGGACTGATATTTAGTTACTATGCTATGAAAGCACCAACCTTTGTCTGAAAAAGATTTGGTTGCAACAACATCTAGTAAGATCTATGACAACCAAAATAACTTGATCGCAGATTTGGGGGCTGAGAAACGAATCAATGTCACAGCCAATGAAATCCCTACTGATTTGGTCAATGCTATCGTTGCGATTGAAGACCACCGTTTCTTCAATCACCGTGGGGTCGACATCATTCGGATCGGCGGTTCCTTCCTTCACAACTTACGAGGAGGAAGTCAAGGTGGGTCAACCTTGACGCAACAATTGATCAAGTTAACCTATTTCTCCACTTCAGCCTCTGACCGTACCCTCTCTCGTAAGATCCAAGAAGCTTGGTTAGCAACCCAACTAGAAAAGAAAGCAACCAAACAAGAAATCTTGACCTATTACGTCAATAAAGTATTTATGGCGAATGGGGAACTACGGAATGCAGACAGCTGCGAAAAGTTATTACGGAAAAGATCTAAAAAGATCTTTCGCTCCCTCAATTGGCACTCCTTGCAGGGATGCCCCAAGCACCAAACCAATACGATCCATACTCCCATCCTGAAGCGGCGCAACAACGCCGAAACTTAGTATTAAAAGAAATGCTCGATATGAAGACCATTTCCAACAAACAATACGAAGCGACGGTCAATACACCTGTTACAGATGGTCTGCAAAGTCTCAGTTCTTCAAGCAGTTACCCAGCCTATATGGATAATTACCTGAAAGAAGTGATCGAGCAGGTCGAAGAAGAAACGGGCTACAATTTGCTTACAACTGGGATGGATGTCTATACTAACGTTGACACCGAAGCGCAAAAGAAAATTGTGGGACATCTACAATACAGATGAATATGTCAACTATCCAGATGATGAATTGCAAGTAGCTTCAACAGTTATCGATGTTAATACTGGTAAAGTCATTGCTCAGCTGGGTTCTCGTCACCAATCCAGCAATGTTTCCTTTGGTACAAACCAAGCGGTTGAAACGAACCGTGACTGGGGTTCAACAATGAAACCAATCACAGATTACGCACCAGCTCTTGAACATGAGGAATATACCTCTACAGCAGCTACTACAACAGATGCGCCATACAACTTCCCTCATTCATCAACGCCTGTCTACAACTGGGACCGTTCATACTATGGTAGCATGTCCATTACCTACGCAATTCAACAATCTCGTAACGTGCCTGCGGTGAAGGCCCTGGAAAAAGTTGGTCTTAAACAAGCTAAGAAATTCCTCAATGGATTAGGGATCGATTACCCAGAAATGGTTTACGCCAACGCTATCTCGAGTAACACTAGCGATTCTAGCAACAAATACGGAGCCAGCAGTGAGAAAATGGCTGCTGCCTATGCTGCTTTTGCCAATGGCGGTACCTATTACAAACCATCCTATGTTAGTCGGGTTGTCTTTAGTGATGGCACAACCAAGGAATTTGAGTCCGAAGGAACTCGTGCAATGAAAGCAACAACTGCCTACATGATGACAGATATGATGAAGACAGTTCTCTTGTCTGGTACCGGTACAAATGCTGCCATTTCGGGAATCTACCAAGCTGGTAAGACAGGTACATCAAACTATGCTGATAACGAAATCGGTAAATTGACAAAAATGCTTATTCAAATATTGTAACACCGGATGAATTGTTTGTAGGCTACACTCCTGAATATGCCATGGCAGTATGGACAGGTTATTCCAATCGCTTTACACCAGTATTGGATAATGGAATACAGGTCGCAACGGATGTCTACCGTCAAATGATGCTCTATCTTGTTAATAATAATAACTCTGGTCATACGGATTGGACGCAACCAAGTGGGACTGTATCGAAGTGGTTCTTATCTCTACTTAAACAATGGTAAGAACAACTACAATAACTACTACTATGAGCCAAGTTATTCCACTGATCAGTATTCGTATGAAGAACCATCGTCTAGCTCTTCGAACGAAGAAAATCCAATCTAAACCATCTGAGCCTTCTTCGCAAGACTCTAACAATCATAACGAATAATAGAATGGAGAAGTCGGGCTTTTTGCCCGGCTTTTTTAAAACAATGGTTAAAAAACCAGAACGAATAAAATCTGATTTATTTAGTTAGACTTCCCAGCTTTTTTATTTTTGAGTATATAAAAAAAAAGAGCCTTTCGGCTCTTATTAGAATGTAGACAAACTATTTTAAAGCAAAATAAGTTAAGTGATTCTGCAAAAACAAAATTGAGTTCAATATTTAAATCGATTTAAGAAAATACTGAAACTTTCCGCTGTGAGAAAAGTGCTTGAAACGTTATTGAAATTTCCAGGCACTCGGAATTATTGAGACCTTAGACTCAATAATTAATTTAGTCATGGAACTTTAAAGAAGTTCGCTGACGTCCGTAACCTCCCACCTAAGGAAAGTTTTTTAAGATATTTTGTCTTCAATCTTAAAAAGAGCCTTTCGGCTCTTTTTTCTATATCATTATTTGCTAAAGCTCCCATTGGATCCCACGGTGCTAGGACAATTGGTTCTGCTTCATAGGCAGCTTGTTCTTCTGCTGTCAGAATTCTTTACGGACAACGATTTGGTAAGTGTATTCGTCCATCCAAGCGTCTGAGGCGACAAAGTAACCATCTGTACCGACCTTGTCTCCCCCATGAATTTTCAACCTTCCATTTACGAGGCTGACCTGCTTCGTCTAAATCAACCCCTGTCAAGACCATAGCGTGTGTCATGAGACTTTCTGCATAGTCCAAGCGACCCGCCTTGTCTTGTGTCAAATGAATGTCCATACTTGCTTCAAAATCGTAGACATCAGTTGCCAAGATTCCGGCTTTACGGTTGCTGAGCTGGCCTACATCTGAACCAAACCAGACAGTTTCTCCTGCTTTCATTTGAGCAATGGCTAATTCTTTCAATCGATCCATTGGAACATTTAGGTAGCGGACTGGACGGCTACCTACAACATTGCCCAGCATATCTACGGTATAAGATTTTCCATATGGCTTATCTGTAGTTGGGGCATTGATAATGGAGACGTAATCGTCTAATTGAAGGTCTACATATTTTTTGTAGAAGCTTTGTGGAGTTAAAGCCACTTTCGGTATGGAATTGGTTGTCCTTATCACGGTATGAAAAGTCAAATTCACGCGGAGGCAATCCCTAAAGACATAGCCAAGAAGTTAAAGATTTCTTGCAACAACGCTTGTTTCTTGCTCGCAACTGCCTCACTATCTGCGCCTGAGTGAATCAAATCACGCAAGATTTGCGCATCTTGACGCAAGAGTTTATTGAGGTAGGTGTTCAATTCCCGGCTATTGCTTGAAGAAATCGATTCTGGATAAACTGATTTTGGAACCACTCCGTATTTCTCAAAGAGGGATACCACCATATCCCATTGACCACCATCTTGTTGTGGGGTTTGTAGGAGAAAAGCCACCTTACGGCTGGTCAATTCTTGATCTGCTGTAGCAATCACTTGCTCCAAAAACCAGTTTGATTTTTTCATACTTATCCCAAAAGAAAGTATGTGCTTGAGACAATTCAAAATCCTCCAATTGGAAGCTTGAAATCATCTTGTGACGGAAGGTATTTAAAAGCCGCAAACATCCAACAACGTCCAGATGCTTTTTGGTTTGTCACCTTATCCTTGGTCAAATCAAGTGAAAAAACTGGTGTATTTTCTACTGCACTCTTGCGCGTTTCAAGCGATGCATGGATCCCATTGTGGGTAACAGCATTTTCAAGAGCCGCATATTTCACATTTGCTTCATAATTAGCATAGAGCTGGTCTGTAAATTCTTTCGTTAATTCTGACATAGCAATCTCCTTTTTCGTTATTTACTATTATAATCCTTTGAGCAGAATCTTCAAGTAAAAAATCACCCCTATAGAGAGGGATTCTGTATAGAATAGATGATTTTATCCCCACAATATCCTTTGCGTTGAATGGCATGAGGGATGGTTTCTACATACTGCATTCCTGTCTTTTCCATGACTTTCCCTGAAGCAGGATTTAAACTGACATAAGTGGCTTTGATTTCTTTAAATCCGACTTCGTTCAATAAGAAAGCCAAAACAGCTATGACGGCTTCTGTCATGAATCCCTGCCCCCCAGAATTTCTTGCCAAGGATATAACCTAGCTCGCATGATTGACTTTCCTGGTCCTGAGAAACCACACTAATATCTCAATTACCTGATCCGGTGATGTTTTCAAACAAATCGCCCATTTATAAGTATCTGATTTACGATACTGTTCGATCCATCTTTTGATCGATTCTCTAGTTCTCTCAGAAGATGCATGGGCATCCCGGGTGACATATTTCAGGGTTTCAGGATCAGAAGCCCAATTTTCAAACATCGCTGATGCATCCTCCAAAACGAAAGGCCTCATGTATAAACGCTCTGTCTCTATGACAAGACTTCCAAGATGATTCATAGATTGTCTCCCTTCATTTTTTTTCAGGCAACTTGAACTTTGCAAGTTGGTTACTTTAATCTAGAAAGAAAAGGACCGGATGAAACCGCCCTTCTTTTTTAATGCTTTTCACAATATTGTATGGTGAGACTACGAAATCGAACTCTACGAGTTACCGATTTCTACCTCGTTCTCCTATTTTAAGACTCGGGCTAAAAAGGTCCACTGGACCGATTTTTACTCCCCAAAAATGATCAAATACTGTGATTGGCAAGTGGCGTTTGTGTTGGCCTTTGTACCACCATTTTTCAATAGTGGCTTGAGCTTCTGGACTCACTTGTTTGCCTTCTAGGTAATCATCAATTTCATTATAGGTGACACCCAGTGCTACTTCATCTGCTATTCCTGGTTTTCTTCTTCCAAATCTGCTGTTGGGATTTTCTCATAAAGAGCAGGATCGGCTCCTAAGGCCTTAAGCAATTGTTTTCCTTGGCGTTTATTCAAACGGAAAAGGGGCAAAAATATCTGCACCACCATCTCCAAACTTTGTAAAGAAAGCCAGTAATATTTTCTGCAGCATGATCCGTCCCAATCACCGCTCCGCTACGTGCTCCAGCTAGAGCATATTGAGCAATCATACGACTGCGAGCCTTAATATTGCCTTTGTTAAAATCAGAAACCTCTGTTCCAGTCGCCTCTACTGCTCGTACCATTTCGTCAGCAGACTCCTTGATATTCACAACCAGGCTAACATCCGGCTGGATAAGGCCAAAGCTTTTTGTGCATCTGCTTCATCTGCCTGTACCCCATAAGGAAGACGAACGGCAATAAATTGATAGGAGGCATCTCCTGTTTCTGCGCGCATTTCTTCCATGGCTAATTGAGCTAATCGTCCAGCAAGAGTTGAATCTTGTCCTCCTGAGATCCCTAATACAAATGTTTTCAAGAAGGGATGTTCTTTAGATATCTTTTTAAGAAATCAACCGAGCGGCGAATCTCTTCCTGAGGATCAATGCTAGGCTTGACACCCAATTGTTGGATAATCTCTTCTTGCAAACTCATTTTGCTTCTCCTTCTCCATTGGCCTTGTTACGCATTTCCTCGATCAGATCCATCTTATCCTGCCAAATATCTTTGCCAAGTCAACTGGGTAATGCTGTGGATTGAGGACACGCTTGTATTCATCCATAATTGATCGTAATTTTTACGAGCATATTCTTGAATTTCTGATAATGTTGGCAGTTGATAAACCAATTGACCCTCTTTAAAAATATCCACTAAAAGAGGAATGGCCTCAAAGTTTTGGACCGTTTTATTGATGTAGGTATAAGTCGGATGGAACATTTTAAGTTCAGTCAGTTGTGAAACATCTACTCCATCATAAGTGATGTAGTCTTCTGATTTACCTTTTTCACGGCTGGTAATCCGCCAGACTTGCTTTTTACCTGGAGTAGAAACTTTCTCACATTATTGGAAAGCTTGATGGTATTGATCATCTCTCCTGCTTCGTTTTCAACAGAGACAATTTTGTATACCGCTCCAAGCGCTGGTTGATCGTAAGCTGTAATTAACTTGGTTCCACACCCCAAACATCAATTTTTTGCTTTTGCATTTTAAGTTGAGGATGGTATTTTCATCAAGTCATTAGAAGCGTAGATTTTAG
>VOFI01003702.1_pt1 | contig 47441 bp, 66 predicted proteins | sample 5384131 | NCBI WGS metagenome assembly VOFI01 (sample SAMN12384728, study PRJNA508395) | human gut metagenome | isolation source: healthy gut H | host: Homo sapiens
ACAGCACCGTCGAGGCGAGCACCGTGGGCACGACCCATTTGCGCTCGTTGGGACGCAGTGCCGGCAGGAAAACGCCAGAATCGCCAGATGATCATGGGCGTGCACATGACAACAGCCATCTTGATGGCCAGCGAAAAGCGCAGACCAAAGCCGCCGAGCGTGGTGGTGATGTAGAACTTACCGTCCGGCACAAAGGAGCGGATGGGCGTCTTCCAGGATATCGAGCACCACGGGCGTGGCGAAATACAGCACGATAGCGGCGGCAAAGACCGACACGACCACGATGGTCAGGCGGCGACGGAGCTCTCCCAGGTGATCGAAGAGCGGCATACGCGCAGGTCCGATAGGCATTACTCATCGCCTCCCCTTCGGGGCATCGGCGGCAGCGGCGTCGTCCTCGGCCTCGAGCTCGCGAGCGAGCTGGTCGACGACGGCCTTGCGCTTGCGGGGACGACGGGCGTAGAGGTCAGCCGTCGTGGGCTCTGCCGGCTCGGGCTCGGGCTCTGCAACAGGCTCGGGCTCGGCGGCATCAGCAGGCTCGGCCTTGGCGGGCTCGGCCTCATCAGCAGCGCCTTCGTCCTCGGTGGCACCCTCACTTGCGGCCTTCTCGGCGGCAAGGCGGGCGCGGCGCTCCGCAAAGGTCTCCTTCTTTGCGGGCGCGGCCGTCTCGACGGCATCCTCGTCCGTATCGGAATCGTCATCGACGGCAGCCTTCTTGGGCTTGACCGGAGCCGAAGCAGCCTCGCTTACCGGATCGATGATCTCGGACTGAACAACGGCCGTCATCTTTTCCTGCGTCTCGCGGAACTGACGAATGGCACGGCCGATCGTGCGGCCCATCTGTGGGAGCTTATCCGGGCCAAACAGCAAAAAGCCGAAGACCACGATGATCGCGAGCTCACCCTCTCCAATACCAAACACACATACCTCCAAGGCTCGATGTGAGTCGAGCCCGCACCGCGCCATTCGGCCCGGAACTCGTCTATTCATTCGGTCAAGTATAGCGCCCGGACGCCAAAACGTCCGAGCGCATCACAAACATATGCCAAACGGCACGCCCTTTTGGGGCAGGGCTTATGCCGCCGTGATCGAGATCTCCTGGTCGACGCCCAGCAGCTGAACCACGCGCATCACCTGGGGCTGCACATTAGTGCAGCTAAAGCGCTTACCGTGGTCGACCGCGTGGTGCGCGGCGCCCACAAGCACGCCAATGCCCGTCGAATCGATGTAGCTCACCTGGGCAAAATCGAGCTCAACGGCCTCGGTGGGCTGCTCGAGCGCCAAGTCGATGGCATTACGCAGACTGTCGGCGTTAGAGATATCGATCTCGCCGGTCACCTTAATGGTGTAGATCTCCGGCGTGGGGTTGGTGGAAATACCCAAATCCATGTATACGCTCCTTTGCGAATCGAAAGTGCGGATAGTACTGGGCGCGGACTTGCGGGGCCCTAGGCGTTAGGCGCGCTCGGCACGAGCAAGCTCGGCAGCGACGAGCTTGACGGCCAGCACCAGTACGTCGAGTGCTGCCTCCAGGTCCTCGACCGTGGGATAGCTCGGCGCGATGCGGATGTTGGTATCGCGCGGATCCTTGCCATAGGGCCAGGTGGCACCGGCCGGCGTGAGCTTGACGCCCAGGTCGGCGCAAAGCGCGGCGACCTTCTGGGCCGAGCCCTCGGGGCCATCGAAGCTTACAAAGTAGCCGCCGCGGGGGTGCGTCCAGGTGGCACAGCCCGTATCGCCCAGGCCCTCGGTGAGCTTGCGCTCAACGGCCTCAAAGCGCGGACGCAGGAACTCGGCATGCTTTTTCATGTGCTCCTTGACCGCCTCGATGGTGGGAAGGAAGCGCACGTGGCGCAGCTGGTTGAGCTTGTCGGCGCTGATGAGGCCGGCCTTCAGGCGCTTGGAGAACTCCGCGATAACCGCGGGGCTCGCACCGATAAAGCCGATGCCGGCGCCCGGGAAGGTGATCTTGGACGTCGATGCAAAGGCCACCACGCGGTCCTCGGTGCCCGCCGCGCGAGCGAGGTCAAAGATGTTGGCGAGCTCGTCGGTCTCGTCGTACAGGTCGTGCACGCAGTAGGCGTTGTCCCAGAAGATACGGAAATCGGGCGCGGCCGCGGGCATCTCGACCAAGCGACGCACGGTGTCCTCGCTAAAGGTGATGCCCGTGGGGTTGGAATACTTGGGCACGCACCAGATACCCTTGATGGAGTCGTCGGCGGCAACCAAGCGCTCGATCTCGTCCATGTCGGGGCCGTTGTCGGTCATCGCGACGGGGACATTCTCGATACCCAAGTCGGCAGTGATGCCAAAGTGGCGGTCGTAGCCGGGAACAGGGCACAGGAACTTGACCTTCTTGCCGTCGTGCGCGGCCTCGTAGGCGTCCCAGGGCTCGCTACCGCACGAACCGCAACGCCATAACATGCCGGCGATGTCATGCTCGATCAAAAGGCTCGACGAGCCCAGCACGAGCGTCTGCTCGGCGGGGCAACCCAGGAACTCCCCCGCCAGCTTGCGTGCCGAGGGAATGCCCTCAAAGCAACCGTAGTTGGAGCAGTCGACGTTGCCGTCGTGCAGATCGGCATCGGCATTGAGGATATCGAGCATGGGGCGAGAGATGCCCACCTGGGAGGGCGACGGCTTGCCGCGGGCCATGTCGAGCGCCAGGCCCTTGGCCTTGACCTCGGCGACCTCGGCTTTGAGCGCCTCGATGGCGGCATCGAGTTCGGTGGTTTCCATCTTCTGGTAGATCGTCTGCATGGGTGCGACCTTTCGCGAAGCGGGACGTTGCAGTTCGTCTAAGTATAGACCGCCACCGCCGCAACGGTATGAAGCCGTGATAGATTAAGTCCATCGCAATAAATTACGAATCGCCGCGCATGCCGGCGTGGGGCGCCCAAGGAGGCACTATGGAGTACGGATTGTTCCAGGCCGAGGAATTCGGCGACCTGCAGCGCCTGGTCGACGGACTGTTTTACGACCGCCACGCCATCGACCGCCTGGATCTCATCGTGCAGGCCGAGATCTTGGACCTGGCGCCCGACCTCATGGAAATCGTCAACCTTTTGCCGCCCGGCTACTACGACCGCCAATCGCTTTGCGACCAGCTCAACTCGGCCCTTGCTGCCCACGGCTGGGGCGCCGTCTACGGAACGGTGGAATAAGCCTCGAGGCCGGCGATTTGGCCCGCTTCCCGACCTTGGCGAGGCTTGTTTTAGGGCTTGTGGCCAAAAAAAGGGCAAATATGAGTACTGTTACCTTTTTAGTAGCAGCGATTCTTGGTCGAAATCGGCAAAACTCGACTTGAAACTCCCCTAATCACCGTCAGCTAGCGCCAAATTGAAGTCGATGGTCACTCATTAACGTACAGTTCTTATAACTTTGTTCATTCTTTTCCACACCTAAAATGAAACGCCGTTTGTGACAGTACTCACAAACGGCGTTTTTTTGACCACGAGGGTATCTGGCAGGGGCCAGTAGCACCCGGATCCGAGTTTCGAACGCATCAAACCGGTTCTGGTGTCTTTTTCGAGCTTTTACTCGTCCTTGGGCGCGGGGTGTTTGCAGACCACGCTCATGTAGATCATACCGAGCACGGCAGCGGTGACCGAACCGGCAAGGATGGCGGCCTTGGCAGCCAGAACCTCAAACTGGGCCGTCGGGGAAGGCAAGGCCGCTGATGAGGATCGACATCGTAAAGCCGATGCCGCCCAGAATGCCCACACCGGCAATCATGTGCCAGTTAACGTTATGCGGCAGCTCGGAGATCTTAAGCTTAACCAGGGCAAACGTCATACCAAAGATACCGATCGGCTTGCCCAGCAGCATGCCAAAGTACACGCCGAGCGTCACCGGGTCGGTGAGCAGTGTGCTCATGTCCACGCCCACTAGGCGAACCTGTGCGTTCACGAACGCAAAGATCGGCAGAATCACAAAGTTGACCGGCGTGGAGATCAGACGCTCCATGCGGATGAGCGGCGGGGTCACGGTGCATGACGCGCTCGACCTCTGGTGGTCGAGACGGTAAAGTCATGCTGGCCCAGGATGTGCCTCGTCGTCGTAGCGGTCATCAAGCAGCGGCAGGCACTCGCCCAACCAATCGGTGAGGCTATCGAGCTTGACGCCGCACTTGGCCGGGATGGTAAAGGCCAAGATGACGCCGGCAAGCGTGGCGTGCACGCCGCTCTTGAACATGCAGAACCACAACAGCAGACCCAGTACCGAATACGGGGCAAGGCGGTAATGCTGCGTCTTGTTGAGCCACACGAGCGCGCAGGTCACAAGCGCAGCGGCGCCCAACCAAAACGGATTGGGGCTCTGACCGTAGAAGATAGCGATGGCGGCGATGGAGATAAGGTCGTCGGCGATGGCGAGCGTCGAGAAGAACACGCGCACGCCGTTGGGCACGCGGTTGCCCAAAAGCGACAGCACGCCCAGCGCAAAGGCAATATCGGTTGCCATGGGGATGGCCCAGCCGTTGCGGGCGCCGGCATGGTTAAAGATCAGGTAGATGCAGGCGGGAACGACAACGCCGCCCACGGCCGCCAGCATGGGAAGCATAGCCTGACGCGGATTCTTGAGCTCGCCGACCGTCATCTCGTACTTAAGCTCAATGCCCACCAACAAAAAGAAAATCGCCATGAGGAAGTCGTTGACGAAAAGTTCAACGGTAAGACCGGCCGTAAGGTTGCCCAGGACCCACATACAGCGGGGTCTCCAAAAAGTGATGGATGGCCTCGTAGGCATCGGTATTGGCGCAAATGACGGCGGCGATGGCGGCGAAGACCATGACGGCGGCGGAAATCGTGCCGTTCTCGGCGATGCGCTCCCAGATGTCGTGACGTTCAAAGCGTTTGCGCTCACGAACGTTGAACAGCTGCTCAGTTGCTGCCATGGGCGGCTCCTTTCACGGGATGGCTCCCGTCTTAAAAAAGCACGGCCCGCCCAAGTGGCGGCGCCGCGCTCTAACGTATTACGCTTGCATCTAGCCTACCCTGCACGACAAGCACGCAGGCGTGGCCGAAAAGCGGAACCACAGGTTGAACATTATTTGCTCAACGGCACGGGCACGCCTGTCCAAGAGACAACACGGTCCCGCGCACAAAAAACGACCGGAGCGCGGGGCGTCCGCGATCCGGTCGTCGGCGTTCGGTCAACAGAACCTAGCAGGCGGCCATGATGGGGGCAGCGACCTGCTTCTTACGGGAGAGGACGCCCGGCATCCAGACGCCGCCGTGCTCGTCGGCAATGCCCAGGCCCTTCTGAGCAGCCTCGGTCTCGCCCTCGAGCAGGACCTGGGAGCCCTCCTCCATGATGTCGGTGAGGCAAAGGACGATGCCGTCGGCACCCTTCTCGGAGGCGTAGGCGCGCATGGCCTCGCGGATCTCGGCAATCATGCCGAGCGCGCGGCTCTTGTCGACGGTCTCGTACTGGCCGATGAGCAGCTTCTTGCCGGCGGGCTCGAACATCTTGATGTCGTTGCCGACCATCTCGGCAGCGGTGAAGGAGCCGGACGGGCGGGTAAGGAAGACCTCCATGCCAAACTTGACCGGGTCGACGCCCACCTGCTCGCCGAGCTTGGCGGCGACGGCGCGGTCGACATCGGTGGTGGTGGGGCTCTTGAGCATGAGCGTGTCGGTCATCATGGCCGAGAGCAGCAGCTTGGCCTGGACGTCGGAAAGCTCAACGCCGAGCACGTCGGCGAGCTTGGTGACGATGGTGCAGCTGGAGCCCCAGGGCAGGCAGATGTAGTGCAGCGGGCCGGCGGTCTCGAAATCGCCGATGCGGTGATGATCGACGACGCCAAAGACCGTGGCGTCCTTAAGGCCGGCGACGGACTGGGCGGACTCGTTGTGGTCGGTGAGGACGACGAGCTGACCGGCCTCGACGGACTCAATCACGCGGGGCTCGGCAATGCCGGCGTCGGCGAGCAGTTCTTGGCGGACTCGGCCGGAAGCTGACCAAGGGCGCAGGCCTCGTAGGTGTTGCCGGCATACTCAACCTGGTTGAGCAGCTGGGACAGGACGACGGCGCTCATGATGGCGTCGTTATCGGGGTTCTGGTGACCAAAGACAAGAACGTTTGCCATGGATATCCTCCACTTGATATGTGTACTTGGACGTAGCTATGGTAGCACGCCGATGCCGAGCCTTCGCAGACGGAAGGGCCACGGTATATTTTGGGGCGCAGGCACGGGGGCCAAGGCTGTCCCTTTTGCACCATGTTGGTGCAAAGTAACCTGACCCCCTTGCACCAGCTATTTACCGGCGGCGCGCAGGGCTACGTATGCGGCACCGATGATGCCGGCGTCGTTTCCGAGCGAAGCGACCTTAATGGGCGTCTCGCGCGAGGCGGAAAGCGCGTACTGCTTAAAGTGCTCGCGAACCTTGTCGAGGTAGACATCGGCCGAGGCGGAGGCGCCGCCGCCGATGAGGAACATCTCGGGATCAACCACGTTGGCAATAAGCGCCAGTGCACGGCCGAGATAGTCGGCCATGGTATCGGCCGCGGCCAGCGCGAGCTTGTCGCCCTCGCGGCAGGCCGGAACACGTCCTTGGAATCTGAGGGGCCGGTGAGCTCGATGGGCTCGACGCCCGCCTTCTTGCACTCGGCAAGGTAGTTGCTCACCACGCCGGTGGCACTGGAATACTGCTCCAGATGGCCATGGCCGCCGCAGCCGCAGGTGCGCTCCTCAGCCGGGTTCAGGCACATGTGGCCAATCTCGCCGCCGGCGCCCACAACGCCCGATACCACGTCGCCGTTAACGATAACGCCGCCGCCCACGCCGGTACCAATGGTGACCATCACCACGTTCTGTACGCCCTTGGCAGAGCCGAGCCAGGCCTCGCCCATAGCAGCGGCGTTGGCGTCGTTCTCGTACTTAACGACCGCGTCGGGGCAGTGCTCCTGGATGGCGATCTTGAGCTCGGGCAGGTTAATGGCAATGTTGGCCTTGACCTTGGCATCGCCCGATGCCGGGATGGGGCACGGAACGGCCAGGCCAATGCCCGCCACAAAAGGCACGCGGAACCTGGGCCTTGGCGACCACCTGGTCGATAGCCTCGGTCACCGCGGCAAAGCCCGCAGCGTCAACGATGGGAGGCGTGGGCACGCTGGCCTTGGCAAGCAGGTTACCGTCTTCGTCGAACAGGCCCTCCTTGACCGAAGTGCCGCCGACGTCAATGCCGATGTAGTACTGCTTTAGGTTCCATGGGAGCCCACCTTCGTTTAAACATTGCCTGTATGGTACCGCTCCCAAGGCAAAAAAACCTACCAAAAAGGGACAGGTTTGTTTTGGCAGGTTTTATCTGGGGAAACGTCCGCCCGCTCAACGAGCAATGACGCTCAGCAACTCGCCAAACAAAAAAGCGCCGGGAGAGGGAGACTCCCCGGCGCCTGCAAAAGGGACTGGATTGTATGCGAACCGCACGATCCGTCGCGGCGAAAACGCCAGCTAGGCCTTGAGTGCCTGTAGCTGTTTGTGGACCTCAATGAGCTCCGTGGCCATGACGCGCATGGTCTCGGTGCCGGCCATCTGGTCCTCGGCGTGCAGCAGAATCAGCGGGGCCTCGCCGTTGCGCTCGCCATTGGCCTCCTTCTTAAGAAGTCCCATGTGAACATCGTGGCCGCCGTTATAGGCCTCGTCGCCCCTGCTTAATGAGCTCCTCGGCGGCGTCGAAATCGCCCTCCTTGGCCTTCTGCACGGCGTTGATGTACATGCTCTTGGCGGTACCGACGTAGCTGATGATCTCGAAGCAGGTCATCTGCAGTTCGTTCATATCCTCCATGCGCTGCACCTAGCCCATCACGCTGACGCAGTGGTCGATGATGCCGGCGGCGTTCATGCGGCCATAGTCGACCATGTTGATGACCTCGACCGGGAAACGGCCGGCGGCCTCCTTCTCAAAGTCGCCCTTGGTGTAGCCGATCTGCGGGCCGAGCAGCAGGATGTCGCACTCGTCCAGGTGATCGTGGGCCTCATCGTCATAGGACGGGCTTCGACCTCGATGTCCAGACCACGGCTCGCGACCTCGGACTGCATCTTCTGGACCAGCAGACTCGTGGACATGCCGGCATTGCAGCAAAGCATGATCTTCTTCATGGTTTCCTCCTTATAACTGCGCGGCGCGCAGACGACAAACTGGATAAATCCTTGTGGTTATCTTTCCCCTGTTTTGCACGTTTAGGCAAAAAAGGAGATACGGGTACCGGTACCAAGCATCGGTACCCGCAAAGTGGGTGGAATGGACAAACGCTAGGCGTTCTGCTCGGCGAGGGCCTCCTGCTTGGCGATGGCCTTCTCGGAGATCCTCATAAAGGGCAGGTAGACAGCCATGCCGATGACCAGCTCCAGAGCCTGCCACACGCCGGCGCGCCAGTCAAAGCCCGTAGCAAGCAGGGCGTTGATGACGGGCGGCATGGTCCAAGGCACCTGAGCGATGCAGGGCTGATGATGCCAGCGCAGGTCAGGCCATAGGTGACACCGATGAACAGGTCGGGAAGAAGCACGAACGGAATCATGAGCGGCAGGTTGTACACGATGGGGTAACCGTAGATGACCGGCTCGTTGATGTTGAACAGGCCAGGCAGAATGGCCATCTTGGCAACGGTCTTGGAGGCCTTGTTCTTGGAGAACAGGAAGGTGTCGAGCAGCAGCATGAGGGTGCAGCCCGAGCCGCCGATGAGGGCGAAGCTGTTGACGATCTGCATGTTCATGTAGTGATCGGGCTGGATGGTACCGCCGGCGGCAAAGGTAGCCATGTTGTCGACGATGAGCATGGTCAGGATCGGCTCGACGGTAGCGCCCGAGATGGTGGACTGGTGAATACCAACGCAGAACAGCAGGTTGGCGAGGGTGTAGATGAGGATGACAGCCCACGGACCGGCGTTCATGATGCTCTTGAGCGGGTTGGAGATGCGAGGTGGAGATGATGGTGCACAGGTCGGTGCCGGCGCAGACGGCGAGCAGGGCCGAGGCGATAGCGAAGATCGAGAGGTTGAGCAGCATTGGGATCATGACGTTGAAGGAGTTGGAGACCGCAGGAGGTACGCCCTCGCCCAGCTTGACCTTGAGCTTCTCGACGCCCGAGATCTTGATGAAGAGCGTCGTGGAGAGCAGGGCGATGATGATGGCCGAGAACAGGCCGTTGGTACCGGTGTTGGCGGTCGAAAGGGCACCGGTGACCTCGGCGGAGGTGATCTTGTCGGTGAGAAGCGGGCTCGTGGCGGCAAGGGTGGCGGTGATCTGCTGCGGCATCATGATGACGAAGGCAGAGATAGCGACAACCACGCAGGCAAGCGGGTTATCGAAACGCTCGTTCTTGGCGAGGCTGTAGCCAATCAGACCGGCAGGATAATGGCGGACACGTTAAGGGTGCCCAGGGTGATTGCCGAGCCCCAGGTCTGGAGGTTGGCGAGGCCCGCCGCATCGAGCGGGAACAGAGGGAACACGACGTTGTTGATAAGAACCGCGATACCCGCAAGGATATAGAGCGGCGTGATGGTCGCGAAGGCATCGCGCAGGGAACGCAGATGAACCTGGTTTCCCACCTTCGCAGAGACCTCGGCAAATTTGTCGAGGAAGCTCTTTCCGTTGTCACTGGCCATGATTGCTCCTAACTTTCAAATCCGGCCTTTTCCTATGCGCACGGTGGTCTGTCGCCCTCTGCCACCAGATGTGCCAATGTTATTGCGCGTTTGCGCAGGGGCTGAGCGCCCGTTTTGGGGCTGAGCGCCCGATCGCTAATCCACCACGTGGGTCGTGGCGACCTGCTTGAGCCAAGCTGCCGATTTCTTAAGACGGCGCTGATAGCCGTCCATGAGGTCGACCTCGACAAAGCCATAACGGTTCTTGAAGGCATTTGCCCAGGACCAGTTGTCAATGACGGCCCAGTAGTGGTAGCCGCGGCACTTGGCCCCTTCGTCAATGGCCTTGGCGACCCACTCAAGGTGCTGGCGCACAAAGTCGACGCGATAGTCGTCCTGAATGGTTCCCTCGGCGTCACGATTCTTGTACTCGTCCATGATGCCGATGCCGTTCTCGGAGACGAACCACTCAAGATCGGGATAGTTCTTGGCGCAGTCCATGCCAAAGTCGTAGAGGCCCTTCGGGTAAATCTCCCAGCCGCGGCTCTTGTTCATGACGGCATCGGGCCACACGTACTCGTCGGCAAAGTGCGGCAGACCGTACTGGTCGATCTTGCTCGCCGGCGCCTGGACGCGCGTGGGATGGTAGTAGTTGCAGCCAAGCCAGTCAACGACGCCCTGCTTGAGGATCTCCGGTCACCGGCGCGGAACGGAAGCTTGACGCCGCCCTCGGCCAGGCTGTCGAGGCACGTCGGCGGGAAGCTCGCCCTTGGTGATAAGGTCGAGCCACCAGCGATTGTTGATGCCGCTGGTCATACGCACGGCCTCGAGGTCTGCCTCGCTGGGGTTCTCCTTGGTGTAGACCGGGGTGAAGCAGTTGATCATGCCGATCTTGGCATCGGCGCGAACGGCGCCCTTGTCATAGGCCTTGCGATAGTTGGCAACAGCCAGCGCGTGCGCCAGCGAAATGTGGTACTGCACGGTGCGAGCACGGTTGAAGTCGTGGAGCTGCGGGAACCACACGCCCTCCGGTAGCGCTGCTCGGGCTCGACGATGGGCTCGTTAAAGGTAAACCAGTACTTGATCTCTTGACCGAACTCGCGGAAGGCGACGTCGGCGTAATGCGCGTAGGCCTCGACGACCTCGCGGCTCTCCCAACCGCCACGGTCAAAGAGATAGGTGGGCATATCGAAGTGGTAAAGGTTGACGAACGGCTCCAGGCCTGCCTCGCGGGAAGCGCGGAACAGCTCGTGGTACCACGCAGCACCCTCCCTCGTTGAGGTTGCCGTCGGCATCGAGCAGGCGGCTCCACTGGATGGAGGTGCGATAGGTATCCAGCCCAGGTCCTTCATGATGCGAAGGTCGTCCTTGTACTTGGCCATAAAGTCGTTACCGGCATGGAACCCACGCGGTTATAGAACGAGCCCAGATCCTGCATGGACCAGGTGTCCACAGGTTCTCGAGCTTGCCGCCCCCTGGTTCCACTGGCCCTCGGTCTGCGGACCGGACATGGCCGCGCCAAAGAAAAAGTCGCTGGGCAGCTGATACTGTGCCATCGAAGTCCTCGCTTTCGTGTCTTTGAGCCTCCGATTGGAGGCGGGTTTGCTGGCGGGTAATCCGGCGCGGGCGCGCACCGGTTATCCGGATATCCGACCCACAAAACAAATCCGTCTCCAAGCGGTACAGGCGATGCTCATGCATCTCGCTTGTTATCTATAACTATAGCGCTCTAATTTTTATGTAAAGCGTCTTTTTGTTTTTCTTTCTCGAACTTCTTTGATTAAAGCCATATAGATGCTTTTTATAGTAGGTATACTTTCTTTTTACAGGCATTCATGTTAGAAAGGGGGTTCCATGATTCCCAAATATGAGTCAATAGCTGCGGATATTCGTCGGAGTATCGAGGATGGCGCCCTTAAACCCGGCGATAAGCTTCCCACCGTCGTTGAGTTCTGCGAGCTGTATGGCGTTTCCAAGATCACCGTCAAACGAGCTATCGAGCAAATCACCGAGGAAGGTCTTATTACCAGCCGTCGTGGATCGGGTACCTACGTTAAGGACACGGCGGGACTTCCCGGCCAGGCGTTTTTCCAGGGCAAGAACGACCGCGCCCAAGGCTTTTCGTACGAGCATCGCGGTGAGAAGGTTGCCTCGGTGGTCTACGATTTCTCGATCGTCAATCCGCCGGCAGAGGTTGCCTCCCAGCTGGGAATGGCCGAAGACGACTTTGCCTATCACATCGTGCGCGTACGCGAGGTCGATGGCCTGCCCATCGTTATCGAGTACACCTACATGCCCCTCGAGCTGATTCCGGGGCTGAAAAAAAAGGACCTGTACGCGTCGGTCTACAGCTATATCCGAGAGCAATGCGGGCTGAAGATTTCGAGCTTTCACCGCACCATTCGCGCCGTGGCGGCAACCGAGGAAGAAGCCGAGCGTCTGGACACCAAACCTGGCTCTCCCCTGCTCGAGCTCACCCAGATTGGCTTTTTGGACAGCGGCGCCGCGTTTGAGTACTCGATTTCGCGCAACGTGGGCGACCGCTTTGAGCTGCACAACGTAACGTTGGCTTAAGTTTGTAATCCGGCAGGCGCTCGCTTTGAGCCGTTTTTCGCGAGGTGCCTGCACAACCTGATGGGGGTATGCACATGTCCGATTTGATTAAGTTGACGCCGATCTTCCACGAAGATCTGGGGCGGCCGCCAGCTCGAAACCGTATTTGGCTACGACATTCCCGATGGCCCCATCGGTGAGTGCTGGGCCATCTCGGCACCCCAACGGCGACTGCCAGATTGCGGAGGGCCCGTATGCCGGCCACACGCTGTCGTGGCTGTGGGCCGAGCATCGCGAGCTCTTTGGCAACTGCGAGGGCAAGGAGTTCCCGCTGCTCATTAAGATTCTGGACGCCAAGGACGACCTTTCGATCCAGATTCATCCCAACGACGAGTACGCCGCCGAGCACGAGAACGGCAGCCTGGGCAAAACCGAGTGCTGGTATGTGCTGGATTGCGAGCCCGGCGCCACGATTATCGTCGGCCAGCGCGCGCATGACCGCGCCGAGGCCGCACAGATGATCGAAGAGGGCCGCTGGGACGACATGCTCAACGTACTGCCGATCCACAAGGGCGACTTTTTCCAAATCGACTCCGGCACCGTTCACGCCATCAAGACCGGCACGCTGATTCTGGAGACGCAGCAGTCGAGCGACGTGACGTATCGCCTGTACGACTACGACCGCCCCGGCACCGACGGCAAGCTGCGTCCCCTGCACATTGAGCAGAGCCTCGACTGCATAAACTTTGATGCTCAGGCTCCGACCGACGGCACGGTGACCGCACCCGAGGTGGATGGCGTGACCGAGCTCGAGTCCAACCCCTGCTACACCGTCGACCGCGTGCGCGTCGACGGCAGCAAGACCCTGAGCAGCGCTGGCCCTTCATGTGCCTGTCGATCATCGACGGCGAAGGCACCGTCTGCGGCGACCCCGTCCACAAAGGCAGCCACCTGCTGGCTCCGTCCACCGTCAGCTCCATTAACCTCGAAGGCAAGATGGAACTGATCATCAGCCACCTGTAGGTCACAACAACAACCCAAAAACGCAACAAGGGGCTCCCCCGTTCTTCAACGGAGAGCCCCTACTCATATCTATTTATTTATCTATCTGCCCACCCGGTTTTCCAGATCACAAAGCGAACGAGCAGAGCAACGTTCGCGAGCTGCAAGCCGTAACGCCACAAGAAAGAGGGCGCGGCGGGGGCTTTGGTCGATCGCGAGTTCCGCACGAGCCGGAGAGCACTTAATGTGCTCTCCGTGCGAGCAGGACTGTCCGAGCAGGCGACCAAAGCCCCCGGCGCGCCCGGTCAACCTCGCAGTTAGGCATTCAGCTTGACGATCGGTGCAAAGCCCTTCATTAGCTTTTTGGTCTGGCCGGTCTTTTCGAATTGAACCTCGATCATGTCTCCGGCGACCGAGATCACGGTGCCCGTGCCAAAGGTCTTATGACTCACGGTGTCGCCCGTGGCAAAGTCTTGCGATGCGCTCGCGCGGTCGACCTTGCGCTCCACCGTCGGTGACACCTTGGACGACGGCTTTTTGGCGCGCGGCGCCCCCGAGCCAAAGGTCGAGGCAACACGGCCGGCATCGGGCGAAACCCCACGATGGCGCTCAGTTCCGTAGCTGCTGCCACCAAAGAAATCGTCGAAGCTCGATCCGCCGCGCGAACCGGAACCGCCGGTCGAGCGCGTATGCGAGCCAAACACCTTGCCGCCATACATATCCGAGCCCATGCCCGAGCCAAAGGTGCCGTGACGGTCGCCGCGCTTCTCCCAGCCCGTGCCCTCAAAGCCGGCAGAGCCAATACCGCTAAACTCGATATCCTCAAACGGAATCTCGTTAAGGAAGCGCGAACGCGGGTTAGCCGAGGTCGAGCCGTAGGTACGGCGCGTCGCCGCATATGTTAGGAACAGACGCTTGCGGGCGCGCGTGATGGCGACGTATGCCAAGCGACGCTCTTCCTCGAGCTTGCCCGGATCGTCGCTGCCGCCAAAGTCGTGCACGTGCGGGAAGACGCCCTCCTCCATGCCGGCCACGAACACCGCCGGGAACTCCAGGCCCTTGGCGGAGTGGATGGTCATCATGGTGATGGCATGCGTCTCGCCGGCCAAAGAATCCAGGTCGGAACGCAGGGCCAGCCACTCCATGAGGGGCGGGCAGCGCCTTGCAGGTAAGCGGGCCATAGGTGCGCTCAATCTCGTCGGCATGCACGGCACCCGCGGGCAGCTCCGTCGGCGCGGCATAGGCATTGCCCGCGATGGCGGCAGCCAGAGCATCCTGCGGGAGAGCGCCGGAGCCACCAGACTGTCGAGCGGATTGGAGCCAGCGGCGTCACGGGCGCCGACCAATGCCTCAAACGAAGACGCAGGCGCAGACGGTCCTGCTCCGGTGCGGGCGCGCTCACCACGACGGGCTCGGACTCGGCGCCGGCCGGTACATCGGCAACGCCAGCCGCGCGCAGCTCTTCCAAGCTCTCGAGCGTACCCTCGATATCCTCGTGCGTCTCTTCAAATTCGGCAGCAACGCCCAAGAATTCCTGAATGTTCTCGGCGCGGCTCTCGGACTCCATGGTGCCCTCGGCGCGGAACGCCTGCAGCAGGCCCGTTTTGTCGACAATCATCTCGACAACGTCCTTGAGCTCGCCGTCCATGCGGCGACCCTCGCGCACCAGCGCCACAAAAACTCGACAGGCCGTTGCGCACCTTGGCGCTAAACATGCCGGTCTCGGCGCTCGCGATCTCGCAGGCCTGGAAGAACGAGCAACGGTTGTCGCGCGCCAGCTGCTCGATCTTTTGGATCGAGGTGGAGCCGATACCGCGGCGCGGCGTGTTGATGACGCGCTTGACGCTCATCTCGTCGGCCGGGTTCACGATCATCTTGAGGTAGGCCATGACGTCGCGGATCTCGGCACGGTCGAAGAATCGCGTGCCGCCCACAATCTTGTAGGGCACGCCCGCGCGCAGGAACATATCTTCGAGGATACGCGACTGGGCGTTGGTGCGATAGAACACGGCGATATCGTCGTAGCTTGTGCCCTTGGAGTGCAGCTTTTCGATCTCGCCAGCAATCCAGCGACCCTCGTCGCGCTCATCGCTTGCCTGGAAGGCCTGGATCTTCTCGCCGTCGCCCTCGGCCGTAAACAGGCGCTTGTCCTTGCGCTGCGAGTTGTGACGCACCACGGCGTTGGCAGCGCTCAGGATGTGACCCGTGGAGCGGTAGTTCTGCTCCAGCTTGACGGTCTTGCAGTTTTAAAGTCCTTCTCAAAGTCCAGGATATTGGTGATGTCGGCGCCACGCCAGCTATAAATGGACTGGTCGTCGTCGCCCACGACCATGAGGTTTTGGTACTTGGCGGCCAGCAGGTTGGCGATCTCGTACTGGACGTGGTTGGTGTCCTGATACTCGTCGACGCTAATGTAGCGGAAGCGCTCCTGGTACTTGTCGAGCACCTCGGGGCGGGTGCGCAGTAGCTCGAGCGTGCGCACGAGTAGGTCGTCGAAGTCCATCGCGTTGGCAGCGCGCAGGCGGCGCTCCAGCTCCAGGTAGACCTGCGCGGCCTTTTTGTCGTTGGGGCTGTCGGCGGATTTAAGCATGTCCTCGGGGCCCGATCATGGCGTTTTTGGCCGAGCTGATCTTGCTGCGGATCATGTTGACGGGGAACTGCTTTTTGCTCAATGCCGAGCGCCTGCATAATGTCGCGCACCATGCGCTTTGAGTCATCGTCATCGTAGATGGTGAACTGCCCGGTGTATCCCAGCAGGTCGGCGTCCTCGCGCAGCATGCGCACGCACATGGCGTGGAAGGTGCATACCCACATGCCGCGGGTGCCGTTGGGGATGAGCGCCGCCAGACGCTCGCGCATCTCGGCCGCGGCCTTGTTAGTAAACGTGATGGCCAGGACCTGCCAGGGCTTAACGCCCAGGTCACCCAGCATGTGCGCGATGCGGAAGGTCAAGAACGCGGGTCTTGCCCGAGCCGGCACCGGCGAGCACCAGCAGCGGACCCTCGGTGGTCAGGACCGCCTCGCGCTGAGCGGGATTAAGGCTGTCGATGTCGACGAGCGGCTTGGCGGGCTTGGGCGCCGGAGCCGGGGCGTCGTAGATGTCGAGCGGAACGAGCTCGGGTTCCGGCGCGGCAGGGGCAGTGTACGCATCAAGCGGCACGGGCTCCGGCGCGGGCGGCACGGGTACCGCGGCGTTCTTTTCCCAGGGCAAGGGCTGGGTCATGGGCGACTCCTCATCTGACGGACGGCGCGCCTGCGGGCAGCGCCATAGTTTGAGCCGTACCAGTATACCGAGCCGCGCGGACACCGACGCAAATCACACCGCGACTCCGTCCGCCACCATCGGGCCCGCCCCAGCGGATTTGGCGCAATGAGGTCAGGTTACTTTGCACCAATCTATTGACAATCACGAAACCACCGATGTCATAGCAGCAGCGAGCGGCGGTCAGGGCGAACAAATTGACATGAAAAGAGGGTGGCATAGACCTTTTGGTCATGCCCCCCCTTTGAATGACAAGTTGTCGCCCTGGCCGCCACGCAGCGTCAACTAAGTTACAGGCCGAGCATCGGCTCCAGGACAAAGAAGTACGCGAGCACCACGATGCCCAGGATGATGCGGTAGACGCCGAAGCACTTAAAGTCGTGACGGCGGACGAAACCCATGAGCCACTTGATGGCGATGAGCGAAACCACAAAGGCCACAACACAGCCCACGCCCAGATTGCGACCTCGTTGGCGCCGAACGTACCGCCCTTGATGAAGTACTTGACCAGTTTGAGCGCACTCGCGCCAAACATGACAGGGATGGCCAGGAAGAACGTAAACTTGGACGCCACCGAACGCGTGCAGCCCAAAAGCAGGCCACCGATGATGGTAGAACCGGAACGAGACGTACCAGGCACCAGCGAAAGCACCTGGAAGCAGCCGATACCCAGCGCAGTCTTCCAACTCAGGTCCTCGAGCGTGGCGATGGAGCCAAAGTCCAAATTCTCGTCATCGTCCTCATCCTCAGCAAGGTCCGCGGCGGGCGCCGCAAAGTGCGCACCGGCGGGACGTCCGCCCGCCACCACAGCACGCGAACCAAACGAACCGGCAACGGCCATTTCCTCGCGCTTGTTCGCGCGCCAGTTCTCAATCACGATAAACAGCACGCCGTACACAATGAGCGCCAGCGCCACGACGGGAGCATTGTAGAAATGCTCCTCCATCCAGTCGTTGAGCGGCAGACCGATCGCCGCCGCAGGAATGCAGCCGAGCACAATCTTGCCCCACAGCACCCAGGTGTCGCGACGGCCCTCCTTGCCCTTGCTGGGCGAGAACGGATTGAGCTCATGGAAGAACAGCACACAGACGGCCAGAATGGCGCCGAGCTGGATCACGACCAGGAACATATTCCAGAACGTCTCGCTCACGTTCATCTTGACGAACTCGTCCACCAAGATCATGTGACCGGTCGACGAAACAGGCAGCCATTCGGTGATGCCCTCGACCAGGCCCATGAAGGCAGATTTTAGAAGCTCGATGATATCCAAAGGGACCCCCTCGTTAGACACCCGCCGATATTGTTCTGCGGACGGTGCGGGCGATGTCCCATTATCAACCGTTGGCGGCGCGCCTGCGCCTACCCTTACCAAAAAACTCGCCCGTTCACAGAATTGCGAGCGGTCAAACCAAATCCTTGGGTATAACTGCAACAAGATAAAGTGTCCGGCGGCCAACGCGCCCGCGCCCGCCCGACGCACGAGCCCCGCGCCCGTGCGATAGACCAAGGAGGAAACCATGAACGAGGGCTACACCAAGGTATTTGTTTCACTCGACGGTACTGAGCAGCAGGATTTTGTGCTCGCACGCGCCATCAAGGTCGCCGCGAACAACGGCGCCAAGCTAATCATCGGCCACGTTATCGACTCCACGGCGCTCGAGAGCGCCGGTTCCTATCCGGTCGACCTGGTCAACGGCCTAGAGGAGGCATTTAAGAACTCCATCGCCAAGCAGCTCGAGGAGGCCAAGGCCAATCCCGACATTCCCGAGGTCGAAGTCATGATTCGCGCCGGCCGTATTCGCGAGACGCTCAAGGACGAGATGCTCGACGTGGTTCAAACCCGACCTGGTGCTCTGCGGCGCTCGCGGCCTATCCTCGATCAAGTATGCGCTGCTGGGTTCGATTTCGACGTTCCTGCTGCGCAACACGGACTGCGACATTCTGGTCGTAAAGTAGGTTCCTTCCCGCCGGCGCAAGGCCTGCGGGGTTATCACGCCGACGTCCTCGCCGCTTCGCGGCTGCGGGATGTCGGCTTAGATAACCCCTCTCGGCCTTGCGCCTTCGTCACCGCACTTCAACGAGTTGGCTGATAAAAGATGGCGTGCCGCCCCGTTTGGGGCGGCACGTTTTGTTTGGGGCGACACGTTTTTGTTTGGGTGGACGTCTGCCGTGTGCGCTACTCGAAATATTGGAACTTGTTGGTTGAGAAGGCGAATGTGACGACGAAGCCTTCGCCGGGCTCGGATGCTGCGGTGACGTCGATGCCCATCTTGGAGCACAGACGCGCCACCAGGTAGAGGCCGATGCCCGTTGCGCGCTTGGTGGTGCGGCCGTTGTCGCCGGTAAAGCCCTTCTCGAACACGCGCGGCAGGTCGGCCGCGCTCACGCCGCAGCCGTTGTCCGCAACGGTGAGCTCGATGCGCTCGCTTGCCAGACCTTCGTCCAACAACGCGCCCGAAAACACAATCTTCGCACCGTCCTCACGCGCATATTTAATGCTGTTCTGAATGAGCTGGCCCAGAATAAACTCGAGCCACTTCTCGTCGGTAAAGACCTCGAAGTCGAGGTTCTCGCACACCGGGGCCACATGCGCCGCAATGAGCTCGCGCGCGTTGGCTTTAATCGCGCCCGTCACCAAGGTTTTGAGATCCCAGCGGCGAATCAGGTAGTCGCGCTCCACGACTTCCGAGCGCGCGTAGTACAGCGCCTGGTCGATATAGCGCTCCACGCGGGCAAGTTCGCGTGCCAGGTCGTCCACGCGCGACAGGTCGTCTTCGCTGCTGTCCAGGTTTTCCAAAATCAGGTGAGCCGCCGCCAGGGGCAGCTTGGCCTCGTGGACCCAGCTCTCGATATAGTCGCGATAGTCATCGGTCTGACGCCTGCCTTCGGCAACCTCGTCGCAGGCGGCTTTGCCCACCCGGCGCAAGACCTCGTATTCGAGCTCGCCCTCGGCATAGGTCGGGCATTGCACCATCTCCTGCACCCATGCAGGACTCTCGAGCTCCTCGGCCGCGCGCTCCAACTGACGCAGAAAACGACGACGGCGAGCGTACTCGATCACAATGCCGAGCATACCAAAGATAAAGGACACGCCAACCGCCACGACCACGATAGAAACGGGTGCACCGGCGACCGTCAGCACAAAGCAGCTCAGCAGCACGCCGCACGTCCACACGGCGACGGGAAGCAGCGCGTCTTTAAAGAACTTGGCAAACGACATAGCCGGCCCCTAGACCGAATAGCCTTGGCCGCGGTGCGTAGTCAAATACCCCTTGATGCCGATTTTTTCGAGCGTGGTGCGCAGGCGGTTGATGTTGACGGTAAGCGTATTGTCGTCCACGAAGGCGTCGGAGTCCCACAGATCCTGCATGATGGCCGAGCGCGAAACAATCTTGCCCGCGCGGCTCAGAAGCAGCGAGAGAATACGCAGCTCGTTTTTTGTGAGCTCGGTGCTGGTGCCCGTTTGCGTGTTGGTGACCATGGAGCGTGCGAGGTCGAGCTCCAGTCCCTTGTGGACGAGCGTGCTGCGCTCGCCCCTGGCGCCGCGGTGCGACGCAGCAAGGCATTGATGCGCGCCACGAGCACACGGGCGCTGTAGGGCTTGGGAACAAAGTCGTCCGCGCCGAGCGTCATGGCCATGACCTCGTCGATCTCGGTCGTGCGCGACGTGAGGACGATGATGGGAACCTCGGATTCGCAGCGAACCTCGTGGCAGATATGCTGGCCGTCCTTGACGGGAAGCGTGAGGTCGAGCAGCACCAGGTCGGGCACGGCGGCGAGAATATCGCGCGAGACATGCTCAAACGATTCGCAGGCCTCGACTTCAAAACCCGGCGCGGGCAAGGATGTCGACAAGCTCACGACGAATGGGCTCGTCGTCCTCAACGATATAGATCAGCGCCATTGATTCCGCTCCCCTCTTGGTTGTCTTGTCCCATTATGACCGCAAAGCTGCAGGTACACGCCTCGCGCGGTGCCAGGTGACAGAACTGTTCGCGAGCGGGGGCGTTTTGTCCGCCTCGCACTCGCAGCGGTGGCGGGGACCAAAATGATTCTTTAATCCCCGTCCCAGAAAAATCATTTAGCGGCGGGCGCGGAGCTTTTCGTAGCCTTCGGCGAAGAAGGCGACCGTGGCGGCGTCGGCCTCGGCGGCGTCCGTCTCGGTTGCGGGGACCACGCCGTGCTCGTCACTCACCAGGAACAGCGCGCCCTTGAGCTGCGCGGGAATGTCCACGCGCGTGACCGGGATGCCCTTGGTCTGGGCCAGCTGCTCAATGAGCGTCGCCGTGCCGCACAGGCACTCGTCCGCTGGCGCCACAAAGGCCAGCTCACCGTCGTTGACGGCAGCGAGCAGCTCGGGCGCCACGCCGGTCTCGTCGGCCTCGGAGCGGGCCTCGGCGGAGCGGGCACGTAGCGCCTTGGCCGACGTATCGGCCAGCGGCTCGTACTCGCCCACCGTCATGGCGGCGTTGCCGTTGATGTCGATCACCAGCATGAGCACGCCGTCGTGCGCAGTGTAATCGCCCTCGGCAAGCGACCACTCAACGTGCTGCTTGGCCCAGCTGAGCATGTTGTGGGTAAGCGGCTCGCCCTGCACCAGGCGCTCGGACAGCGCGCGAATGTGGCGGTTGAGCATGGGCACCTTTTTGTTGGACATGCGCCAACGACAGACAAGCGCGGGCTTGTCGAGCGTGAACTTCTCGACCGCCTCCTGATTGGCGCAAAAGTCCTCGTACGCACGCTGATCCTCGGCATTGCCAAACAGCTCGGCATCATCAATCTGGGGCATGGTCATACCTTTCGTGTTAGTCATTCCGTCCTCTTATACCAAAAAGACGGCCCTCCAAACGGAGCGACCGTCTTTTGCAGAGATTATTTTGTCCCAGGGCGAAACTTAGTGCCTAAAATGCCTGGCCCCCGTGAAGACCATCGCAATACCATGCTCGTTGCAGGCTGCTTGGGATGCTCTCGTCGTCGCGCTTGGAGCCGCCGGGCTGGATGATGCAGGTCACGCCGTGCGCGGCAAGCACGTCGACGTTGTCGCGGAACGGGAAGAATGCGTCGCTTGCGCAGGCAAAGCCGCCCTTCTCCACGCCCTCACGCTCACAGAAGTCCCTCGGCACGCTCGCAGGCCAGCAGTGCGGAGTCAACGCGGTTGGGCTGACCGGGCCCCATGCCAATGCCGGCCTTGCCCTTGGAGACCAGGATGGCGTTAGACTTGACGCCCTTGCAGACCTTCCAGGCAAACTCGAGCTCGGCCATCTCGGCGTCGGTGGGCTTGCGGTCGGTGGGGAACGTAAAGGTCGCGGGATCCTCGGTCACGTGGTCGACTTCCTGCACCAGCATGCCGCCGTCGACGGAACGCAGCTCCACCTTGGCGCCGTGGTCCACGCCGCCGGTCGCCAACACGCGCAGGTTGGGGCGCTTGGCCATGCGCTCGAGCGCCTCGGCAGTGTAGCTCGGGGCGATGATGACCTCGACGAACTGCTTGTTCTGATCGGCAAAGTGCTCAACTAGCTCATAGGGAACCTCGCGGTTGCAGGCGATGATGCCGCCAAAGGCGCTCTTGGGATCGCAGGCGAAAGCGCGGTCGTAGGCGGCAGTGATGTCCTCGGCAACGGCGGAACCGCAGGGGTTCTGGTGCTTGAGGATTACGCAGGCCGGTTCGTCGAACTCGCGGACCAGGTTCCAGGCGGCGTCGGCATCCAGATAGTTGTTGTAGCTGAGCGGCTTGCCCTGGATCTGCTCGGAGCCCACGAGCGGGAACTGCGAGCTCGCAGTGTTCTCGCAGCCCTCGGCAAAGCGGTAGACCGTAGCCTTCTGCTGCAGGATTCTCGCCATAGCGCAGGTCGTCGACCTTCTCCAGCGAGATCTCGAGCTTGGCAGAGGTGTCCGCCACGTCGCTTGCTCTGGGCGGCAAGCCAACGGGAGATAGCCGTGTCGTAGGCGGCGGTGGTCTGGTAGACCTTCACCTGCAGGCGACGACGGGTGGAAAGCGTGGTGCAGCCACCGGTCTCGTGCATCTCGGCCAGGACGGCATCATAGTCGGCCGGGTCGGAAATGACGGTAACGCTCGCGGCGTTCTTGGCGGCAGAGCACAGCATGGAAGGACCACCGATGTCGATGTGCTCGATGGCATCCACGAAGGTGACCTCGGGATTGGCGACGGTCTTCTCGAACTCGTACAGGTTGACGACGACCAGGTCGATCAGCTTAATGCCGTGCTGAGCCGCCTCCTGCATGTGCTGCTCGGAATCGCGGCGGGCCAGCAGCGCGCCGTGGACCTTGGGGTGCAGGGTCTTGACGCGGCCGTCCATCATCTCGGGATAGCCCGTGAACTCCTCGATGGGGGTTACGGGAACGCCCGCGTCCTCGATGGCACGAGCTGTGCCGCCCGTAGAGATGATCTCGACGCCAAAGTCATCGACCAGCGTCCGTGCGAAATCGACGACGCCCGTCTTATCGGTAACCGAGATCAACGCGCGTGCGATCTTCACATCAGATCCCATGCAGTCCTCCTGTCTGGTACGCCGCCGTGCTCTGTGAGTCGGTGATACGTCGATCTGCAGCGCTCGCGCAGCGGCATTGAAAATACTGATTTAATGTAGCGCATCGAGCGCATCGATGCACCCCGCAACGGGCGCATATGCAGAAAAAGTTTGTGAGCGGAGGGGATGGGCACGACACCGGGCACGGTGAGTTCATGGAACACAGGGGCACCATAATTAGATGCCAATGGCGTGGTAGAACTGTGCTCGATATGCATCCGCAAAAGAAAGAGGCACCATGGTCTCGCGGGTTCTCTACCGACCGTTTGATATCGAAGACTTCGACGCCATCGCGTTGATTCTGCAGCAGCTTTGGCATAATAATTCGGATAACGATGAGTACAACCGCCTTGAGGCCGCGTGCGACCTCGCCTACTGCCTTTCGTCATCGACGTTTTCACAGGTTGCGGTGATTGACGGCGAGGCGCGCGGCATTGCACTTGCACGCGCAGGACAGAACTCCGGCGTCACTATCAACGAGCATTGGATGGATACCGAACGCGCGCTGCTATCGCAGATGCGTGAGCTAGAGCCTGATGCCTGCGCCGAGTATCTCTCGTTTGTGCGCGCAACCATCCGAACCAACAACCGCCTGCTCGAGAGCAGCCCGTTGCCGCACGACAACGAGGTCACGCTGCTTGCCGTGGATCGCGATGTCCATGGCCTGGGCGTTGGCACGGTTCTGCTCGATGCCGCGGTCTCGCACCTATCCTCGCTTGGAGCGACGAGGGCGCACCCGTCACGACATGCCGCGCGAAACTCCTTAACTCGACCTCGTGGTTAGGGACGTTTTTATGCCGGCACGGCTTGGCAGCAACCACACCTAGTCATTGGGGACGTTCTTAAATGACTAGTCGCTGGGGACAGTCTTGAGCAAAACGGCCGCCGAAGCCCTCGTTGGCATCGCCCTATAGGGGGCCTGCAAATAGCTGTGGTCAAAAAACATCAAATATGAGTACTGTTACCTTTTTAGCAGCAGCGCAATTCGGCTTTCTCGGGTCTCTTAGACGTCTCGGCGCGTCAGATGAACTAACGTATCTCCCCAAATGTACAATAAAATGGACTCCTAACGAGAAATAATATCGTTAGGAGTCCATTTTTTAGTACAAACAAATGTGACAATCTAGGCAACAGTACTCATATTTGGCATTTTTGCCCACTGCCCCCTTGCGCGAAGGTCCGCAGCGGAAAGTATGGCCCGTTTCGATGCACAAAAATGGGATGAATCTTCCCTGGCAACCGCCCAGAAAGATCCACCCCAAAGCAAGCGCTCGCTAGAACGTTCCGCCGCCGCCTCCGCCGACGCCGCCGCCGCCGCCACCGGAAAAGCCGCCGCCGCTGCCGCCGCTCGAGCTATCGGAACTCGAAGCCAGCTCGCGGATGGTCTCGTGATACACATCGTTGAACGAATCGAGCGGCGACTCGTTGCCGTAGTGATGGTAATACCACCAGTAGCAGGGGTAGTTGTCGTAGAAATCGTCGCTGTTGCGCAGATCCGCAGGCACGGCCTCGGCCAGCTGTCGCAGCACTTCTTTCGAAACGCCCAGGGCAACGCCCATCACCAGCAGCTTGTTCCACAAGATCAGATCGCTGGGGACGGCCTCCTTCAGGCGCGTAAAATCCTCGAGCCAATGCTTGAGCGCCTTGCAGCGGGCCGCCACCTCGGCGCCCTCCGGCGTGTAGCGGCGGAAGGTGCAGCTCAGGACGAAGCCCACGATCGTGACGGGGATCGAAATCATAGCGGCACCGACGTTGGCGTCCGCAAAGTCGGTATAGAACAGAGAGCCCAAAATGCCAAAGACAATAATGATGCCGAGAACCAAGCCGGCAACCAGGGCGACGGTGCCGTCCGAGGCGATAAGCTCGCGCGCCTCCAGCTTGCCCTTAACCGTGCTCTGATAGTCCTCGAGCTTGTCGCCAACGGACACAGTGCGCTCGCTAGCGCACTCCTCCAGCTCGCTAAACGTGCGCGAACGGGCTCCGTCCTTATCGGGCTTAACGCCGGCGAAAAAGACCTTGAGCACATCGCGATCGATGCCGTCCTTCTTGGCAGCCTTCCAGGCCTCATCGGTCACTGTGATGCGATACGTCTGCTCCTCTTTTTCGCGACGGAGCAGACCCTTCTTCTTGGTCTCGGTCGCTTCTTCCAGCTTGATCACGCGGTCGTCGGTCAGCTTCATCAGCGTGGCGATATATGCCTGATCGGGCACGTCGTTCCAGCTCATAAGAGTTGCAAGCACCGCGGGATGATCGGCCGAGGGCACATCGCGGAAGTACTCGTCCTGGAAGAGCGGCTTGGGCTTGGGCCTGCGCAGCTTGAGCATCACGATCACACCGGTATAGGCAACCGCCACAACAACACACACCACGGCAATCGCGCCGGCAACCGCACGCGCGTGCTCACGGCGGGCGTTAGCTTCGTCGGCCCATTCCTTCTCTTCGCTCAGGATCGTTGACATGCGCTCTTCGCCCGAGGCGGCAAGCTGCGGCACCCAGTCGCTAGGGAAGGCGATGCGTGCCTCGGCGAATTCACCCTGGTGCACGCACGGAATGGTGTAGGTGACCATGGGCTCGTCCTCATCGAGCGACACGTCGCCCGTCAGCGAACCATGGCCCCATGCGCGGAAGTTATCGCCCTTGACGGCCGCCATCCCGGCAGCGGCATTTGCGAAGTACACTTCCATCTCGACATCGTCGGAATCCGCAGACCAGCCGTCACCCACGAACTTCCAGTAGAGCTCGGCGGTATCGGCCCAGTTCATAACCGCACCGGTCATGGTGTAGCTCACGTAATAGATCGCGCTGTCGCCGCTCTCGTGAGGGCTGAACACCTTAATCCTTACGCCGTCACCGGTCTGCTCGACCGTATAGACGCCAGAGTCGCCCTTGTTCGCGCTATCGACTTTGTTAAACGCGGTGTCCTCTTCCTCGACGCTCAGCACGTCGACGCCCGCCGCGCCGCTCTGCTGGTTGGAGCCCGCATTGATCTCCCAAAACACGCCGTTGATGTCGTCATCGAAATCGAACTGGCGTCCCTCGACAACGGTCAGCGATCCATCGGCCTCGACCGTGGCACTGATATAGGTTTGGGTCATGGAGTAGCCGTCGGCACGTGCGGCGGCGGGCAACAGCAGCAACGCAAGCACGCGACGAGCGCGCAGACGGAAGCAAATCGCGCAAACAGGCGGCGCTGCCGGCTGACATTGGCGGCGGGGTGTTCATAGGCACATCCTTTATCTGTGATATCAACAGCGTTATTGTCCCACGTTTGCGGGCACACATGACGAACATCTAGGCGACCGGAGCGTCAAACGGGATGAAAGTCACGCCCGCCCCCGGTAGCTAGTCATTGGGGACGTTCTTAAATGACTAGTCATTAGGGGACACCCTTGGCATGGCCTGCGCCGGCAATAGATACCACTTCATAGCTCCATCACAGGTGTAGCGGCTTTGTGTTGCCGCGGCACGCGCTGATTGAGCCGCCAGCCGAGGGGCATAAAGCAGTTGAGCGAAAACGGTTTGCCCCTTTGCCGTTCGCTCGAGGATCATGTCCCCCTTTTCCGCGGAAACCCCGGCAGTTGCGAAGAGCTGCCGGGGTTTCTGTCGTTTGAGGGGTTGGGCTGGCGGGTGGCGATCGAGCTGGAATCGAGCCGGTGGTCCGGCACGCGCAACGCGCGGCCTCGGCAACTTTGGGCCACGGCAAACGCGTCCCCCCACCGCGCCCCGCGCTATACTCGTCCGCATGGATATCAACGCACGCAACATAACAACGCCCGCTGTGGCCACATCGACGGCGCCCAACAGCAAGCCTCGCCCCCGCCCCCGCGCCCGTCGTGGGCCGTTTCGCCCCGTCGCCCTCGGGCCGCATGCACCTGGGCAACGTGTTCAGCTGCCTGTGCGCGTGGCTTTCGGCCCGCAGCCAGGGCGGCAGCATCGTGTTGCGCATCGAGGACCTGGACGATCGCTGTAAGCGCCCGGAACTTGCCGCTCAATTGATTGACGACCTGGCTTGGCTGGGGCTTGAGTGGGACGAAGGCCCCTACTACCAGCACGATCGTCTGGACTTGTACGAGAGCGCCTTGCACCAGCTACAAGACGCCGGCCTCACCTATCCCTGTTTTTGCACGCGTGCCGAACTCCACGCCGCGAGCGCGCCGCACGCCAGCGACGGCACGCCCATCTACCGTGGCGCCTGCCGAGGTCTTTCGGCCGAAGAGGTCACCCGCCGCAGTGCCCTGCGTGCCCCGGCCACGCGCCTGCGCGTGCCCACCGTCGACGACCTCGCAGACGATGTGGTCGAATTCGTGGACCGCACGTATGGTGCCCAATGCGAAGCACTCGCCACCGAGTGCGGTGACTTTTTGGTGCGCCGCAGTGACGGCGTGTTTGCCTACCAGCTAGCCGTGGTGGTCGACGACGCCGCCATGGGCGTCACCGAGGTCGTGCGCGGATGCGACCTGCTGGGCTCCACGCCGCGCCAGATCTATCTGCAGCATCTGCTGGGACTTCCCACACCGCGCTACGCGCACATTCCGCTGCTCATGTCACCGGACGGCCGCCGCCTTTCCAAGCGCGACCGCGACCTGGACCTGGGCGAGCTCCGCACCCGCTTTGGCACGCCCGAGGCACTGTTGGGATGGCTCGCCGGGCAAACAGGCATCGCGCCAGACACCACGCCGCGCTCTGCCGAACAGCTGGTCGAGCACTTTAGCTGGGACGTCATCCGTGCGCACCGCGAGAACATCACTGTAACGGTCGAGTAGCCAGCCACCCCGCCTCTACGCAACATCCCAGGGCTGGAGTTCGTCACCCAAGCGAACGATGCAGTCGTAGAGCACGGTGTGACGCTCGGCCGGGTTGGTGTCACGATGAAAATGCCCGTAGTACCACGCTTGTAGTCCAAGCAATCCTCCAGCTCGTCGAAACGTGCCGTGAGCCGATCGACATCGGGACAATTCCAGCCGGGCGCCGGATAGAACGTGGGCGAAAGCATGCGCGTAGAGCAGGTGTGGGTGATCGCGTAGTCGACCTTCCAACCCATGCTCTCGAGCTTTGTCCGCGCCTCCTCAAAGTTGCGCTCGTCCGGCAGCTCCTGCGGCCACCAGCTGGAATACGGAATGCGGTATTCCTTATCCACGCTCGTGGCGCCGCCCATGGTAAAGATCGTTGAGCCGTCGAGCTCAAAAACCTCGCCGCGCGTCAGGCGTCGTATGGGAGAGGTATCCGACAGGCGCTGCGTCAGCCCACCGTGCCACAACTCCATGGGGCGCTCCGCCCAGTGATCGAAACGCTCGTGGTTGCCGTCGACAAACAGCACGGTATAGGGGCGCGACTCCAGCCAGGCGATATCGGCACATTCCTCGGCAGAGAAATCCCACGGAAAGCCAAAGTCGCCCGCGATGATGAGATAGTCGTCACTCGTCAAACTATCCCCAAGATCCCAGTCGCGCAGCTTTTGCATGTCGACGCCGCCGTGAATATCACCCGTCACATAGACCGTCATCGGATTACCACTTCCCTGTAAGTCACTAGCCCGCATTCTGCACGATCACTAGGTCAACCGTTCCAGCCCTTCCATCCCTTAGGGCTTACCCCTCGTTCTTCCATCCAAACGGATCAAGCACCCAAAAAACCAGATCGAGCACGCCGCCGGTCATCATGGCGCCGGCAAGGGCCATGCAAACGTGCAGAGAACTGGCACTTCGGAGCACGTCGAATGGCCCCAGAACAGCCAGCAGCACGACCGCTGCGCCGGCCACGCACAGCGCAAGACACGGCCCCGCGTCCTTGACGCACCTCTTTGCGAGACGCCTGGTGTTGTCACTCATCGATATCGAACTCCTTAGAGGGTCGTTGTTCAGGTACGTGCCGTCGCGGCAGAGCAGGACGGCAGGTTAAGTGTCCCATGCCGTGCGGACACGTTTGAGTTACCCTACAAATTATTGAATTTGATAAAATGTAGGGTAACTACTCGGAAGGGAGGCTCCGTGCCCGTCTTAGAAGATGTCCTAGAAGAGGAATATGCACGCTCGAACCGCCTCTTGGGCCTCCTCAAGGGCAGCATCCGCATGCGAAACATAAAGGGCCACGAATACTGCTATCTCAACTATCGAGTCGGCGACAAGGTCAAAAGTGACTATGTGCCTGCTAGAGGTTGATGAGCTGCAAGCCAAAATCGAACGTCGAAGGGCTCTTGCGGCCGCCATCAGAGAACAAAAGCAGTCTCAAAAGCTAATCATACGTGCGTTGGGAAGGGTGCCGAATGCTGACTGAACAGCAGAGATTTTCCTCTAAAACAATTTGAAAACCTTGCCGCATACATGCTGTTCGCATCCGCTGAGTCCGAGCCGCTGCCCAAGTCACCATGTGCCCGGCACACAAATAGTTACACGCGGAACTATTCCAAAACCGAAAGAACCACTGCAGTTAGTACCCGATAACCATAATGCCTTTTAACGGAACAGGCATGCGCCCGCTTGCATACAATGTTTTGAAAAAAGTTACGACCTTTTCGTAGTCTCTGCTTGAGTTGTTACCACTCTTGTACACATTACGAACGACTACACAAAGATATGCTGCATCCTGTATCATGCACGCTTCAAAAAAATCCTTCAGAAACTGGTTGTTCGCGACAGCGCGCCCGGCCTCAATCTCCACTATCGTGTTAGTGTCCCTATGGACGGCATCGACCTCAAAAGCTTTATCAATTAAGCCTTTCTCCCCATACAACACTGGCATCGATAGTTTCTCGTTTTTCTTTTTTTCCCCGCCTCAACATTGAAACCAAATCGCTTCAAATCGAACGCCAAAATTCGGAGCACACTATCGCTGTGCTCACTGTTTTTATCAGAACGAATCTGCTCAATATTTTTATTTACAGCTTTTACAACGTCCATTAACGGCTGCGGCGGACGACCGTTTAATGGGAAGTAAATCCAGTTGCACTCCATTGATAGTCCTTTGTCTATATTCATTCAGCCACTGCGGCTATTTTAAATTAATGTTATAAAAACACCGACGACTAACGATGCCATAAACAGTCAATCGGCCAACCTTTTAGCAGTTAGCGAACCATGCAAGCAAACAGAAACCTTAATCAACATGACGGATCGGCGCTTTCGGTCATTAGCAAACAGAATCACTTGCCCATGGAGCCATTTACCCTTGGCCTTTCAATTAGGACTGGCATCAAATGCCGCATGCCCTAGTAATATTAAGATCCTTCCATGGCTGCCACGCAGCGGCCCACGCACCCAACAACATCCATATGTGAAACTCATACTTTTGCAACGCGATTTTGATCCATATGATCCGTTCGCCTTGCTTATCCCATTTCTGCCGCCGGCTTGTCATCGGCACCCCATCCCCCGCTATCGAGGTCCAATACTTCCCCACCGCCGCGCAAAAACTCATCTAACATTAATCTTGGCTCAAGAATCGCTTAATCTATAACCTGCACTATATAGAGTTCGACCAAGGGCGGGGCGGCGTCACGCAGGCCGCCGAACGCAACGCTCGCGCCCGGGCAGATCGCCCGGCGTCGCGCCCATCGAACGAAAGGACAGGTCATGGACGACCTTGAAAAAGTTGAAACCATCCGCACCAAGTGCAACGTGAGCTACACCGATGCCAAGGCCGCGCTCGACGCCGCCAACGGCAACGTCCTGGATGCCATCATTTGGCTTGAGTCGCAGGGCAAGACCCAGACCACATCGGCGCATGCCGCCACCGAGTCCACGCCAGTCAATGAGCCCTCTGCCGAGATGGTCGCCGCGCAGGCAGCCTACGAAAAGTCGAGCGAAAAGACCGACTTCTCTAAAAAGATGGACAGCGTATGGGAGTACCTCAAAAAACTCTTCCGCCTGAGTCTGGACACCAAGTTTATCGCCACGCGCCGCGATGCGATCATCCTCAACATCCCTATCCTGATCCCCATCGTCGCGTTATTTGCCTGGGGCGCCACGATATGGCTGATGCTGATTGGCCTGTTCTTTGGCATGCGCTACCGCATCGACAGCGACGGCGACGTGCCCGGCAGCATCAACAACCTTATGGATCACGCCGCCGACGCCGCGGACGACATCAAGCAAAATCTCAACGACGACAAGTAATCGCAGACGGGGCACACATGGCACGGATCCTGATCGTAGAGGACGAGGAGAAAATCGCCCGCTTTGTGACGCTCGAGCTGGAGCACGATGGCTACCAGGTGGAGCACGCCGCCGACGGCCGCACCGCCGTGGACCTGGCGCTGGAGCGCGACTACGATTTGATTCTGCTCGATGTGCTGTTGCCGCAGCTCAACGGCATGGAGGTCTTGCGGCGTGTCCGCAAGCGCAAGGATGTGCCGGTGATTATGGTCACCGCGCGCGATGCCGTGATGGACAAGGTTGCCGGGCTCGATGCCGGCGCCGACGACTACCTTGACCAAGCCGTTTGCAATCGAGGGAGCTGTTCGCACGGATCCGCGTGGCGCTGAAGCGCTCGGAAGCCGTGCGGGCGGCTTCGGGCGTTGGCGGCGCCAGCGCCGGGGCGGGTATGGCGGGCGGCGCGGGCGGGAGCGCCGTTGCGATGCCCCCGGCCAGCGACTCGACCCAGGCTCCGTCGCGCCCTCCCCCGCCGCACTCGCCGTGGGTTCGGTCGCGCTCGATCCCGACCGCCGCGAAGTCACGGTCGGCGGCTCGCCCATCGCGCTCACGGCCCGCGAGTTCGACGTCCTCGCCCTGCTTATGACGCATGCCGAAACCGTGCTCACGCGCGAGCGCATCGCGCACGAGGCGCTGGGCTACGAATACGTAGGCGACACCAACAACGTCGACGTGCACATCGCGCACCTGCGCGCCAAGATCGAAGACGCCGGCGGTGCCCGCATCATCCAGACCGTGCGCGGGGTGGGCTATGTCTGCCGCGCGTAATGCCGAGGCCAAGCGCGTCACCTCCATCGCCCGCGCCATCAACTGGAGCTATATGTGGCGCCGCCTGATGAGCTACGTCTGGCTCGATCTGTTGCTGGTAGTGATTGCGGTGGCGATCCTCGTCTATGGATACAACCAGACGCTGCCCAACAGCGCGTTTGCCGCAGGATGGATCCCCAGCGCCACCGTTCGCAGCATGTCGCTGACGCCGCGCGCGGCTGGGACCTGACAACGCTCGCCTATACCGTCGAGCTTGCGCGTACCACCAAGACTTTCCCCCTCGCGCAGGACCTCGTCACGCTATGGCCTCTACCTTGTAGTTGTGGGTTGGCAGGTCATCAGCGTGCTCAACATGCTCGGCGGCGCCCGCCGCGTGCGCCGCACCATGGCGCCGCTCAACGATCTGGCCCTGCGCGTGGACGAACTCGGCCGCATGCAGCTCTCCGGCGGCAAGATGGAAACGCTCGAGCAGGCCATCGAGCGCGCAAGCGTCGACTCACCAAGCGTCACCACCGGCGATGCCGACCTGGCGAGCATCGAGGTCGCACTCAACCGCCTGCTGCGTCAGATGCAAGAGGCCAAGCTGCAGCAGATGCGCTTTGTCAACGATGCAAGCCACGAGCTGCGCACGCCCATCGCGGTGATTCAGGGCTACGTAAACATGCTCGACCGCTGGGGCAAAGACGACCCGGACGTACTGGCAGAGTCCATCGCCTCGCTCAAGGCCGAAAGCGAGCACATGCAGGGCTCGTGGAGCAGCTGCTGTTTTTGGCGCGCGGCGATGCCGGACGCACGGTCCTGCGGCGTGCGGATACCAACCTGGCCGCACTGGTCGGCGAGGTATGCGAGGAATCGCAGATGATCGATGCCGCGCACACGCATCGGCTGGCATACGACGCCGCGCTTGTCAGCGACCCGCGCTGCGATGCGCCCGTCGACGTGGCGCTCGTGAAGCAAGCCCTGCGTGTGATCGTGCAAAACGCCGCCAAGTACTCGGATGCGGGAACGACCGTCACATTTGGCATAACGCCCGATGCGGGCTCGGGCACGATCGACATAAGTGTTGAGGACGAGGGCATCGGCATGAACCAGGAATCCGCAGCTCACGCGTTTGAACGGTTTATCGCGCCGACAACGCACGCGATGCCGGCGCGCAGGGCTCGGGCCTGGGGCTTGCCATCGCCAAGTGGATCGTCGATAGCCACGGCGGCGTCATCGGCGTGACCTCAGTCGAAGGCGTCGGCAGCCGCTTTACGATTCGCCTACCGCGGTAGGGGCACCCGCGGAAGCCCCTCGGCATAAATAAAGGGATAAGGCCATGCGCCCTATCCTTTTTGCTAGCTATAAGCAGCTTGTGCGCTACTCGCGGCACAGGTGCACGGCGAAGCCGGCGAACTCGCGCTTAAAGTACACGAGTTTGGTACCACCGTCGGGTAGCAGCGCGCGCGACTCCTCGTTGACCTCGAGCCCGCGCTCGGCAAACCACTTCTCAGCCGCATCGATGTCGTTGACGGCAAAGCCGATGTGGCCCTTTGGTGCCACGACCGTTCTGCTTCATGATCTCGACCAGCGAATCGTTAAAGTACGAAACCGGGGTCTCGATGACGGGCAGGCCCATCATCGTCGAGAACAGCTCCGCGATCTCCAGGGCGTCTGCCGGGTCGGCGGCGTTAATGCCCACATGGGCAACGCGCATGCCAAAGAGCTCGACCGGGTTGGCGTTCTGCTCACTCATACAGGCAGTGCCTACTGAGCCATGACGTCGAGAACGGCCTTCTCGGCAGCGACGCGGTTCATGCCGGTCATGAAGGGCACGCCGCTCACGTACGGGCAGGTGAGGCCTTCGGGGGCAACGGTGGTGGCGATCAGCAGGTCGGCGCCCTCGTCGCAGTAGTCCTTGGCCTCGGAGATGGCGCACTGCACGATCTCGTACTTGTCGGCGTAACCGTTGGCGTCGAGCAAGGTGGCGACCTTCTGGGCAACGAGCGTGGAAGTAGCAGCGCCAGCACCGCAAGCCAAAACGATCTTCTTCATAGGTAATGTCTCCCTTCATGGTTTACTTTAGGTAAGTGTACCGCAGCGAGCGATGGCGCTCGGCCTCGATGAGCTTTTATGCCAGTTTGCTTGCGCGCTGCGTATAATACATCTAGTACGTGTTGTCATACCGCTCGCTTTATGAGCGACTAAGGACCCTAACATGCCCGATTCCCGCACCCTCTGGACCGCCGTCGTTATCATCTGCATCGCCGTGTCGGTGTTCTTTAGCGTCAAAAAACGCACCACGTTCAAGCGCCTGCAGCAGCTTATGGCTGCCAAGCAGTGGGACGAGTTCGATCGTTTGCTCGACGCCAAACTCACCAGCATGCTGTACCCGCGCTATAACCGCGACTACCTGCGCCTGAACTCCTATCTGCTGCGCGAGGACCACGAGCGCGCCAGCGAGATGTTCGACCTGCTGCTGGGACTCAATCTCCCCAAGATGCAGCGCGTCGACCTGGTGATTAAGGCCTTTAACTACTATGTTGGCCAGGAGGACCGCAAAAAGTCCAAGGAGCTTCTGCACGAGATCAAGGGCTTTGAGGGCGGTCAGGCCGAGGCGGTCGCGCACGAGTGTCAGCTGATGTACGACACGATGATCTTGAAGCGCCACAACGACATTCCCGAGCTGGAGCGCATGCTCAAGGATGCCGGTGACGACAAGGTCAAGAGCTGCCGCCTGGAATACCTGTTGGCCCTGCAGTACAAGAACAAAGGCGACGAAGCCAAGTTCCAGGAGTTCCTGGAGAAGTCGGGCCAACACTCGATGGCCGTCAACGCGTAACGGACGGCTTGTGCTAGACTTCTAGTCTCACGGGGGCGTGGCGGAATTGGCATACGCAGGAGACTTAAAATCTCTCGCCGCAAGGATTGTGGGTTCGAGTCCCACCGCCCCTACCACGTATTGCTTACGAGCTCGTGTCCCCCAGGGATGTGGGCTCGCTTCTTTTAGATGCCGGTGGGACTCGAACCCGCGAGGGGGCGAGCGTTAAGCGGACGCGCAGCGTCCGTAGCGAGCCGGCGAGGGCGCCGACAGGCGGCCGAACGGTGCGTATTTGCGCAGCAAATACGCAGACGTCCCACCGCCCCTACCATATGGAGCTTTCGAGCCTGTGTCCCCAAGGGATGCGGGCTCGTTTCTTTACACGCCGGCAGGGCTCTAAGTTGCGGTGGAATATGGACTGCTTTATACCGTTTACCAGCTTATTTAGGAACTATTTCACCGCAACTCAGAGGAAGACGGTTAAAGAGCACTCAGGCTCGGGGTCCAGGCGATGGTGGGAGTCGCGCCGTCGAGAACCTCGTTGATGGTGGCGGCCATGCCAGCAAGTAGGCTGTTCTCGCTTACGGTGAGCGTCTTGTAGCCGCCGGCACGCATGAGCTCGCGAATCACCACGGCACCTGCCAGGATCACGCCCGCGCGCTTGGGCTGCACGCCTGGCAGCGCAGCGATACCCTCCACATCCAGCGCAGACATGCGCTCGATAGCGGCCGAAATCTGCTCCATCGAAAGCTCGCGCAGGTGCACAAAGTTCGAGTCGTACGGCTCCAGCTCGTGGACCAGCGCCACGAGCGTAGTGACGGTACCACCCACCGCGACCAGGCGCTCGGCGCGCTCAAAGTCGCTGGGCAGGCCCTCAAAATAGGCGGAGAACTGCTCGCCCGCCCACGCGGCGGCAGCCGCAAGCTCGTTCGTCGACGGCGGCAGCGCCGAGAAAAACCGCTCCGTCACGCGACGGCAACCGATGTCCAGTGAGCGCGTTCCCTCCAGTGCAAAGACCCCGCGCTCAGGCGCATAGACGCCCGTCGCGAGCTCCGTGGAGCCACCGCCCGAATCGGCAACAATGATGCGCTCGCCGGCAAAGTCGTGTGCCACGCCAAAAAACGTCAGGCGCGCCTCGACCTCGCCCGGAATCACCTGTGGCTCGAGCCCCAGCTCGCGCAGACCGTCCAGCAGCAGCGCGGCATTGGACGCATCGCGCGCGGCACTCGTGCAGGTGGTGCAGACGCACGCGGCCCCAAAGGTACGGTGCTTCGTCCACAAACATGCGGCACGCAGCGAGCACGCGCTCAACGGCCGCCTCGCAAAAGCGCCCCGTCGCGTCCACGCCCTCGCCCAAGTCGGTGATCTCGGTATGCTTGGACGATTCCACGATCGCCCCGGCCCTCGACCTACGCCAACACCAGTCGCGATGACACCGTTCCCAGGTCAATCGCGGCTACCTTATATCGTTTGCAATCTGCCATTGCGGGCTCCCCTCCGGGCGCTATTTGCCGTTGGACACGACCGTCTGGCCCTCGACGCCGTTAAACCCAAACAGCATGTCGAGCGCCTGGATGTACCACGGCGCGTCCTTACCGACTTCTTCGATTTCCTTGGCAACTTCGCTGGCCTTCTTGGCGTTCGACGACTTCTGGCTCGACGAGGCATCCGAATCGCCGTCCAGGCCCTGCACTTCAATCCTCTTCTCGCCGGGCATCACCAGGCCCAGGTCCTCGGATGCCGCGTCCTTGATACCCTCCTCCGAGAGCAGCTTGTCAACGCTTTTTTGCAGCTCATCATTGTATTGCTGACGAATCTCGACCTGCTTGGCCAAGATATCGCTCGACGCTTTGCCACGTACAGATCGCGCACGGGGAAATACAGGCTCACGAGCACCAGGGCAACGACAATGCCGATGAATAGCCCTCGCTGAGGACCGTGGGTAAAGTCGTAAATTGCCTTGACCGCTGCGTTGTCGTTGGCGTAGTGCATAAAGTCCGAGCCCGAAAGACGGTTCGAGGGTCTGGTCGACTTGTCGTGCGTCTGAGCCGAAGGGCGCGACGCTTGCTTGGAACGCGATGGGCGCACCGGACTGTCCGAGGAACTATTTGGCTGAGCATTGGGATGCGAAGTCGCCGGCGAGCTATACGGAGCGATCAGCGCCAGCATAACCAGACCCGCCAAGCTGCACCGAATGCGCACGGCGAGGTGACGGTTCGCGCGAACCGGCGGAATAGTACCTGTTGTCGTAAATCTGATCCATGTGCGCCTTGTGCGGTTGAGGTTTGTTTGCGCTAAGTATTCTAGTTATAGCACGAGCGCGCGCACCGCCTTCGCCAGCCTTTGCTCGACATAAAAAAGGCGCTGAGCCGTATGGCCCAGCGCCCATAGCGCTTTGCGGCATCCAGCCAAGGCGAGGCGGAACCGAGTCAGCCTCCCCCTCGCCAAATTCGCCCGTTTAGCGAATGTTGTAGAACGCGGCCTTGCCGGCGTAGCGCGCGCTGCCCTCGAGCTCGTCCTCGATGCGGATGAGCTGGTTGTACTTGGCGATACGGTCGCTGCGGCACGGGGCGCCCGACTTGATCTGGCCGGCGTTGACGCCCACGACCAGGTCGGCGATCGTGGAGTCCTCGGTCTCGCCGGAGCGGTGGCTCACGATGCAAGCGTAACCGGCCTCCTTGGCGGTCTCGATGGCCTCGAGCGACTCGGTGAGCGTGCCGATCTGGTTGACCTTAACCAGGATAGCGTTGGCGGCACCCTGCTCGATGCCCTTCTTGAGGCGCTCGGTGTTGGTGACGAACAGGTCGTCGCCCACCAGCTGCACCTTGTTGCCAATGCGACGGGTAAGCTCGACCCAGCCGTCCCAGTCCTCCTCGGCCATGCCGTCCTCGATGGAGATGATGGGATAGGTGTCGACGAGCTTCTCCCAGTAATCGACCATCTGGGCACTCGTGTACTCAACACCCTCGCCCTTGAGCTCGTACATGCCGGTCTCGGCGTTGTAGAACTCGGTCGAGGCCGGGTCCATGGCGTACATGAAGTCGACGCCGGGCTTAAAGCCGGCTTTCTCCACGGCCTTGGTGATGTACTCGAACGGCTCGGCATTGGTCTTAAGGTTGGGCGCAAAGCCGCCCTCGTCGCCCACGCCGCCGCCCAGGCCGGCCTCGTGCAGCACGCCCTTGAGGGTGTGGTAGACCTCGGCGCACCAACGCAGGCCCTCGGCAAAGCTCGGGGCGCCCACCGGCATGATCATAAACTCCTGGAAGTCAACGTTATTGTCGGCATGCACGCCGCCGTTGAGGATGTTCATCATGGGCGTGGGCAGCAGGTGGGCGTTGACGCCGCCCAGGTACTGGTACAGCGACAGGCCCGCCGACTCGGCGGCGGCGCGGGCAACGGCCAGCGACACGCCCAAGATGGCGTTGGCACCGAGCTTGGTCTTGTTAGGGGTACCGTCCGCGGCAATCAGCGCGGCATCGATGGCGCGCTGGTCGAAGGCATCGAGGCCCACGACGGCGTTGGCGCACTCGTTGTTGACATGCTCGACGGCCTGCGAGACGCCCTTGCCCAGGTAGCGACCCTTGTCGCCGTCGCGCAGCTCACAGGCCTCAAAGGCGCCGGTCGAAGCACCCGAAGGCACCATTGCGCGGCCAAAGCTGCCGTCCTCGAGCACGACCTCGACCTCGACGGTGGGATTGCCGCGGCTGTCGAGCACCTCGCGACCGTAGACGTCCAAAATATCGCTCATGTTGTCTCCCTCTCACTTGGAAACGTAGTGGATGAAAGCGACCGGCTGACCGTGCACCGTCGGTGCGCCTCCGTAAGTTAGCCATGTCGCACTTTTTGCATTATGCCCTAAGTTAGCCGAGGGATACACTTGATTTTCGAAAAATTTAGATGGAACGATGAGACGTGTCAGCCCGTCGTTCCCGCAGTCTTACTCCTCCGCCTTTGCGGCATCCCACAGGTCGTTGAGGCCGTGGGTCGAGAGCTCGGCCAGATCCACGTGGGCATCGGCCGCCATCTGCTCCATCGCAGCCCAGCGACGGCGAAACTTGGCCGTGCTCACGCGCAGGGCGCTCTCGGCGTCGATACCCTCCTTGCGCGCGACGTTGACCAGGGCAAAGAGCAGATCGCCAAACTCCATTTCGCGCTCGGGCGAGCCAGGGCCTCGGCCTCAAACTCGGCACGCTCCTCGGCAACCTCGTCCCACACGTCCTGGACCGTCTCCCACTCAAAGCCCACGGCAGCCGCCTTGCGCGACACCTTCTGAGCCTGCATCAGCGCCGGCAGATGCGTGGGCACACCGTCGAGCAGCCCCTCGGGAGCAGCCTCGCCTGCCGCCACGGCCTTGTCCTTGGCGGCCTTCTCGGCAAGCTTGACCTCGTCCCAAATCTTGAGCACCTCGTCGGAGTTATCGGCATCCGCATCGCCAAACACGTGCGGATGACGGCGGATGAGCTTGGCGTCGATATCGCGTGCCACATCGGCCAGCGTAAACTCACCGGCGTCCGCCGCAATCTGCGTATGCAACACTACCTGCATGAGCACGTCGCCCAGCTCCTCGCGCAGATGCGCCACGTCGTCCGCCTCGATGCAATCGAGCGCCTCGTAGGCTTCCTCGATCATGTTCTTGCCAATGCTGCGGTGCGTCTGTTCACGGTCCCACGGGCAGCCATCGGGCTGACGCAGACGCCAGATGGTCTGCACCAGATGCTGCAGCTCGGTCGACGCGTCGACTAGCGTGGACAGATCGCGCGAGCCCTCGGCATTTTGCTGAGCCATGTGCTGCGCCATGGTTAGTCCTCCTCCAGGATCACGTGGCGGAACGCGCCGTCCTCGTAGATGCCGTAGCTGTGCGTGCCGTCCTTGGGAATGCTCACGCTACCGGGGTTGAAGAGCCACAGGCCCGGGTGCGCGGCGCTTTCCTCGTTGACCTTGACGTGCGTGTGACCGTAGACGAGCGCGGAGCCCTCGGGCAGCGCGGGCGCGTGGTCGACGCTGTTGTGCATGCCGGCGCCAAAGACATGGCCGTGCGTCAGGAACAGCTCGCGGCCGGTCTCGTCGAACAGCGTGGCGTAGTCGGCCATGACGGGAAAGTCGAGGACCATCTGGTCGACCTCGGCGTCACAGTTGCCGCGCACCGCGATGATACGGTCGCCAGGGCGTTGAGCAGCGGGATCACGCGCTTGGGGGCGTAATCGCGCGGCAGGTCGTTGCGCGGACCGTGGTAGAGCAGGTCGCCCAGCAGCACGATGCGGTCGGGCTGCTGGGATTCGAGTGGCGGCGACCAGGCGCTCAGTCCAATATGCCGAGCCGTGGATGTCGGAAGCGATGAGGTATTTCATGGGGAGATCCTTTCGAGAGGGGTTGATGTGGCCGGGCGCGGCGCGTCGCTCGGCCGTGTTACCCAAATCGCAGTGCCGCGCTCTGGGCCGCCTGCATCACGCGCTGGAGCGGCACACCGTGCTCGCGGGCAAGGCGGGCGCAGTCCTCGTACTCGGGCGCTGCACGCTCGCTGCCGTCGGGCAGGGCGGCCACCTTGACGAACACCTCGCCCCATGGCGTCGTTACGCGCTCAAAGCGGCGTGGCAGGCAGACGCGCTCCATGACCTGGCGACGAATGCCGTTGGTCGTGGTTTCCAAAAAGATAATCGTCTGCAGGCGCTCGATATCCTCGTAGGTGCAGATTACCTGCAGCTGCCAGCCGGGGCGGCCTTTCTTACAATAGAGGGGCAGCCAGTGCACCTCGCGCGCACCCGCCTCGCGCAGGCGGTCGGCGGCGTAGGCAAGCACCTCGGGCGACGCGTCGTCGATGTCGCATTCCAGCTTGACGATGGTTTCGGGCGCATCGGTCTCGCGGGACAGCGGGGATTTGCTATCGCATGGCATACGGTCCGGCTCCTTTCCGCGCGGGCTCGTTTTGTTCACCCAAACGCTAGCACATCGGACGTGGCACAGGCATGACTTTCGTCCATCGCCGCCCTCGCCCCTATCTAAACATGTACATCAGCCTCCAAACATGTCATTATTTGTCGGTTTTGGAGGCTGACGTACACGTTTTGAGAGCAAGCGAGGCCGCACCACGCGCCGCGCAACCTTTCCAATCGATTTCGATCCCCGGCGTGCCCGGCGTGTTGAGAGCTGCGCCATTACAATGAAGCGGATTCGCTTGACGCAAAGGAGCCGCTATGCCTGCTTGCCCGCTGGTCGATTGCCATACCCACACCTCGTTTTCGGACGGGCATGCCTCGTTTGAGGACAACGCCCGCGCCGCTGCCGCCGCCGGCTGCCGCGTCATGGTCTCGACTGACCACCTCACCCTGCCCGTCAGCATGGACGCCAACTGCGAAGTACAAGTTGCCGAAGGCGACCTGACGGCGCATCGTCTGGCTTTTGAGGACGCTCGCAATCTTGCCGCTCAGATTGCGCCAGAACTCACCTTTATCTACGGTTTCGAATGCGATTGGTACGAGGGCTGCGAGCCTTTGGTTGAGCGCTGGTCCCGGGGCGCCGTCGTGCGCCTGGGCAGCGTGCATTGGATTGGCAACCCCGGCGATATCATGGCCGGTGCCGCGGGTACGGCGGAGAACGGAGGACGTCGCTCGCCCCGATACGCCCGATTCCCTTTGCGGCTGGATCGACGATGACACCGACCTGCACGTTTTGGAAAACCTGGGCGTGCGCGGCGTGTGGGAGCGCTACGTCGACGACTGGTGCCGTGCTTGCGAAAGCTCGCTCAACTTTGATGTAATGGCCCACCCCGACCTGGTCATGCGCTTTTCGAAGGAAGGCTTTGCGCCCGATTTTGACCCCGCACCGTTTTGGCAGCAGATGGCAGAGTGCGCGCACGATACGGGCCGCCGCGTTGAGGTCTCGACCGCCGCACCGCGCAAGGGCCTGGACGACTACTATCCCGCGACCGGGCTTTTGCGTCGCTTTGCCCATGCCGAGGTGCCGATTACTTTTGGCTCGGACGCGCACCGCGCCTGCGACATCTGCTGGAACATCCGCGAGGCCCAGGCACATGCCTACGACTGCGGCTACCGAGCCTTCGATATCCCCCACCCCACCGGCGAATGGGAGCCCACGCCTCTCGCCTAAGACTAGTGGCGGCGGGCGTTGAGTTCTCCGGCCAGCTCGTCGAGGGTGATGCCGTAGCGCTCGAGCGTCACGAGCAGATGGTAGACCAGGTCGCCGGCCTCATAGCGAATGTGGTCGTGGTCGTTATCCTTGCAGGCCATGATCACCTCGCTCGCCTCCTCGGCAAGCTTCTTGAGCAGCTCATCCTCGACGTCGGTCAGCAGACGCGCGGTATAGCTCTCCTGTGGCGACGCGTCACGACGGCCATGAATCACCTCGGCCAGCCCCGCCAGCGTCTCTCCGATATTTCCATCCTGAACATTTGCGGTGCGCACACCCATGGTTCAATCCTTTCTGGTTGGCCAAGCGCTTGGTCGAGCGCCCGCCCTACGCGAGTTTCTTAAAGAAGCAGGTACGGTTGCCGGTATGGCAGGCCGGACCCGGAGAATCGACCTTGACCAGCAGCGTATCGCTATCGCAGTCGGCCCAGAGCTCCTTGACCTCCTGCATGTTGCCGCTCGTCGCGCCCTTGTTCCAGAGCTCCTGGCGGCTACGGCTCCAAAACCACGTGGTACCGGTCTTGAGCGTCAGCCCCACCGATTCCTCATTCATCCAGGCAACCATAAGCACCTCGCCGGTGTCATATTGCTGAACCACACAAGGAATCAGCCCCTTGGCGTCATATTTGAGCTCGGACGCAGTTGTCACTTGCTCCATTTAAAAATCCAATCTCACGGGGATGCCTTGGCTGGCCATATACTCCTTCACCTGGCGAATGCTGAAGGTTCCAAAGTGAAAGACGCTTGCCGCCAGCACGGCATCGGCTTCGCCCTCGATCACACCCTCAGCAAAATGTTCGAGTGTGCCCACGCCTCCGCTCGCGATGACGGGAATCGGCACCGCGCGCGCCACGGCGCGGGTGAGCGCCAGGTCAAATCCGGCCTTGGTGCCGTCGCGGTCCATGCTGGTCAGTAGGATTTCGCCGGCGCCGCGACGAGCCGCCTCCTCGGCCCACGCCACCGCGTCGATACCCGTAGCGTTGCGGCCGCCCGCCGTAAAGACCTCCCACTTATCGGCGCCCGGCTCTCCGGGCAGCCCCACGCCTTGGCATCGATCGCCACGACCACGGCCGTGGCTGCCAAACGCCGCGGCGGCCTGGCTGATCAACGACGGATCGCGCACGGCGGCAGAGTTAAGCGACACCTTGTCGGCGCCGGCGGCAACCATGGTGCGCATGCCCGCCAGGTCGCGAAAGCCGCCGCCCACGGTATAGGGAATGGCCAGCTCCTCGGCAGCATGCGCCGCCATCTCGATAGTCGTCGCACGATTGTCGCTTGTGGCGGTAATGTCCAGGAAGACGACCTCGTCCGCACCCTCGCGGTCGTAGGCGCGGGCCAGCTCCACCGGGTCGCCCGCATCGCGCAGGCTCACAAAGTTGACGACCCTTGACCACGCGGCCGTCCTTGACGTCCAGGCAGGGAATCACGCGTTTGGTAAGCATGGGCTACTCCTCCCCTCGGACGGCGGCCAGCGCCTGGGCCAGCGTAAAGTTGCCCTCATAGAGCGCGCGGCCGGTAATGGCGCCTTCAATCGCGCCCTCACCCACCGCGGCCAGCGCGCGGATGTCGTCGAGCGTCGAGATGCCACCCGATGCCACGACGGGAAAACCCGCGACCTCGGCCACATGGCGATACGCCGCCACATCGATGCCCGTCTGCATGCCGTCACGCGCGATGTCGGTATACACCAGATGCTTAAAACCCAGCTCGGTGAGCTGTGCCACGGCGTCGTCGAGTGCCACGCCCGCGCCATCACGCCAGCCGTTCACCTTGACCTGACCGTCGCGCGCGGCGATGTCTGCCACCAGCAACTCACCAAAGCCTTGGGCCGCCACCTCGGCAAAACCCGGCTCGGTCACCAGCACGGTGCCCAGTGCGATACGGCGAGCACCATAGCCGGCCAGCTCGTCGATGCGTGCGAGCGAGCGAACGCCGCCGCCCACGTCCACGGACAGACCGTCAACGCCGCAGATGGCCTTAATTGCCGCCGAGTTGGCAGCGCATGTGTCCTCGTCCTCGCCGAAGGCAGCGGACAGGTCGACGACGTGCACCCAGCTCGCGCCCTGCTCGGCAAAGGAGCGGGCAACTGCCACGGGGTCGTCGGAATATACCTTGCAGCGGCTGCGGTCACCGCGCTCCAGGCGCACGACCTTGCCACCGATCAGATCGATTGCGAGAAAACAGGATCATCGGCCGGCCTCCTCGACGATGTTGACGAAGTTCTTAAGGATGCGCTGACCCAGCGCTGAGGATTTCTCGGGATGGAACTGGCAGCCCCACACGTTGCCGTGACGCACGATGCACGGGAAACTCCGCGTATAGTGCGTACGCGCCAACACATCGGCGTCATCGACGTCGTCGGCCACCGCGTAGCTGTGGGTGAAATACATGTTGGCGCCCTCGGCAAAACCAGCAAGCAGCGGATCGGCCGCGCCGGCGGGCGTCATGTGCACCTGGTCCCAGCCCACGTGCGGCACCTTCAGGCGGCTCGACTCCAAGCGCGTGCACGAGCCGCGCATAATACGCCAGGCCATCGACCCAGGGACCGCCGGCCTGCTCGGAGGCATCGTCGTCCGCACCCTCGTCCGCAGGCACGCCCTCGTTGCCGCGCTCAAAAAATAGCTGAAGGCCCCAGGCAGATGCCGAGCAGCGGAGTTCCGGCGGCGACGGCATCGAGCACCGCGTCCGCCTCGCCGCTCTGGCGCATAAAGGCGATCGCGTCATAGAACGCGCCCACGCCCGGGATGACCAGGCCGTCGGCGCGGCGGATCTGCTCCGGGTCGTCCGACGTACAGGCGGCGGCACCGGCGCGCGCAAGCCCGCGCGCAACGCTCGACAAGTTGCCCTTGTGGTAGTCGACCACCACGATCTTCGGTTCGCCCACGCGACCCTCCACTTCTCATCATCCAAAACCACCACAAAGGGGACAGGTACCTTCGTGGTGGTTTTACCCTTGTGACGGTTACAGCGAGCCCTTGGTGCTGGGGATGCCCTGCACGCGGGGATCGAGCTCGCAGGCGCGGCGCATCGTGCGGCCCACGGCCTTAAAGGCGGCCTCGATAATGTGGTGCGAATTGCCGCCCGCCAGCTCACGCACGTGCAGCGTGAGCTTGGCATCGCGCGCAAAGGCGTAGAAGAACTCGACGGCCAGCTCGGTATCAAAGGTGCCCACGCGCTCGGTCGGCACGGGCAGCTCGCAGTAGGCCTGGCCGCGGCCCGAAATATCCGCGGCGGCCATCACGAGCGTCTCGTCCATGGCGATTGCCGCATCGGCAAAGCGCGTAATGCCCGCCTTTGTCGCCCAGCGCCTGGCAAAACGCCTCGCCCAGCACAATGCCCCGTGTCCTCGACGGTATGGTGCGCATCGACTTCCACATCGCCTACCGCATGCACCGTCAGATCAAACAGGCCATGGCGGCCAAAAGCGTTGAGCATGTGGTCGAAAAAACGGTACGCCGGTCGAGATATCGCACGCACCGGTTCCGTCCAAGGTCGAGTTTTCTTTACGACGATGTCGGTCTCTCCCCGTCTTGCGGGTCACCTCGGCATAACGGCCCATCTACATCTCCTCCTTCACCAGCGCGGCAAACGCAGCCAATACCTCATCGTTTTCTTGCGGCGTGCCCACAGTAATGCGCAGGCAGTCCGCGAGCCCCGGCGCATAGCTAAAGTCGCGCACCAAAATCGAGTATTCGTCGCGCAGACGCTCGCGCACGCGCGTGGCATGCGGCGTGCGCACAAGCACAAAGTTCGCCGCGCTCGGCCACGCCTCCACGGGCATGCCCTCGGCAGCCATCGCGCGCAGGGCACACAACTCGCGCTCGCGCTCGGATGCGACCTGCGCCACCACGGGCGCGTACGCATCGCGGGCACGCACGCAGGCAAGCGCCGCCGCCTGGCTCAACACGTTGACCGAATAGATCTGGCGAATCGCCGCGAACACGTCGATGACCTCGGGCGCCGCGATCACATAGCCCAGACGCGTGCCGGCGGCGCCAAACGCCTTGGACAGCGTATGCAGAATCACCAGGTTGGGATGCTCGGCGATAAGGCCTTGCGCCGTGGTGGCCGCGCCAAACGAATCGTCAGCAAACTCAACGTAGGCCTCGTCGACCATTACCATGCCGGGGCACGCATCGCACAGCGTCGCGACAAAGTCGAGCGGTGCCACGTCACCCGTGGGGTTGGGCGAGGTCACGATTGCCGTTGCACTCGGGCGCCGCCGCAGCACGGCTGCTTGGTCGAGCTCAAAGGTCGCGGGGTCGCGCCACACGTCGCGCACCTCGGTCTGGCAGAGCGACGCAAAGAACGCGTACTCGCTAAAGCACGGCGGGCAGTTGAGCAGGGTCCGCCCGCACCGCCAAACGCCAGCAGGTAGTTATAGAGCAGTTCTCGTCGCCGTTACCCACGCAGACATTCTCGCGCGCCACACCATGCCAAGCGGCAAGCTCGTCGCGCAGGTCACAGGACATGGGATCGGGATAGCGGTTGAGCGGTGTAGCAGCCAGGGCGGCGTCGACCGCCTCGCGCACGCCAGCCGGCGCGGGATAGGTGCTCTCGTTGGCCGAAAGGTTGATGCGCGTGGACGTAAAGTTGGGATCGTAGGGCTCAATACCGGCCAAGTAGGGCTGGACGAGCCCCTTCATACGGGGCGTCAGCTCGGCTCATATTAGGCCTCCTTGCCAGTCGCGCCAATCCGCGCCCGCAGCCGCCAGTCAACGCTCCTCGGCAACCGTCGCCACGGCGTCGCCCGGCCAGCAACCTTGTCAGGGGTCGGCCGCGGTTGTGAGACTCGGCCTCGCCCTGCTCCAGCACGCGGCGACGCAGAGCGGCGGAAAGCGCGTGCGCCCATCCGGCCCTCGGCCTCGGCCAGGCGCTGCGTAGCGGGAGCATCGGAGAGCAGGCCCTCGGGCGTATAGCAAATGACACTTGAGCGCTTAACGAACTCCTCGACCGAAAGCGGGTTGGAGAACATGGCCGTACCGCCGGTCGGCAGTGTGTGGTTGGGACCGGCAACGTAATCGCCGAGCGGCTCGGAGCTCCAAGCGCCCACAAAGATGGCGCCGGCGTTGCGAATGCCGCCGAGCAGGCCCATCGCGTCCTTGCAGTGCAGCTCAAGGTGCTCGGGCGCCACGGTGTTCACGGCTTCGACGGCGGCAGCCATGTCGGCGGCCACCACGATGGTGCCCTCGTTGTCGAGCGAGGCGCGCGTGATTTCGGCGCGTGGCGACTGCGCCACCAGAATGTCGATGCCCGCCTCGACCTCGCGCGCAAACTGCCCATCGCAGGTCACCAGATAGCAGGCCGCCAGCGGATCGTGCTCGGCCTGGGCCATCAGGTCGGCCGCGACCACCATGGGCTTGGCCGTGGCGTCGGCAACAGCACGCAGACCTCGGAGGGGCCAGCGACCATGTCGATTCCCACGTCGCCCGGAGACAATCGCTTGGCCGCGGCAACAAAAGCGTTGCCCGGACCGGTGATTTTTGTCGACACGCGGAATGCCCGGTACCGTATACCAACGCGGGCCAATGGGCCTGGGCGCCGCCCACCATAGAGCCCGCTGTCCACGCCGCCGAGCTTGGCAGCCGCAAGCGTATACGGGCAGCAATACGTAACTGAACGAAGTGCTACCGA